>Ga0105248_10010486_pt1 | contig 10206 bp, 9 predicted proteins | sample KBSS34metaG_FD_81524 | JGI IMG/M metagenome (GOLD analysis project Ga0105248, IMG submission 81524) | Switchgrass rhizosphere microbial communities from Kellogg Biological Station, Michigan, USA - KBS S3-4 metaG | ecosystem: Host-associated > Plants > Roots > Rhizosphere > Soil | place... | reverse complement strand
CACGGGTCTCTTCACGGGGCTGCTCTCAGGGCGCGGCCTGGCCAGCACCGCGCTCGAGCCGGTACCCGAAATGCGCGCCCAAGCCGAGATGCTGGCGGACGTCACCTGGAAGGCCGGAACGTTCGAACGGACCGAGTTGCCCGACGCGTCGCAGCGGTGGGTGGTGTCCTGCCAGGCGTTTCAGTGGGCGGACCGGGTGTCCGCATTGCCCGAGCTGCGGCGCATCCTCTGCCCGGGCGCCTGGTTCACGACGCTGTGGTACGCCTACGACGCCTCTCGAGAGCCGGTGCTGCAGCGGACCTTCCAGTTGTTGCGAGAGCGAATCCCCTCGTATGCGTACGTCGACCGCACCACGCGCGCGCGGCGGCTCGCGTCGCGTCTGTTGAGCGCGCTACCCGACGGGGCGCAGCGGACGCTCGGTCGTCTCGCGCCGCTTCGCAACGGTCGGGGACCTCAGCTCCAGCACTCCGGAGACTTCGGCAAGCTTGTCTACCACGAGGCGCGAATCACGACGCCAGTCGATCGCGAGGGCTATCTGGATTTGTGGCGCAGCCGCAATCGCCTCAGGACGCTCGGCCGCGTCGGCGCGTTCGACGCCTTTCTCGCGGCAGTGGCCGAGGATCTCGAGCGGCATCGCGTGGACGTCGTCGATGTGCCCTACGTGGTCAGCGCCTGGTCCGCCCGCTCGCGGAGCTAGCCGGGATCAACGCAACGGCAGTTGCTAGCGTTTGACGTGTTTCTTCGGTAGCCGACAACGGCAGTTGGCACTTCGCCGCACGCCTGCGCCGCCCGCGAACGTTGAGTCGTTGACGCGCGTTCGCTAACCCGTCCGCCCTCACGCAGTTCCACGTTCAACTCCTCCAGCGCGCGGCCTCGGCATCGCGCTTGCCATTGGACGTCCGCGACCGCGACCCGTTCACGAGAGCCCGACCTCCTCTCCGAGCGCCCTTCGCGGTTCAGGGGAGGCCAGGACGAATCCACGCCCTGGCCGCCCCGCCTATCGAGGAGGAACATCCATGGTCCGCACAGTCGTCGCCTCATTCGTCGCGCTGCTGCTCGCCGCTCCTGTCATGTCGTACGCGCAGCAGGCGGCTTCGGCCGCGGCCGCGCCCGCCGAGAAGGCCGGTCCCACCATCAACATCAACTCCGCCACGTCGTCCGAGCTCGAAAGCCTGCCCGGCGTGGGCCCGAAGCTCGCGCAGCGCATCATCGATTACCGGGAGAAGAATGGCGGCTTCAAGAAGCTCGAAGACCTGATGAACGTCCAGGGCATCGGCGAGAAGAACTTCCTGAAGCTGAAGAGCAAGTTGTCGGTGACGCCGCCGGCGAAGCACTGACACGGTTGGCTGGGCGACGCGGGCGCCAATCCGCCCCGTGTGGGAAGGATCGGCGCCCGCCCCAGGCCGAAGACCATGCGCGGCTACTCGCTGGTAGAACTGCTCGTGACCGTCGCGGTCGTTGTCACAATCGCCGCGATCTCGATGCCGATGCTGGGCAACTCGCTCGAGCACTCGCGACTGAGAGGAGCGGCGTTTCACATGTCCGCGCGGCTTTACCTGGTGCGCTCCCAGGCCGTCCGCCGGCACGGCTATGTCGCTCTCAGATTCAAGACGGTCAACAGCGCCGTGCAGTACCAGACCTTCGCTGATGGAGACTCGGATGGCGTGAAGAGCGCGGACATCACGAGCGGCCGCGACGTGCCGCTCGATCGCCCCGAGGCGATTGGCGACACGCACCCGGGAATCGAGTTCGGCTTCATTGGCGGATGTCCACTGATCGACGGCTCGCCCGCCAGCGGCAATCCGGTTCGCATCGGCACCAGCGGTCTGCTCTCGTACAGCCCCGGCGGCGAGTCCACGACCGGCACGCTCTACATCCGGAGCCGCAGCGAGGCCTACGCGATCGTGATGCTTGGGGCTACCGGGCGCACGCGGCTCCTGCACTGCAGCCCCATGAACGGGCAGTGGACGGTCGATGGACGTTGATCGCCGCGCCTCAAGGCGCGTCGCGTTCCGGAACGGGATCCTGCCGCCGCGCGCGCGGCTTCGACCAGGGGGAGACGTCGTGGTCGTGAACCTCTCCAACTCGGGTGCGCTGGTGGAAGGGACGTTCCGCTTTCGTCCGGAGGCTCGCTGCGAGCTCTCGGTCACCGAAGGCGCTCGCGAATCCACGCTCCGTGCGCTGGTCGTTCGGAGCTTCGTCGCACGGCTGGATCGCGCGGGTCCTGTGCGATACCGCGCGGCCATCAGATTCGATCGGACAGCGGAATGGACCTCGTCGATGACGACGTCCGATGGGTATCGGATTACGGAGGCGCTGGCGGCACTCGACGGTCCACGGGTAGCTGCTACCCGGGAGCCACGACGCACGGGGCCGTCGGCAGCGAAAACGGCTGGAATCTCTCACGAATCTCGGAGGCGGTAACGTGGCATCTCCCTTGAAGTCAGGAACAGCCGAGCGGTCGGTTCATACGCGGGCTCCGGGCACCCTCATGACTGGCGACAACTGGGCACCTTCTCCCGTCGTTCTCGCAGGCCGGCGGCGACGCGATCGCCGGCGTGGCCTCGCCTCGATGTGCGCCGCGCTGGCGTCCACGCTCAGCCGCACGGGCGCCGAGGCCTTGCGCGCGCGCCTCCTCGACAGCGTCCACCGGATTGTCCCCAGCGCGCGGCTGATCTCCATCCGCGACTGGCGGGTCGGCGAGTCGCGAGTCTCGCCGGCGGCCGACTCGCCCTCGGTCTTCGAGATCCCGACCAGCGATCCTCGCCGCATCGCGATTCTCGACGCCATCGCGGCCCCCGGCCGCCGCCTTGACGACTGGGATCTGCAGACGCTGGCCGTCACCAGCCAGATTGCCGCGCTGGTGCTGGAGATCGAGAGCCTGCGGACGACGCAGCAGGCGGAGCCGGCGCGGCGGATTGCACAGGAACCGGATGGCGCTGCGCCGCTGATCGGCTCGACGCCCCTCATGCAGCGGCTGCGGCAGACGATCGAACGTGTGGCGTCGAGTGACTTCACGGTGCTCATCGAAGGGGAGTCCGGCACCGGCAAGGAGCTGGTCGCTCGCCAGATCCACGAGCTGAGCAGTCGGCGCGAAGGTCCGTTCGTGCCGATCAACTGTGCCGCGCTCGTCGAGACGCTGCTCGAGGCGGAGCTCTTCGGAATCGAGGACCGGACCGCCACCGGTGTGCGCGGACGGCGAGGCAAGTTCGAGCATGCGGACTTCGGCACGCTGTTCCTCGACGAGGTCTCGGACCTCTCGCTCTCTGCGCAAGCCAAACTGCTGCGGGCGATTCAAGACCTCGCCGTCGAGCGCGTCGGCGGCAACGGCGCGCATCGAGTCGACATCCGTATCGTCGCCGCCACGAATCGCAGTCTGAAGAGCCTTGTCGCCGAAGGCCTGTTCCGCTCGGACCTGTACTACCGGCTCAGCGGGGTCGAGGTGCACGTGCCGCCGCTGCGCGAGCGCCAGAGTGATGTGCTCGAGCTCGCGCGGTACTTTCTCGATCGCCATCGAGATACACGGACGCTCGAGCTGACGCCGGAAGCCTGCGACGCGCTGCTCCTGTATCAGTGGCCTGGCAACGTGCGGGAGCTGCAGCGCGTCATCGAGAACATGATCTGCCTCGCGCAATCGGAGAAGGTGCGCCTGGACGATCTGCCGCCGAGCATCCGCGGCGACTACGAGGCCTACGTGTTGCCGTCCATGGCCAGGGACGACACCTTGCGTGCGTGGGCCAGTCGGTACGCGCGGCTCGTGTGGCACCGCTCCGGTCAGAACAAGCGCAAGGCATGCCGGGCGCTCGGCATCAGTTACCACACGCTGGACGCGCATCTGCGGTATCGCACACGCGTGCCGAACGCGCTTGCTCCAGCCGACCAAGACGACGAGCGCGCGCGGCGCGCGTCGACCGCCTCGCCGGTCGCGTCTCGGACGGTGGACACGGCCTGAGGTCGAAGGCCGGGCTCTGACCGGACCGTACGCGCAGGTGTCAGAAGGGCAGTCGAACGCTGCGAGGTCGCGCATCTGCCATTGCCGGTGCCAGCACCGGAATGGGAGAAGAGGGATGACCCGCAGAATGTTCCAGTTGGGAGGCGTCGTGACAGGTTCGATGATCGTGGCAATGCTTGGCGGCGGGACGGCCGCCGCCCGAACGCCGGCGCAAGGGTCGCCGCCGATGGGGCTCAAACCGATCAAGCAGGTGTCGGGCAGGGCTGAGCTCGGGCTGACGGTCAGCGTGTCGACCACCAACGACGGCGGCATGCTGCTGTCGGCGACAGCCGTCGATCTGTCGTTCCGGAAGGTGGTTTACGCCGACGGCCGGTACCAGGCGCAGATCGAGCAGGGACGCGATCGCATCGCGTTCGCGGGCTCTGCAGGGCGAGTGGTCGTGACCTACGGTTCCAGGTCGCTTACCTTGTCCGCCGACCAGGACGATCAGCAGCCGGCGCGCGTCAGGGCGCTGATTGTCTCCTCGCCCGCCCTTCGCCAGTTCCGGCGTCTGGTGGCGCAATTGGAGGCAACGGGAGATGTCAGCCCTGAGGTTCTCGGTCTGCGGGTCACGGGCGCGGTCGTGAGCGAAATCGACGGCGACGAGGGCGCCGTGCGCCGATTGAGCCGCGAGCTGAGAGCGAAATTCAGCGCGAACGTGAAGAAGGTCCGCCTGCGCGCGTCGTGCTACGACGCCTACCAGGATCTGGTGGTCCGGGCTGCCGCGCAGATGGAGCAGTGCATGGGTCAGTTCAGCGTGTGGAACCCGATGCGGCAGGTCTGTGCGGGCGTCTGGACCCTGCAGGTCGAGTCGGCGTGGTTTTCGTTTCTGAGCTGCTCCGCGATTCCGCTGAAGTAGAACACCGCGAGGAGACGAGGCGCCTTCTGGGGCGTCTCGTCTCGTTCCATACGGGGAGGCATCATGGGCGCACGCGTGCTCGCAATCGTCGTGGAGATCTTCGTCGGCCTGGTCCTGGCGGGCGTCGTCGTCGGCGGCGTCGTGCCGTTTGCGCACGGCAGCGTGGGGCCCGTCGGCGCGGCGTTGATTGGCATCGCGACGGTGGTCTTCGTGATCGCGGCCGGCGAAGGCCTGCGGCGCCGAACGACACGTCCGTAGTCCCGGCGCTCATCTCCGTCCTCTAACGGAAAGACGGTCCGCAGGCCGACACGGACGAGCTGCCGCGCCGGTTTGATGACATGGACCTTGCAGTCCGGAGTCGGCCGCCCACCTCTTGACTCTTGTAGTGCTGAAACAGCCCAGCTCGAAGCTCATTTGTTACGCCGGCTAGCCTGCTGTTAGCCTCGATCGACTACTCACGTGGCTCGACTCACGGCGCTCGCCCGATCGGCCGTCGCTGTCGCGATGCTTTTTGCGCTCGCGAGCTGCAGTTCCTCGTCGTCGACCAACGTCACGGCGCCGACCACGGCGCAGTGCGGCGTCACGCTGGCCTCGAATTCATTGAACATGGGGGCCTCGGGCGGCGACGGCGCGCTTAGTGTCTCGATCAATCGCGAGTGCACGTGGAACGCCAAGCCTGACGCCGACTGGATCACGCTCACCTCGGCCGCGACGGGACAGGGAGGCGCGACGGTCACGTTCCGCGTCGGAGCAAACCCGGCGCTCTCGACGCGCAGCGGCGGCATCGCCGTGAATGACCGGCGCGTGGACATCACGCAGTCGGGCGCGCCCTGCACGTACTCGCTCAGCCGGACTGACGACGCGCTTGCCGCCACCGGCGGGAAGCGGACGATTCTTGTGACCGCCGGCCCTTCGTGCGCGTGGACGGCGAGCAGCAACGTCGCGTGGATCACGATCAGCGCCGGCGCATCCGGCACCGGGAGCGCCAGCGTCACGATCGACGTGGCCCCGAACACGGGCCTCCAGCGATCGGGGACGGTGTCGATCGCCGGCCAGACCTACAGGCTCTCGCAGGCGGCGGCCGGCGCACCGGCGCCGGAGTGCACGTTCTCACTGTCCTCGACGACGCAATCAGTCGCGGCCGCTGGAGGTCCCATCTCGCTGACCGTACACGCCGGTGACGGCTGCGAGTGGACCGCGACGACTAATGCTTCCTGGCTCACGATTACCGCCGGCGCCAGCGGCGCGGGCGACGGTATTGTCGGAATCACGGCGGCGGCAAATGGATCCTCCGCCGCGCGGACGGGGACGGCGACGATTGCCGGCCAGACCTTTATGGTCACGCAGTCCGGAGTGTCGTCGACGCCATGTACGTATTCCCTGTCGGCCAGCTCACAATCCGTGAGCGCGTCGAGCGCGACGGGGTCGGTAAACCTGTTGGCCGGGACCGGTTGCGCGTGGGCCGCGACGGCCAACGTCCCGTGGCTGTCGATCACCGCCGGCGCCTCGGGGACCGGCAACGGCACGGTGCAGTTCTCCGTGGCGGCCAACAGCGACACGACGCCGCGGACGGGCACGTTGACGGTGGGCGGTCTGACATTCACGGTCACCCAGGCTGCCGCTCCGCCCCCGACGTGCTCGATCACGCTGTCAGAGAGTGCACTCTCCATCGGTGCGCCGAAGGCAGACAGGTCAGTCGACGTCACCGCCTCGAGCCAGAGCTGCGCGTGGACGGCATCGAGCGACGTGCCGTGGATGACCATCAAGAGCGCAGCCAGCGGCACTGGCAACGGCCAGGTCACCGTCCACATAGATGCCAACCCGGATCACTCGCCGCGCATCGGCACGTTGACCATTTCCGGGCAGACGGTGACGGTGACGCAGGATGGGAAGCCGTGAGAGCTGTCACGATCCTTCAGGGACTGCTGCTCGTGCTCGGTGCGACGCCCGCGATGGCGCAAGGGTCGGTCTCCGATTCGCTGGCGTTTCTGCTCACGAACCAGGCGGTGCCGACGGGCGACTTCACGAAGGACTCGCAGTCGGCCGCCGTGACGCGCGACACGATCACGCGGCTGCTGGCCGTGGAACTCACGACGCAGCCGCTGAGCTCGTCGTCCGGCGGTTTCACCTACCGCTTCAACCCCAGCCTCGGCACCGTGGAGCGCGCCAGCAACGGCTTCGGGCCGTTCTACACCGAGCGCAGCCTGACCGCCGGTCGCGGGCGTGCCTCGTTCGGCGTCAACCTGAATTACTCCGAGTACACCAAGCTCGACAGCCACACGCTCAACGACGGCACGTTCGTGACGACAGCCAGTCAGTTTCGCGACGAGTCAGAGCCTTTCGACGTCGAGTCGCTGAAACTGTCGCTGAAGACGACGACGTTCAACATCCTCGGCAATGTGGGTCTCACGGACAGGATCGACGTCGGCGTGGCCGTGCCGATCGAATCGCTCACGCTCGAGGGTTCGCGCCTGAACGTCTACCGCGGGTCACAGTTTCTCCAGGCGACCGCCATGGCTCAAGCCACCGGACTCGGCGACATCGCGATCCGCGGCAAAGTGCGGCTCTTCGGCGAGCGCGGGAGCGGCCTGGCCGTGCTCGAGGAGCTTCGTCTCCCCACCGGGAGCAAGGAGGACTTGCTCGGTTCCGGCGAAGCCTCGTTCAGGACCGTCGTCGTGGGGTCGCTGGAGCCGGGCATCTTCGCAGCGAACGTCAACGCCGGCTTTACGATTGGTGGCGTCGCCGACCAGCTCGACTATCGGCTCTCGGGCAGCCTCGCGGTCTCGCCGTACGTCACGCTCATCGGCGAGCTCGTCGGCCGGCGCATCGACGGCGTCGGTGCCATTTCGCAGGAGCGCGCACCGCATCCAACCATCACCGGCGTCGACACGCTGCGCCTCGTGACCACCGGAGACGCCACCGACACGAACAGCGTCATCGCGGGCGTCAAATGGAACGTCTTCAAGTCATGGCTGGTGAACGGCAGCGTGGCCGTGCCGGTCAGCAGCAGCGGCCTGCGCGCGGAGTGGTCAGGACTCGTCGGACTGGAGGTGGCGTTCTGATGTCAGCGGGCGGTCAGCGACTTGATTCGCCAGGCGCCGTCCTCTGACTTCTGCAGGTCGAAGACCCACTCCCGCCTGGCGGACTGGGTGCGGCCGCCCACCCGTTTCACGTACTCCACATCGCCCTGGCAGGCCGCCCGAGCCGTCGCTGCCGCGACGCTGACGTTGCACCGGTCGAAGCCGATGCTTTGCGACGAAAGACCGTTGAAGGCGCGCGCGAGCGCCCTCGTATCGACCGACGGCCACACCGTCTCGACGGCCTGAGGATTGAGCTGCTCGTAAGCCGCCCGATAGTCGCCAAGGACACCCAGAATCCGTTGTTCATCTGATCGCGACACCACCGTTGGCGCAGCAGGCGCGGCTGCGGGAACACCCGCCGTCGCACGCGCGGCCGGCCCGGCCGGCGGTTGTTCGATCTGGACGGGCGGCGCCACAGTCGTCGGCCGGGTGAAGGGCTGCGGCGTCACTGCGGCCGACGCGCGTTCGGGCGACGGCCGCGCAGTCTCGATCGACGGCTTCGGCGTCGCGGACCCAGCTGCGCGGCTGTGTGCGGCCGGACGTTTGTCGCGCGCGTCTTTCTGGATTGGAGCCTTGGCCTTCCGCTCGACACGCGCCTTCGCTGGCTTTCGTGCCGCTAGTGGCGACTTCGTATCGACGGCCAGCGCTTGCTGGGCGCGGATGTCCGGCGCGGGAGGCGTCGCGGTCGATGGTTCACTGGATGGGACCTGTCGCCCTTGTGCGACATCCGACGTTGCAAGAGGCGAGACCTGGGAGTTCGTGATCGCGGCGACCTTCGATTGCGTCACTTGCACCGGAGTCTCGGACCGGCGCCACCTGATGCCGACAATGACGACCAGCAAGCCCACGACACACACGGCCGCGGCAGCAGCCAGGAACCGAGCGATCGGCGTCAAGGGCTCGAGCGGCGTAACCGGCGTGACAGCAGGCGCGCGTGGCGTTTCAGGCGCCCGTGCGTCCAGTAGGTCGGTGCCAGGCACCTCTGCCGGTCGCGGCGACGGCGTGCCGGACACCGACCCCGCGCTGAGCTCCGCCGGTGAAACGTGGCGAAACGCGATGGGCGGCGCCTTGGTCTCGGCAACAACTGGCCTCGGCCGCGTCGTCTCCGCCGACTCAGAAAATGGAACGCTGAGATCGAAGTCGTCGCAGACCTCGCGAATGATGTCCACGCCGACGACGGTGGCTTCGGCCGCGAAACCGTTGACTAACGCGTTGTCGCAGATTGCGCTGATCGTCCTCGGCACGCCACCTGACCGCTCGTAGATGGCCTGCAGCGCGTCGGGTGTGAAAATCTCATGGCCATTGGCGCCAGCGACCTTGAGCCGGCTCGTGATGTAGGCGCGTGTCTCCGCCGCGTCGAGCAGTCCAAGTGTGCACCGGAGGGCCACGCGCTGTTTGAGTTGCACGAGCGATGGAAGCCTCAGCCGATCGGAGAGCTCCGGCTGACCCGCTAGAACAAGAGGCAGCAGCTTCCGTCCCGGCGTTTCGATGTTCGACAGAAGTCGTATCTCTTCGAGAAGCTCACCGGAGAGGCACTGCGCCTCGTCAATAACCAGCGCGGTAGTGCGGCCCTGGTCAGCTCCGGCCAGCAGCTCGCGTTCGAGCTCTGCCAGCAGCGTCGCCTTCGACCCCATGGCCCCTGGCGACAGATCGAACGACCTCGCGAGAAACTCGACGAACTCCTTGCGCGTCAACGTCGGGTTGACCAGATGGACGATGCGCGCGCCTCGACACGCTTCGGATTGAAGCGCTGCCTGGATCAATGTGGTTTTCCCGGTGCCCGCCGGCCCCAGGAGCAGCGTGAGGCTCTTGCTGGCGGCGATGCCGTACTCCAGGTTCGCCAGCGCTTCGCGATGGCGGGCCGTGAGCAACAAGTACTTCGGGTCGGGACTGAGCTCGAACGGCAACTCGTCGAGCCCGTAGAAGGTCGCGTACATGGGTACCTCTACGTCCGCGTCAAGACCCACCAGGCAACGCCGCCGAGCACAACGACGACGCACTGGTTCCGGGGCGGAAGGGTTGCGTTGCCACGGCCGTCACGATCAATTTCCATCATCCGCCGTGAGACTGACCGCGTCAAACTCATCATCACGCGGCCTGCAACTCCCAAGATGCGGCGACGGTACTCATTCGCGGCGCGGATCGCTGATGCGCGGGATGATCGAATGAGGTCGAGCCATCCTGGTTCGCGGACTCGCGTTGGTGACACAGCATGCGGGGATCGCCTGACGGTCTGGTGACGCAGTCGACGGATCTCACGTCGGAGGCAAAACCGT
>Ga0105248_10010485_pt1 | contig 10207 bp, 3 predicted proteins | sample KBSS34metaG_FD_81524 | JGI IMG/M metagenome (GOLD analysis project Ga0105248, IMG submission 81524) | Switchgrass rhizosphere microbial communities from Kellogg Biological Station, Michigan, USA - KBS S3-4 metaG | ecosystem: Host-associated > Plants > Roots > Rhizosphere > Soil | place... | reverse complement strand
GGCACCCTGGTGTTCAACAATAGCTCCAACGGTAACACCACCACTCTGACAGTCGCTGCCCCCAGCGGTAACGTAATCTACAACCTGCCGGCGACTACCGCCGGAACCTACGACTTGTGTACCAGCACCGGAAATTGTCTGGGCGGCGCCGGCGGCGGCGCCAATGTGGCGTTGTCTAACCTGGCCAGCGTGGCTATCAATACCAGTTTGTTGACTGGCAACGGCAGCGTCGACCTCGGCTCCGGCGGCAGTCCATTCCGAGATCTGTTCATCAGCCGCAACGCCCAGTTCGGCGCAAAAGTGACGACCTTGGGCGATGTCGTAGCCAGCTATGCCGCCACCGGCACGACGGCGACCACCAGCGGCACCGGTACCGATACCACCACCCTGGTTCTCACTGGCGGTGCGTTTGCCGACAACGACGTACTCTTCATCGACAACTCCGGCCAGGACTACTTTACGCGCATCGTAAGTGGTGGTGGTACCAGCACCCCGACGGTGTCGCCGGCCATCAGCTTCGACAATGCCGTGACCGTTACCAAGTACACCACCCAGAGCATTGGCGCCACGGCCACTGATTACACGACTCAGAGCCAGCGTTACTTCCAGGGTTACTTCCTTGGTGGGGTCGTTACTGGAGCCGGCAGCACTGTTTACTCGGACGGTAACATCAAGAGTTCGAACAACCTCAAGGTGAGTGCCGGCACCATAACCTTGGATGGGGACGTGCAGTTCAAAACGACTAACAGCGCAACCGCGTTGTTATTGCAGAACTCGAGCGCCGTAGCTATCCTGACCGGCGACACGTCCAATAAGAAAGTGCAGGTTGGCTCGAGTACGACCGATGCTAACGCCGTGGCCTTCATTTTGGACAGCTACAACAACGCCTCCGACCCAAGCGGTACCAACGGCGAAATGTACTACAACACCAGCACCAACACCTTCCGCTGTTACCAGAACAGCGGCTGGACCGATTGTATCGGCAGCGGTGGCAGTGGAGCCAACACGGCTTTGAGCAACTTGAACAGCGTTGCCATCAACACCAGCCTGCTGGCCGGTTCGACTTCGATTGACCTTGGCTCAGGGGCCAGCCCATTCCGCGACTTATATATAGGTGGATCGGCTACCAATAACTTCAAGTTTACCGGCACTGCTTCCGCTGCTCGCACCATCACGGTGCCGGATGCAACCGGTACGATCTGTTTGAGCACCGGTAACTGTGCCGGTGTCGGTGGTACCGGCGACATTCTGAATAACGGTCAGAACGGCCCGATAACGGTCGGTACCAATGACAATACTACCTTCGTGCTCGAGACGAACAACACACCGCGTCTGACCATCACCGGCTCTGGTGGAGCTACATTCAGTGGTGCGTTGACAGTATCCGGATTGCAGACTGCCAGCGCCGGCTTGACGATTTCGACTGGCAGTACCTTTACGAACGCCAGCAGCACACTTCTGACAGCGGTCAGTGTTTCGAACCTGGCCAGCGGCGGCAACATCCCAAGCGGTGGCTCCGGGTCGACCGGCGCCTCCACGACCGTCGATGTGGCATCGAGCTTCATCATCAACCAGTCTACGGCTTCGCAGACCATCACGCTGCCAGACCCGACGGTTGCCACCGCCGGCCGAATCGTCTACGTGTCGAACATCGGTAGCCAGAACTTCACGATGTACGGCGTGGTGATCGCACCGAACAATACGTCGAGCTTCTACTATAACGGTACGCAGTGGACCAGCGCCGGTATCGACGGGTCGGGTACGAACTACATCCAGAACCAGAGCAGTTCGGACCAGACGGCTGACTTCCGCGTATCCGGCGTCGGCCGGGCCAACACCAAGTTCACATCGCCGTTGTACGACTCGATTACCGGCGGCGTCAGCATCGGTACGACGACCGCCACCGGTGTAACCATCGGTGGTACTACCAACACCACCAGCGTTCTGTTACAGGGTGCCGCGTCGTCGACATATACCATAGGTACCGCAAATAACACCGGTGGCATCGTCATCGGTAACTCAACTGTCAACAACACTATCAGCATCGGTGATGCAGCTGGTGGCAGTAATACGCAAACGATAACGATCGGCACCAGCAGTACGGCCAGCTAGACCACGAACGTCACCATCGGTTCCACCATCGCCGGTACCGTCGCGCTGCAGGGGGCTACGACCGTTACCAACCGCACCTCCGGTTCGGCCAATACTTTCGTCGTCAGCAATAGCACCAGCACCGGTACCATTGCCATCTTCAAGGACAACTCGACGGCGGTAGCGACCATCGCCGATGGTGGTGCCATCACCTTGCAAAACGCTGCCGACAGCGCAGCGGCCCTCTTGGTGAAGAACCTGAACGCCGATGCACTGTTCACCGTCAACACCACGAACAGCTCCGTCCAGGTCGGCTCCAGCAGTACCGATGCGGTTGCCATCCTGACAGTGTTCGACAGCTACAACAACAACACCGACCCGACGGGTATCGCCGGCGCTATCTACTACAACACCAACCGCAACAAGTTCCGCTGTTACCAGAATGGCGGCTGGACCGACTGTATTACCACTGGCGGCGGCTCAGGCACTAAGCGAATAACGATGATTCCGGAGTTCGAAGGTGCAGTCCTGAGCCCGGATGGCTCCAATAACAGCGGTACGATGACGGCCGGTACGGGCAGTAGCCACAACTACTACCAGTGGGAAACTGATCAGACCAGCACCCAGGACTACGACATCGTCGTTAAGTTCCAGCTCCCAAGCGACTTCAACTCGAGCACCGAGTTCAAGACCAGTACCTGGAAGGCGTATGCCTATGTCGATAGCAACACCGATGCCGTCATGACTTTGACCCTGGCCGATGCCAGTGCCACAACCTGTATCAGTGCCGAATCGATCGAACCGGGCTCGACTGGAGCGTGGGCGCAAAAGACACTCAGCACCAACCCGAACACTCTCTGTACCTTCGCGGCCAACGACATCGTGACGATGACGATACATGTCGAGAGTAAATCGCCGTCCAGCAATAAGGTGCGTGTCGGCGAGATCCAGTACGACTACGACCTCTAGCAGACACGTCGTTCTCAGAATTCCGACATATATAAGAAAACGCCCCTAAATACCAAAGCTTGGTTTATAATAAGCATAAGTTTGGTATGGCAGTCTATGGGGAATAAAAACACCGGTAGTGAAGACTATGAGGCGCTCATCCTGGAGCGGGCCTTGGCGCCGCGTGGGCCTGGGTATACTTCTGATGGCCTGGAGAGTGATACGCCACCAGGTACCCCCAAGCCGCCCCGAAGACGCCGTAAGCCGTCACATCGACTCAAATTGGGAGTCCGGTGGCACAAGTTTGCTGCTTGGGTCGCTCATCATCGTTTGAAGGCCGGGTTTGTCGGGTTGGTCATGCTATCGCTGATAGCTACCGGAGTCATCTTCTATATTAATCACCATGCCGAAGCCGAGCTGCACGCCCAGTTAGCCGGCGGCAAAGGGGTGATGTTCTATTCCGAGAACGACACGACGCCGGTGTCGCGTCTAAAGGGTACCGGGTCGCTGACCTGGGGCAGCGAGGTGCAGGCACCGTCGTCACGTAACCCGAGCCAGGTAGTGGTTAAGAAGTCACCGCGCATGATTGGGGTTTGGTACGCCGGGATCGTCGATGCATCGGGTAACTTACAGGTCTTGCGTACGACCAACAGCGGTACGAGCTGGTCGGACACCAGTGGCGGTAACGTCACGTGGCCAGTTGCGCTGGGTGGGACCGGCACGACGCAGCGGTTCGATATGGAGTTCGAGAATAACTCCGGCGATCTGATACTGGCGTACTCCAAAAACGCCACGACCAACGAAATTGCTACACGTGTATGGACAGATAGCAGTGCAGCCTGGAGTACGGAGACTACCGTGGACCCAGGCGGAACCGCCAGCGTCGTAACCTATATTGAACTTGCCAATCGTCCGTATAGCGACGAGTTGGCATTGGGGTACGTAACTAATGCATCAAGTAGCAATATAGGCGCATGTATCTGGGGCGGATCGTCCTTAGGTAACTGCACGGCTTCGAGCTTCGGTACGTGTGATCAGACGGCCGGTACCCCGGACGGAGCCGACCGCTGCATGGACATTAATTACGAATCTGCCTCCGGCCGCCCGGTGATGAGCTGGGGGACTACCAGCGCCGGCGACCAGATATCAGGCAGCAACTTACTGAGGGCATCACGTTGGAACGGCTCGACGTGGACAACGAACAACATAGACCTCGCGACCGCTAATGAGGATGACGGCACCTTCGTCGACTGTGCGTCCAACCCGGATCCTGATAGTGATGAGATCGCCTGCGGATCCTACGGTGCTTCGTCGGCAGACGTCCAGGCCTGGACGGTCGTAAACGGTACGAAAGGGGTTGGCGGGGCGAATCTCGATACATCGGCGCGTGCTGCCGCGGCAGGTGGATATAACGTGGCCGTGGCCTATACGTTGTACGGACCGTATCGACGGGCGACGTTGTTTTATGCCGATGTTTCATCTGGTGCAACGTCGCGCGCGACATCTAAGTTAAAGCGTAGTTTCTTCAGCGGTACCGCCTGGGGCGCAGCCGGTAACAGCGGTATCAACGGCGATGACGCAGTCCAAATCAAAGCGTATACGAACCCTTACGACGCCAGCGAACTCGACGTCTTATACCTAGATGATGCCAACGACCTCAACTTCGGTATCTATGCCATGGCTGGGAATAACAACCCGGCAGTCGTTGCCGGCGGTACCGGTGTCGCGGCGCTTGAAGCTTCTGTATCTGTAACTACCAGTCCGCCGTTCGATATGGACTTTGAACCGCTCCAACAGAATCCTACATTAAAGCAGACCGGGTACATCTGGGAAAATGACGACGAAGACCAGGTCGGCGGTGACGCGGTGGACGAAAACAGCCAGTTGGCTGCCGGCAATACGGCCTTATCGAATATACCTAAAGGTGAACGTCTGACATTACGCGCCCAGATCAATGCTACGAACGGACCCCTCAACTACCAATCTCTAAGTATGTTTTATGATCGGAACGATGGTATCTGGAGCCGGGTGAATAACAGCTCGACCCCACTCAATACCGGCAGCGGCACCGGCTGTGCCAGCAGTGACTTCACCTGTAGCGTGGTATATGGTAATGCCGGCGCCAACCGTACGATTGACCAACGCACCAGTATGGCAATCGATTATTCTGGCAACCCGTGGATTGCCTTCAAACGTACCGGTGGCGGCAGTAATGACCTCTACGTTGCGAACTATATTGGCGGAACAACCGGCACGTGCACGGATAACACCGCCTGGAACTGTACGGCTATCGATACGGGTAATGACGTGGGCGGAGCTCCCGACATCGCAATCGCACCGGATTCAAGCGTCTATGTGTCTTATTACGACAATACCAGCGGCAATCTGATGGAGTGTACGGACTCACAAATGCATGATAACTTCACCTGTATTACAGTAGAAGCGACGAATGATATCGGTAACCAATCGTCCATCGCAATCGATCGCTATGGGAACCCATGGATCGCCAGTAAAGATACGTCCAACAAAGCCTTGCGTATCGCGCGCTATGTCGGTGCCAGCGGCACGGGCTGCGGTGGTGGTAGTACGGCGTGGACCTGTACGACCGTCGAAGATGATGGTGACTGTATCGGCACGGAGCCTGACATCATCCAGGGTCAATCCGGCCAGATGATCGTAGTTTACGAGAACCCGACCAACACCGACTGTGTCTCATCGTACGGCAATACGCGTTTCGCGACGTATGTCGGTACCGGTGGTACCGGCTGTACCGGTGGTACGTCAACCGATTGGACCTGTGCCGATATCGATAGTAACGCCAGTCAGCAACCGCATTTAGCGATAGCTCCAGATGGCGATATTTGGGTCGCCGAAAAACTTAATTCCAGTAGTGATGCACGCGCTTGTCGCTACTCCGGCGGCTCTTGGACATGCACTAATTATTGGACATCTAACAGTCCAGGCGTAGATAGTTCGATATCCATAGATCCGAGCGGTAACCCGTGGATTGTCAGCCGCGAATCATCAAACAATGATCTGATGTTAGCAAGATATATCGGTGGGGGTGGTGGCAGCGGCTGTGCTGACAGCGACTGGACCTGCACGACTATCGTGTCTACCAATGCCGTGGGCTACTACCCGACAGTAGTGTTCGATGCTGATGGCAACTCCTGGATTTCGTACGTAGACGGTACGAACTCGTTCCTTGACATAGCAAAAGTAGTGCGCGGCGGGGAAGTCGTCATGGCCAATGGCACGGCAGGGAATGCCGGCGATCCTATCCAGGAGTCTCATGCTGAGATGTCCAGTACGACCGACACTACCAGCCGCGATGACGCGGATTGTATCGGCGGCAGTACATGGTCCAATGGCATCTGGTCCGAAAGCCAGGAAATCAGTGGCCTCAGCGTCAGTGGCAGTGATTACTGTACGGAAGTCGCCTTTACGATCAACACCAGCCGCATGACTGCAGGCACAACCTATAGATTTATTATTTCGTACATGGACCAGTCTTATTCGTATTCGTATGTTTGGCGCGGTCTGGATTCGGTCAGCAGTGGTGCCTACGGTACGCTGACAATGGCGAATGATACGAATGACGGCGTCATATATTCCAAGGACGCGTCGCCGAAATGGACGAACTGTAACCTATCAAGTAACTGGGGTTGCACCGATGTCATGACGGCCCAATCGGCCGCTGCGGAATCAGGTTCAAGAGCGCTTTTGTTTGATGACGATGGGACAGCGTGGTATGCGTTCTCGGCAGCCGGCAATAACACGCTGTACGCAGCACACTATGTCGGTTCCGGAGGTACCGGTTGTGCCGATGCCTCCTGGAACTGCACGGCGATTGATACTACTAACTATTTCGGCAACAGAGACCAGGATACTATAAGTGGTGCTATCGGTCCCGACGGTAAGCCGTGGTTTACATATGCGAATGATTCCGGAACAGGTCTGGTGAGAGCTGCGCGATATGTAGGTACCGGAGGCACCGGGTGCAGTGGTAACTCGACCGTGTGGACATGTTGGCCCGTTTCGAACGTCATGGTAAACCCAAGTATATCCTTCGATAAAAACGGCATACCCTGGATAGCCGGCGGCGACCCGTTCCTGGGCGTCGGCTGGGTTGCACGGTACGTGGGAGGAAATATGGGGACGGACTGCGTTTCGGCGGCATGGACGTGTACGCAAGTTATCCAGGGGATAGGCAACGAAAACAAGTACCCCGGTATAGTTATGAACAAGGATGGCGTACCGACAATAGAATACGGTAACAATGGTGATATAACGCTCGCTACGTTTGTCGGTGCCGGAGGTACCGGCTGCGCCACCACGTCCTACACATGTACGACGGTGCTCAATGACGCTAACAATAACATCTATAGTACGTTAGAAATGGATGATAACGGTGATATGTGGATACCTTACTTCGATAGCACGAACGGTATTATGAAATACTGTAAATCAACGTCAGGCTCATTTGCTTGCACCAGTCTTTATACAGTTGGTGGATCGGGCGCAAACTTCAACTGGCCATCGATTGCGATTGATCCGACCGGTAAACCCTGGATGGCATTCTGGGCGACGATCAGTAGCAATATGACCTTGGTCGTAGCTCAATACGTAGGTGGCGGTACCGGTACCGGGTGTACGAGTAATAACTGGACATGCACATCAATAGAGAACAGCCCGGGGGCGGATTTAGGCTACAATCCCAGCATCGCTTTCGATAGCAGCGGTACGCCATGGGTTTCGTACCAGAAGGCCTCAACGCCGACTGCCCATATAGCCAAGATGCATATGTCGCCATTCAAACTAATCGGCAACAACTATGCTTCGACGCCCAGGCGACGCAATGCCCGTTTCAATGACGCCCGTTACTCCTTAAACCCCGGCAAATCGCCTTACACTAATACCGACAACCATTGTGGCGGCGGCGTCAGCCTCAACACCGGTGTCTGCGGCCTGTTAGTTGACGACGGGAACCAGGATAGCGTCGCGGCCCAGGCCAATCAGCGTACTGTCTACACCGCCCGCGCCAAATTATCGAGCAATAGTGAGCTTCCAGGCCTAACGTGGAAGGGGATTACTGGCATTAATCCAGCCACCCGCAACATGGTTACCCAGGTCTATCGCTTCGGCTCCACGAATGCCTGGGAGACGATGAAAACGTACAGTACGTCCGGTTGTACCGCTGCAACCTGTACATTCAGTAGCCAACCGACCGGCACGGCCAGCGAATATTTCGAATCGAGCGGCGGCAGTTACTACGTGTATTTCCGCTTCTATCAGGAAGCCGACACCAGCGCCTACACACTTAAAACCGACTTCCTGGGCCTGTACATATCATCCAAGCGCTTGCGGGGCGGCAAGAACTTTATCGGCGATCAGCTGCAGCCATACCGCACCGTCGCGCCCTAATATTCTCTGAGTGTCTTGCCGGCGTTCAACAGGGAATCGACGCTGGTCTGCCCATCGTAATTAAAGATGATAAGCGTTTTCTTGGTAACGATGGCAGCCCTGGAATACTGCGAAGTCGACTCGATATACATAGTGCCGATCCCCAACGTGAACTCCTGGGCTTGGGTAAACAGCTTTGAGACTTCGAAGTCGTTCGGCATCGCTTGCTCGGTAACAGCGATGTATCGCCCGCCGGCCAGCCCGTTTATAGGGAATACGACGACGTTCTCGCGATACTGGACCTTTTTGGCGTCGAACACATACGGCGGCTTGATGAGTTCGGAACTGGGGTAATAGGTAGTGAAACCGGCAAAGTGGGATGTATAGAGCAGTCCGCGTGGCTTTCCGGTGATGATAGGAACGACGTATATGATGCTGCCCCACGCCAGGCCACCTAATATCAGGAGTACGGTGGTCATCAGCAATATGCGCTTAAAGGTGAAGGTCCGTCCCAGCCAGGCGCCGAACACCAGCACGGCAGAGGGGCGCTCCTGTTTCTTTGCCTTGATAAGCAACTTACGTTTCTTTAGCTCGAACTTCTGCTGCTTCTTTTCGGCTTTGGCGGCATAGTTAGCCTCTCGTTGTGCCTTTTTATCGGCCTTGCGTTGAGCTTTATCGGCAGCGCGCTGGGCTTTAGCCTTTGCCAGCTCGCGAAAATACTCTGCCTCCTCAAATTCACCCTCTCTATTATTATAGAGATGATCAATAGGGTGTGCATCTTCAGGCAACGTCGCAAAACGCACATTCTTCTTGCGCTTATCTTTCGGTATTTCTGGTGGGCGAGGGGTCGGCAAATTTACACGGCCGCCACTCAGCAGGTCGCCCAGCCCTTTTAGGTCTCCGGCCATGCCTCTTATGCTACCTTAAAACCCGGTCTGATAGAAGGGCAGAGATAGGGGTGATTCGCCCAGCAACCGGATCTACCATCAGGCTAATGGTTACTATGCGAGTGGTACTGTACGGCTGGTACTATAACGCTAATGCTCTGTGGATATATAGTAGGGAATTCCATCTGTTATTTGCTGTTAATACATAGTAGGGGGGTGTAAGATTGTAACAGTTTAGCCGATGTAGAAACGGCCAAAACAAAAATCAAACTAACAAAAAGCAAAGATGAACGACCCCTATCTCGTTCGACATCTCCTAAAAAACGTTAAATTTGCCCTGCTTTTTGTTGCCCTGATTGTTTTCTTCATCGGTGGAGGCGTCGCATCGGTACTGATCTACGGACGATACAACGCCGCCCGGGAACTCACCTCTGGCAAGGCTAGCTTGCCAACTGATACCGGTTTGAGTGCGTCGCAAAATACCATCTCCCAGCAATTGACGGTCAACGCACCATTAGTCGTCAACAATCACTTCGTGCTGACCCCGTCCGCTTTGCCGCAGACCGGCCAGGCTGGTCAGCTGGTGTTCGACAAGGATACCAACAGATTGAAGTACTACGACGGCACTCAGTTCGTCGATATCGCCGCTACCACCAGTACGACAACCGTACAGGGGCAGGCTGGGATCGTCACACTGTTGGCCGGAAGCGGCATCGCTGTTAACGGTTCAACGATTACCAACAACGGCATCATCGACATCTTGTCGACGCCGAACGGCATAGGTGTGAGCGTATCGGGCGGCACCGCCACTTTGAGCTTGCCGCAGGCGCTGGACACCTCGGCATCACCGACGTTTGCAGGGGTAACGGTGAGCGGGG
>Ga0105248_10010483_pt1 | contig 10207 bp, 10 predicted proteins | sample KBSS34metaG_FD_81524 | JGI IMG/M metagenome (GOLD analysis project Ga0105248, IMG submission 81524) | Switchgrass rhizosphere microbial communities from Kellogg Biological Station, Michigan, USA - KBS S3-4 metaG | ecosystem: Host-associated > Plants > Roots > Rhizosphere > Soil | place... | reverse complement strand
GGACTGGTGCACGAAGAACCGGTACAGCTCGGGCTGGGCCTCGATGGTGCCGAGGTACGCGTCGATGGTGGCCGCGATCAGCCCGCGCTCCTCCCGCACCTGGCCGATCGCCGGCGTCACCGCGTCGCTCACCGTCTGCGCGAGCCGCTCGCCGACCGCCACCCACAGCTGCGCCTTGTCGGTGAAGTACCGGTACAGCACGGGTTTGCTGACCCCGGCGACCGCGGCGATCTGGGCCATGTCCACGTCGGGTCCGTGCGTCAGGATCGCGTGCACCGCCATGGTGACGAGCTCGTCGCGGCGTTGCCGGCGGTGGTCGACCCAGCGGCTGCGGCGGCCGTCATCGGGCGGCTGCTCCGCCCCACCGGCCTTCGGCGGGACCGAAGGATCTGTGGACGAGACAGATGCCGGCGCTCGGCCGGCGGAGCGCTTCGACATGTTGACGTCAGGTTCCCCACGTTGCACGATACTATGAGTAACAGATACTCTGCGAAACATCAACCGCTAGACTGCAGGAGGCCACCGGTGACCACTCCCAACGGCGCACTGACCGCCGTCAGTGTCCCGCGATCCGATGCGGCTGTCGCCTCGTCGAACAGGCAAAACTCCGGTGGCACCGGGCAGGACGAGCGCGAGCGCGGCGCTGAGCGACTGTTGAACACATCACTGCGTCATCAATACGACCCGGTGGTGGAGATCGATTGGGATGCCGACCCGGTACCCGGGGCGTTCTGGCTGCCGCCGTACCGCAGCAGCCTCTACGGCACCGACCTGTGGCACGCGATGACGCTCGAGCAACAGATCGAGCTGACCAAGAACGAGGTGGCCAGCGCGGCCAGCGCCGGGATCTGGTTCGAGACCATCCTCATGCAGATGCTGATCCGGCACTACTACGACCAGGACCCGACCGCGAGCCACGCGCAGTACGCGCTGACCGAGGTGGCCGACGAATGCCGGCACTCCATCATGTTCGGCCGGCTGATCGCGCGACTGGGCTGCCCGCCGTACCCGGCCAGCCGCCGCGACCAGTTCCTGGGGCGGTTCCTCAAGACGACCGCGACCGGCGCGCACATGTTCGCCGCCATCCTCATCGCCGAGGAGATCCTGGACTCCTTCCAACGCGAGATCATGGCGGATGACACGCTGCAGCCGCTGATCCGCACGGTCGCGCGCATCCACGTGGTCGAGGAGGCGCGGCACGTGAAGTACGCCCGGGACGAGCTGCCCCGCCAGGTCGAGGGAGCGAGTCGGGCGGGCATGGCGTACTCCCGCCTCATCATCGGGCGGGCGGCCAACTCGATCGTCGCCCGGCTGGTCCACCCGGACCTCTACCGCGCGGTGGGGATCGATCCCAAGGTGGGTAGGGCGACCGCGATGCAGAACCCGAACTTCCGGGCCACGCTGCGGTGGGCGGGTCAGCGGGCCACCGGCTACCTCGGTGAGCTCGGCCTCATCGGTGGGCCGGGCAAGCTGCTCTGGCGGCACGCCGGCCTGCTCTAGATACACCTGACAGAGCAGTCACTCAATCGGGTACGGACGGCTCGCGCAACCAGCGGGCGATCGCGAACGTGGCGACCACGGCCGAGCAGAGCGCGACCGCGCCGAGCATCAGGTCGGGCGCCATGTCGCGCAGCCGGGCCGTCAACCGGGCGGTCTGCTCGCGGGCCCGGGCCGGCACGTCGACCCGGTCGGCGAGCTCGGAGATCGTGCGGCCGAGCTCCTCGCGCTGGGCGGCGACGTCGTCGCGCTGCCGCGACAGGTCGGGGCCGGGCGTCATGACGGCCGCCGGTCGGCCACGGCGTGCTTGGCCGCGTCCAGATCCGCCCGGACGCTGGCCACCGTCGCGGTCGGAACCGGCGGTAGCGCACGTTTGAGCGACGCGCGGGCGGCCAGGACCAGGCCGGCCGCGAGGACGAACAGCCCACCGGCGACGATCAGCGCCGCGGCCCAGGCCGGCAGCACCAGATCGAGCAGCAGCGCGAACGTCGCGATAATCGCACCGGCACCGAAGAACACGAGCACACCGGCAGTGGCCAGCATCCCGACGCCCAGGCCGGCCCGCTTGCCCTTCTCGGCGAGCTCCGCCTTGGCGAGCTGGATCTCCGAGCGGACCAGCCTGGAGACCTGGTCACTGGCGATCCGCACCAGCTCGACTGTGCTGTGCCCGTCGTGCTGGGATGTGTCGACGTGCTGGGGTGTGTCGACCGCAGTAGCCACGAATCCAGCATCCCGCACGACCGCGGGTGGCGTGGCGAAACGGCGGTTCCGGTGGCCGGGTAGATGGTCAGGAAACGGTACGCGCGTCCCAGCGTTCCCGCAGCCATTCCAGGATCGAGGGCATACGCCTGGACAACAGGCTGCCGTGACAGTCCTCTTCGGACAGATGCGCCTCGACGCCCGGGATCTGCCGGGCGAGCCACTCTCCGTGCCCATACGGAACCATCGCGTCCTTGCGCCCCTGCCAGAGCAGGATGGGTACCCGGATCGAGGAGAGCTCGAAGCCCCACGGCTGTACGCCGAGCAGGTTGTCGTCGACCCATCCGTCTGCCCCGTCGACCAGGCCGTCGCGCATCTGGGCGTGCATGATCGGCCCGAGCGGGCCCTGCATCTCGGCGGCGTCCTCGGGCGTGAGGTACGGGGCCATGGCCTCCAGCAACTGCTGCGGCGTGGCGTCGACAATCTCCTGGGCCTGCTGCTCGGTCAAGGACCGGCTGGCCTCCTCGCCGCCCGACGCGACCAGGCCGAACTCCTCGATGTTGCCGGGCCCCATGCCCTCGAAGAAGTCCAACCCCGATGCGTCGTACGGCGCCACGCTGGCCAGCGACGCGGCGGCGACCACGCGATCCGGCAGCATCGCCGCGCAGGCGAGCGCGTGCGGGCCGCCGCCGGAGTAGCCAAGCGTCAGGAAACGTTGGGCGCCGAGGGCGTCGGCGATCGCGGCGGTGTCAGCGGCGGCGTCGACCACCCGGCGGCCCGGATGCCGGGTCGAGGTTGAGTAGCCTGGCCGCGCGTACATCACCAGCCGCAGGCCCAGCCGGGCGGCGTCCTCAAGCCACGGTCCGAACGGGACGGTGCCGCCCGGCGTTCCATGGTGGACGATCGTCACCACGTCGCCGGGGCGGCCGAAGTCTGCCACCTTGAGCTTGCGCCCGTCGGATAACTCCACATGCGACACTGCCATGGATCCTCCCCGGTGCTACGTGCAGGTGACTGTGAAGCTCCCGCCCGCCGGCTGGGCGGTGGTCGGGTTGGTGCCCGGGCTGGTGGCGTCCATGCTCACCATGTGGGTGCCGGCGGCGAACGCCGCCGAGTGGGGCACTGGGGTGGTCTGCGACACCGACGCAGTCGCGACCGTGACGCCGTCGACGACCAGGTGGTACAGGACGGTCGGTGTGGGACCGGCGCCGATCGTGATGTGCCCGGTGATGTTCAGTTGCGGCGGCGTCGTGCAGTCGCCCAAGTAGTCCGGCGGCAGGTCGACGCTCACCGCGAGCGTGGGCGGGGCCGGCGGTGGCGTGGTGGGCGGCGGCGCCGGGTTGCATGCGGCCGGAGCGGACCACACCGCGGTGCCGGTGAGAATGCCGGGGTTCGGCGCCAGCACGTCAACGCGGACCGTCCAGGCGCCGCTGTGGGTGGCCGTCACCGCGACGTTGTCGAGCAGTCGGGCGCCCGTACCGCTGATGCTTTTGCTGCGGTTGGGTTCCCCGACGATCGCGCCGTTGACGTAGACCCGGTATCGCACCGTCACCGGTCCGGCACTGATGCGGACGGTGGCACTGAACGTCCGCACGCAGCCGGTGGCCGAGTCCTGACCGATCGCGATGGACGTCACCGTCGGCACGCCGGGTGTCGCGACGACCGCGCTCGGGCCTACTGGCGGGGTCGGCGACGGCTCAGCGGTCCGGGACGCGCCCGGGGACGGCTGCGGGCTGTCGGTCGCATCGGCCACCGCGTACGGTTCGCGGGGACCCGAGTTCATCAACACGACCGGCAGAATCGCCGCGACGCAGACCGCGCCGATGACCCCGATGACCGCCCGCTCGACGGCCCCCTCCGGCCCCGGCATACGCAACGCACCGATCCGGACGGGATTGCCCATCGCCGCCGCCAAAAGGCTCACTCCACCTGCGACGATCAACAACGCGCAGAGAACGAGCAGGACGGACGTCGACACAGTGCCACCGTAGAGGGTGGGCACACGCCTCGCGCCATCCGCACCGTTAGATCCACTCCACCGTTTGCTCGAAATTTGCCCGGCATTGAAGCAAGATCACCCGTTAGCGGCAGCCTCCGAAGAGTCGGCAATCGTACGGCGGAGTTCGCGCTTGAGCACCTTCATGCTGGGTCCGAGCGGCAGTTCGTCGATGAAGCGGACCTGGCGCGGGTACTTGTGCCGCCCGAGTCGCTCCTGCGCCCAGGCGATGACCTCGGCCTCGGTCGGCGGCGCGCCTTGTGCCTTGTCCCAGACGATGACCGCCATGATCTCCTCGCCGAAGACCTGGTCGGGGACGCCGATGACCGCGACCTGGACCACGCCCGGCATTCGGGCCAGCACCTCCTCGATCTCGCGCGGGTAGACGTTGAACCCGCCCCGGATCACCAGGTCCTTCTTGCGGTCCACAATGGTGATGAATCCCTGCTCGTCCTTGCGGCCGAGGTCGCCGCTGCGGAACCAACCGTCCACCATGGCCAGTGCGGTCTCCTGCGGGCGGCCGAGATAGCCGGCGAACACGTTGTGACCGCGGATGACGATCTCGCCGAGTTCGCCGACCGGCAGAAGTTCGATGCGCTCGTCAATCTCGGCCCGGGCGATCTCCACTTCGACGCCCCAGACCGGGTGCCCGATGGTGCCCGCCTTCGTACCGAAATGCGGCTGGTTCGTGGTCGCGGTCGGCGAGGTCTCGGACAGCCCGTACCCCTCGAAGATGGAGGTGGCGAATGTCTCGTTGAACCGTTCGAGCACGACGTGCGGCAGCGAGGCGCCACCGGAGATGCACAGCCGCAGCTGCGGCAGCCGGTCGAAGGAGGGCGCGGCCTCGAGCATCCCCACGTACATGGTCGGTACGCCGTGGAAGACGTTGACCCCCTCGCGCAGCATCATCTCGATCGCGGCGGCCCCGGTGAACCGCGGCAGCAGCACCAGGGTCGCGCCGAGCCGGAAGGTGCCGTTCATGCCGACGGTCTGGCCGAACGTGTGGAACAGCGGCAGGCAGCCGAGCACGACGTCGGTCGGGCGCGCGTCATTGGCGTCGAAGACATTCACTGTCGCATTCATCACCAGGTTCAGATGGGTCAGCACCGCGCCCTTGGGCTGACCCGTCGTACCGCTGGTGAAGAAGATGACCGCGGGGTCCTCCGCCGATCTGGACACATAGGACACCAACGGCTCGACCGTCGCGGCCACGTCCTCCAGCCGGCGCACGCCGGCCGGCAGGCTCACGCCATCCGGTACGGGACCGGTCGTCACGACCGGGATCCCGGCAGCGGCCGCGGCGGCGCCACCGACCGCGAGCTGGCTCGTGTGGGCGAGCAGCAGGGTCGCCCGGCTGTCCCGCAGCACATACGCCGCCTCGTCCGCGGTGAGCAACAGGTGTACGGGCACCACGACCGCGCCGGCGGCGAGCGCGCCGTAGTACGCCCGCGGGAAGTCCACCAGGTTGGGCACCATCAGCGCGACCGCGTCACCCGGCTTCACGCCGACCTGCTGCAGCGCGGCCGCGTAGGAGCGGGCCTGCTGCCACAGGTCGGCGTAGGAGACGCGCAGGTCGCCGTCGACGACGGCCGTCCTGGTCGGATAGCGGCGGGCGCCCTCGGCCAGCACGGTCGCCAACGAGAGCGAGGTCATGCGAGGTGGCCCCCGATCTTCGAGTAACCCCGGAGCAGGTCGCGCGAGATGATCAGGCGCAGCATCTCGTCGGTTCCCTCGAAGATGCGGAACAGCCGGACCTGCCGGTACCAGCGTTCGATCGGCAGTTCCCGGGTGTACCCCATGCCGCCGTGGATCTGCATGACCCGGTCCACGACGCGGTTCACCATGCTCGCCCCGTACAGCTTGCACATCGAGGCGTAGTGACGGTTGTCCATGCCCTGGTCGGCCGCCCAGGCGGCGCGCAGGACGAGGCCGCGGGCCGCCTCGATCTCGGTCTCGGAGTCGGCGATCATCCACTGGATCGCCTGGTTGGTGCCGATCGGCTTGCCGAAGGTCTCCCGCACGTTCGCGTAGTCGATGGCCATCTGCAGGGCGCGCTCGGCGATGCCGATGCCGGTCGACGGGATCGTGTAGCGACCCTTGCCGATCCAGGCCATGCCGAGCTCGAAGCCCTGGCCGACCTCACCGAGGATGTTGCGCGCGGGCACGCGCACGTTGTCGAAACTGAGCGCGGCCGGGCCGCCCTCGCCCATGGTCTGGATGAAGCTCGACGTCCACCCCATCGCCCGGTCGGCCAGGAACGCGGTGGTGCCGCCGCCGCGCACACCCTTCTCCTTGTCGGTCACCGCGACCACGATGACGAAGTCGGCGTCGTTTCCGTTGGTGATGAACGTCTTCTCGCCGTTGAGCACCCAGTCGCTGCCGTCCGGGCGGGCGGACAGCTTGATGTTCGCGGCGTCCGACCCGGCCCCCGGTTCGGTGATGGCGAAGCAGGAGATGCGGTCGCCCTCGATCGTGGGGATCAGGTATTCCTTCTTCTGTTCCTCGTTGGCGAAGTACAGGATGTTGTCCGCCTCGCCGCCGAACCGGAACGGCACGAAGGTGTGCCCGATCTCGGTGAAGATGAGCGACTGCATCACGGCGGGCAGGTTCATCCCGCCGTACTCCTCCGGTGTGGACAGTCCCCAGAAACCGAACTGCTTGGCCTTGAGCTGAAGCTCGCGCAGCTCGTCGCGGGTGATGCTGGGCTCGCCCCGGCGCTCCCGGCGCAGTACCTCGTCTTCGAGGGCCGCGACCTCCTTGCGGATGAAGGTGCGAGCCGTGTCCCGGATCGCCCGTTCCTCGTCGCTGAGTGAAAAGTCCACTGTGTTCTCCGATGGATATGGATTCAACGATGGTCAGGCGAAGGCGTTCACTCCGGTGAGCGCCCGTCCGATCACCAACTGCTGGATCTGACTTGTGCCTTCATACAGTGTGGTCACTCGGGCGTCCCGAAGGTACTTCCCGACCGGATATTCATCGACGTATCCGTAGCCGCCGAAGACCTGCAAGGCGTTGTTCGCCGCCCGGACCGAGGCCTCGCTGGCGAACAGCTTCGCCATCGACGACTCGGTGGCGAACGGTTGGTCACGGTCGATGAGGTCGGCCACCCGCCACACCAGCAGGCGGGCCGCCGCGGTGTCCACCGCGATGTTGGCGATCAGCTGCTGGACCAGCTGGTGGCCCGCGATCACCTTGCCGAACTGCTCGCGCACCGTCGCGTGCGCGACCGCCGCGTTCAGACAGCCCTGGGCGATGCCCACGCACCCGGCCGCTACCGACATGCGCCCCTTGGCCAGCGCGGCCATCGCGATCGAGAACCCCTTGCCCTCGGCGCCGAGGCGCGCGGCGTCCGGGACCCGCACCCCGTCGAAGGTGAGCTCGGCGGTGGCCTGGCCGCGTAGGCCGAGCTTGCCGTGGATCTCGCGCCGCTGCAGGCCGGGCCGGTCGGTCGGCACCAGGAACGCGGTGATCCCGCGGTGGCCTTCCGCTTCGGCGCGAGAGCTTGCCGAGCGCCCATTTGCTCCGGTACGGGCGAATACGAGGGCGACGTCGGCCCAGGTCCCGTTGGTAATGAAGATCTTCGTACCGGTGATGACCCAGTCGTCGCCATCGCGCACGGCCCGTGTGATCAGCGACCCGGCGTCCGAACCGGTGCCCGGCTCGGTCAGCGCGAAGCAGCCCAGCGAGTTGCCGGAGCAGAGCCGGGGCAGCCATTCGTGGCGCTGCTCGTCCGTCCCGTACGTCTTGATGGTCTTGGTCACCAGGCCGAGGGAGACCGAGACGATGCCCCGTACCGAGGAGTCGCCCCGGCCGAGCTCCTCCAACACCAGGCAGTACGCCAGGTGGTCGCCGCCGGAGCCGCCGTAGCGCTCGTCGATCGTGAGGCCGAGGAAGCCGAGGTCGCCGAGCTTGCGCACGATCCCGGTGTCGACCGACTCGACGCGGTCCCACTCGGCCGCGCGCGGCATCACCTCGCGGTCGACGAACTCGGCCGCGAGCGCCCGGACGGCGGCGTGCTCGGAGGAGAGCGTCATATCCATAGCTTCGGTCCCACGCTTCCGGTCCGGGCGATCTCGAGGTCGCAGAATAAACTAACGCTGGAAGGTTTACGCTGTCCAGGGCGAGGTGTGCGAGAGTTCCAACACTGGGCCGCTCCCCCGGCTCAGGTTCTGGTGTGAAGGAGGTCGCCGATGGCCCGGCCCCGGCAGGCCCTGCTGACCCGCGAACGCATCATCACCGCCGCCGCCACCCTCATCGACGCCGAGGGCCTGGAGGCCGTCTCCACCCGGCGGCTCGCCGCTGAGTTGGGCGTTCAAGGTCCGTCGCTGTACCACCACTTCGGCAACAAGGAGGAGATCCTCGACGCCGTCGCGAACGAGATCGCGGCGCAGGTCGACGTCTCCGGGTTCGGCGGGGACGACTGGCGGGTCGCGCTGTACCAGTGGGGCCACTCGTACCGCAGCGCCCTGCTGAACCATCCCCACATCGTCCCGTTCCTGGCCCAGGGACCGGGTCGGCGACCGGCCGCGCTGGCCATGGCCGACGCGGTCTACGGCGGACTGGTGCGCGCCGGCTGGCCGCCCGCGCGGGCCACCCACGTCGGCGCGGTGATGCGCTACTTCGTGGCGGGATCGGCGTTGGGCTCGTTCGCCCGCGGCTTCGTCGAGGACCCGACCCTGTACGCCACCGACTACCCGCACCTCGCCCAGGCGCACCGTCTGGCCGAGCATCAACGCAGCGTCGATGACGGCGCGTTCGCGCTCGGCCTGGAATCGTTGATCGACGGACTTTCCCGCGTGTACGAACGAGTAGTTGGCCCGATGCCACCGCTGGACGTAGCCGCCCTCGACGTTGTATAAAACATGCACCGCGTGTGCTGAAACAACACGCGGTAGTTCGCCGTCGGCGTTGCGACTGGTGATATTGCCGATGCCACCCCGTCACGCTGCCTCCACGCTGTCTCTGGTTGTTCCGGAAAGCACATCGACAGCGCTTTCCCGCCCTTATTTCCACCGGGCGGGGAGTTAGGAGTTGACGGACCTCATGAAGCGGTTCGAATCATTCGACGGCCTTGAGATCGCCTACCACGAATGGGGCACGCCCGGCGCCTCTCCGCCGGTGTTCCTGCACCACGGCTTCGTGGCCGACGCCAACTCCAACTGGGTATTTCCCGGCATCGTCGACGCGCTCGTCGCAGCCGGCCGCTGGGTGATCGGCATCGACGCCCGCGGGCACGGCGCCTCAGAGAAGCCGCACGACCCGACGCGCTACGGCGCCACCATCATGTCCCGCGACCTGATCACGCTCTTCGATGTCATCGGTGCCCCCGAAGTCGACCTGGTCGGATACTCCATGGGCGGCATGATCTCCATCGTGACCGCGACCCGAGACCCGCGGATCCGCCGGCTCGTGGTCGGTGGCATCGGCTCCAGCATCGTCGAGCTGGGCGGCCTCGAGGCGAGGGTGGTGCCCGTCGACGACGTCGTCGAGGCGTTGCTCACCGCCGACCCCAGCACCATCGACAACCTGAACGCGCGCGCGTTCCGGATGCTCGCCGACACCCTCGGTTCGGACCGTGAGGCCCTCGCCGCGGTGCTGCGCGCCGGCCGTTTCATCGAGGGGCCGATCCCGCTCGCCGAGATCACCGCGGACACGCTCGTGCTCGTCGGTCGCGACGATCCGCTGGCGACCCGGCCGGAGGTACTCGCGGCCGCGATCCCCGGCGCTCGCCTGCAGCTGGTCGAGGGCGACCACCTCACCGCCCTGCAGGACCCCGTCTACGCCCCGACCGTGGTCGGATTCCTCGCCGAGGGGCTGCCCGCGTCAGCGCGCTCCTGAGCCGCTACCGCACGCCGGCCGCGATCGCCGCCATCAGAAGGGCCGTGAGGGTACGGACCATCACGTTGTACCCCTCGTCCACGCTGAGCTCGAGCTCGTCGCGCAGCATCGACCAGGCCGACCACGTGCTGGCCGCGGTCATGCCGTAGACGACCTGATCCCGGCCGGTCCCGGGAG
>Ga0105248_10010481_pt1 | contig 10208 bp, 5 predicted proteins | sample KBSS34metaG_FD_81524 | JGI IMG/M metagenome (GOLD analysis project Ga0105248, IMG submission 81524) | Switchgrass rhizosphere microbial communities from Kellogg Biological Station, Michigan, USA - KBS S3-4 metaG | ecosystem: Host-associated > Plants > Roots > Rhizosphere > Soil | place... | reverse complement strand
TCGCGGAAGGGCGGCAGCACGGCCCTGATGTTGGCCCACGAGCCAGAGAAGAACATGCCCACGGCATGCGGAACGGTGGCGACGAGATCGGTCTTGGCGATGATCATCGGCAACGACAGGAAGTGGGGCGTCACGAGCACGACTTTCGGATAGATCTTGTTTTTCAGCAGGAAGCGCTCGAAGATCTCCTGACTGCGCCCGGCTGCATGCACGGCCACGTGTTTCAAGCCGACAAACTGCTTGACCGAAAGCCGCTCGCTGGAGATCGGGTGATCGGCGCGCAGAAGACAGCAAAAATGGTGGGTGAACAGGCGCTGCTGGAACATATTGTTCATCTCGAGATCGGGAAAATAGCCGACTGCGAGATCGATCTCGCCGGTCTCGAGGCCGCCGCGCAGCTCATTCGGCGGTGGCGATACCGAGCGCAGCGAGGCACGCGGGGCGAGCTTTTGTAGACGTTCCAGTATCCGGGGCAGGAACACCATCTCGCCGACGTCGGACAGCGCGAAGGTGAACGTCACGTTGGCGGTGGCCGGATCGAATGCAGGTCCGGAGAGGACCTCGTGCTCCACCCGTGAGAGCACCTCGCGTGCGGGCACGATGAGCGCCTGGGCGCGCGGCGTAGGTTCCATGCCGTGCGCGGTGCGGATGAACAACGGATCGCCCAATGCCTTGCGTAGCTTCGCCAGCGCAGCGCTCACTGCAGGCTGGCTCATTCCGAGACGCGTTGCCGTCTTGCTCACCCCGCGCTCCTCATACAGCGCGACCGCGATCGGCAACAGGTTGAGATCGAATCGTGGGCTCACGTTCGCATCACCTCCATTATCTCAAAAACGAATAGTTATTATTTACAAAATCCCCTTGAATTATAGACTGCCCGCGCTACGCTTGCCATTTTTTGCGGGAAAATCGCCGGCGTTGCACGCGCGATGCAAGAATAGCTTTGCCCGGATACCGCCATTCCGGAGAGGCATCCAAAACTTCACCCGCTCGTAACCGTACAGGAGATCAGATGGATTTCAGATATCAAGTAGCGTGCGCCTTGGTTGGACTCAGCATGGCGCTGGCGCCGACAGCCTCGTCGGCACAAGGTGTGGTGAAGCTCGGCATGGTGGGCGAGTTCTCCGGTCCGTTCGCGCAGTACGGGCAGCAGATCCTGGGGGGCATGAAGGCGTACATGAAGGTCAACGGCGACATGGTGGCCGGCAAGAAGATCGAGATCGTGCAGAAGGACACCACCGGTCCTGCGCCGGAGATTGCCAAGCGACATGCGCAGGAGCTCGTCACTCGCGACAACGTCGACATCCTGGTCGGATTCGGGCTGACCCCGAATGCGCTGGCGGCCGCGCCGGTGGCTACCGAAGCGAAGAAGCTGATGGTGATCATGAATGCCGCCACGTCGATCATCACCACCAAATCGCCTTACATCGTGCGCGTCTCGATGACGTTGCCGCAGGTGACGCAGCCGATGGCAGTCTGGGCGGCGAAGAACGGGATCAAGAAAGTCTTTACGGTGGTGGCCGATTACGGTCCGGGACTCGACGCCGAGAAGGCGTTCAGCGAAGCGTTCAAGGCGGCGGGCGGGGAGATGGTCGGCAGCATCCACACGCCGTTGCAAAATCCGGATTTCGGGCCGTTCATCCAGCGTATCAAAGACGCCAAGCCGGAAGCCGTATTCCTGTTCCTGCCCGCGGGCGAGCAAGGAATCGCATTCATGAAGGGCTACGAGGAGCGCGGCCTCCAGCAGGCGGGGATCAAGCTCATCGCCACGGGCGACATCACCGATGACGGCGTGCTGGAGGCGATGGGCGATCCGACGCTGGGACTCATTACGAGCTTCCACTACTCGGCGGCGCACAATTCGCCGGAGAACGCCGCGTTCAAGAAAGCGTACAGCGAGGCCAATGGTGACAAGCTGCGACCGAATTTCATGGCTGCGGCAGGCTACGACGGCATGGCGGTGATCTATGAGGCGTTGAAGAAAACCGGCGGGTCCACAGACGGCGACAAGCTGATGGCGGCAATCAAGGGGATGAAGCTCGTGAGCCCGCGCGGGCCGATCATGATCGATCCCGAGACCCGGGACGTCGTGCAGACCGTCTACATCCGGAAGGTCGAGAAGGTCGGCGGCTCCTTGTACAACGTGGAGTTCGACAAGTTCGCGGACCAGAAGGACCCGGCGAAATAAGCAACCGCGCCGGCGAGGAGCGGCCCTTTCGCGCCTTCGCCGGCAAGCAATGGATTCCTGACCTCCACGAATTCACGACCCGATGAGTCGCGGCAGCGCGGTTCCAATCGGGTCGCGCATCACTGCATCGGCGATGTCATCGAACGGGGTCTCCCCGGCATTCAGTATGACGATTCGTGCGCCATGCGCGCTGGCGATCTTCACCGCGTTTGCGATCGGGTAGACCTGGAGGCTGGTGCCGATCGCCAGAAACAAGTCCGCTTCCGCGGCGGAGCGCAACGCGCGATCGATCACGGCGGGCACCAACGGCTGCCCGAAGGAAACGGTGGCGCTCTTGAGGATTCCGCCGCAGTCGCGGCATGGCGGATCGTCCTCGCCCGCGCGAACCCGGTCCAGCGCTTTCTGCATGGGTGCAATCATCCCGCAGGCCATGCACACCACCTTGTGCACCGTACCGTGGACTTCGACGATCTTGTCCGGCGAGTTACCCGCCTTCTGATGGAGCTCGTCGATGTTCTGCGTGACGAGCACATGCAGCTTGCCGCGCTTCTCGAGTGCCGCGATCGCCAGATGCCCGGCGTTGGGTCTCGCGGCCCAGGCAGGATGGTGAAGGCGCGCTTTCCAGGACGCCTTGCGCACTTCCGGATCGGACATGTAGTAGTGGATGTTCGAAAGCTTCTCCGCCATTGGATCTTTCGTCCACAGTCCTTGCGGTCCACGGAAATCCGGAATCCCCGATTCGGTGGATATGCCTGCGCCCGTCAGCACGACAATCCGCTGCGCGCTTTCGACCCAGCCTCTGACTCGATCGATGCTCGACGTGCTAGCCGACGGACTGTTTGGCATCTCGGGTCGGCAGTCGTTCGGTCGTGGCGAGCAGCTCGGCGACTTGCTCGAAGGTCATTGGCTTGCTCAGGAGATAACCTTGCAGCTCGTCGCAGCCGAGCCGCTTGAGCGCCGCGGCTTGCTCCTCGGTTTCCACTCCTTCGGCAACGACGGTGAGCCCGAGCGAGTGCGCGAGCGAGATCATGGTCGTGACCACGGTAACGATGCTGCGCTCCTGGGACATCCTGGCGATGAAAGTGACGTCGATCTTGAGGACCTGCACCGGCAGCCGCGCGAGGTAGCTCAGCGACGAATAACCGGTGCCGAAGTCGTCGATCGCGATCTTGACGCCGAGATCGTGGATGGCGCGGAGCTTGCTGACATTGGTCTCGACATCCTTCATGATCACGCTCTCGGTGATCTCGAGGTCGAGGGGCGATTCCGACCGGGAACGCGCCGAGTCGGCCAGCGCGTCGCTGACCACGTCTACAAAGTCGCGCTGCCGTAACTGGACGGCGGATACGTTGACCGCCACCCGCGGCGCTGCGAGTCCCCGCGCTCTCCAGCGGGTGTGATCGGCGATCGCGCGGCCGATGGCCCACGCGCCCACCTCGACGATCAAGCCGGTTTCTTCGAGCAGCGGCACGAATGCCGCCGGAAGCACGAGGCCCGCATGCGGATCCTGCCACCGCAGGAGCGCCTCCAGTCCGGTCACGGCGAAGCTGCCGGCATCGACTTTCGGCTGGTAGTAGAGCACGAACTCCTCCCTTTCCAGCGCCCCTCGCAGGCGGTTCTCGAGTGCGACCCGCTCGCCTACGCGTTCGGTCATGTGCGCCCCGTAGAACAGAATGCGCTCGCCGTCGGATTTCGCGGTCTTGAGCGCGGCCTCGGCGTTGCGAAACAACGCGTCGGCATCGCTGCCATCGGCCGGATAGAGCGAGATGCCGAAGCGCGCGGCAACGTGCAATTCGCTCCCCGCAACCTGGAATGGCCGCGCCGTGCAGTGATCGAGATGCGCCTCCATCATTGGGTGCAGGGGTTCGGCTGCCGGCTCGCACGGCAGGGCGATCACGAATCGATCCGAACCCAGTCGCGCGACCTGCTCCGGAGCCTTTGCGCAACCAAGGAGCCGTTTTCCAAACTCGACGAGCAGCAGATCGCCGCTCTCGCGGCCCAGTGCATCATTGAAGTTCTTGAAATGATCGAGATCCGCAACGCACAGCGCGACCGTCTGTCCCTCGCGCTCCGCCTTGTGCAGCATCGCAACCAGGCGATCATGGAACATTGACCGGTTGGCGAGGCCCGTCAGTGAATCGTAGTAGGCGAGAAACGTGATCTGCTCTTCCTTGCGGATGTGATCGAGTCCGAACGCGATATCGCCGGCGATCTCGTTCAGCAGATCGAGCTCCGCCGCGTCGAAGGAGTCCGGTTCGTCGGCATACAAGCCCATCACGCCGATCGCGGCGCCGTTCGCCACGAGCGGCAGGACCGCATAGGCGCGTATTCCGCGTTGCCGCATTCCCGGCAGCATTGGAATCTCTGCTCCCTCGTGCTCGACATCGTTGACGACCAGCGGCGCCTGTGCGTCCAGAGTCGCACGCAAGACGCCGTGGGTGGCAAAGGCATCACGCAGCAGGGCCGTATCGAATTCCTCCAGAAAGCCACCATCGGCGCTATGCGAGGCCGCGAGACGCACCTCGGCTCCCGCACGATCGACGATACCGATCCAGGCGCATCGAAACCGGCCCATCACGATCGCTAGGCGGCAGGCCTCCCGCACCAGCTCCTGGCCGTCGCGCACCCGCACGATCACCGAGTTGATGCCGGAAAGCAGCGCGTGAACGCGGTCGAGCCGCTGGATGCGCTCCGTGTCGAGCTTGCGCCCGGTGATGTCGAAAGCGATGCCTTCCATCCTGGCGATCCTGCCGTCCGCGGCAGCGTAGGCCTGGCCGCGCACCGCCAGCCAATGGATAGACCCGTCGGGCCAGATGACGCGAACCTCGGATTCGTAACTGACGCGATCTCTCAGCGCGCGGCGCAGAGCCGCGTCCGCAACATCGCGGTCGGCGGGATGCAGCACTTCGAGGAACCGTGCGGGCGAGAACGCCGTCCCCGCCGCAAGCCCGCACAGTGCGAGACATGCATCGGAGCAGACAAGCCGCCGCGTGGACATGTCGAGATGCCAGGTGCCCAGGCTCGCGCCGATAATGGCCAGTCGCAGCCGTTCTTCTCCGTCGATCAGCGCAAGCTGCTCTGCCCGCTTGCTGATGACCATCGCTGCGCAGTGCGTCACCATCCCGACCAGTTCCGAGTGAAATTCCGAGGGGCGGCGCGGCTCGGTGAAGTACAGCGCGAACGATCCGAGGACCTTTTCGTCCGCATCGAAGATCGGCGTCGACCACGCGGCGCGCAAGCCGTGGCGGAGCGCAATCTCGCGGTAATTGACCCATAGCGGATCGCTTGCAATGTCCTCGACGATCACAGGTTCGCGACGAAACATGGCGGTGCCGCACGATCCGGTGCCTTCGCCGATCGATTCGCCGTCGATCGCGCGACAGAATTCGACCGGCAGGCTGGGTGCGGCAAGGTGGTGCACGTGCGTGCCATCGGCATCGAGCACCAGAATCGAGGCCAGCATGCCCGACGATTGCGCCTCGACGACGCGCAGCAGCGAATCGAGCGACTGCTCGAGCGGAGCGCCCTTGGCCACGAGCTCGTGCACGTGCGCCTGGCCGGCCACCAACGCTTCGTTGCGCTTCTGGTCGGTGATGTCGACGTGCGAGCCCAGCAGCTTCGACACCTTGCCGTGCGCATCAGGCGCAGCGCCCGCCTGGGCGAGTATCCAGCGGTAGCTGCCGTCCTTGTGCCGAAAGCGGAATTCGACGCGGCATTCATGCGGAGGGCTGTCGATGCATCCCCGCATGGCCGCAAGCACACGCTCTAGATCGTCCGGATGGAGCCGGTCGTGCCATTCCGAAGACGCATCGGAGATGTCAGCTTCGGCGTACCCGATCTGACGCTTCCACTCTGGCGAGTAGCGGACGCGATTGGTCTCGAGGTCCCAATCGAAGAGACCGACATTGCCCGCGCCCACCGCCTGGCGAAGCGAAGCGAGCGCGCTGGCGAGCTCGTCGGTCTTGGCGGTGACGCGCTTGCGCAGCATCCGGTTCCAGACAACGAGCACCAGGTAGAGCATCAATGCGATTTCGGCAACGATCGCCAGGTAGTACAAGAAGCGGGTGGCGAGCGGAAACTGGATCGGGTTGCCCACCCATCGATTGTCGATTTCCTCGAGCTCGTTCGGCGAGAACTTGTCGAAACCCTGCTGGATGAAGGCAACAAGATCCGTGCGGCCCTTCTTGACGGCCCAGTGGAACTGCGTGGCATAGAGCGGGGGCGAGGCGCGGAAGTCATCTGCGAGCTGCAATTTGTAGAGGTAGTACCGCGCAGTCATCGAATCCATGCAGAACAAGCGAACCTCGCCGGATCCGGCGGCATTGACCAGAGCTTCGGAACGTGGGTACTCACGCAGCGTGATCCCGCGCTCCGCCAGCCAATTGCCGCAGGCGCTTCCACGCTTGGCGCCGATCGTGAAGCCACGCATGCTGGCGACATCGCTGATCGCCGAGATGCTGTTATGGAAGTAGACGTTCGCCTCGACCGGCGCGTAGGGCCGCGAGTACTCGTAGACCCGGGCGCGATCGGGGGTGTACGACAGGGTCTCGATGACGTCGTCGATGCCTTGCTGCACCGACTGCTGGGCGTCGTTCCAGCTCTTTCCTTTGACCTCGGCAGGGATGCCGGTCTTTTCCGACCACCGGCGCCACTTGTCGCGGATGATGCCCTTCAACTCGCCGTCGTCGGACGCGAACAGGTAGGGTGGGTAGTCAAAGTCGGTGACGACGGTGATTCGCTCCGGTGGAGCAAACGCCGGCGACGCAGCGCCTGGGGCGAGCAATGACAGGATGGCGGAGACCGTCGCCAGCAATAGCGCCCGCGGCCGGTGACAGCCCAGCCCGCGTCCACGGCTCTGACCAAGGAACCGACCTCGCATCCGATGCTTCCCTATCGAGTCTTGTTGCTCGCGCTTTCCAGGCGTCGCCGTGCCAATCGCACCCACACTTGTCCCGCCCGAGCATTTTGGATCCGATTTCAAGGTGGAGCGGGGCCGTCGACGATGACCTCGTAAGCGTAACACTGGGCGGCAGCGGTCCGCCCGTGCTTTTGCTATACGGCTGGGCCGAGACGTCGCCGAGGGGCAAGGCGCTGGCCTGGGGACCATCGCCACGCTGGCGAGCTTCCGTAGATGCGGCTCTCGGTACACGCTGCCGATGTTGCAAGCCCGTGCCGGATCAGCCGGGTTGATAGTCAGGCAGGGCGCAGGAAGGAGAGCAACTCGGCATAGGTCGCATCGGGAGCCTGCTCCGCGGGGTAATGGCCGCACGGCAGCATCCGGCCGCGCACGTCCAGGGCCCGCTCCCGCCACGCCTCGACGGGCAAAAAGCTGCGATTGACATGGCTGCGCTCTCCCCAGAGCACGAGCGTCGGCATCGCGAGCCTGGCATCGAGATCGGCGGCGTCGTGCTCGAGGTCGATGGAAACCGCGGCCCGGTAGTCCTCGCAAACTGCACGGATGTTCTCCGGCGTGCAGCAGCGAATGTACTCGGCCAGGGCCTCCGGCGTGAAGGCGCCCATCCCGACGCCGGGCTTGTCGAGTTTCTTGCGGATGTAGCGCTCCAGCCCGTACGCGATCAGCATCTGCTCGGGATAGTCGTACGGCTGTGCCATGAAGAACCAGTGGTACGAATCGACCGCCCACGCCTTCTTGATGTTGCTCAGCATGTGATGCGTCGGCACGATGTCGAGAAAGGCGACCCTGGACACCCGCGCGGGGTGGTCGAGAGCCATCCGGTGCGCCACGCGTGCGCCGCGATCGTGGCCGCAGACGTGCCATTCGGCGTGGCCGAGGGCCGTCATCACCTCGACCTGGTCGTTTGCCATCGCGCGGAACGAGTAGCCGGCGTGATCCGGTCCTCCGTCAGGCTTCGAGCTGTCGCCGTATCCGCGCAGATCCGTCGCGACGACGGTGAAGTCCTCGGCGAGACGCGGCGCGATCTTGTGCCACATCACGTGCGTCAGCGGGTTGCCGTGCAACAGCAGCAGAGGTGGGCCCGACCCGCCGTGGCGCAGGTTGATCCGCGCACCTGAAGTTTCGATCTCTGTGTGCGTGAAGCCTTCGAACATCGGCGCGGTTCCCCCAGGTCAACCCTTACGCGAGCGCCGCGGCGCGGTGCTAGGCCGCCCGTGCGGCCCCCAGCAGACGGGTGAGCTCTCTTACGTCGGGCAATTCATCGATGCGCCAGACGAGGTCGACGATCCGTTGCGCGCGCTGACTGTCGAGACCTCCCCATTCGGCGCACTGGCGGAACTTGTCGGCGAGCTCGGCATCGGTCATCGGGTTGGCAGGGCTTCCCTTGCCGAAATCCGCCGCACCCCGCACCTTCGTACCGTCGGTCAGCTCGACTTCGACGATCGTGGTCATCTTGTCGAAGCCCGCAGCCTCGGCGTCCGGGTGCACACCGAAATCCACGCGTTCAATGAGCGCCCGCACGTCCGGCCGGTTAACGACCTCGTCGGTGAACTGCTCGAGCCCGGCGTGGCGCTCGAGGAGCAGGATCGCCATGCAGAATTCCATGCTGAACTTGGCCTGGAGCTCGTTGTTCGGCCGATGGTGGATGAGCGCGTTGGGCATATTGTGATTCGTGCCCACCGTCACCCGCCGCACACGCTCCGCCTTGAGATCGTGGCGCTGAATGAGCTCCTGCATCACGCTCATGCCCGGATGCGTGAGCGAGCCGCTCGGGTGCGGCTTGATCGACACGCCAGGAAAGGCGAACGTCCAGGGCTTGCCCAGCCTGCCGGCAATCGCGTCGGCGCTGTAGCCGCCTCCGGCCGCACGAAAGAAGCCGCGGTCGGCCTCGAGGGCGATCGGGGACGCCGTGAAGCCAAGCGCTGCGAGCTCCGCAGCGACGAGCCCGCTCTCCGCGGCACGTCCCGCGTGGAACGGCTTGGTCATCGTGCCGAAATTCTCGCGCAGCCCGGCAGCCTGGCTCGCGCCGATGCCGAGCGCGCGGCGGGTAGTCTCGCGATCCAGCCCGAGAAGGCTTGCAGCACCCGCCGCGGCCCCGATTGCCCCGCAGGTCGCCGTGCTGTGGAAGCCGTGCTGATAGTGGCGAGGCAGGATGGCTTCAGCCACTTTGCATTCGACTTCGACGCCGATCTGATACGCCGTCATCATGTCCCGGCCGCTGCGCTGGTCGCGCTCCGCCACGGCCAACACGGGTGGCAGCGCCGGCGCGGTGGGATGCGTGAGGAGGCCGTAGACGCGGTCTTTCGCGACCGCGAGCTGGGTGTCGTCGAAGTCGTCGGCGTGTATCGCGAGGCCGTTGGCGAACGCGGCAAAGCGCGCGGGCAGGCGCATGTCGGTGCCGATGACGATGGTGCCGCGATCGTTCGCGATACCGAGCGCCCCGAGGTAGCGCTGCGCGATGCGCCCCGTATCCGACACTGAACCGGCGAGCGCCAGCCCCAGGCCGTCCAGAACGGAGCGCCGGCCGTGGTGCGCGACATCCGGCGGAATATCCTGCGCCCGCGTCGAGACGACGAAATCGGCGACATACGCGGTGAGCGACTCTTCGGCGGGAGATGCAGCTTGCGTGGTCGACATGGAGCTTCTTCCTTCAGTTCGTTGGCCGCATGTCTCCGGACGTTCAATCCCTGTTCTGCATCTTACCGGGTCGACACTGCAATGGACGAGGGTAGCGCCTGGATTCCCGCTATTCCGGACGAGCGAGGGCCACGAGCGATCGGAGATCATCCATCGACGCGAGTCGCATCGAGTGCCTGATGAGCTCATCAGCCCGCGCGACGCCGAGGACGGGATCGACCAATCCGTGGAACTTGCGCGCGAGATCTTCGTCGCTCATGGGGCGCTCGAGGCTTCCGATCGCGTGCTCGACGAGGAGGTGGTGTGTCTGCCCGTCGGTCGTCGTCACCGTGACGTCCGCCGATGCTTCGTCGATCCTCGCGTCGACGACCGCATGGACGCGTTTGCGCAGCGCGATCACGTCAGGTCGCTTGATGACCTCGTCGGAGAATTCCGTCTCGTCCGCCTGTCCGAACATGATGCCCGCCG
>Ga0105248_10010480_pt1 | contig 10208 bp, 9 predicted proteins | sample KBSS34metaG_FD_81524 | JGI IMG/M metagenome (GOLD analysis project Ga0105248, IMG submission 81524) | Switchgrass rhizosphere microbial communities from Kellogg Biological Station, Michigan, USA - KBS S3-4 metaG | ecosystem: Host-associated > Plants > Roots > Rhizosphere > Soil | place... | reverse complement strand
CGCCTCCCTTATCGACCGGTTTTTCACCTGCAACTGCCGCTTCTTGAAAATTTTTAGCCAAGGCTTTTTGCACGGCGGTTGCAGAGGCAGCGTTAATCATCGAGCACCCCCGAAAAGTTGATAATTAGCCCACGCGGATGGTGCGGCATAGGCGGTTCCGGAATGAATCATAGCCACTTGCGTTCTCTTTAAGGCCTCGGCGGTGGAGGAGGAAGAGAGGGCGTTATAGAATCCTGGCAAAAAATCGCCCGAATAGTCCTTCATCGGCCACTGCGTCGCTACGACTCCCCTGGCTCCGGCCACAGCCCAAGCCTCGGTCAGACCCTGCAGACCCGCGCCGGCGAGAATATCACCGGTCGCGGTGGCGCACCCGGTCATCACCACCAGCGAATCCGGTACATGCAACAGGCCGATATCCGATTCGGAGAGCAGCTCGGGCTGGCGATCCTTCCCCAGGCCGAGCATGATAAACGATTTCTTTTGCGAAAGACGGACCGCCAATACGTGCGTTGCCAGGTGGATGACATCCGGCACAGGAGTGAGAGACTCCAGCAGGCGCTCACGGCCTGCTTGAGACCCCTTAAGGACGATGGCTTGACTGGCCCCCCAGGCTTGCGCCACCGCGTCCGCCTCTTCCGCACTTCCCACCAGACGGTTTAGTTCAACCGATGGGCCCAACTCCGTTTTCACGCCACCTGAACGGTGGCTTTCAGGATGCGAGAACGGCCTGATTTGAAAGGGCGTCCATCCAAACAATCCACTTCCTGAGTCGGCCTCACTTTGGCGCCAGCGCGGATCTGCGGTGTTATAGATCGGGTCGCCTACAGCTACCATACGTCCAGTTCCGGCTCTTCCGGCGCTAAGCCGGCCAGGCTGCTGCTTCAGCAGGAAAACGCTTGGAACGATTTGTAGTGAATGCTGCTCTACTAAATACATGCTTTCGCCATTCCTAATTCCTGACTCAGGGACCAGCGCGGCGAAAGGCAGCTCAAAAAGAGCGTTCTCAAGAGAAAGAAGCCACGCCGTCTTTTTCTTTTCGTCACCCAGTTGACCAAATAGATCCTGATAAAGCTGCCTGCCCAGCTTGTCCGCGTCCGGCCTTCCCCATTGCACTGCATCACGAAACTCCTTTATGCTCTGCTGTATCCGGTTCCTTGATGCCAGTGGATACAGGCGCAGGGAGTTCCGCGTTACAGCCCAAAGGAAAGATTTTCTTTCCCCTAGGTGGAAACTAAGAAGTACTTCCGATTCCCTTAGCCCATCTAAGATATGTTTAAGTGACCGAAAATCATCAAACATCTCGAATTTTTCCTGAGAAAAAGTGAGACCTGCCTGCGCTTCCATTTCGGAAAGTCTCAATTCGAGATGGTCGGCGGTTGCATTGTGCGACTTGACTCCTGCCATGAGACGGGCTTCCTCCCCGCGCAGCGCGGCAAGGGTTTCCCAGTATTCGGTAGGTAATTTCTTACGCCACAAGTCGGCGATCTCGAGATTTTGGCGGAGACTGGCCGCGCGATTCACCTCGGCGGCCAGAAAGGCCTCTCTGGCCCATTGACTACTGCCTGTGGATAGCGCCCTGCCGGCGGCAGCTTCAACGAAGGAATCGAACACAGTTTCTTCCAGTCCGGCATTGGCTCCGGCGAAGGAAGATGCGGCCGGCAGAAAATGCTGGCGGGTAGACTGAGCTTCATTAATCGCCGCCCGAAAGTCTTCTAGCGCACCGCTTGCATCGCCTTGCTCGGACCGAATTTGCCCTCTCAGGTGACGAAGCGCGTAACGTCGAAAGGATGGTTTTCGGGGATCGGCCTGGATTCTGAGAGCTTCTCGTACAAATTGTTCGGCTTCCCGAAGCCTCTCTTTTTTCCTTTGTTGCTCAGCCAAGGCTTGGGCAAGTCTAAGTATCCCGAGCCGCGCAAGGGAGTATCCCACCTGTGATGGAGCCTTGGCCAACCGCAGATGATAGGCCTTGAGGAAAGACGTTTCCGCTCCGCTGAGATCCCCGGACGAGGTCAGCACTTCTCCCAACAGGTCGAGCCCAATTGCCTCGGTGACAACATCTTTCCGGTTATGGGCCTCAAGAATTCCCTGGCGGAAATTAACCTCTGCGGCCGCAGGCTGGTGGGTGATCTGGAGGCGTCCCAGATGCAGCAGAATACCCTGCTTATAAAAAGAGTTGGGAAGGCGTTCGGTTACCGCTAGCCCTTCCTGGGCGGTTCGAATAGCGGACGGCGTGTCCCAGACCTGCTGAAAGAGACTGGAAAGATTGAATAGAATTCCACCCAGTTCTTCGAGATCGCCCGCGGATTCCGCCAGCTTCCGAGCCTCGAAAAAAGTTGAGAACGCTCGCCTGTACTGAAATTGAGCGAATTGAGCTCCACCGCTGTAGCTAAGCAGCTTGGCGGCGAAATCCACGTCTCCGCGTTCGATTGCCTTAGCGTAGGCGTCCAGGCACAAGTGCTCAACGGTTTGATAGTCCCCCGCTTCTCGCGCTCGGCGAATAGCGGCACGGATTTGAGAAGTGTCCTTTGCGGTCCAGGAACTGGCCTTAAGCGAGCCAGAAGAGATGGGAGCCGACGGACGCGAGACAGCCATGCAGAGGATCAGTAGCAAGCAAAGACACCTGGGTAAGGTGGCCACGCGATCCGAATGCCCCAAAGGTAACAGAGTAGTAAGAGTTATGCAAGGTCCAGTACTACCAATAAACCGTTTCTTTTACGTGGCATAGATGCCTAGAAATATCCGCTTTCCTGGCCTTTCCGGCTCCCTGAGTCCCTTCTTAGACTGAGTTTTGAATCAAGATGTGCAGATTCGTGCGACGTGGGGTCGGCCCTTTGGGCTGCCGCCGTGCTTTGGCACGGCGTTCCGAGGAGCGCACGAATCTGATGTTCGGATTCCCAAGCAAAAAACGCCGTGCGAAAAGCACGGCGGCAGCCCAAAGGGCCGACCCCACGTCGTTTGCAGCGTTCAAGAATTCGAGCGAATTACCAAGGCCAGAAAATAATAGGTTCTTCCATGAAGGTTCCCCTTTCCGGAAGCGAAGCACTTCCGGCCTCACACTAAGGGGGGACCTGCGGTTGGAAGGAGATTCTAAACGGGAAGCGTTTGAAAGGAGGGCGGATTTACTTCTGACTTCAGCTTCTTTGCGCGGAGCTAAGCGCCCGCTGAAGCCAGGATGAGAGGCTGAGTAGTTGGGGCCTGGGAACCAGCAGCAGGTTCCACAGTAACCGCCACCACCCCTAAAGACGAAGTCTCGACGGGACCAGAAAGAATATGTAAGGCCGAGCCCATGTCGTCCGCTTGGAATAGCCCCGCAGGCCTGGGCGCACCGCCCTTGGGAATCAGCCACATTTCGTAGATCTTTCCGGAGGCAAGGCGTGGGAGGTTGGACGCGATAAGCATCACACCCAGCTTGGAGTGGACAAATACATTTCCACGCGGAGGCTGGGGCCGGCCTTTGCCGAAGGTTATTTGAATGGTTTCGGGTTGATCCAGAATACGCAGCGCCTGTTCCAGGCGATCTCGCTCAGAAGCCACCTCGACGATATTTTTCCGCGCCTCGGCAAGCTCCGTCCCCCTCTGTCTTTCCTGATTGCCGAGCCAGACGGCGACGACCAGAAGGCAAGCCGTGGCAAACGCGCCAAGCCAGCCCCAGCCTTTTCGGTGAAGGCCTACGCTGGACATCACGCGGCGCTTGAGTCCACTGGGAGGAGCGACTTCAGGCGAAGTAGAGATAAGAACCGCGTTCATGGCCAGCGCGTTTTTCAAATTCTCGCCGCACTTCGCGCAACCCCGCGCCATGTGGATTTCTATTTCCCGGTTCTCTTCGCGCTCCAGCAGCCCAAGCGAGTACAGCTCAAACAGATCGCTTAGTTCTTCGCAGCTCATGCCGTGGCCGCCTGAGCGAGTTCTTCCCGCAGGGTCTTGAGAGCAGTCCGGACCCAGGTCTTCACCGTACCCAGCGGCTGTTTGATGCGCTCCGCCATTTCGGTTTGCGAGAGCCCTTCGTAATAGGCCAGCTCGATAACCAGGCGCTGGTTGGGGGAGAGTTTTTCGAAGGCGCCCTTGAGCTTTTTCACCCGATCCATGGTCAGAGCGCGATCCTCAAAGCTCGAAAACAGGACGGGGTTCTCCAGACGGTCCAACTCCAAAGCGCCTTGGGACATGCGTCCGTCCACGGACCGCAGGTAATCGATCGCGCGATTGCGCGCCACCGTCAGCACCCAGGGCCCGAGCGCTCCACGGCTTGGATCGAAGGACTGAACGCGATTCCAAACGCGAAGAAACGTCTCTTGTACCAAGTCCTCCGCGACCGCTGAGTTCCGCACGATCCGGAAAATGAGGGAATAGGCGAGCCTACCGTAGTGGTCGTAAAGATCCGCCATGGCATGAGGATCACGAGTCCTGAGCCTGCGAGCCAGCTCGGCGTCATCCTTATGCCGCAGTACCACCTGAAGTACGCCATAGGCAAGCAGTGCGGGCAATAATCGAAGAACTTTCATTGTTTAGTACGCGAACGCAGGACGGCACATGCGCGCCCGCTTCTAACCCATCCTACGAAAAGAGCGCGCAAATGGATGACAGAACTTATTTTAGCGTCCTTCACACGGGCCTCGTTCCGGCCCGCACCATGAAATAGGAAGAGGCAGAAGCTCCGGCCGTTTTCCACTGCAGTAAGATGAGGTTGTGTCACGCATCAAAGATTTGGAATCGCGGCTGGAGACGACCGAGCAAGAACTGCGGCTCCTGCAAAAGATCAGCCGTTTGATGGCTCGTGAAATTCACCTCGACGATGCTTTGAGAAACATCGTTTCCCTGGTGGTGGAGTTCATGCAGTGTGATGCCTGCCTGCTGTATCTGCTGCATGGCCAGGAACTGGTGCTTTGCTCGTCCAACAATCCTCGGCCCGATACCATCGGCCGGGTAAAGCTCAAGTTGGGAGAGGGCCTCACCGGATGGGTTGCACGGGAGCGGCGGCTGCTTTCGGTATCCAGGGAAGCTTATCTGGACCCTCGCTTCAAGCTGTTCACGGATCTGCCTGAGGACTCTTACGACGCGTTTCTGTCTTCACCTGTGCTCCTGGGGAATCGAGTTGTGGGTGTCATCAACGTGCAGCATCGCGATCCGCACTTCCACACGGGCGGCGAGATGGAGCTGTTGACCACCGTCGGGGAGCAGGTAGGGTGTCTGGTCGCGCTCGCCTCCATGGGGTCCGAAGGACTGCGGATGATTGACGTGCTGGATCGGGTGATGTCGCCGGTGCGGCGCCTTTGAAACGAGTTTGAAACAGATCGAATTTAGTCTGTTTTATGCACAGATAAGTCACAGCGCGCTCCCGGTAAACTACTGATTTATAGGCATATATTTGCTGAGATAATTGTCGTTTTCTTATTGACTCGCGCTCGCGCCGGGTGCATTCTATTGCTGGTTCCAAGAGTTTTCGAGGAACAGCGAGCCTGGCAGGAAGTAGCGGATCCGGAGCGATGATCCGCAGCATAAGTTCGATAATTCATTATTTGGACGGCGCGGCGGGGAGTGAAAGAAGATCGGGCAACCTGCAAAGGCAAACGTCTTCGTCTGAAGTCAGGCTGAGCACTACGATCCCGAAGGATCCACGGTCCTGGAGGGGAGTGGCAGTGTGAAGACAAACGAAGAGTCCTGGAAGGAACGCTTTGCAACGGGTTTGGCGTGTTGATCGCGCCGCGGAAAGGCCATCAAAAGGCCCGACGCGGCCGGGAGCGAAAAACCGAACGGGCGAGGCCGAACTTCCGGGATGATTTCGAAGATATAGGCCAGGAGCGTTAACCCGGCTACGGGGGGGACCGCAAGGCAACCCTCGCCGCTGGCGAGTGAAAGGCCGTATCGAGAAATCAGTTTCTACCGGAATGGAAGGTCGGCTCTTGCTGGAGCGTTGATCCGTTGCTGACGAAGAATCGGTGGCGGGGAGCAAAGGCATGTTGCCCCACCACTCCGGGTGCCATGTTCTGACCGTGCATGCCGGCCGGAGAACAAGCTGCTTTCATGAAAGCTCTTGGAACATTTTCATTTACGCAAGGCGCTCCACGCCCCGCGATCTCACGTAAAGAGTCAGCTGGCAAATTTGCGGCCGCTCCTTTCAACTGTGAGCCTGCGGCGCGCGCTAGGGCCATCGCCTTCCTCTAACATCTTTTTCAACAGACAGAGTTGGGAAGAAGTATCGGCAAGGAATTGCTGAACGAGCTTCTCGGCGAGACTTATGTTGCCACTTAATCGTTTTGTGAGCCCCGCCTGATCGAAAATCAGCCTCGATTGGCCTTCCTTTTTCGAGACGTTGGAGTGTGCCTCCATTTCTCCGACACTTGTGCTAGCTCATCCGGTTCCACGCGACAAACGCGAGACCCGTGTTGGCCGCCAGGAGACAACGACGGGTCCACTAGGATCGCTTACAAACAGGGAGACTTGGTCATAAGGTCCTCTAAAGCTGGAATTGTGTCCGATAAGTCACCCGAGGAGAGTGGCACGAGGATGATCTCAATCAAGCGCTTTCTGGACCAGCACCTTCACAAGGAAGCGGCCCCGGAGCTTGATGTGGTGGAAGCACTTAGGCAAGTGGGGCATCTTCTTTTGGAAGGCATCGCGTCACACACTGTGCGCGGTCGCGAAACGGACTTTTCCATGCTCCGCAAGGCTTTGCGTCCATTGGCGAAGCAGCTTGACCAGCCGAAATCCGCCCTGGATTTATTGAGTTCTTCCAGCGATGTTGTAGATGCTCTAGAAACGTATTGCCGCAACACCACGGAGTATTACCACGAAGAGAAAGAGCAGATGCAGTCGATGGTGCTGATGTTGACCGATACGTTGGCCGACATTTCCGGACAGTCCGAAGTCTCCGTCGGACGCTTGCAGACGATCGAGAAGCATCTTGAGATGGCGTCCGGGCTCAACGACATAAGATCCGTGCGATCTGCACTGGAAACTTGTCTGCGATCGGTGCGGGACACCGCCGCTCAGCAACGCAGCAGTGCGGCCAGTACCGTGAAGCGGTTAAGGGATCACGTAGACAAATTCCAGAAAGAGCCCACCCCTGAGCAGAAATCGCCCCTTTTCAGCGAAGCAGACATCGGGCTGGTGTCGGAAGTGTGGGAAGGCCCGATTGAAACCCTCCCCAATACATATATTGCCGGCTTCAAGCTGAAGCGCGTGGAACATATCGCGAGCCGGTTTGGCGAAGCCGCCACACATCAGATGCTCTCCACGCTGGGCGGGCAGTTGAAGGAATTAGTAGGGCCCAAGGACCGTCTGCTGCGCTGGAAGGGAACATCCTTTGTCATGTTCATCAATTCCATGGCGACCATCGGTGACATCCGCGCTCAATTGGCGGAATCCGTCGCAAAAGTCGGCATGCAACACGTCGAGATCGGCACGAAGTCCGCGATGCTTTCCATCGGCGTAGATTGGATCGTTTTCCAGCAAGCCGACCAGGCGTCACTGGAAACAGTGCTTGCTGAAGTAGACAGTTTCCTGGCTAGCGGCAATGCGGAGAAATCAGCCGTCGGATCGCGCCCTAAATGACCGGTCTCGAGGAGGAAGTGAGCGACCTATGAAGGCCTTAGTGGTAGACGACGACTTGATAACCCGGATGATTTTGGAAGACCTGCTGTCCGCGTATGGCGAAGTCCACGCCTGTGGAGACGGCGATGAAGCGGTGCCGGCCTTTCGCAACGCTTTGCAAACCGGTGCTCCTTTCGACCTCGTCTGCCTGGATGTGATGATGACACGCATGGGGGGTATTGAGGCACTTAGCCTGATTCGCCGGGAAGAAGAACTTCACGCCGGCACTCAGCTGCAGCCCGCCAAGGTCATCATGACCACGGCGACCGATGATCGGGAAACAATCAACCAGGCCTTTCGCGGGTTGTGTGACGCATACGTGATCAAACCTATTGATGCCGGGGAGCTAGTCGATATCCTGCACTGTTTGTTTCCCGTCCAGACCATGGCTTGATGCTTTGTTATGCGACGGAATGCTCCTATCCCAGCTGCTTTCACTTGGATCCTGGCTGCTGCGCTTACCGTGGCTTTGCTCGGCTTGCGCAGCGTCGCCGTAAGAGCTATGCCTCCGCGGCCGAACCCGATGCCAGCGCAAGTGGAGACGCTGATCCCCACGGTGGGTTTCGACAAGAACCATCGGCGCTTACCGTTCACCGTCTATGTGCTGACGGAACAACTTTCCTGGAGACTGAGAAGTTCCCACGACCTGGAAGGAATGGATACGTTCTTGAGTCCCGAGTTGATTCAGGCGATGAACCAAGCTTCCGAGCTATTTTGCGTGGGCACCGCTTCCATCGAAGGCGGAACGCGTGAAGAGGAAACCCGGGCTGGCCAAAGAGCGGCAACTCTGGGCGAATGGGCCCAAACAGTCATTACTCACCCGGGTCGCCCCCGGGTATTCGTTCTGAATGCCGGTCAGTACCAAGGTCCACCGGAACTGGTTTCCTCGGATCAGCGCAAGGCGATTATTCTGCTTACCGGACCTCACGATAGTGAGGTGGATCTCAATGAAGGCCTGGAATCGGGGTTGGAATCGCAGCAGCAGAATTCACCCATCGTCTATAGCTTGCTGCACCACTATTCCCGGTCGGACCTGTGGCTGAAAGAGGCGACGGATCCGCGCTAGCGGGTTGGGCGCGCGGAAACTTAGCAAGCGCCATCGACTTAGCCCTGTCCTGTAGGCGGGGATTCTCGCATCCGTTCGGCATCGTGCACATCTTCGGACAATCCCGGACTGACGCCCGCGGCTATGGTCAGCACTCCATCGTTCGCGTTGATTTAATATTCAGTGCAGCCAGGGAGGCAGGTTCCCGAACGGTTGTCCGATAGGTAGATTCAATTCTTGACAGGTCGGGAACCTGCCCCACTGTACAGAATTTCCACGACATCGCGGACGTACTGCTCGTCGGAGAGTTGCTCGACGATTTCGGCCGGATACGCCACCAGCGACTTGAAATGCTCTGCAAGGTCGCGGAACAAGTCCAGGCGCGAATCGGGAGCCAGCGCTTCGCGGCGAAGTAAGGCGTCTAAAGCGACGCCCGCTATCTGAGGACTAACTTTTTGACGCAGCCGGCCCGCCAGGTGACGCTCGCGAGCCAGAGAATTGTGGCGGCCTGGTTCCAACTGGCTCAAGTCGGGCTCGAAGAGCTTAGGGACGCGGACCACGGCGGTTCCCGCCACCAGGTCCCCCAGCCTCTGCCGCTTGCGGTTCCATACGCAGGCGATTCCCCCTGTAAGGTAAAAAGCCGGGAGCATATCGAAGAGACGGATCACGTTGCGAATCACTACCTGCGATGGATTGAGCCGCAACCCTCGGGCATCCACTACGCGCAGGCCCAGCAGCCGCTTTCCCACCGTTTGACCGCGCCAGAACCATTCGCACGCCATGCCGTACAACATACCGAACGCGAAGTACGCCACCGTGACCACGGCCCGCACCGCGTCCTGGTTGACGAGGCGGCCGAGAGCCTGCTCCAGAATCATCCCGGACGCAACAATCACACTCAGATCGACGATGGCGGCGATCATCCGGGTGAATGGTCCGGCCAAAGGCAGCGCGAACTCAATGCCTTCAGGCGTCCGGATCAACAGCGCGTCCGTCCGCGTCACCCCTCGGCTCCCCGGCCTGCTCTCCAAAGAAACAACGTGAGCAGTGCGGCTTCCACCAGCCCGAACGCAATCTTCCATTCATAGCGAATGACAGGTTCATGATATTGCGAGACGAAGGCCTCGATGATACCCGCCCACACCAGCATCACCGCGCATCCCACCGCCAACATCACCACATCGGGCAGAACATTCCGAAGTCTATCGGCGCGCGATGCACGGCTGCCCCATCCAATAAGAGCGTGCGCGATCACGAGCCCGGCCTGGCCGCCGATCAGGATGGCGGGAATTTCGATCACGCCGTGGGGCAGCAGCCAGCCAAAAAGAAACACCGCCTGGCCGCCGAGCACATAATCAAACGCCACCGCACCCAGCGTGACACCGTTATAGAAGAGAACGGCGATGGTGCCGAATCCAAAGGTCGCGCCCAGTCCCAGAGTGAGCAGCGCTACCTGTGTATTGTGAGTCATCAATTGGGCCGAGAATGTTCCTTTGTGACCGGTCAGGTCCTTGCCTTGCGACTCTTTCTCCCGGGCGACCCTCTCGGCAGGGCTGACTTGCAGGCCCTCGAAGGG
>Ga0105248_10010477_pt1 | contig 10210 bp, 6 predicted proteins | sample KBSS34metaG_FD_81524 | JGI IMG/M metagenome (GOLD analysis project Ga0105248, IMG submission 81524) | Switchgrass rhizosphere microbial communities from Kellogg Biological Station, Michigan, USA - KBS S3-4 metaG | ecosystem: Host-associated > Plants > Roots > Rhizosphere > Soil | place... | reverse complement strand
TCGGGCGGCTACTACATCGCCGCTCCCGCCCACGTCATCGTGGCCGAGGCCGGCACCATCACCGGCTCCATCGGCGTCGTGACCGGCAAGTTCGTGCTCAACGGGACGATGGACAAGCTGGGGATTGGCACGGGATCCGCCGCCGACGGCAAGAACGCCGAGATCTATTCACCGTTCCGCCCATTCACGCCGCCCGAACGCGCGCGGATAGAAGAGCAGTTGCACGCCACGTACGAGCTGTTCCTCTCGCGGGTCGTGGAGGGGCGCAAGTCCACGCGGGACAAGATCGACGCCGTCGCGCAAGGTCGCGTGTGGACCGGGCACCAGGCGCTCGAGCGCGGTCTGGTGGATGAAATCGGCGGCCTCGAACGCGCGCTGCAAATCGCGAAGGAAAAGGCGAAGTTGCCGCTGAATCAAATCGTGGATTTGACGGTGTACCCGCAGAAGAAAACGTTCTGGGAAGCCCTGGGTAACCCGCTGGGGAATGACCCGGGCAGCGGGCTTGGCGTGGTGCTGCCAAAGGCCGACGCCCGCGCCATCGAGGCCGCAGCATCCACCTTACGGCTGTACCGGCGCGGCGAGCCGCTGACGATAATGCCGAATGTGTTTGTGAGATAAGGGCGCGCGCGGGCTCCGGGTGGCGTCGTTCAGGACTCCAGGCGGGAACTGAAAAACTACTCGACCAGCAAAGGCACGATCCGCTTCGCGCCCGACTCGCCCGAAACAGGTGAGGAACTTTGAACTCTGAACTCTGAACTTTGAACTATTTCCCACCCGCCAGCAGGCTCTGGATTTTCGCCTCGTTGTAGCTGAGCGTCATCCGGTCGCGCGCCTTGATCATGTAGGCGCCGAAGAACTCGCCCTGATGCTGCTGTCGCAGCTCGTCCCGGACTTGCGACAGGCCGGCCGCCATCTCGTCCGGCTTGACGTCCTGCTTTTCCTTGACGTGGACGACCACGACGGCGCTGTCGGTGGCAATGGCGCCGCTGGTTTCGCCGGTCTTCAGTTTAAAGACGGCGTCTTCCACGGCCTGGTTGACGCCGATGTCCGGCATCGCCGTGCCGCGCGCAATGAGATCCGTGGTCTTGACGTCGACGCCGGCCGCCTTGGCGGCCGCGGCGAAATTCGCACCGGCGCTCTTGGCCATGGACTCGGCCTTGGCCTTGGCCACATCCACGGCCTTCTTGGTCGCGACGTCTTCCTTGACTTTGTCCCTGACTTCTTCCAGCGTGGGCAGGGCCGAGGGCCGCACCTCGACCAGCGTGATCCAGGCGTATCCGTTCTGGGTCTGCAGCTTGTCGCTTACCTTGCCCGGCTCCATGTCGAACGCCTTGGCGGAGACGGCGGGCGCGAAGCCCAGCCCGGCGAGCGGCTCTTCGCGCGCGAAGAACCCGGAATCGGCGACCGCGAGGTTCTCCTTCTTCGCGACCGCGTCGAGATCGGCGGGCGTCTTGATCTGGCTGGCCAGCGTGTCGGCCAGCGTCGCGGCCTCTGCCTGCGCCTTCTGCCCTTTGATCTGATCTTCGAGCTGGCCGCGCACCTGCTCGAACGTGCGCGTCATGGCCGGCTTGTGATCCGTGAGCTTGATGATATGGAAGCCGAACTGCGACTCGACGAGCCCGGACGTCTGGCCTTTCTCCAGGGCCCAGGCCGCGTCTTCGAACTCCTTGACCATGCGTCCGCGGCCAAAGTAATCGAGGTCGCCACCGTTGTCCTTCGACGAGTCCTCGGAGTACTGCTTCGCGAGCGCCGCGAAATCGCCGCCGGCCTTGACCTTGGCCAGCACGGCCTCCGCCTGCTTGCGGACCGCTTCCTTGTCCTTGCCCTCGGTCTTGAACAGGATGTGGCTGGCGCGGACTTGCTCCGGCGTCGAGAACATCGACTTGTTCTTCTCGTAGAGCGCCTGGATCTCCTCTGGCGTCGCCGTCACGCGGTTCTTGAGCGAGTTGCTGTCGACAGCGAGGTACTTGACGCGCCGCTTTTCGGGCAACCGGTACTTCTCCGGATCGGATTGGAACTGCGCCTTGATTTCCGCGTCCGTCGGTTGAATCGTGTTCTTGAACTTGTCCGCCGTGAAGATCGCGAGGTCGAGCTTCACCTTCTCGTTCCGCTTGCGATACTCGCGTTCGACCTCGGCGGGGTCCACCTGGACCCAGCCCGTCAGTAGAGCCTGGACTTTCTCGGTGGTCATCTGGCGCCGGACCTGGTCCTCAAACTGAGCCGTGGTCACGGGCGGCCGCTGGCTGGCCAGAAACTGCCGATAGCGCTCCTGTCCGATGAACGCGCCATTGATCTGAAACGTGGGAATGGAGAGGATGCGCTGCTTCAGTTCCTCGTCGGACACGCGAATGCCCAGACGGTCTGCCTCGGCGAGCACGGCTTCTTCATCGATGAGCTGCTGGAGGAGGCGCTGCGGGAGTTGCAGCTGCTGCAGCATCTGGTCGTTGAACTGCTCGCCATACGCCTGCCGGAGCTGCTGCACCTGCTGGTTGTAGACCCGCTGGTACGTGCCGACGGTGACTTTGCGTCCGTTGACCGACGCGAGCGTGTCGGTGGACACCGCGCCCTGGCCGCTGGGGCTGAGGAACTGGGGGACGTAGATAAAGATGAACGCCACCACGACGATGAACAGAATCCACTTGAGCCAGCTTTGGTGGCGTCGCATCCGATCGAGCATCGTCACGGGAACAGTCCTCTCTGATCTATCGGAAACACGCTTGACCCGCCGTGCACGCTCGCACGGCGCGCCACGCGCTTTCCTACGGCCCGACCGGCGCGGGCCTGCCCAATCTGCGAGACATCGCGTCGGCGGCCTGTGGGGCCGCGCAACAAAGAGACAATTATGCCATGAGCGGCGCGGTAGTCATGCGTGACGCCGACATTCTGGGTGACCGGCATCCCGGAAGATTTCAGTTTCGTCGGTGACGCAAAAAACGCGGCGCGCCAGTCTGATCCTGCGCAAATGTCGCATGATTTGCGATGTATAGTGTTCGCGGTCGAAACCCGATCCACCCTTCAAACAGATGCCGGACGCGCCTGAGTCACGATCGTTGGCCTCTTCCGCGCCACAGCAATCCGCGCTTCGCCTCGCGGTTTTTCATCGCAGCGAAGACGTGCAGGAGCACATCGCCCCGCTGCGCCAGATCAAGGGACTCGAAGTGGTGCTGGTCTGGCAGGGCATCACCTGGATGGCGCCGCGCAATGCGGCAGGCATCCTGTGGGAGCTGGCGCCGGAGGATGCGGCCGATTCGCGCATCCGCGAACTGATCGCCGGCTTGCCGGCGGCGTCCTACAGCCTCGCGAGCAATCCATCGTTGGTGGAACTGTCGCGCACGATCGGATTCCAGCGGCATCTGTCCACGCCGGTCCGGCTGATCGACGTCGAGCGCGCGCTCAGCCTGCCGTCGGTCGTCGAGCTGGCCGAACGGCTGGAAGCAGCGACGCCCCGTCTCCAACGGATGTCCAAACGGACGGAGGCCGTGAGCGAGCTGATGCGCGCGGTCAACGCCTCGACAGATCCCGGCGGCGTGTCCCGCGCCCTGGTCGCGCGCGCGAGCGAATGGTTGCCACTCACCGAGTGGTCCGTCATGGCTCTCGAACCGAACGGCACCGTCCGCCGCCTTGATGTGGACGAGCCGGACCCGGTCGTGCGGACGTCGGCGCATGAGATCGCGGAAATCGTCGGCCGCAGCGGCAAGGCGGCGCTCCGGACGACGTCCTATGTGACCGAACGGCTGGCTGTGGGCGGCGACCGCGATAGCCGGGCGGAAGTCACGGTCCTGGGGTGGCCGTTGGTCGCGAGCGGGGAAGTGGCCGCCGTGCTGGTCGGATCCGATCAGGGCCGGCTGCGCCGGCTGCCCGCCCTCCCCAGCGAACTCGGCGACGCCTTGTCCCTGCTGGTCGAGCCGGCGGCCTTTGCGCTGGCCAATGCCCTCCGTGTAGCGCGGGCCGAGGCGCTCTCGGTCACCGACGATTTGACCCAGCTCTACAATTCCCGCTACCTCAACGACGCCCTCCGCAAGGAAACCAAGCGAGCCATGCGCGGCGGCTGGCCGCTGTCCCTCCTGTTCATCGACCTCGACGGCTTCAAGCAGATCAACGATCGCCACGGCCACCTGCTGGGCAGCCGGGCCCTGATCGAGGCGGCGCAGATCGTCCGGAGCTGCGGCCGCGAAACGGACGTCGTCGCCCGGTTCGGCGGCGACGAGTTCGCGATCCTCCTGCCAGAAACCGGTTTGGAAGGCGGCCATGCCGTCGCCCGCCGGCTGCTCGACCGCCTCCAGCGGCACGTCTTTCTGGCCGACCACGGACCCGGCAATCGCATCAGCGCTTCGATTGGGCTGGCGACTCTTCCCGATGCGGCCGATACAGCGGAGGGCCTGCTCCAAGCGGCGGATGCGGCCATGTATCGTGTTAAGGTCTCTGGGAAGAACGGTATCCAGGTGGCCGGTCATGAGGACACCGCCCGGGGCCCCCACGAAGAATAGGGACTCTCTTGACCCTTCGTTCGCTGTTTTCGCTGTTTTCCAGCGATCTCGCCATTGATCTGGGCACCGCCAATACGTGCGTCTACGCACGCGGCAAGGGCATCGTCGTCAACGAACCGTCGATCGTCGCCATCAACAAGGTGACCGGCCGCATCGAAGCGGTGGGGAAGGAAGCGAAGGAGATGCTCGGCCGCACGCCGGGCAACATCGTCGCGATCAAACCGATGAAGGACGGCGTCATCGCTGACTTCGAGGTCACCGAGAAGATGCTGGCCCACTTCATCAAGAAGGCGCACAACCGCACGATGTGGGTGCGGCCGCGTATCGTCATCGGCGTGCCGTCGGAGATCACGCAGGTGGAGAAGCGCGCGGTCAAGGACAGCGCCTATCGCGCGAAGGCCAGTGAAGTCTATCTGGTCGAGGAAGCGATGGCGGCGGCCATCGGCGCGGGGATGCCGATCGAGGAAGCCTCGGGCAACATGGTCGTGGACATCGGCGGCGGCACGACGGACATCGCCGTGATCTCGCTGGCCGGCATCGTCTACAGCAAGGCGATCCGCGTCGCCGGCAACGAGATGGACGAGGCGATCATCCAGTTCATCAAGAAGCAGTACAACCTGCTCATCGGCGAGCGCACGGCCGAGGGCATCAAGATGGAGATCGGATCGGCCTATCCGCTGGAGGAGCCGGTCACCATGGAGATCAAGGGCCGTCACCTGATCGAGGGCGTGCCAAAGACCATCACGATCTCGGACAGCGAAATCCGCGAGTCACTGGCCGAAACGGTCAACGTGATCGTTGACGCCGTCCGGGTGGCCCTTGAGCGGACGCCGCCTGAACTGTCCGCCGATATCGTGGACCGTGGCATCGTGCTGACGGGCGGCGGCGCCCTGCTCAAGAATCTGGACAAGCGCCTGCGCGAAGAAACCGGCTTGCCCGTGTCGATGGCGGAGGACCCGCTGTCAACGGTCGTGCTCGGCGCGGGAAAGATGCTTTCCAACTTCGAACTCCTTCGGAAGATCTCACTCGACTAGGACAAAAGGCAGAGGGCAAAGGGAAGCTACAGGGCAAAAGGCAAAGGGGAATGACAAGGGACGAACGGCAAAGGGCAGGGCACAGGAAGCTTCGTCCCTTCCCTCTTCCTTTCCCATCCTTTTTCCTTCCTTTGCCCTTTTCCCTTTCACTTTCCTTTGCCCTCTGCCCTTTGCCCTTTGCCCTGTAGCGATCTCCCATGTTGTCCTCCCGCCGTACCGTGACCCTCCTCGTGGTGCTGTGCTTGGGTCATGTCCTGCTGATTTCCGCGCAAGTTCCCGGCAAGTCCGGATCGTCGGCGCTCAACGGCGCGGCGTTCGGGGCGGCGTCGCGCATCCAGCGGATGATGGCCGGTCTGAGCGACGGGATCGGCGGGCTCTGGTCGCATTACGCCGGATTGCGTAACGCCTCGCGGGACAACGATCAACTGCGCCGCCAGGTGCTCGATCTGGAGGGCGCGCTCGCCGCCGAGCGCGCGAAGGCGGCCAAGGTCACGAGTCTCGAAGAGGCGCTGGCCCTCCAGAAGACCGTGGTCCCGCCGACCCTCGCGGCGAGGGTGATTGCGGGCAACCCGGTGCCGGGGGTGATGACCGCGAGCCTCGATCGCGGCACGGCGGACGGCGTGCGCCCGAACATGGGCGTCATCAACGCCAGCGGCGTGATCGGCCGCGTCATCGCGAATCCATCGCGGTCGGCGTGCGCGGTGCAGTTGCTGATCGATCGGTCGGCCGCGGCCGGCGCGACGATTGAGAGCAGCGGCACCAATGGTCTCGTCACCGGCGGCTTTGCGGACGGCAACCTCCGGATGACCCTGGTGTCCAGCGCCGCGACGATTGCGTCAGGGGATCGCGTGGTGACGTCGGGCCAGGACGGCTTCTATCCGTCAGGCTTTCTGATCGGCCGTGTGGCGCAGGTCAGCGGCACCGGCAAGAACCGCGAGATCGTCGTGGCGCCGGCCGTCGACTTCGGACGCCTCGACGTCGTGCTCATCGTGCTGGCGGCGCCGCCGGTGGCGGACGTCAAGGCCAAGCGGCCATGAAGACGACGCGCGTCATGGCGATTGTGCTGGGATCCGTCCTCTTGCAGGTGGCGCTGTCGCGTTACGCCGTGGGCGGGCGGTTCGCCTTTGACTTGGTGCTGGTCGGCGTCGTGTTCGTGGCGCTGCAGACCGGGGCCGTGGCCGGCATGATCGCCGGCACGATCGGCGGGCTGGCGCTCGATCTGCTGTCCGGGACAGTCATCGGCTTCGGCGGGCTGCTGAAAACGCTGGTGGGATGCGCCGCAGGCGCACTCGGCACACAGTTCGTTGTGGCCAAGGCGTCGGCGCGCGCGCTCATCGTCGCCGGGGCGACGCTGGCGCACGGCCTCATGGCCGCCGGCCTGCAGGCGGTCATCGATCAGACATGGCCACGCATGGCATGGACCGCTATGCTGGAGCAGATTGTGATCAATACCGTGGTCGGCTGGACGGCGTTCGTGATGACCGAGTCGTTCGTCGGGGCGATCGCGCGAAGCCGGTCCCGGAGTCGGTCGACGTGGAGCCGCCGTCAATGGTGACGGAGATGGCCGGGCACATTATCAGGATCAGGGTGAACGTCTGCCATGCTGCCTCCCACCGCCGCTGAACACCGCCGCGACTTCGATTCGCGCATCGGCATCCTGCGCATCGCGGCGATCGTCTGCTTTACCGCGCTCGCCGTGGGTTTCTGGATCCTGCAGGTGGTGCAGCATGCGAAGTACGAGGAGTGGGCCGACAAGAACTACCTGAGAACGATTCCGCTTCGCGCGCCGCGCGGCGTGTTGTTCGATCGCAACGGCCGCGTGCTCGTGGAAAACCGGGACGCGTTCACGATCGTGCTGCTGCGCGAGCGCACCGCCAATCTCAGTCTCGCCATCTCCCGCCTCGCCGAGGCCGTCGGCTGGCCGGAGGAGCGCGTGCGCGAGCCGATCCAGGCGGCCATCGCGCGCCGCGATCCCGCGTTTCGTCCCGTCCTGGTCGTGGACCACGCGACGATGGCGCAGGTGGTGGCGGTCAAGGCGCGGCAGCTCGAGCTGCCCGAAGTCGAAGTGCTGCAGGTGCCCACGCGACGGTATCCCGACGACGATCTCGGCGCGCATGTGTTCGGGTATGTCGGCCAGATTCGCGACGATCAGCTCGGGCGGACGGAGTACGCAGGTCTCGAGCCCGGCGCCCTCGTCGGTCAGGCCGGTCTGGAGCGCGAATACAACAGCGAATTGCGCGGCGAGGACGGCCGGAGCAACGTCGTCGTCAACAGCGTCGGCCGGCAGATCCAGCCGCTGGGCCAGGACGATCCGCACGAAGGCGAGCGGATGCAGCTGACCATCGACTACGACCTGCAGAAAGCGCTGGAGGACGGCTTTCACGCCGCCGGCTTCAACGGCGCGGCCGCGTTCCTCGATCCCAATACCGGCGAGATCCTGGCGATGACGAGCCTGCCGGCCTACGATCCGAACGAGTTCGCGACGGGCATGGATCGCACGGCATGGGCCGGGCTGCTTGGCGATCCCCTCAATCCCATGACGAACCGGCTGATTCAGGGCAAGTACTCGCCTGGTTCGACGTTCAAGATTGTCACGGCACTGGCCGGGCTCGGGACGCACGCGATCACGCCGGACTTCAAGGTGAACTGTACCGGAGGCGCGACGTTCTACGGACGTTTCTTTCAATGCATGCACTCGCATGGCGTCGTTGATCTGCGGCACGCCATCGAACAGTCGTGCAACACGTTCTTCTACACCGTGGCGTCGAAGCTCGACATCGATACCATTTTCGCGTACGCGAAGAAGCTGGGCCTCGTGGGCAAGACCGGGATCGATCTGCCTGGAGAATCGGACAGCTTCGTCGGGTCCTCGGAATGGAAGCAGCGTGAGTACCACCAGCCCTGGTATCCAGGCGAGACGATCTCCGTCGGGATCGGCCAGGGCGCCGTTTCGGTGACGCCGATTGCGCTGGCGACGATGATCTCGACGGTCGCCAACGGCGGCACGCTCGTGACTCCGCATCTGATCAAAGCGCGCGACGCGGACGGGCAGGGATGGAAGCCGGTCGCGATGCCCGCGCCGAAGGCCAAGGTCGATCTCAGCCAGGACGATCTGCAGGCCGTTCGTGACGGGCTCTGGCTCGTCGTCAACGGCAATGGCACCGGCGGCCGCGCGCGGATCGACGGCAAGGACGTGTCGGGCAAGACGGGCACGGCGCAGGTCGTGTCCCTGACGGGCGCCAAGATCGCCGCAGCCAAAATGGATGTGCGCGACCACGGCTTTTTTGTGTTCTTTGCGCCGCGTGACAATCCGCAAATCGCCGGCATCGTCTTCGCAGAACACGGCATTCACGGATCGGCAGCCGCGCCGATTGCGAAGCACGTGATGGAGACGTTCTTCGCGAAGAAAGAAGGCCGGCCGCTGCCGGTGATCCCGGCGTCGATCAAGGCGGCGCCGTCCAACGAACCCCGCGAGCCCGTAATCGCGCCGATCGTCGGGCGAGGGCGTGGGGGGACGAGATGAAGGGCAGAGGGCAAAGGGCAAAGGGCAAAGGGAACTTGAAGGAACGAAGGGCAGAGGTAAGGGACGAAGGTCGCCGAATCTCAGGCCTTTGCCCTTCCCTTTGCCCTCCCCTTTGCCCTTCCCTTTGCCCTCTTCCCTTTGCCCTCCCTTTGCCCTTTGCCCTCTGCCCTTTGCCCTTCGCCAGGTAATCCCAGTGATTGGCGAACGTCGTCTCACCGCCCACCTCGACTGGCCGCTCGTGGCCGGCGTGCTTGCGCTCACGCTCCTCGGCCTGGCGACGATCTATTCGGTGACGTGGGACTATCGTCTCGCCCGGCCCGGCCCGCAGTTCTGGACACAGCTCTACGCGTTGCCGATCGGGATCGTCGCCATGGCTGTGGCCCTGGCGATCGATTACCGCACGCTCGCGCAGCGCTCGCTGATTTTTTACGCGCTGCTCGTGGCCGCTTTGATCTACGTGGCGGTGCACGGTGACACCCGTATGGGTGCGCAGCGATGGATGACGATCTGGAAGTTCTCCTTCCAGCCATCCGAGTTCGGCCGCATCGTCATGGCCTTGGTGCTGGCGATGACGTACGGCGAGGGCCGGCGAGGCGCTCGTTCGCTCGGCGACGTCGCGATCGGCAGCATCCTCCTGGGTGTGCCGCTGCTCTTGATCTTCCTTCAGCCTGATTTCGGCACGTCGGTCACCCTCGTGCCGGTCCTGCTCGGCATCATGTTCGTCGCGGGGATGCGCATGAAATGGCTGGTGGTTGGCGGGCTGGTGACCGTGCTGCTGTCGCCGGTCGTCTGGGTGTACGTGATGAAGGACTACCAGAAGGATCGCGTGCGGATGTTCCTCGATCCGTCCCGCGATCCCAAGGGCAAGGGTCTGCAGCAGATTCAGGCCAAGGTGGCGGTCGGGTCGGGCGGCCTGCTGGGCAAAGGGTTCCGGCAGGGGTCGCAGGGCGCCCTGGGCTTCCTGCCGGTCGCGCACAACGACTTCGTGTTCTCCGTGCTGGCGGAAGAGGAAGGCTTCGTCGGCGTCCTTGTCGCGCTCGCGCTGTACCTGTTCGTTTTGTGGAGGAGTTTCGACGCGGCCACCCTCGCCAAGGACCGCGTCGGCGCCTTCCTCGTCATCGGAATCATCTCGGGATTTGGGTTCCAGGTGTTGTACAACATCACTA
>Ga0105248_10010475_pt1 | contig 10211 bp, 7 predicted proteins | sample KBSS34metaG_FD_81524 | JGI IMG/M metagenome (GOLD analysis project Ga0105248, IMG submission 81524) | Switchgrass rhizosphere microbial communities from Kellogg Biological Station, Michigan, USA - KBS S3-4 metaG | ecosystem: Host-associated > Plants > Roots > Rhizosphere > Soil | place... | reverse complement strand
GGGGGGGGGGGGGGGGGGGGGGGGGGGGGGGGGGGGGGGGGGGGGGGGGGGGGGGGGGGGGGGGGGGGGGGGGGGGGGGGGGGGGGGGGGGGGGGGGGGGGGGGGGGTGGGGGGGGGGGGGGTGGTGGGTGTGGTTGCGCCTGCGCCCGTACGGCACCGGCAGGATCGTGTCGAATGCGTAGGCGCCGTCGTCGCCTGCCCTGAACTTGCCGCGCATGTGGAACGCGCTGCTGTTCCAGTCGTAGTCGCCTTTGGAGTCGACCTGCCAAATGTCGAGAACCGCTCCCGGAAGCGGCTTGCACGTCGCGGCGTCGGCGACCTTGCCGCTCATCGTCAGCGGCGTGCCGGGTTCGTCCGGCGGGCACAGCTGCGGGCGGAACGGCGCACCTTTTCGATACGCCGGGCCGAGGATGTTCGTGACCGAGCCCGGGCAGACCTCGCCGGCGAAGACGCGGCCGAACGGCAGCGCGCATAGCACGACCGAACCGGCCAACAGCCGGCGCCGCGTGTATGACGGATCGTTCGACATGGGACACCTCCGGCGTCCGATTATAAAGCGCGCGGATCGACGTGAGCGTATTGGGAAGTCGCCTGCGCAGTGGACCGAATTGGTTCGGGCTCACCGACGCCGACCGGCCGGCCGCGACTCGTGCCGAATCCGTGACTATTGCGAGGCGGACGTCCTGTCGAGCGCGTACTCCGAGGCACCCTCGTGCGGCGCTCGCAGCACCAGGTTCCAGCCGCGCTCGGTCAGTCTTCGCTGTGCGGTCATCGACGCTTCGCCGGCGATCAGGACGGTCTTGTTCCGGACCGCGAATTCGCTCTGGTCGAAAAAGTCGCCCATATCGTGACTCCAGGTCAGGTAGTCGACCGGTAGCGGCAGCACGATCGCGCCGTCCGGGCTGCGCCAGGCGAGCGCGGCGCCGACCACGAGCAACTTGCCTCCGGCCCTGGCCGGAACGTGGCGGTCGACCAGTTGCAGCGCGTCGATCAGGTAGCGCGCCTCGACCTCCGCGCGCGTCGTCGCGGCCAGTTCGATCAGGTCGTTGCAGCTTTCGGTCGCGCCGAGCTTCTCGATTGAGCCGCTCAGCTCGACACGCAATGTGTCACTGAAGGCGCCGCGGCGCAGGAACGACCGGATCGAATCGTCGTCGCTGCAGTATTTCAGCAGACGCTTATGGATCGTCTCGCGCAATTGCTCGGGTTCCTGCTCGAGCACGAACTGGTTGACCTTGCCGCTGTTGGAGATGATCGCGGCCGCGGTGCCCGTGACTGCGCCGAGCGCCTCCCCAGCCGAGAAGTTGCCGCCGACCGCGGCCCAGGCAAGCGCATCGAGCATTTCGTTCAAGATCGGATTCGTCGAATTCGGATCGACGCCGAGATATTTGGCCATCTCCCGGCGCTGCTGGCTGTATTTCAGGTAGCGCTTGGTCTCGCGGCCGGCTTCGCTGCCGGCGCGCGCGTACCAGGCGCGACTCTTCTTCGGATCGTTGGTCGTTTCTTCGTCGCCGGCGCGATCGCGTCCGGCGGTCATCGGGCCGATCGGTGCGCGAAACGGGTCGCCGCGATTCTCGGCATGGCGGGATGTCTGGTCGGCGAGCGATTGCGCGCGTCCGGTCCAGGTGTCGACTTGTTTGCGCAGATAGCGCACGACGCCGGCCGGCAGTCCGGTCACGCTATCGATCGGATGAGCGACGACATTGGCGACAGCCGCGCCGGTCTTTCGGCCGCGCTCGGCCAGCGCATGGGCGAAGGCGTCGGTCTTGCTCGCGCGATCGAGCGCCTCGAGTGCGGGAATCTCCGACACGCGCACGGCAAGCAGGTCGGCGCTGTCCGCCGTCAGCGGGCCGTACGGCGTATCGATCAGGAAGCGCGCCATGTAGCCGCGCACCTGGACTTCGGGAATCACCCTGAAGTTCGGGCCACTGAGCAGCGCGGGCTGGACCAGTGCGGCCGCGAGCAGCGTAGGTTCGATTTCGTTGGTGCAGTCGCTGGCGCAGCCGGCAGGCTGTCTTGCCGCAACGCTGCCGCAGGCAGCGCAGGCGGCGAAAGCAGCGCACAGGAGCAAAGTGGGTCGTAGCGTCATCGGTGGAGCGGTGAATTCGGCCCGCCTGTTTGCCAGAGTGCCATGGAACCGGACGTGAACGGGACGTGCGCTCTTGTGCGTTCTCCGATCGCGTATTCGCACTGCAGAAAGCTTGTCGCAGGCGACGCGAGTCCAGTCGATAACGGAAAACCCCGCAACGCGACCAGATCGAATTCCGAAATCGAACGGATCACCCTTGGCGCAAGCCAAATTCGACACGCGTAGTCCGGCCCTTGTCGTCGATGCCTTCGGAATCGAGCCTGGGTTCCTTCAGCGACACCCGCGCGTCGTCGAGCTTGCCCTTCAGCCACGCCTGTACTGCCGCGGCGCGTCGTTCGGCCAGGTTGCGCATGGCATCGGCGTCGACCGCCACGTTGGTTTCCAGCAGGCTGCGCATCTCGTCCGGCTCCATCGATTTCTCCAGGCCGATGAAGTTGCGCGGCTTGTTCGGGAACTCCGCGTTCTTGTATGCGCGCTTGAGGAATTTGGCGAATTCGTCTGGCGTAACGCTGACGGCGGCCAGTGCCGCATTGGATGTATCGGCATTCTTGCCGGATTCGTCGAGCGCCTTCTCGCGGCGGACCAGAGTGTCGACGGTGAACTTGCGCAGGCCGTCCTCGTCCTTGGCCGGATCGGCGCGGCCAGTGATGTCCATGTGCAGCTTGGCTTTCTTGTCGAGCATGGCCACGATCTTGCCGAGCCGCTCGGTGGCCGGACTTTCCAGCACGTCCGAGCCGGGATCGAATTCCACGTAACTGAGATCCTCGTGATTGCCGCCGCCAAAGGCAGCGCCGAGCAGCCGGAACGGAGCCGTGACAGCCTTGCCGATCAGGTTGCCGATCGCGCGCCAGACGAGCCCGCCAAGGCTGAACTGCGGATCATCGAGCGAGCCGGAGACCGGGACGTTCAAGTCGACATTGCCGTCCGAATCCTCCAGCAGCGCCACGGCCATCCTCACCGGCAAGTGCTGGATGCCGGGACTTTCGTCGCGCTCGCCGAAAGTCAGCTGGGTGACGAAGATGTGGTTGTCCGCGGTGAGCTTGCGCTGGTCGAGCAGGTAGTGGACATCTGCCGTGAGCTTGCCGGCCGTGATCGGATAGCCGGTATAGCGGGTGGAGTACGCGGTCAGGCGAGTCAACTCGACGTCGTTGGCCTTGCCCTTGATGTCGAGGAAGGCCACCGGCTGCAGCGGATTGACCGTGCCCTCGATGCTGACCGGCGAGTCCTCGTCCAGCGCTGCCTGCACCGAAAGATCCGCGGGCGGGTCACCCGGCGCCGTGCCGAAGGCGCCGATCCTGCCGGTCAGCTTGGTGAGGTCCGCCGTGTAGTTGGGCTTGATGAAATTGTCGGTGTAGTTGAGCTGGCCGTCGACCAGCGTGATGCCGCCGACATGGATGTCTGCTGCCGGTGCGCCCGATGTGACCACGGCTTCACTGCTCCCGTTCGCGGGTACCGGCGCCGGCGCCACGGACTTCTGGGCGGTCGAGGCTGGGGTCGTAGCGCCGGGCGGAACGCTGCCCTCGGCCCGCGTCACGGACACCGCGGCTTGGTCGGGCTTCGACACGACATCGGACAGGTTCAGCCTGCCGCTCGCGTTGACGATCACGCGCGAGTAGAAAGAGCTGAGCACAACGCCGTCGACGCGGACGCGCGGCGCGCCGCTGCCGTAGTCCACATCGATGTTCGAGCCGCTCAACGTGCGCCAGCGCATGAAATCGTCGCCGCTGAGCTTGTCCTGTACGCTCACGCGTTCCAGCGCCGCGTTGCCGCGATAGGTGAACTTGGGCGCGTCGCTGCGGCCATCGTAGTGAAACTTGCCGCTGCTCGTGAGGCGCGCACTGCTGATGGCGACGTTGAGCGGCACGCTCAGGTAGCCTTCGAACGGCACGATGTTCAGTTGCTTGGTGCTCAAATCGATCGTCGCAACAAGCGGCACGGGCTGCAGCTTGCCGGTAGCGATGAAGCTGCCCTTGTCGACCGCGCCTTCGAGCTTGAGATCGCGCGGCTGACCGAGGTCGTCGCTGAGATTTTCCATGCCGCCCTTGAGCGACTGGATGTTGATCGTGACCGGCTTGCTGCCCAGAGCCAGGTCGGTGAATTTGAGCGAGGCGTTGGAGAAAACCAGGTGCGCGATGGTCCAGCGCCAGACGGGAGCGCTGTCCGGCGCCGCCTTGCGCGAGGTCCGGACTGCGAACAGGTCGACCAGGCTGATGTACTTTTTCTCGTTGCGCTGAACGTCGAGGTTCAGGCCGGTGGCCATCACCGTTCCGAGCTGGGCCTGTCGACCGGCCAGATCCATCTGCGTGATCTCCATTTCGAGCGTGGTCCAGGCAACCGGCGCACCATGACCCTTGAACTGCGGCTCCAGCGCAAAGTCACTCACTATGGCGTGGGCGTCGGCGAAACGGACGTTTACGGCTTTGGTCCAGTCGAGCTGCAACTGACCGGTGCCATCGAGCTTGCCCTTGGTCATGCGCGCGGCGACCGCCGAAGCCGACAAGGCCTGCGCAGGCACGATGTCGACCTGCTTCAGTCCGACGGCTGCAGCGAGCTTCGACGCGGCAAGATCCAGCGTTCCCTTGGTGTTGATCGTGCCGCCATAGAGCTGACCGGCCAGCTCGAGCCGTGCCGCTGGCGCGGCGAGCGTGCTCAGCCCTTCGATGTCGCCATGCAGGTCGGTGACGTCGAGCTTGTTCTTGCTCGCATCGACGTAGCGCACCGCACTGCCCTTGAGCGCGATCGAGGCAATGCGCAGATCGGTCGGAGTTGTCTTCTTGTCGGTTGACGACGACGCAGGAGGAGCGATCAGTGCATCGAGGCTCGTGCGTCCGCCGGCATCGAGCGAGTAAAAGACCTGCGCCTGATCCAGCACCATCGCGCCGAGGTGATAGCGCGACAGCAGCGGCTGGAGATCGGTGAGTTCCACTGTGCCGTGATCGAGCCGCGCGACCGGCTCGCCATGGCTGTTGTCGAGCACGAGATCGTCGAGTTGCAGATTGCCTGTGAGTTGCAACTGCGGCGCCGGCTTGGCCTGAACGAAGTGCAGGTCCAGCTTGCCACTGAGCAGGCCCTTCGGGATCGCAATCGGCAATGGTTTCGGCACGTAGCCAAACAGCCGGGCGAGATCGAGCCGGTCGAGCCGGAAGCTCATCGCCGATTCGTGGCTGTCGGCAAACGGCTTGGCGTGGCCTTCGATGCGCAGCGGGCTGCCATCGACGCGCATGGCCAGCAGCGGCTGGACGAACACCTCGGTGGCGCTCGGCAGGTTGGCGAGGAAAGGCACGCCGATTTCGAGCTGCTCGACGTGATGTTTGGTCTGCATCACATCGTCGTCGAACTCGATCTCGCCACCGTGCACACTGATGTTGGACAACGAAAAGCGTGACGGCGCCTGCTTCGGGTCCGGCGGCGTGGACGCGTAACGCTCGATGAGATCGGTGAAATTGAAGCGCTGGTCGGCGCTGCGCCCGACGCGTATGCGCGGGCGCTGCAGAACCAGTTCGTCCAGAACCGGCGCCATGCGCAATAGCGACGACCACGATGCATCGATCAGCGTCTGGTCGATGTCGACGAACGCCAATTTGCCGTCGCGATCGGCGACGTGCAGCTGATCGAGTTGCAGCCGCAGCGTGTAGGGATTCAGATGCACCGCCGCCAGTGTCACCGGCCGGGACAACGCGGCGCTCGCGCGTGTTTCGATCTGCTGGCGAATGATCGGGGGCGCCGCCAGGAAGCCGAGCAGGCCGTAGATCACGAGCGCGATGACGACGATCAGCAGCGACTTGCGCAGGCGCCGAGAGCGATAGACAGCGGCAGCTCGGCCGCGCGCCGCCGTCCAACGCGGATTCCCGAATGGATCAAACATGCCGACGACGCTCCCTTGGCACCGGCCTGCCCACCGCATGGGCCTGCCCTGGAATCTTCACGATCCTGCCCTGCGCTGGCAGTCTACTCGGGCAAATGTGATGCGGCCGTTCCGACGGCTCGGTCTTTGAGCGGAGCGCTCGTCAGTCACGCACGTTCAGAAACCGCTACGTCCAGGAACAGACCACCTTGCCGCAGTTGCCCGACTCCATCAGGTCGAAGCCGCGCTGGAAGTCGTCGATGTGAATCTGGTGCGTCAGCACCTTGCTGAGCGGGAAGCCGGTCAGGATCATCTGCGTCATCTTGTACCAGGTCTCGTACATGCGCCGGCCGTAGATGCCGTGCAGCACCAGGCCCTTGAAGATGACCTTGTCCCAGTCGATGCCGGCGCCGTTCGGCAACAGGCCGAGCAGCGCGATCTTGCCGCCGTGGTACATGCAGTCGAGCATGTCGTTGAACGCGCGCTGGTTGCCGGACATCTCCAGGCCGATATCGAAGCCTTCCATGTGCAAGTCCTTGACGACATCGCGCACGGACTGCTTCGAGACGTTGACGACGCGCGTCGCGCCCATGTCGGCGGCAAGCTTCAAGCGGTAGTCGTTGACGTCGGTGACGACGACGTTGCGTGCGCCGACGTGCTTGGCGATGCCTGCGGCGATGATGCCGATCGGGCCGGCGCCGGTGATCAGCACGTCCTCGCCGATCAGGTCGAACTCGAGCGCGCAGTGCGCGGCGTTGCCGTACGGATCGAAGAACGCGGCGAGCTCGGACGGAATCTGGTCCGGGATCGGCCACAGGTTAGACGACGGCATCGCAATGTACTCGGCGAACGCGCCGGCGCGGTGGACGCCGATTCCGACCGTGTTCGGACACAAGTGCTGCTTGCCGGCGCGGCAGTTGCGGCATACGCCACAGACGATGTGGCCTTCGGCCGACACGCGTTGTCCCAATGTATACCCGCGCACGCCGGGTCCCATGTCGACGATGCGGCCGACGAACTCGTGGCCGATGACCAGCCCCGGCTTGATCACGCGCTGCGACCACTCGTCCCACTTGTAGATGTGCAGGTCGGTGCCGCAGATCGCGGTCTTCTCGAGCTTGACCAGAACCTCGTTCGGCCCGATCTCGGGCAGCGGCACCTGTTCCATCCAGATGCCCTTGGCGGCCTCGCGCTTGACCAGCGCCTTCATCGTCTGCTGCATGTCGAATCTCCGGTTGCGGCGCGCATTATAAGGCGTGTTCGCAACCGGAGTCCGGCGCAAGCGCCCGGCGGCCCGTTGCGGCCGTGCGGACAATCGTGCTTTCATTTGGCGGGCGGCCGCCACGCGGCGGCGCGTCGGCTCATCGCAATCGGACACGGCAAGACATGAACTGGCGAACTTTCCCGATCATCGTCGGCGCCGCACTCCTGTCAGGGTGCATTTCGGGTGTCCCCGTCAGCGTCGAGAACCAGTCGTCTTCGGACCTGACCGAGGTCGTTGTTTCCGGCAAGAGCTTTTCCGAATCCATCGGCACGATCCGGGCCGGCCGCCGCGAACTCGTCCACATCCGTCCGAGGAGTGAAACGCAGGTAAAGGTCGCGTTTGTGGTCGACGGCCAGCGCTACTCCGGAACGCTGGAAGGAACGATCGAGAAGGACAATGTCAATTCGGTCAAGGCGACCGTGAGCGCCGACTTCTCGATTTCGGTTGTGGCCGAATTGCGTTGAGACCAGCGCCCACGCGCGATGCGCGTGAACGCCAGCGGTGTCTTTACTTGCAGCTCGTCAGCGGATCCTTGCAGTAGGCCACGTTCGTCCACGCGAACGGTTGCTGCTTGCGTGTGTCGATGGTCAGGCGCAGCCACTCCGATGGCGCGGTGGTCGATCCCTGCACGACGATACGCGTGAGGTTCGGCACAGGCTGCGTGTGATGGATCACGCCGGTGTTGCTGGCCGGGTTCGCCAGCGGCTGGTCTTCGAAGTAAACGTGCGTGTCGCCATTGAGCAGCAGCACCGGCCTGTCGAAATTCACGGTCAGATCGGCGAGTTCCTGCACGAACGGAGTGTACTGATCGAGTCCGGCGCCGCCGGTTGCGATCGCCTCGGGATCCCACATGTCCGCCTGCAGGATTATCACGACCGCATGCGCGTCGTTTTCCTGCGCGGCGTCGAACGTGCTCTGCAGCCAGCGCATGTCCGCGCCGGTCCGGGCAGCGACTTCGGCGGCTTGCGCGCCAGGATCGGCGAACGGCGCGGACCATGGCGCGGTGTCGTTGTTCGAGCCACCCGGCATGTTGAATGTCGCAAACGCGACCTTGCCGTCCATCCACATCACGTTCTCGACGTAGGCGGCGTCGCCCGGATGCGCGGCATCGAAAAACTGTGCCTGGCTGACCAGGGTCTTGTCGGTCAAGCCGAGGCTGTGCCCGGCCCGCGCGAAGAACAGGCTGCGCACGGACGCCAGCTCCTTCAACGGTGCGCCGCTGCTGGACTGCTTGGACTTGTGGCAATCGCTCCACTCGTTGTCGCCGGGCGTGTATACAAGTGGCTTTGTAAACTGCTGGAACTGGTAGTAGATCTTCTGGCTCCAGCCGGGATTCGACGCCGCGATGGCCGGCAGGATGTCGGCGCTGGTACAAGGCATGCTGCCGGAGTGGATGTCGCCGACATGCACGACCAGGCTTACATCCGGGTCGGCATTGACCGATCCGGTCAGCAGCGCGGCATTGTCGAGCAGCAATTGCGCGTAGGGCCAGTCGCCGAACACGGCGATCGTGATCGGCGGCGCGTCATCGCTGTTCGGAAACAGCCAGACCGGCTGTTCGGCGAGCGCGGCGCTGGTCGTGATTGCGGCGCCGAGAAATGCGGTTGCGGCCAGGAAATTCTTCATGCGGTTTCCTCTCGGGAAAAGGTGCGCGGAATCGTCATGCTAGGAATGGATTGTTGCGAACTGATGACTTTGGGACACGCTGCCGGTGGATTTCGGTGGGGCGGCGCCTGAGCTGGCGCGGGGACCGCACGGTCGATGCGCCGCCATTGACCGCTTGCGCCGCAGCGGAGCACGATGCGGCGGCGTCACGCAGGTGGCGTGAATTCCCACATGAGTGGCCTTCATGACGCTGTCTGCTTCGATCGAATTCGGCGACGACGACCTCCATACGCTCCTCGAGGTCAATGCCTTGCGCGCGGCAGGTCCTTCGCAGCGCCTTCAGCAGATCGAAGAACGCATCGCAGCGCGCTTCTCCGCACAGTGCAGGCTGGCCGTGTACGGGTCGCTGGCGCCCGGACGCTCGAATCATCGGCAACTGCGGGATCTGCGCGGCGAGTGGTATTCGGGCTGCAGCGTCCGCGGCGAACTGGCCGACCGCGGCTGGAGCGCCGGTCTGGGCTTTCCGACGCTGTGCTGGTCGCCTTCGGGCCCTGCGGTTCCGGTCGAGATGTTCGTTTCCAATCAGCTTCCCCGACATTGGGCGCGACTCGACGAGTTCGAAGGTGCGGATTACCAGCGCATCGTCGTGCCGGTATTTTCCGGCGCCGGCGTGGTCGCAGTCGCGAATCTCTACGCCGCGCGCTGAACGCGGACAGTCGGCAGAGGTGCCGCCAAAGTAGCGCGGCCATAACGATCGGCGGACAATGCCCACCGGGAAGGGGAACGGTCCGACGACGCAACGCAGGCGAGTGCGCTATTTCCTGGCCTCGGTGATGGGCTTCGTTTGTATTATTTGCTTCACCGCGTTGGCATGATGGTGCCCGTGCACGCAGCAGGGTGAGAGAGCGCATGACCCAGAACATTCAAATCAGCAGGGAAGCGGAGTTCGTCCGGGTCACCTATCGCGGCGACGTGGAATATGCCGCAACCACCGAAATGCTGCGCCAGGTGGCTGTCATCGCGGCGGAAGCGCGGTGCAAGTTGCTGTTGTTCGACATCCGCGGAGCCAACTATCGAGACTACCATCTGGGCACGATCCGGCACGCCGAAGAGGGTCCCGCGCTGGGGATCGACAAGACCTTCCGTATTGCCTTTCTCGGCGCCAGCGCCAATCCAATGCTGAAGTACATCGAGGCCGTTAGCGTGAACCGCGGTTACTGGGTAAAGACGTTCGTCGATGAATCGGAGGCGCTCGCATGGCTGCAGACTGCGACGTAAGTGTTGTCGACCGCGATAGCGCCACGCGCCCGGCCGTTTCAGGCGACGCATGCAGCCTTTGGCCACGGCATTGAAACTTTCGGCGGGCACGTCGCTGCCGGCACCGGACGGAGGACTTCATGATCGCGCGTATC
>Ga0105248_10010470_pt1 | contig 10214 bp, 8 predicted proteins | sample KBSS34metaG_FD_81524 | JGI IMG/M metagenome (GOLD analysis project Ga0105248, IMG submission 81524) | Switchgrass rhizosphere microbial communities from Kellogg Biological Station, Michigan, USA - KBS S3-4 metaG | ecosystem: Host-associated > Plants > Roots > Rhizosphere > Soil | place... | reverse complement strand
TCGGAAACGGCGAGATAGACCGCTTTCGAACCCGCGATGAAAGCTTGCGCTTTCACGCGCTGATCCTCGCCGATGTCGGTCTTTTCGATAATCCGGCGTAAGCCATCCGCCGCTTCCGGCGTGGCCGCGTACAGTTCCCTGCCCCGGACTTCGGCCAGTTCGGCGGCGAGACGTTTGCGCGCCTTCTCAGCGTCCTGCGCCTTCTCGACTTGAGCGGCGGCGAGCGCCGGAGTCTCGTCGATCGGCGCGGAGAAGCTTCGGGAGATCTGTGCGAGCGCACGGTAGTCGGCGCGGGCGCGACGAACTGCCCGCATGCCGCAGACGAATTCGAGCCGCGTGGTGCCGCGGATCTTCTCGGTCTTCCTCAGCAGCACCAGTCCGATTTCGCCTGTGGAACGGACATGGGTTCCGCCGCAGGCGCTTTTGTCGAAGTTCTCAATGCTGACGATACGGAGCGTTCCGTCGCGCTCGGAGGCTTTGCGGAGTCCGAGGTCGGCCTGCGAATCCGCGTAAGAGATTTGCACCGGGCGATTCTCGAAGATCAATTCGTTGGCGCGGTCTTCGGCGCGCGCCAATTGGGCGTCGCTAAGCGAGGAAGCGGTGACGTCGATGGTGGACACTTCCGATCCCATGTGGAAGCTGACGGTTTCGGCCTGGAACAATTCGACGAGCACGGCAGACAGCAAATGCTGGCCGGTGTGCTGCTGCATGTGATCGAAACGGCGGGCCCAATCGAGTTCGGCGGAGACCTCGTCGGCCTTCACCGGCGATTCGACGAGGTGGGCGATCCGGTCGCCTTCATCGATGACGTCTAAGACGCGAGTTCCGCCCAAGGTTCCGACGTCGAACGGCTGCCCGCCCGACGAGGGATAGAACAAGGTCTTGTCGAGGTAGACGCGGCGGCCCTCGTCCGCCGTGTCTACCACGCGAGCGAAGAATGCGCGCAAATACGAATCGTTGTAATAGAGCCGTTCCGTCACGGCTTCAATGTACCTGATGCGCCTACTGGATCGCCAGAGTCGCGCGATTGCTGATGACAGCGTCGTTGGACACGTAGACCACGACCTCAGAGCCGCGCGGCGCGCTGCCCGGCACGACGACGTTGATCTGATACAGGCCAACGAAGCCGGGAGTCAGGCCGATGTACAGCGCGTCGTTGGCGGGTGGGTTGGCGAGTCCGCTGCCTCCGAAGTACACGCGGAAATTCCCGGGAACGCGGGCAAGGGGTTCCTGCCCCGGAGCGCCGACGCCGGTTTCAACAGCCGGGTCGGTAGGACCAAAGCCAAGGGCGTAGATGACGAGGGCGTCACCGGTTTTCGACGGATGACTCGGGATTCCAGGCGTCGTCGGAATGGGGTAGGTGCCGTCGGAGTTCACGATGATTCCGTAGTTGGCGATTCCGAGCTTCAGCAGGCGCGGAGCGCTGCGTACGATTTTCACGTAGACGCTGTTCCCGCGGACCCTGTCGCGTTCGACGCGCAGGACGCCGTCGCCGACCCGGGCGTCGTAGGGAATGACAGCGTTGATCTGACCGGTTGAGTTGACCACATGCGATCCGGCGGCGGAATAGACCGGAATCGGAATGTCGTTCAGGAAGACGCGGGCGCCTCCGAGAGTGGTCTTCAGGGGCAGGACGGTTTCCTGCACGGGGTCTCCGGCGATGAGCTGTTCGCCATAGATGGAGACGATGCCGCCCAGCGCGAGTGTGGATTCTCCGGCAGCGTTATCGATGACGCCTCCGGTGAGCACCGTCGGGCCCTTGACGGCGACGATTTCCAGTTGCACGTCGGCGTTGATCGCGTTGACCGCGTTCGAGGCGACGGCGAGCTTGCCGGTATAGACACCGGGAGCAAGACCGGCGGGGTCCGCGGTGGCGACGATGATTCCGTTGGTGACTTTCGCAGTCAGCCAGGTGCCGCCCGTAACGCCGGAGACAGTGACTCCGGTCACCGAGAGAGAGCCTAAGCCGACGTTCGAGAGAATCAGCCATTTGTCCACTTTGGTGGTCCCCTGCGCGGCACGGATGGTGATGGCGGAGGGAGATGCGGAAGCAATGGGCTTCGACGTGACGTGCAACGTGACAGGGACGTTCTTGTTGTCCGGCGCGAAGGTGGAAGCGGTGACGTTCAGCGAGCCGGTGTAATCCTGCTCCGGAGTGCCCGCGGGGGCACTCGCCTGCAAGGTGTAGGAGAACGCGAAATCATAGCTTCCGGCAGCGGCCATGGACAGCGAGATTTTCGGACCAGACGCCGGCGACGTCACGTTCGCAGTGATGCGAGCGTTGGTTTGGAAACCCTGCGTAACCGGGCGACCGTCATTCGGAACGTACAGTTCGACCTTGTCGGGTACGCCGCCACCGATTTGCACGGTGACGACGATGGTCTGCGGCGCGTCGAGCGCGTTCGGATCGGACACGGTGACGATGCCGGTGTAAATGCCTTTGGCCAGACTCGCGGTATCAAGCCGGATGTTCACAGGCGAACAGGTTCCGTTAAAGGTGCAGGAGTGAGTCGAGCCGATCGTCGGCGAGAGCCAGGTAACGCTCGAGGTGGCGGCCAGGTTCAGAGAGGAGTCGCCGAAATTCGCAGCCTCGACGACTTGCACGCCGCCGTTTTGGCCCTGGGTCACCGAGACAGGTCCGGCGGTGGTTTTCTCAAGGCGGAGCCGGGCGGCGCCGGGGAGGAGTCCGGCGAAAACAAAGATGCACGCAAATGTTTGGAGGGAAATATGCTTCATGTGTGGAGAGCACCCTTCATAGGAATTTATGGAAGCCGGGATGGCGAGATCGTCACGCGGTGGTGGTTGGATAGCACGCGGGACGCCATCGTTCTATCTTCAAGGTTTTGTGAATCTGGAGGTGCGGCGACTGGTCCGATTCCGCCACAAGCGTGTTGCCTTTTGGGATGTGCGGATGTGGGCAAGGTTCTTTCAGGGTAGCGCGGTGCGCGAGTGCTTTTCGTGAACATATGGAGTTAGAAGATGTGAAAGGTTCAACCTTGTTGCCGGGCGGAAAGTTAGAATCCGCTCCTTTACAGTCGCGGTTCGGTGGGGAGATTAGTATCCCCGGGCTGACGCCCGGGGTTATGCGAGGAGGCCGCGTTGCTGACGCGCGGTTCTGTGGCGTGCTCTAAGGTAGCTGAGGTGGTGAGCGTGGCCTTACGGTCGGTGCCTCAGTTTGGAGACGCGTGGCCTTACGGCCACGCCTCGGGGATACGTGCGACCTTACTGTCGGCGCTACTGTGCGTTACTAAGCGGCGGAGTCGCGGATGACGTTTTCTAAGACGTCCATCGCGAAATCGGCTTGATCCTTCGTAACGACCAGGGGCGGGCAGAGTCGAAGCGAGTTTTGGCCCGCTCCCAGAACCAGTAGTCCCTGCTCGAAGGCCTTGTTCTCCACCATGTTGCGCATTTCCGGATGACGTTCCCTGGTGGCCTGATCCTTGACGAATTCGATGCCGATCATCAGGCCGAGTCCGCGAACGTCTCCGACGTTCGGGAATTTGGAGGGCCACTGCTTCATGCGCGCCATCATGTGCGCGCCAACGGTGGCTGCATTGTCGACCAGTTCCTGCTCGAGGAGTTCGATGGTGGTGAGGGCGGACGCGATGCACACCGGATTTCCGCCGAAGGTGGAGGCGTGAGCGCCGGGTTTCCAATCCATCACGTCGGCGCGGGCTACGGTGGCTCCCAACGGCATGCCGCTGGCGATTCCTTTGGCGAGCGTCATGATGTCCGGCACGGCATCGAAATGCTGACTGGCAAACATTTTGCCGGTACGTCCCATACCGCTTTGGACTTCGTCGAACATGAGCAGGATGCCGTGGCGATCCGCGACCGCACGCAGTTCGTCGAAGAACTTCTTCGGGGGCACGACGTAGCCGCCTTCGCCCTGCACCGGTTCGACCATGATCGCGGCGACTTCCTCTGCCGGCAGGATGGTCTTGAAGAGTTGTTCTTCAATGACTTTTACGCACTCGACAGCGCAGGAGTCCGGGGTTTTTCCGTAGGCGCAACGGTAGCAATAGGCGTACGGAATATGGGTGACGCCTTGCATCGGGAGATTTCCGTAGCCCTTCTTCTGGACGCTCTTACTGCCGGTCAATCCGAGGGAACCAAGAGTCCGGCCATGAAATCCGCCCAGAAAGGCGATGAACTTATCGCGGCCGGAGTGATACTTCGCCAATTTAATGGCGGCTTCGACGGCTTCGGTACCTGAATTCCCGAAATAGACTCGCTTGGTTGCGTCTCCTGGCGCGAGCGCAGCCAGTTTCTCGGCCAAAGCGACCATGTTCTCGTAATAAAAGTCGGTGCCGGACATGTGCAGCAGTTTGGCCGCCTGCGCCTGGATGGAGGCAACGACTTGCGGGTGGCAGTGTCCGGTGGACACGACGGCGATTCCGGCGTTGAAATCCAGGAATCGGTTGCCATCGACGTCTTCGATGATGGCGCCTTCCCCTCGAGCGGCAACCAGGGGATATCCGCGGGTGTACGACGGCGAGATGACTTTGTTGTCGCGATCGATGATGGCCTTGGCCTTGGGGCCGGGCAGGGTGGTTTTGAGATTCGGCAGGTCCATACGGACCGCGTCCATGACTTTCATGAGAGTCTCCTATTTTGAAACAAATGTTGAGGAAAACAAGGCAATCCGGATTCCAGAGTGGAACGGATCGCGAACAGGAAAGGATGGGACGAGGTTAGTCGGAGCCGAAAAGCGAGGGTCGCATTTGTGAAGGCGAGAGCTTGATGTGGCCCGGCACACGCCAAGTATAGCGCGTGGGCGCGAACGGGGCCATCCGATTTGGCGCGGAGTGCCAAGATATTGCCGCAGTTTCGGATGAGTTCTTCGGAAATCGCGCCAATCCGTGGAGGATGAGTGGCACGCGGCATGCATTACTGGCGGCATGATGAGCGGAGTCGCTTCCAATTTGGAACATTACATGGACCTGCTGTCGGCCCGGCAAAAGCTGGTGGCCTCCAATATCGCCAACGCCGATACGCCGGGATATCGGACCAAGGACGTAGACTTCCGGTCGGAGTTACTGGGCGCGATCCACGGCAATACTCCGGCCGTCGTCGAAGTGGAAGGTTTGGCGACTCACAACGACGGAAATAACGTGAACATCGACCGCGAAGCGCGGCTTCTGGCGGAAAATGCGATCCGGTTCAATGTCGCTTCCAATTTAGTCCGAAGCCAATTGCGGATGATTCGCATGGCGATTACAGAAGGGAAAAACGGATGAGCTTATTTTCGTCACTCAGCGTAAGCGCGTCGGGAATGAACGCCCAGCGAACGCGGGCTGAACTGCTGGTAGAGAATCTGGCGAATTCCGAAACGACGCGGACGCCGGAAGGCGGTCCTTACCGGCGCAAGGATACCGTGTTCCAATCCGATGAGGTTTCGTCGCCGTTCGGATCGTTCTTTCAACGCGAGCTGTCGCAGGGAGTCTCCGTTTCGGAAGTCGTCGAAGACTCACGTGAACCGGACCTGCGGTATCTGCCTGGGCATCCGGATGCCAACAAGGATGGCTACGTTGCATTTCCAAAGATGAATCCGGCGGAAGACATGGTGGACCTGATGAGCGCTTCGAGGGGATTTCAAGCGAATGTGTCCGCGATGAATGCCATCAAAGACATGATCAACCGATCGATTGAATTGTTGCGAGCGTAAGGAGGACCCATGATCATTCCCCCTGTATCTTCTTCGACAGCGATTGGAGGCATTGTTCCGGCGCCGCTGGCGCCGCAGATCGGCTCGAAGCCGCCGGGCACCTTCCAATCGGTCTTCGAAGAAGCGATCCAACAAGTCGGCGCATATCAGAAGACCGCACAGCAGGCGACGGCGCGGTTTCTTTCGGGCGAAGACGAAGAATTGCATCACGTCGCGATTGCGACCCAGCAGGCTGACTTGTCCTTTCAGCTTTTCATGGAGGTCAGGAACAGGGTGGTGAACGCGTATCAGGAAGTGATGCGAATGCAGATCTGAGTGCGCTAGAGCAGGACGAAGGCCCAACCGAGCGTCATGAACCAACTCCGGCAACTTTTTGATTCGCTTTCGATCCGCCAACGGATCACGATCGCGTTGGCGGCATTGGGAGTCGTAGGCGGACTTTGGTGGTTCTCCCGGTGGAACGCGGAGCGGGACTTTAAGCCGTTGTTCACCAACATGAGCGCTGAAGATGCGGCGGTGGTGGTAAACCGGCTTCGAGAAGGAGGTACGGAATTTCGGCTGTTCGAGAACGGAACGACGATTCTGGTTGGTTCCGCGAAGGTGGCAGAACTTCGACTGCAACTGGCGGGTGCGGGGATCCCGAAATCCGGCAGAATCGGTTTCGAACTGTTCGATAGGACCAACATGGGAGCGAGCGAGTTCACGGAACAGGTGAACTACCACCGCGCGATGGAGGGTGAGTTAGAGCGGTCGATCATGAGCCTGAGCGAGGTGGAAGCGGCGCGAGTCCACATAACGCTCGCCAAGGAGAGTGTGTTTTTAGAATCGCGCCAGCCGGCTAAAGCGAGTGTGTTGTTGAAACTGAAGCCGGGGGCCAAACTGTCGCCATCGAACGTGAGCGCCATCTGTAATTTGACGGCGAGCGCGGTCCCGTCGCTGCTGCCGGAAGCGGTGAGTGTCGTCGACGCCGACGGGAACCTGCTGAACCGGCCACGACGAAACAGCGGCGACGACCAGGAAGGATCGGACGCCATGCTGGACTACAGGAAGTCGGTAGAGCGCGAGGTTCAGAATAAGATTCAGGCGACGCTCGAGCCGATTCTCGGATCCGGGAGATTTCGCGCGACGGTTTCGGCGGATTGCGACTTCACGAGTGGCGAGCAGAGCGACGAAGTCTTCGACCCCTCAAAGAGCGTGATGGTGACATCACAACGGACCGAAGACGGTCCGGGAAGCGTGACCGCTTCGGGAGTTCCGGGGACGGCGTCCAATTTGCCAAGGCCAACATCCACACCGGGCAAGTCTTCTTCGACCTATGTGCGGCGGACCGAGAATATTGCTTACCAATCGAGCCGGACGCTAAAGCGCACAAAGATTCCTCAAGGCGCGCTGAAAAAGATGTCGCTGTCGGTGCTACTGGACCACACGGTCCGGATGGAAGGGACCGGCGACAAAGCAAAACGGATGATTGAGCCGCCGTCTCCTGAAAAGCTGAAGGTGGTCCGCGACCTGGTGACGGCCGCTTCGGGATTCCAGCAGGAACGTGGCGATGTGCTGGTCGTGGAGAGCTTTCCGTTCGAGACCACCTTGACTCCGGAGACGATCGTCAGCGCGAAGCCGACTGCGCCGGCGCCAGATCCGTTGAACTGGGCACCCGGTTGGTTGAAGACCATTCTGGGAAACAAGAGCGCTCCGATCCTTCTCGGTGTTGGCGCGGCAGCAGTGCTGGTACTCGCGGGAGGACTGTTCCTGCTGCTTCGCAAGAAGGGTAAGGCAAAGGTGGAAGTTCATGCGCAGGGGGCGATCCGGGGTGGAAGCGGCGACGCCACCTCCGCCACCGAGAATGCTCTGAGCCCGGAAGCGATCCAGAAGCAAATCGACGCGAAGTTCGCACAGCAACAAATTGAAAAAGCGCAGCAAAGGGCCGAGGCGCTCGCAGCCCTGCAACTGCCCCCGGTGTCAACGAAGAAAACGGAAGTGCTCGCCCATCACATCGCCGAAGAGGCCAAGAAGGATCCAGCGGCTATGGCGCAGATCGTAAGGAGTTGGCTAAATGCTCCGGACCGTTGAGCAAGACGAGCCGGCTATTACTGGCCTGCGCAAAGCCGCGATCCTCACCATCATTGTCGGAGACGAGGTGGCCGGGGAAATTCTGAGGCATCTCGAGGAGGATGAAGTTCAGTTGATCGGACGGGAAGTCGCCCGCGTGCAGACTTTGACCAGCGAAGAGGCTGAGGGCGTTCTCGAAGAGTTTTACCAGATGTCGATTGCCCATGATTACGTCCTGAAGGGCGGAATCGATTATGCGCGCAAACTGCTGGTGAACGCATTTGGTCCGGAGCACGCGAAGCGGATGCTCGATCTTCTGATGAAGACGCTGGGCGCGGAGATGGCAAGCTTTGACGCGTTGCAGAAGACGGACCCCGGACAACTTGCGAAGTTTATTCACAGCGAGCACCCGCAGACCATTGCCCTGATTCTGTCCCACCTGAATCCATCGCAAGCGGCGGGGCTGCTGTTTTCCCTACCTGCGGAAATGCGCGCGGATGTCGCGCTGCGGATGGCGAATCTGGACCAAATTTCGCCGGAAATAATTTCGAAGATTGCCGGGATCATCGGATCGAAGCTCAAGTCGCTGGGTGAGCTCAGCCGCGAGGCGTATGGCGGCGTCCGTGCCGTAGCGGAGATGTTTAACCGCCTGGATTCGAACACGAGCAAGGAGATTCTCGAAAATATCGAACAAGCGGATTCCGGACTGGTGGGAACGATACGGCACCTGATGTTCGTGTTTGAAGATCTTCTCCTGCTCGATCAAAACGGCGTGAAGGAATTGATGGCCAAGATTGACCGCAAGATTTTGACGGTCGCGCTGAAGGGCACCAAGGATGAGATGAAGAATCACATGCTGAGCGCCATGAGCGCTCGCGGAGCCGAGATGCTGCGGGAAGACATGGAGGCGCTTGGCCCAACAAAAATCAAGGAAGTGGAAGCGGCGCAACAACAGATCATTGCGCTGGTGCGGCAGCTGGAGGCAGACGGAGTCATCAGCCTGAAGGGCAGCTCAGGTGAGCAGTATGTCGTCTAGCATCTCTCGAGGGAAGCCGGCTGCGTGGGCGCCTGCGCTCACGTTCAGGTCTATCCAAGGGATCGCCAAATCGTCCGACGCACGAGAAGACCGCGCTACACAGCCAGCACGCCAGACGGATAGCGAGTGCGAGCACAAGGTTCGCGCCGCCTACGAACAGGGTTTGCAGGAGGGGCGATCGGTCGCCGATCGTCTCGCAGCGGCTCGAGCGCAGGAACTGATTCGTCCAACGCTGGATGGGTTTCGCGCGATCACGGAAGACCTGGCGCACTCAAAGAGTCGATTGCGCGGTGAAGCGGACGAAGACGTCGTCAAGTTGGCGTTGGCGATTTCGAGGAGAGTGCTGCACCGAGAATTGTCAACCGATCCAGAAGCGTTGCTCGGGCTAGTCCGCGCGGCGTGGGATCGCGTAGACGGGCGTGAAACGCATCGATTGCGGTTATCTCCAGAAGACGCGGAGATCGTGAGGGAGAATCGGTCTGACTTGAATCTGCCTCCGCGGCTGGAAATTGATGCGGACCCTTCCCTGGTGCGGGGAAGTGCGTTCTTTGAAACTTCGCGCGGAACGCTGGATGCATCCATTTCGACACAATTGGGGGAGATTGAACGGGGATTGACCGACGTTCTTCTCCGTCATAAAGCGGGGGCGTGACAGTGCGGCTCAATGACTACATTTCCGCTCTCTCGACGATCGAGCCCGCTCAATGGGTCGGGCAGGTTTCAGAACTGGTGGGATTGCTGGTGGAATCAATCGGTCCGGCTGCCGCGGTCGGCGATTTCTGCGAAATTCGCACGTCTTCTGGACAGTCGATCCGAACGCAAGTGATCGGATTCCGGAATGGCCGAGTGCTGTCCATGCCGCTAGAAGAGACGGGCGGGTTGCAACTAGGTGATCGCATCATCGCGCGTGCGAGCGAAGGGCGTGTCGACGTAGGGCCACAGCTACTGGGCCGAATACTCGACGGGTTTGGGCGTCCCATGGATGGAGGTCCGCCCATTGAGGCGGCAGCGACGTATGACTTGTATGCCCCGCCGCCGGGACCAATGGAGCGAATCCCTATCCACGAAACGTTGACTACCGGAATTCGGGCGATTGACGGGCTGCTAACGTGCGGCAAGGGGCAGCGGATCGGAATCTTCGGAGGGTCAGGAGTGGGCAAGAGCACGCTGCTGGGCGCAATGAGCCGCCAGAATTCCGCTCAAGTCAGCGTGATCGCGCTGATCGGTGAGCGCAACCGCGAAGTGCGCGATTTTATTGAACAGGAACTGGGTCCGGAAGGCATGGCGCGTTCGGTGCTCGTGACGTCGACATCGGACCGGCCGGCGCCTTTGCGAATTCGAGCCGGGTTTGTCGCTTTGGCGATCGCGGAATATTTTCGCGACCAGGGCAAAGATGTCCTGCTGGTGATGGATTCGGTGACCCGGCTCGCGATGGCACAGAGAGAAATAGGGCTTGCCGCC
>Ga0105248_10010468_pt1 | contig 10215 bp, 7 predicted proteins | sample KBSS34metaG_FD_81524 | JGI IMG/M metagenome (GOLD analysis project Ga0105248, IMG submission 81524) | Switchgrass rhizosphere microbial communities from Kellogg Biological Station, Michigan, USA - KBS S3-4 metaG | ecosystem: Host-associated > Plants > Roots > Rhizosphere > Soil | place... | reverse complement strand
TCAACACCATGGTGGATCAGCTCAGCTCGTTCGCCGCGGAAGTGACCCGCGTGGCGCGCGAAGTGGGCACGGAGGGCAAGCTTGGCGGGCAAGCCGAGGTGCGAGGCGTCGCGGGCACCTGGAAAGATCTCACCGACAGCGTGAACTCCATGGCCGGCAATCTCACGGCACAGGTCCGCAACATCGCCCAGGTCACTACGGCCGTGGCCAACGGCAACCTGAGCCGCAAAATCACGGTGGACGTGCAGGGCGAAATTCTGGAGCTAAAGGACACCATCAACACGATGGTGGACCAGCTCAACAGCTTCGCCTCTGAAGTGACGCGCGTGGCGCGCGAAGTGGGCACCGAAGGCAAACTCGGCGGCCAGGCCGAAGTGCGCGGCGTGGGCGGCACCTGGAAGGACCTCACCGACAACGTGAATTCCATGGCGGCCAACCTCACCACCCAGGTGCGCGGCATCGCCAAAGTGGTGACCGACGTGGCCAACGGCAACCTGAAGCGCAAGCTGGTGCTGGAGACCAAGGGCGAAATCGCAGAACTGGCGGATACCATCAACGGCATGATCGACACCCTCGCCGTATTCGCGGACCAGGTGAGCAACGTGGCTCGCGAGGTGGGCATCGAGGGCAAGCTCGGTGGCCAGGCGCTGGTGCCCGGCGCGGCCGGAATCTGGCGCGACCTCACCGACAATGTCAATCAATTGGCCGCCAACCTCACCACCCAGGTGCGCGCCATCGCCGACGTGGCCACCGCCGTGACCAAGGGCGATCTCACTCGTTCGATCGCGGTGGAGGCGCTGGGCGAAGTGGCCGCGCTCAAGGACAACATCAACGAGATGATTGTCAATCTGGCGGAAACCACACGCAAGAACACCGACCAGGACTGGCTGAAGACCAACATCGCCAAGTTCACCGGCATGATGCAGGGGCAGCGCGACCTGTTGACGGTGACCCGTCTTTTGCTCTCCGAACTGACTCCGCTGGTGGGTGCGCAGCTCGGCACCTTCTACGTGGCCGATTCCGCCGAGGGGCCGGAGAGCTTGAAACTGCTCGCATCCTATGGCGCGAATGACAGCGTGCCGACGCAGTTCGCCATGGGGCAGGGCCTGGTGGGACAGTGCGGGCTGGAGAAGCGGCGCATCCTGGTGACCGACCTGCCCAAGGACTACGTCAAAATTTCATCCAGCATCGGAGACGGCACGCCGGTCAGCATCGTCGTGCTGCCGGTGCTGTTCGAAGGCGAAGCGCGCGCGGTGATCGAACTCGCTTCCTTCCGCCATTTCAACGACGTGAACCTGGCGTTCCTGGATCAACTCACCCAGGGCATCGGCATCGTGCTGAACACGATCGCCGCCACCATGCGCACCGAGCAGCTTCTGAAACAGAGCCAGGCGTTGGCCGAACAGCTTCAGAAAACCAATGCGGAACTGGAGGAGAAGGCACACCTGCTGGCCGAGCAGAAGAACGAAGTGGAAACCAAGAACCGCGAAGTGGAGCAGGCCAAGGCGGCGCTGGAAGAAAAGGCCGAACAGTTGTCCCTGACCTCCAAGTACAAGAGCGAATTCCTGGCCAACATGAGCCACGAACTTCGCACTCCGCTCAACAACCTGCTCATCCTGGCGCAAATGCTGGCCGAAAACACGGAAAGCACTCTGACCCAGAAACAGGTGAAGTACGCCGAGACCATTCACTCTTCCGGCACCGACCTGCTGGCGCTCATCAACGACATTCTGGATCTCAGCAAGATCGAATCCGGCAAGATGGACGTGGAGGTGGGCAGCGTGCGCTTCAGCGAACTGCGCGACCTGTCGCTGCGCACCTTCCGCCATGTCGCCGACGGCAAAGGCCTGGAACTGTCCATCGAGATGGCGGAGAACCTGCCGGCCGATTCCACCATCATCACCGATGCCAAGCGCCTCCAGCAGGTGTTGAAGAACCTGTTGTCGAACGCGCTCAAGTTCACCGAGCACGGCACCGTGCGCCTGCGCATGGAGCGCGCCTCGTCGGGATGGAGCGTCAACCACCCGGTGCTGAACCGCGTAAAATCTGTGATCGCCTTCTCCGTAACCGACACCGGCATCGGCATACCGCAGGACAAACAGCGCATCATTTTCGAGGCCTTCCAGCAGGCCGACGGCACCACCAGCCGCAAGTACGGGGGCACCGGCCTGGGGCTCTCCATCAGCCGCGAACTCACTCGCCTGCTGGGCGGCGAAATCCGCCTGCAAAGCGCTCCCGGAACAGGCAGCACGTTCACGCTGTACCTGCCGCAGACCTACGTCGCGCAGCTTTCCACTTCGAAGCTCGATTCGCCGCCGGTGGCGACTCCCGTTGACCCCTCGCGCACCATGGCCCACGGCGACGGCCACGCCGGGTTGGCTGGCGAGCAGGCAGTGGATATGATTCTGCCCGCGCCCTCCGCCGCGCCCGTGGTGGTGGTGCACGATATCGAGATCGACGACGATCGCAACCTCATCCACTCTGGCGACCCGGTTTTGTTAATCGTGGAGGACGACGTCACCTTCGCGCGGATCCTGATCGACCTGGCGCACGACCGCGGCCTACGCGCCCTCGTCGCCCTCCGCGGCGGCACGGCGCTCACCTTAGCGCGTGAATTCAACCCCGGAGCCATCACGCTCGACATTACGCTCCCCGATATGGCGGGGTGGACCATACTGGGCCGCCTGAAGCATGACCCCGCCACGCGGCACATCCCGGTGCACGTCATCAGCGGCGACGAAAATCGCCGGCGTGGACTGGCCTTGGGTGCCATGACCTATCTGGAGAAATCCATTACCACGGAGAGCCTGAATGCCGCCTTCGACACCATCCATCAATCCCTGCAACGGCGGACACGCAAGCTCTTGATCGCGGCCAACGACGAGGCGCTGCGCGCCAACTGGCAGAAGTTGCTCGGAGGTCCGGACGTGGAGATCGTCACCGTGGCGTCGGGCGGGGAAGCCTTGGCCGTGGTAAAACATCAATACCTGGACGGCGTTGTGATCGACCTTCGTATGGCTGACATACCCGCGGCGCAGTTGGCCGAGGAGATCCAGTCCCTGACCAGCCCTCAGGCGCTGCCCGTCGTGCTCTCCGGCATGCACAACCTGACTGCAGATCTGGACGCTGATATCCGGCGCCTGGCCCGGTCCGGCATCGTCCGCTTTGCCGAGTCCAATGAACGCCTGCTGGAGGAAACCATCCTGCTGCTGCATCGTGCGGAAGCGGACCTTTCGGAGGAGCAGCGCGACGTGCTGACTTCGGTCCGTCGCAGCGACACCGCCCTGGTGGGCAAAAAGGTGCTGGTGGTAGACGACGATGTGCGTAATATTTTTGCTTTGACCAGCGTGCTGGAACAGCATAATTTACAGGTGGTTCACGCAGAAAACGGCAGGGCGGGAATCGAGACGCTGCTCAAGACGCCGGGAGTGGACGGTGTTCTGATGGACATTATGATGCCCGAGATGGACGGCTATGAAACCATGCGCGCTATCCGGCAGATCAATGAATTCCGCTCGCTGCCCATCATCGCCGTTACCGCCAAGGCGATGAAGGGGGACCGCGCCAAATGCATCGAGGCCGGCGCCTCGGACTACATCACCAAACCGGTGGACTTGGACCAGCTCTTCTCGGTTCTGCGCGTCTGGCTGGTGCGAAATGAGACCGCCCAGGACATACTGGCGGCCGGCCGATAGGAGCCTATGCAAGTGGCCGCCAACGCCCCCAAAATGGTCACGGACTCACCCGCCGATCAGAGAATGAAAATTCTCCTGGTGGACGACACGCCGGAGAATCTCGTGTCCCTGGAGGCCGCCTTGAGCGGACTGGGGGAGCAACTGGTGATGGCGAACTCCGGCAAGGAGGCGCTCCGCTACCTGCTCGAGGACGATTTCGCCGCCATCCTGCTGGACGTGAGAATGCCCGAGATGGATGGCTTCGAAACCGCCGAGTTGATCCGCAGCCGTCCCCGGTCGCGCCAGATTCCGATTCTCTTCCTCACCGGGTACCGCAACGAAGAGCACCTCTTCCGCGGCTATGATCTGGGCGCCGTGGACTTCCTTTTCAAGCCCATCGTGCCCGAAGTTCTGCGCTCGAAGGTGGCGGCGTTCGTGGAACTGAGCCGCTCCAACCTCAAATTGCGGGAACAGGCCGACGCGCTGAGGGCGCAGGCCCAGGTGCTGCAAAAGGCCGAACAGAAGTTCCGCTCGCTGTTGGAAGCGGCCTCAGACGCCATGGTGGTCTGCCGTGAGGACGGCGAGATCGTGATGGTAAATTCGCAGGCCGAAATCCTCTTCAATTGCCAGCGCGATCAACTCATCTCCCGGAACATCCGTTCCCTGGTGCCGAAATGGGGATATCGCCTCCACCCCGGCTGGGATGACGATTTCGGCAGCCCCAGGGTCCCGCCGGTGGATCGCGGCATCGAATTGGACGCCTTTCCGGAGGGCAGAAGCCCTTTCCAGGCGGAGTTCAGCTTCAGTCCGCTGCACACCGAAGACGGCGTGGTTGTGACGTGTTCGATTCGCGACATCAGCGAACGTAAGCGAACCGAGGAGCGCATCCGCGAACTGAACACCAACCTGGAGGAGCGGGTGTTGGAGCGGACCGAGGCACTGGTGCGCTCCAACGAGGAGCTGCAGCAGTTTGCCTATGTAGCCAGCCACGATCTGCAGGAACCCCTGCGCACGGTCTCCATCTACGCGCAATTGCTGGCCAAGCGCTACCGCGGACAACTCGCCGGCGACGCTGACGAGTTCATCAAGTTCATCGTGGAAGGCTCGGAGCGCATGGAAAAACTGATCCACGACCTCCTGGACTTTTCACGCGTGGATGCCCGCGGCGCCGACTACTTTACGCGCATGCGCTGCGACGAGGCACTCGATGACGCCGTCGATAATCTCCATTCTCTGATCGACGAAAGCGGAGCCTCGCTCACGCGTGAGGCGCTGCCCACTGTTACGGGCGATCCGGTGCAATTGGCGCGCTTGTTCCAGAACTTACTGGTGAATTCCATCAAGTACCGTGCCGAAGATGCTCCGCGAATCCACATTGCCGCGCGGCGACAGGGCCCCGACTGGCTCTTTTCCGTGCAGGACAACGGCATAGGCATCGAACCGCAGTATGCGGAGAAGATCTTCGGAATCTTCAAATGTCTGCATCCACGCGACCGCAGTTCCGGGAGCGGCATGGGCTTGGCGATCTGCCGCAAAATTGTTGCCCGGCACGAAGGGCGCATATGGGTGGAATCGTCCCTCGGAGAGGGGGCCACTTTCTATTTCACGTTACCTGGAAAAGAATAATAGGTCGTTTTTACGCGAAATTCGGTATTTCTTCCCTGCTCTCTGCCCGTCTCACCGGGTATGATTCCCGCAAACCAAAGCAAACAAATAAGTGGAGTGACAGGTGCATTAAGAATGGCGAGCGCGATTCGACCCATTCAAAGTTCTTTGGAGGAACTGAAGTATGAAAAAAAGTTTGATGTTATTTGGACTGCTGTCCGTCTCTTCGATGTTTGCGTTTGCCGAATCCTTTCACGGAAAGCTCGTTGACAGCGCATGTTACGAACAGCAGAAGAGTGCCACCAACTGTGACCCTACTAGTACCACCTCGATGTTCTCGTTGTATGTTTCCGATAAGGCCTACCGGCTCGATCAAACCGGCAACACCAAGGCCGCTGAAGCGATCAAATCTCGCGCCGATCGTACGGCTGATCCCGCCAAACCCGCTGCCAAAGAAGTCATGGCTACGATCACCGGGACGAAAGACGCTGGGGATGTGTTGAAAGTGGATAGCATAAGCGTGCAGTAAACCCTGGGAGCCGCTCCTCCCGTCCCCCGGGCGGCTCCCAAACCTTTCCCACGTTTTGTTACCCCAAGATAGTACTGTGACGATTCGCACCCTCGCCAAAAAACTGATAAGATGGAGCACATGTTGGGGCAATTTCCCGCATGTTTCTCCAGTACTGTGCTCCTGGCCTTCCTGATATGGCCCGGGATCAAACCTTCCTACGCCCAGTCGGAAGTAACTGCAATTCCCTCCGCGGAACGAACCTTGCTAGTGAGTAGTTTCGCCAACGAGAAGCTGGCCGGCTGGCAGAAGCGCCTCAACCTGACCGACTGGGACATTTCAGTCCTGGTTGTCCGGTCCACTGATTTGAAACCCAATACCGTGGGCAACATCCGTTGGGACCGGGAAAAAAAGTCCGCCGTGATCCGTGTCCTCGACCCCGCGGACTACAAAATGAAAACCGAGGCCATGCTGCGCGATATCGAGTTCACCGTGGTGCATGAACTGATCCACCTGGAAATATCACCGGTGCTCTCTGATCTGAAGCGGACAGATGCCAATCGCATGGAAGAGGAGTACGCGGTTAACCACATGGCAGAGGCCCTCCTGAAACTCCATCGTGGTCTCGAATAGCTAATCTCTGACTGACTATTCACGGCTTGCCCCTTGGCGCGATCACGCCCGAATCCACGGTTTCACCCGTGCGTGAGATGGTCTGAAAGTGCAACTCGTCTCCCGTCGATTCCATCAGGGCAAACGCGCAATCGGTATCGAACCCTTTCGCCACGTCTTCAGAGCGCCTCAGGTTGTGGACGCGCAATTGTCCGGAGTTGCCCAGCACAAAGTGCGTGATGCCGCTCTTGGGCCGGATCCGTTCGTAAAAATGCTCGTGCCCGGTCAGCACTACACTCACTCCGAATTCCACGAAGATCGGTTCCAGCCGCTTGCGTAAATCCAGGTCGGGGCCATGCATCTTCCCATCGGAATACAGAGGATGGTGAAAGAAGCAGATCTTCCACCGCGCGCTGGACCCGGATAGCTGCTTGCGGATCCAGTCGAGCTGTTCGGGATCCATGTAATTGCTATCCAGCGCGAAAAACTCCACGTCGCCCCGCTTGAAGCTGTAGTACTGCTTACCGTCCATGTTGAAGGGCTTGTAGTATCGCTCGTTGGTCGAATCGTGGTTGCCCAGTGATGCGTAGAATTTGACCCCCGCCTGCAGCAGGCCCGCGTAGGGATCTTCGAACGTCCGCTTGAAAGCGGAAGCCGAGTGGCCGCCGTAGATGTTGTCGCCCAGCATCAGGACAAAGTCGAAATTGAATTTGCCATAGCAGGCCAGCATCTCTTTGCCGACATCGTATTGCGGCTTTTCGCCCGTGCCATTGTCGCCGATGATGGCGAAGCGCACGGACTTCTCCTTCATCGGCAACTTCAGGTCGGCCGCTTGGTTGACGCCCGCCAGGAACAACAGGGAAAGCAATAATGGGGACCGCATAGAGATCAGGGGATGGCGCTGGAAAGGTAATCCACAATCAGGTTTGCCTCGATATCGCGCAGGATGAGGCTGCGCCCCACCACACGATATTCCAGCTCCGGCGGCAGTTTGGGCAGGTTCGCCAGTAGCGAAGGGGGGGTGGTTTGCAGCGGCGCGCCCGATGGGTAGGCTGCATTCACGCTGATCGCGGGCAACTGCACCGGAGCTGCCTGCTTCATGCTCTCGCGGATGCGCGCCGCCTCGGGCCCGTGCATGGTCTGATCCAACAGGGCGTGAAACTGCGCCGCGATCTCAGGCGTGAAGATTAAGCCCTGCCGGGCGGTAGCTCGCGCTTCGCGAATTCCCCGCGCCAGGCTACGCTCGTGTTGGTCGATAGCCGCGGGCTCCTTGGTCGGCTTCATGGCGGGGATTTTCGACCGCACCGTTTTGTGCAGCTTCGCGTAGTCCATCACCAGGTGGTCGAATTCCTGCAGCGTGAGTGAGCCTTGATTGACCTTCGCCTGCGCCAGCAACAGCAGCGGCAAATAGAAGAACAAACCCATGGAAAAGAGGCGGTTCATCCGGCACGCTCACTCGGGTTTTCCCCCACCGCCTCCAGAACTTCCTTGACTGCCCCCCTCACTGCTATCTTGACCGCGCCCCTGACAATTTCTACCACCTGGCCGGCCGGAATCTTCAATCCCGGGCCCCCTGTCTTGACAGCGCCGTTCACAATTGGGGTCAGGTCCGGCAGCTCTTTCGCCACCGCCTTAGCCAGTTTCTTGGCGACCTTCAAAGCCGGGCTCTGGGCGGACTCCGCATTCTGCACCGCTTGTTCCGCGCGCTCCCAGTCCTCGTCAAAGGTCCGCAGGATGCTTCTCACCACCTTCGGTTCGCGGAAAATCAACCCCACCTCGCGGCGTGAATCCAGCTCGTCGGCGCGTAGGCTCTGGCTGCCCAGAAAAGCCCATTCGCCGTCACGGACCATCGTGCGGGTGTGCAGCCGCATATCCAACCGGCGCACCTCTACCGCCGGAATGGCGCGCTGCATTTTGCCGATCACGCGGACCTTGACCCCGCTGGCCGCGCACTCGCGCAGCAGCCTCAGCATCGCTCGGTCGCTCACCTTCGGGTCGTAGACAATCAGTTCCTTCTTCGCCTTCTCTATGAAAGCGGCCAATTGCTGGCGCGCGTTTACCGGGCTGATCACCAGCTTATTGGTCTGCGGTTCGTACGGAATACGCTTGGCGTCTGCCTCGAACAACCGGACAGCCTCCCGCACCAGTTCGCTCGCCGTAATCACCAGGCCGAAGCTGCGGCTGCGCTCCATGTCCGCGTGGGTCAGGTTGAAGGCCAGCAGGTAGAGTTCACGCCGGTCGATGATCATTAGCTTGCCGTGATAGCGCAGCAAATCCTGTGCCGTGCGCGCCACCGTGACACCCGCATTTAGAAGTCGCAATTCCAGCCGTCGCAGGCTCTCTTCGGCAGTGCGATTGGTGGCTGCGATCAGGGCATGCACGAAAACCCCGCGCTCCACCGCTCGGGCCAGCGCCTTTTCCAACTCGCTTTGGTCGAAGCGGAAGATCATAATCTCGATGCTTGACTTGGCCTTGTCTATTACACGCTTCAGTGACTGCACTCCGTCGCCCGGCTCTATCAGTAATTTCAATGTCGATCCCCCTTTTTGTGCCGATTCTTGCCTGTTCAAGCACCGTGGCAATGTTCCTGCTTATATCGTTGCAGTTGGCGCGCCGTTCGGCGCCGCGAGGGAGAGTGCAATGTCCACCAACGTGAAAAACAGCCCATGCCCCGCTCGCCGTCGTGACCGGCCGGTCCGCCTGTCCCATCCATTGGCGATGCTCTCCATAGCGCTGCTGGCGGCCTCACCGGCGTGGACCGGCGACCCGGCCGCCAAATCCGCCGCTGCCGTTGAGAAGCATGCAGTTTTATGGACGGCCCCTCAGGATATTGCGGGCCGTGACTTGTTCTATGGCCCCGGCGGCCAACAGGGCCAACCTCGGCCGCCCTTTCAGTTTGTGAAGGAAGAGCGCGAAGGGACGAATCCCAAATTCGTGGTCAGCGACGCGAACGGCGTCAAATGGAAGGCGAAACTCGGCTTGGAGGCCGCCTCTGAAACCGCCGCGTCGCGCATCGTCTGGGGGATCGGTTACTACGCCAGTGAAGATTACTTCCTTCGCGAAATGAAGGTCGCGGGAATGCCGGCGCACTTGCATCGCGGCGACAACCTGGTTGGCCCGGCCGGCACTGTGCACAACGTTCGTCTGAAGAGAGAACCTGAGGGTGATAAGAAGGTGGGCCAGTGGCGCTGGAATGGAAGCGCGGTCACTGGCGCCCGCGAATGGAACGGCCTGCGCGTCCTGATGGCGGTTATCAACAACTGGGATCTTAAGGACATGAACAATGCCGTCTACCGCCGGGACAAGGAAGACATCTTCATGGTGAGCGATTTGGGCGCGACGTTTGGCTCGGCCGGTCTCAAGTGGCCCCTGAATCGTTCGAGAAATAATATCGACTCGTACGCCAAATCGAAATTCATCCGGCGGGTCCACCGCGACACTGTGGATTTTCAGACGCCCGCCCGGCCCGCCATCGTTTTCTTGGTTGCCCCGCAGCAGTACTTCGGCAGAATTCGCATGGAACGCCTGGGCCGCGACATTCCGCGCGCCGATGCCAAATGGCTCGGAGAGCTTCTGGCCAAGCTCTCTCCCGCCCAGATCCGCGATGCATTTCGCGCTGGAGGCTATTCCCCGCAAGAAATCGACGCCTTCTCCCGCATTCTCACGAGCCGCATCGCCGCGCTAGGCGACCTTTGAGCGACCTTACTTTCGGTGCAGTAGATCCGGCAGGAATTCGCGAACTACATTGAGCCCCATGGCGGCTGCCACGGAGACGCCGAAATTCACGCCCGCGCCCCGCATCCTGTCAGGACCCGG
>Ga0105248_10010467_pt1 | contig 10215 bp, 16 predicted proteins | sample KBSS34metaG_FD_81524 | JGI IMG/M metagenome (GOLD analysis project Ga0105248, IMG submission 81524) | Switchgrass rhizosphere microbial communities from Kellogg Biological Station, Michigan, USA - KBS S3-4 metaG | ecosystem: Host-associated > Plants > Roots > Rhizosphere > Soil | place... | reverse complement strand
TCACCACTTCGCCGTGGGTGGTCGCCTTCGGGAAAAGAAGGCGCGACGCCAGGACGACAATACCCAGGACCAGGTAAGCCGCGATTGCGATGGCCGGGTTCCAGATTACCGATGCGGCAAGTGGAATGCGGAGGAGCACGGGATTGAACCCGAAATCTTCGCCGATCGCTTCGCAGACGCCGAGAATCGTGTGCGACCGCAGCGGAAGGGCGACCTGATTTTCCTGCGCTTTCATCACTTCACTCCGTACCTAAAGTTCGTGCCTCTTCCCCAGCAAGAGCCGTGCCATTTAGGAAAATATTGCGATTCCAGTATGTTACAAGAAACGCTCATTCGCCAGTTCGCAATCGGCGCCACAATCCCGGCCCATGATTTGGGAATTCTCACCGCATGCTGCAACTGCGTTACTGCAGTGCAGCATTGATTCTCGACGAACGGATGCAAATCTAGTAACGGCGCGTCGCTGCTAACCCCGAGGAGCCATGTTTTCGTGATGCGGATCATGATGAAATCGAAGATCCACCGCGCGACGGTGACCCAAGCCGACCTGGATTATGTCGGCTCGGTCACGCTCGACGTCGCGCTGATGGAAGCTGCGGACCTGCTCGAAGGTGAGCAGGTGGCGATCGTCGACATCACCAATGGCGCACGGATCGAGACCTACGTGATCCCTGGCCCGCGCGGTAGCGGAGTGATCGGGATCAATGGCGCCGCCGCGCACCTTGTCCACCCGGACGATCTCGTGATCATCATGAGCTATGCCGTCCTCAGCGACGCAGAGGCTCGGTCGCTGAAGCCGCGCGTCGTCCATGTGGACGGAAAGAACCAGATCGTGAAGCTTGGCGACGATGCTGCCGAACCTGTGCCGGGGTCGGACCAGAAGCGCGGCGATCTGGCCGCTGCGGCCTAGGTTCCGCGACAACCAGCCGCCACGGCGGCGGCAGATAATCCGTCGACATGTAATAATAGAAGAGGCAGCGCCCGGTCGCGGTCCGGTTGACGCCCTTGGCGATCCCGAACGCGATTCCGCCGCTGAAGACGGGCCCGCCGCTATCTCCGGGAATGCAGCCTGGCCCTTTGACCGTCACCCACGTGGGTGAGCAGGGACCTCCGCACAGGTCGCCGGGCGGCGCATAGTCCGTAAGCTCGACGACCGAGCAGCTGTACCCGCTGCTCTCGCCATAATGGCAGACGAAATCGCCGGCGCGAGTGCTCGCGACATTCCGCCAGCTGACAAGGCGCCTCAGGGTGCCGGCGCCGCGATTGCTGTAGAAGTGGGGCTCGTTCGCGTCGGCGCTGAGGTTCACCTGAACATCCTGGTAGGCGAGGCCCCATTGCCCGGCGAAGGGCAGCGGAAATGTTGCTCCGTCTCGATCCTCGTAGGTCAGCTCGTCGGGGCAATGGGCAGCAGTCACAATCCCGTTGCGGGCGCCGTCGGTGACGACGAAGCCGCCGGTGCAGACATTCCGCCGGCCGGTGACGCTGCTGATGCCTTCCACACGGCCGCCGCCGTCGACGCCCAGGTTCGATTCGATCAGCTCGTTGACGACCACCCGCACGGGAACGCCGCTGACATGCTCGGCACGGTTTCGGATCGCAGCCAGGCCGAACCGCTCGGCGTCGGCGCTCGTCACGAGAAGCACCACCTCTCCAGTCCGCTGGTCGTAACCGGCGCCCCGCGCTCCGGGCAGCTCCTTGTGGAGATCGATGAGATGCTTGCGCATCGCGTCAACCGCCTCGGCATGCGTGGCTCTGGCCCCGGTATGAAAGATGATCGGCACCCCTGCAGCGCTGCGGTCTGCGACGGGATCGTCCCCGGTCAACAGGACGACGACCCGGTAGGTGGGGGAATGCTCGATCGAAATGCCGGCCAGCCGGTGCCCGAACTCGCGGGCGATCGCGTCCGTCGCCGCCACGGTCGACTGCTGGGCCTTCAGCCGCTGCATCGCTAGGTCGGGCAGGACCCCGAACTGGGCAGCGTACTGAATTGCGTCCTCTGTCAGCGCTTCGTCCTGGGTCTGCACTGGTTGGGCCGGACCCGCCGCGGCAAGCGCAGCGAGCCACAAAGCAAGTAGCATTCGCATCGCGCTCATCGCATCCCCATGTTAGGGGCTTGCCAGCAAGGAGGACCCATGGCCACCACAGCCGAAACCACCTTCGACCTTACGCCTCCGACCGAGGAGCAGTTCCAACACCTGGTTTCCGATCTCAGCGACGAAGAGCGCCACGTGCTTCTCGAGCACGGGACGGAGGCGCCGTTCTGCGGGGTCTTTCTTCAGGAAAAGCGACCCGGCGTTTTCACTTGTCGCCTGTGCGGCCTGCCGCTGTTTCACGGCGGCACGAAGTTCGAAAGCGGCACTGGCTGGCCCAGTTTCACCCAACCGTTCTCGGAAAGTCATCTCAAATATATCCGCGACACGAGCTACGGCATGACGCGGACGGAGATCGTCTGTGCGCGCTGCGGATCGCACCAGGGCCATGTGTTCGACGACGGCCCGCCGCCGACCGGCCAGCGCTATTGCATCAATTCCGTAAGCCTCGATTTCACTCCGGAGGGTGACGCCCTCCCCGACAAGCTTGGGCGTGGCGCACCCGAAGGCGAATTCGCGGACGGCTGACTGCCGCCCCTACAGATCAGTCGCGGCCGCTTCCCGAATGATAATAATCGATCCTGATCCGAACCCACGAACCGACGAGTGGCCGGCCTCCCTTGCGGGGCGGGCGGACGCGGAATTGCCATGCCGCCTGGCGAACTGCCGAGGCAAGGTGCGAGCCTGGCGGATCCTGTTCCAGCTCGACGCAGTCCTCGACGCGGTTTCCCGCAACCGTCTTGCACGCGATGAGGCCGTAACCCTCGGGCGAATTGCGCGGAAGATAGCCGGCGAGCTCGGCGTCAGTCGGCTCGCGCGCCCATTCGGCAGCATAAAGCGCTTCACCGTTCGGACCGCGCCCGACGACCTCGCTGTCGCCCCCGCCACCGGCGCCCGCCGCGGGCAGTTTCGAGATATCCGAAGCCGCCATTTCATCCTTGCTCATCTCTAGCCACGGCGCGGGCTTGTCCGCCGGCTGAGGCGGCGGTGCGATGGTCGGCTTCACTGGAAGGATGATCTTCGGCAGCTTCGGCAAAGGCCGGTTCTTTAAGACCCTCGGCTTCTGAACCTCGGTCTTCTGGGTCTTCGTGGTGTTGGTGCTGCGCTGCTGCGGGACCAGGTCGACGACGATCCCGCGCATAGTCTTCTGATCGAGGGGTGGAGGAATGATTCCAAGCGTCATCAGGATGAACAGCAGCCCGACATTGATCGCCAGAGCAAGGGCGAGGCCCGACAGCCGGCGCTGCAGCGGCTGCCGGTCGTAGGGCGAGGGAAGGCGATAGGCTGGCAAGGTTCGGGGTATCGAGGATGCGTCGCGTCAGGACCGCTCTAACCGTCCGCGACCTGAACTGCGAGTGAGCGTGAAAATCTCTACGGTTTGCCTGGACTTGGCCGTCAGTCGACTTGCGGCCGAGCCCTGTTGAGGCGTGACTCATATTCATTGGCCAACGCCTCGTGGGCGGCGCTGGCTGCCTTGTTCTTCGACTTGGAAGCGGCATTTCGTTCTGCCGTCAGTCGCGAAGCGAAATATTCGGAGTCCGTCTTCGTCATCCTGCCCACCCCACACCGGGACAGCTCTACGCTGCCAGAAACGTCAACTATGTCAGTAGCTTAATGCAAGAATCAAGAAAGTAACAAGGGTTAGCGAACCGAAATTTCCGGATTTGCCCCAGTTAACACCTCACCTTGCCCCGCGCGAACGGCCGATGCGAGACAGTCGCCCCGATGAGCGATGCATTCACGATCCGCGACGTCGGGCAACAAGATGCTGCAGCGGTCGCTGCAATCTATTCGCATCACGTGCTGCACGGCACTGCTTCCTACGAAATCGATCCGCCGTCGGTGGAGGACACGCTCGCAAAGATCCGGCGTATCACCAATTCTGGCTGGCCGTTCCTGGTTGCGGAGATCGGTGAGGCGGTCGCGGGCTATGCCTATGCGACCCAGTTCCGCGATCGTGCCGCTTATCAGTTCACTGCGGAGGACAGCATTTACGTCCATCCCGATTGCATGGGTCGAGGTATCGGCAGGGCGCTTCTCGACACATTGATGCAGCGGTCTTCGGCCCAAGGCTTTCGGACGATCATCGCGGTGATCGGAGGGGCAGAGCCTGCGTCGATTGCGCTTCATTCGAAGTGCGGATTTCGGGAGGCCGGGCGCCTCGAAAAAGTGGGCTTCAAGTTCGGGCGGTGGCTGGACAGCCTCTACATGCAGCGGGAGTTGTCGGGGGTTTAGTCGATCAGCTCGTCTTCCGATTCTTCCTTGTCGGCGGCGAGCATGAAGGGTGGATCGTTCGAATTGGCAGCAATGATCTTCTGGCGGCAATCCTCGATCAGGACATGGCAGAGGCGCAGGCTGCGCTTTAGGTTCGCGTTGAACCGCTCAACATAGTTGAATTCTTGCTTATCCCGTTGATCCGACACGGAAAGCTCTGTTTAACATATGTTACAATCCAAACGCGGAAGGCCAGCGATCGTTCCCACTGTTGCTCGGCGCTTGGTGAGTGTCCCAATTGTAACGTTTAAGACACCGGCTGTATTCACGGCCTTCGGTAGCTTCCGGCCACCCACGTACCAGGGAGGAAAGAATGAAAAAGCTCGTGCTCGCCCTTTCCGCGATCAGCCTTCTTGCCGGCTCCGCTCCGTCGTTCGCCGCCAACCAGTGCCGGGACAAGAGCGGCAAGTTCATCAAATGCCCGGCCAAAGCGAGCAAACCCAAGCCGAAACAGTGCCGCGATGCGAAGGGACATTACACAAAGTGCAAGTGAGCAGCTTTATCAGGCTTTGAATCGTACGAAGTGGGGAGTGATGTTGGCGATCCCGGCGCCACCCTGGAGCGTATAGCCGCTGGCAACCCATTGCGCTCCATTCGGGTCGTCGCGCCGGACCGTCAGATAATCGCCCCACTTCGGTTGCGTCGGGCTCTGCGTTGATGCCGCTATACCAGCAAGATTCCATGTCGTTCCCGCTGCCTGCCGAACGCCGACATAATGGGTCGGCTGCATCGTCCCGCCGCCCGCGAACAAGCTGATCCCAATGTCTCCCTGGCTGTTCGGACAGGCGTCCGGATAGGCGAAAGCCGTCTGGCCGCTCCAGATATCGGGTTCGTCGATCCGGCTCATCGTCGTCGCGTTGATGCGGGCGACCCGGATGAACGGGTACGGACGTGTGGAGCCCTGCTTGTTCACCGACCACATGAAGCCCAGCGTGCTGCCGGCCATCCAGGCGCCCGTGATGCGGCCGTCGCACCGGCCGATCCAGTTGGTCGATCCGGGCCCGACCGGACCGTAGGGCGTCGCTCCGTTCCAGGCAGTGACCGGAACCACCTTCGAGGTGACGGTGGTCGAGCTTTCCGGCCAGCTGTAGACGCGCAGGCCGTTAGATCCCTGATGCGCGGCGAAATACATGGTCTTGGTCGCGCCCTGGACGCAGCGCAGCGAGAAGCTGTTGGGCGTCACGAAACGGTTGACGACCAGCGGGGCCGCTGACGTGAACGCCGTGAACGGGATCCGGAACATGACGGCGCGCGTGAACGTGTCAGTGGCCGAGAACATGTTCGAACCGACGTAGAGGAAATTGTCCGAATAAGCGCAGTGGTTGTAGTCGAACCAGTCGTTCTTCCAGCTCGGATCGAAATTGGCGGGGACGAAGTCCCACCACTTCCAGCCCGATCCGACACCGATATTGCTGGACTTGTACGCAACCCTCAAGACGTTGGTGGTGCTCGGCGCCGGCCCTTTCACATATTGCAGGATCCAGACGTGGACGCCGATCTTCGGAATGTAGATCAGGGTCTGGTCGCAGCAGAAGCCAGCGGCCGCGCCCGGGAAGAAGCTAAAGGGGTTCAGCAGGTTCCAGGTTCCGCCGGAATTCGCTGAATATGCCGCGTACCAATTGCCCGTGAAGAGCACGTCCTGGCCGTGGGCGGAAACGCTGGGCTCTCCGACTGTCGAGGTCTGCAGGCTCCCGGCTGCGGGAGTGATGACGCTTTTCAAAACGACTGTCGGCATTGTTGATCCCCCTCTATTCTCGGTGTCGGGGCCTAGATTTTCGTTTCCTTCACGTGCGCGGGTTTCGCAGTGGTTCGCTTCACCTTTGGAGCCAGCTTCGGGCCCGCGGTTCGGCGGGTTTCTGAAATCGAATCCTGCTTCGCCTGGAAGTCGATGTTCACGTCGGCGGCCGCGGCGCGGGCATCTTCGCCGGGCATCACGAAGGCGACGCCGACCTCGGTCGAAGCGGTCTCATGGCTTTGTTCGTTCGAACTGCGTGTTCGGCGCTTGCGTGGTCGGGCACCCATGGCAATCCCTCCTGGTCTCTCGAGAGCCTGTCAGGCTGACGAGGAATCTCGGCCTTTTTCGCGGCCAAACAAGCCCGCGACCCTTTGCGCGACGAAGTCGATGGCGGTCCAGGTCGCAAGGAACGCCAGGCATTCCAGCGCGAAGCTGCCGAATTTGAACAGGAAGGATGCGATCGCGAACGCGATGACGAGCGAGACGACGGACGCTCGGCGGTCGGTTCCGTCGGAGTTCAGGAGCAGGCTGATCATGCGCAGACCCCTCGATTGCGCGCACGGCGGCGCGAGCAGATGTGCTGCGGCAGCGACGCGATCCTGGCGAAGTGCTGGGAAGGGGATACCCGGCCTTCCTCGCAAGTACCGCGAAGCTACCGAGCAAATGGGTCTATAACGCAGATCAGCCCGTAGCTCAAACAACAAGAAGCCCTGCGCGGGCGTGGGGAAAGCGCTCCGGGCAGGGCCTCGTACGCTCTGGTCCGCGGCGCCGCCCGAGCTCGCTAAAACTTGGGGCAGCGCCGCTGAGCATGGATTTACCCCTCAGCGGTTATCCGGGAGTGACGGGATCTGGTTAGCGGATTTTAACGTTTCCGGGCGCCGGCCGCAGGAGACGCGCCGCTTCCCGCGTGGAAGGCGGCGCGCTACGGCGAGGCACGGAGGCGCAAACCCGTGTTCGAAGGATGGAGCGAATTTTACCTGCTGGTGGGAACCGCCGCATCCGTATTGATCGGCCTCATCTTCGTGGTCATCAGCCTGATGCAGGACCGGTCGCGGTCGGCCGTTCTGGTCGGCTCGAAGCTCTACATGGGGCCGATCGTGCTCGGCGTCAGCTTCGTGATCGTGCTGAGCGCTGCCGCTCTGACTCCGGGGATCGGGCGCTGCGCCATGGCCGCGATCACCGGCGCGGTCGCCCTGTGGGGCCTGGTGCGCGGAATCATGTCGACAATGGGAATCCGGGCGATCTCCGAGGTTCACTGGACAGACGTCTGGTTCTACGGCGTGTTCCCGAGCATCCTCTATGGTGCGCTGGGCCTCATCGCCCTGGGCTTCTGGTTCGGCTGCAGCCAGGCGAACATCGGTCTTGCCGCAGCGATCACGGTCAGCCTGCTCCTCGCCATCCGCAACGAATGGGACCTCATCACCTGGATCGCACCGCAGTCAGGCGGGGAAGGGGACTTCGGCTAGGCAAGCAGGCCTGCCGTTGGAACCTCTGTCACCCAGCCGACGTTGCTGGAGGAATATGGATACCGAAACCCTCGATCTCTGGCGCTACCTCGCGACCACCCGCCGCCGCGGGAAGAAGCGTGAGCTGCCAATCGTTCCGAAGCCAAAGCGAGTCGCGCGAACCTAGCTCGCGCTAGCGAACCCGCACTGCTTCTGCTCCATCGGGATCTGCTTGGTGATCCGGGTGGCGTTCTCAGCATAGGCCTCGGTCACCGAGCCCTTGTTCACCGTCTTGCCCTTGAGCGGGCTGACGCCCTGGCAGATGTGGAAGACGTGCGGGGTCGCCGCTTTCTTGGCGCCGTTCTCGGGCGCAATCCAGTAGACGACATCGAGGCCGTTCGGATTTGCGGCGCTCTTCGTCGCGTCGGCGACCGTCGCGGAATCCTGCGCGATGGCTTTCGCCTGCTCGGCGACCTCGGGTGAGCAGTCGGTGGTGGGCTGGCTGGCTTTGATCTCGGCCGCGCACTTGTTCATGTCCTTGGTGTATTGCTCGACCGACGGCGGGCTGAAGTCGACCCCGATCAACGTCGCAGCCGCGGCCAGCACGACCCCGACGCCGCCGGCGATCTTCTTGTTCTTCGGGTCCATGTCCTTGTCCATGAAGATCAGGACAATGAGCGGCAGGAAGGCGATGACCGTGATGATCGCGCCGAGCTGGTTCTGGAAGAAGAACCTGGCCGTGTCGGACTGGCGGGCCGGGTCGTGCTTGTTGGCCGCCTTCCACATCAGGCTGCCGGCGATTGCGAAGATGGCGATGACGACCAGCAGGCCGATCAGAAGCGGGAGGTTGCCGTGGTCGAACTTGTGCTGGCGAAGCATGACGACGCCGGCGATTTCCGTCCCGATCGCGATGACCCAGGAGATCGCCGCGAACAGGCGAAGGCGCGTCGCGGCCGATTTCTGACCCTGGCTTGCGCGCCATTCCTTGGTGACGTCGACTTCTGCGTCCGGATTGTTCTCGGGCATGTTCAGATCCCCCCTATCGACATGCGTTCGCAACGGACATCGAACGGGAAGTCCAACCCGTTTCGGGCCCAAGCAAACTTCACAACGTCCTCAGGCTACGGAACTAAGCGCTTGTCTGCAATGGAGCTTTCGAACGCCCGAGTGCTGTGCCTACATGAACTTCGACAGCATGCCGGAAAGCGCGCCATCGCCTTCGAGCAGCGATGCGAACCGGCCGAGCGATCCCTCGCCCCCGATGTGCCCGACGATTTCGTTGAGCTTGTCCGCCGGCAGGCCGGTCTTCGCGGAGGCGGTCTCGACCGTGTCGCCTTCCTGCGCATGCGCCTGGCCAAGGGCGGCAACCGCGCTTTCAACCTGTTGGGGTGTCAGGCCGACCTTCGCTGCAAGGTTCTGGACAGTCGCGTTTTCGTTCACCTGACCCAAGATGGAGTCGAGAAGGCTCATGTCACTCTCCCTGGTTGATGCGATCCTGCGGATTTATCCCATCCGGGCCGTTTGGCGAAATCCGGAGAAGCGGGCTCATTTCTCGGTATTTCTTGCGATTGTTGCGCCCGTGGCAGGATGCGCTAGGCTGGAGCCCGGCTTCGTGGGGTGTGGCATGAAACTGTATCGCGTCGACAAGCTCGCCAAGCGGGGTGGCGTCGTCATCAAGAAAAAGCATATCCTCGCACCGTCGGACCGCGCGGCGGTCAAGCAGGCGGAGGAGAGCTCCGACTGCCCGATCTGCGAGGTGAAGCGCGACGGCGAAACCGTGGGGCAGATTCTCTAGCGAAGCCCGGGCGCGGGCTGGCCTGCACCCGAATGTTCCCAATGTTCGCGGTGACGAGGCCGTTGAACCGGTAGAACCGAGCACCGATCCGCCGAGCGGCTTTGGCGGTCTCTTCGACGTTGGGCTTGTAACCGTCGGGCATCCGGCACCCGGCCACGTGCGCGGCCGGGTGCTCCTGACGTTGCTTACTGGCCGGCGAGGGAGAGATATTGCGCGGCAGTCACGGGGCCGATCACGAACGTGTCGGTGTGCATCGAGATATATCGACGCAGCTCGAGCGACTGTGCGGGGCCCGTTCCGAGACCCATCTTCTTCTGCGCGGCCTCGATTGCCTTGTCCTGCGCCGGTGTCGTCACTGGGTCGATCGCCAGATAATCCCAGCTGTCGCCGTCGGTGTGGGCGTAGAGCTTCCCGGTCGGCACTCCGGCGGCCTGCGCCGCGGCGTCCTGCGACGCGAGCCATTTCAACAGCGCGACCTGCTGCCCCGGAGCGGCGCGATAGAGCGCGACGCGCGCCTTCGGCGGCTCGGACGAGCTGGCCTGCGCATAGACGATCGTACCGGACGCAAGAGCGCCAAGAGCCGCCGCAGCGGCGAGTTTCATCAACTGCTTCATGATTTCCCCCGTGGGTGTGAGTGAACGCCGCCAGGGGCTCATGTTCTGCGCGGCCCTTGAAGGGTCCCCTCGCGCCTGTGTTGGCGTGGGCCTTACTTACAGGAGAGTCAATCGTGGGGAGCGAGCATGGAGAAACCGTGCGGCGGGGAAGGGGAGCACGCGCCGGCAGGGTTTCGTTCGCTCCGGTCGGAGGTGCCGAACGGCGAAAGGTCCCAAATGTCACGCTTCTACGCGTGCGCGAGACGTGGAAGGCGACCGATTG
>Ga0105248_10010464_pt1 | contig 10217 bp, 11 predicted proteins | sample KBSS34metaG_FD_81524 | JGI IMG/M metagenome (GOLD analysis project Ga0105248, IMG submission 81524) | Switchgrass rhizosphere microbial communities from Kellogg Biological Station, Michigan, USA - KBS S3-4 metaG | ecosystem: Host-associated > Plants > Roots > Rhizosphere > Soil | place... | reverse complement strand
TGCTGGTCTCGGCCGAGGTCTGGCTGACCGCGGCGGCCTTCGCCGATCAGGACAGCGCTGCGGCAGCGTGGAACTACGATTTTCTGCGCAACGAGATCAAACGTCTGGCGACCGGTCGCCGCTTCAATCTCCAGGAGACCTTCGTGCGGGAGATCTACGCGCTGCTGGCGGCGCAGCGCGGCGTGATCGGCCTGCGCGTCTCGACGACCAAGCCCGATGTCTATCCCGATTGCGAGGGCGTCGGGGTGGAGATGGCTTCGTTCAGCGGTGCAGCCCCCGAATCGGCCTGACTTCCGGTCGGCGCGATTCGTTCAACGCGCCGCGCGGGTCCTCACACAGGGGCCGAGCGCCCTGATGACGACCTGGTAATCGGCCCGTGCGAGTTCGGCCTCGTCCGCGGACAGGTTTGCCGTGCTGGTCAGCGGCAGGTTCTGCGGGAGCGTGCAGGCCAGCCGATACCAGAGCAGCGTGTCGCGTTGCGGCGGTCCGGCGGCCTCGTCGACCAGCTCGCCCAGCGCGACTGCGAAACGCGGCTGTTCGTCGGGCCGGCGCAGGATCGACAGCGAGACGGGACGCGAATCCGCGGTCTGCAAAAAGACCTGGGTCTCGCCTTCGCCGGGAAGCGTGCCGGGCACATGGAAGGCGTTGCCGACCCGCGTGACCACCGGTGGCGCCTTGCTGCCGAGCGCCTCGGTCAGGATCTTGCGCAGGGTCGCCTCGGCCTCCGCGGTCCACGCGACCTGCCCGTCCTGGGTCGTCAGGCGGATCTCCCCCGGACGCCCGCCCGCAACGGAAGCAAACAGGATAACCCGCTGATTCCTGGGCTTCGGTGCCTTGCCGCGCGCATCCAGCGGAAGGTCGACCAGGTAGCTGACCTCCGCCGGCAGGCCCGATGCGCCGCGCAGCAGGCCGTCGACTTTCGCGAAGACATAGAAGCGCACCTTCCCCGGCGCGAGGCCGGGAGATTCCTCGGCGGAAAGCTTCTGCGCCTTGGTGATCGTCGCGGTCGCCACGACCGGGGCGGGCACCGCGAGGTCCGCGAGGTCGGCATAGCTCAGGGCCGCGACGGCGGGGGCAACGGGGGGTGCCGCCTGCACACCTAGCGGTGTCAGAAGCGCAGCATAGAGTAACGCGAAAGAGCGATTTTTCATCTTGATCCCAACGGCGAAATGGTGAGCATGCGCCCTAAAGTTCTACGCGTAATGCCCCATTTGCCACGCAAACGCGCGCCTCTACAACCGGAGGCATAAAGAGTTTGACGTTTTCAAGAGGGTCGCGATAGAAAGCGGCTCTCCGTAGATCGAAGGGGAAAGATGTGTGGCTACGAAGCCACACCGCCCTACGGTCCGCACCGGCTTTCGTTGTTTTAACCGTGCCCGATGGAGTGGGAGTTTCGTTACTGAATGGCCTACCTAGATCAACCAGGGATGAGCCCCCGCAAGATGACGGCGATCGTTCTGGTCGCGCTCTTGCATGTTTTCATCGGCTACGCCTTCATATCCGGTCTGGCCTATCAGGCGGTTAAGAAGGTTGCCTCGGATCTGAAGACTTTCGACGTTCAGGATGAGCCGCCGCCTCCGCCAGAGGAGCCGCCGCCCCCGCCGGAGGTGCCGAAGGACCTTCCGCCGCCGCCGATCGTGGCTCCGCCGCCGATCGTGCAGACGCAGACGGTCGCTCCGGTGATCGTGCCGACCGTCCCGGTCGCGCCGCCGCCGGTGATCACCCCGACGGCGCCCCCGGCGCCGCCGCCCGCACCGCCGAAGATCTCCAAGGCTGCGGGCGCCAAGGGGGATCCGGCGCAATGGATCACCGACGCCGACTATCCGCCGGGGGCGCAGCGCGACGAGCGTGAAGGTACCACCGCGATCACATGGGAGATCAACGCGCAGGGTCGCGTCGAGAATTGTCGGGTGACGAGCTCCAGCGGCTCGTCGGACCTCGATGATGCCGCCTGCAAGCTGATCACCCGGCGCGGCAAATACTCGCCGGCCCTGGATGAGAACGGCGCACCCATGCGCAGCTCGGCTTCCCGCCGCGTGAAGTGGGTGCTTCCGAAGGACTAACCGTCATTTTGACCTGGGAGCCGTCTGGCGCGGTCGGCGGCTCCATCTAAACTCAACCCAAAGGAAAGTTTCGAAAATGGCCACTCCTGCAGCGGAAGCGACCGCTCAAAGCTTCGGTCTCATGGCGGCGCTCCACCAGGGCGGCGCGATCGCATGGGGCACCTTCGGCATTCTCGTCCTGATGTCTGCCGCGTCGTGGTACATCATCTTCACCAAGCTGTTCGAACAGCAGAAGATCCTCAACCAGGCGAAGACCGTGCGTCGTTCGTTCTGGGGCACGCCGACGCTGCGTGACGGCGCCAGCAAGCTCGAGAGCAACTCGGCCTATCGTCAGATCGTCGACGACGGCCTCAAGGCGCAGGACGAGCACACCAAGCTGATCGACCCCGTCGACCAGCACGAGTGGCTGGCCGGCTCGCTGAACCGCAGCACCGCCGCGATCAACTCGAAGCTGGGCAACGGCCTTTCGGTTCTGGCCACCGTCGGTTCGACATCGCCGTTCGTCGGCCTGTTCGGCACCGTGGTCGGCATCTACCGCGCGCTGATCGCGATCGGCGTCGCCGGTCAGGCCTCGATCGACAAGGTCGCCGGCCCGGTCGGTGAGGCGCTGATCATGACCGCGCTCGGCCTCGCCGTGGCGGTGCCCGCGGTGCTCGGCTACAACTGGCTGATCCGTCGCAACAAGGTGATCGCCGAACAGCTCGGCGCCTTCTCGACCGACCTGCACGGCTACCTCGTGTCGAACGGTGCGCTGAAGCCGGTCGCGGTCGTCGCCAAGCCGGTCGCAGCGTCGGCCCCGAAGCCCGCCGTCAAGTAATGCCTCGGCACGGCGCCTTCGGGCGCCGTGCCGACCCTCCGGCGCGGCGCGACCGCGTCGAAGCGAAGTAGGATAGGACTTCACCTATGGCCATGAGTGCCGGCCCCGCAGACTCCGACGGCCCGATGTCGGACATCAACACGACGCCGCTGGTCGACGTCATGCTGGTGCTCCTGATCATCTTCCTCATCACCGTTCCCGTCGTCATCCAGACCGTGCCGGTCAAGCTGCCGTCGGTGCGGTACGATCCGACCACCACCAAGCCCGAGAACGTCTCGCTCTCGGTTCGCGCCGGCCCGACCGGCGAGTGCGAGGTTTACTGGGGTGTGACCCGCGTCAACGCCGGTGAGTTGCTGAACCGTGCGGTGGACAAGCTCAAGCTCGAAATCGCCAAGCAGGGCGGCGCCAACGCCCCCGGCCTCGAGCTGCCCGAAGCGCATATCCGCGGCGACGTAAACACGCCCTATCGCTGCATCGGCGGTGCGGTGTTCACCATGCAGCGGGCCGGGTTTGCCCGCGTCGGCTTCATTTCCGAGCCGCCCCCGGGCGCCGGCGCCTGATCTCTCGTTAGGAGTACGTTCGCATGGCCATGAGCGCAGGCACCGCCGAAGGCGAGCCGATGATGGACATCAACACCACGCCGCTGATCGACGTGATGCTGGTGCTCCTGATCATGTTCATCATCACCATCCCGATCCAGACCCATGCGGTGAAGCTGGATCTGCCGACCAACAGCAACGATCCCAGCCCGCCGATCGACACGGTCAAGAACAAGGTCGTGATCACTCCGCAGGGCCAGATCATGTGGAACGGCACGCCGATCACCCTGCCGACGCTGCGCAGCTACCTCGCGCTGACCTTGCAGCTCCCGACCGAGCCGGAACTGCATCTTCAGCCCGATCCGCAGGCTCGCTACGAGCTGGTCGATCAGGTTCTCGCCGTGACCAAGCGGTCGGGCGTGACCAAGATGGGCTTTGTCGGCAACGAGGCTTACGGCAACTTCTGATCCCGCCTGGGATCGATGTTCGGAAAGGGCGGCTCCGGCCGCCCTTTTTCGTTTGTGACAAAATCGGAGTCTCGCCGAACGGGGAAGGGGACTGCCGGCGGAGCGAGTGATGGAGGGGCGGTTTCACAGGCGCCTTCTCATGAAGACTCGTCTCCACCGGCCTTCGCCCCCCAGTTCCGGCGAGGCGTCTCGTTCAGACTCCCGCCGGCATTCCCTTGAAGCCTTGGGCAATCACATACCACTCGGACGACTCCTTCCGGCTCGCCGGCGGCTTGGCGTGGCGGACGTGCGAGAACATGCGCTTGAGCAGCGCGACCAGATCGTTGTCGGCGCCACCGGCCAGGACCTTGGCGACGAAGGCGCCCTGCGGCCGCAGCACCTCGCCGGCGAAATAGGCGGCCGCCTCGACCAGCGCCATCGTCCGCAGATGGTCGGTCTGGGCATGACCCACGGTGTTCGCGGCCATGTCGGACAGGACGAGATCGGCTGGCCCGCCGAGGGCCTCGGCAAGGCGGGCAGCGGCGCTCTCGTCCATGAAGTCGAGCTGCATGATCTCGACCTCGTCGATCGGATCGACCGGCAGCAGGTCGATGCCGACGATGCGCGCCCGTGGCGCACGCCTGCGCACCACCTGGCTCCAGCCGCCCGGCGCGATACCGAGGTCGACGACGCGCTGGACGCCGTTCAGCAGCCCGAACCGTTCGTCCAGTTCGAGCAGCTTGTACGCCGCGCGCGACCGGTAACCCTCGGCCTTCGCCTTGCGCACGTAAGGGTCGTTGAGCTGGCGCTCGAGCCAGCGGGTCGAGGCCTGGGTACGGCCGCGCGAGGTGAGGACGCGCCGGCGTCCGCCCGATCCGCCGCGGCTCACGAGAAACGCTCGCCTTGCGCCATCAGCCCACGCAGGATCCCCTCGCGGATGCCGCGGTCGGCCACCGTCACCATCGGCGAGGGCCAGAGGTCGAGGATCGTATCGAGGATCGCGCAGCCGGCGACGACGAGGTCGGCGCGCTCCTCGCCGATGCACGGTTCCCTGGCGCGTTCGGGCACCGACTGCGCCGCAAGCCGCGCCCCGATCGCGCGCATCGCCGCCGCCGGCACGCGCGCGCCGTCGACCATCTTGCGGTCGTAGCAGGGGAGGTCGAGATGCACGCTGGCGAGCGTCGTCACCGTGCCGCTGGTGCCGAGCAGCCGCATCGATCCGCTCCGTGGCAAGCGCCGCGCGAAGTCGGCGAACGATTCGGCGACCTTGGCCTTCATGCGGTCATAGGCGGCGATCCGCGCGGCAGCGCTGTCGTCATGGGCCGGTTCGCTCTCAGTGAGCGACACCACCCCCCAGGGGGCGCTGAACCAGGCGAGGATCTCGGGCTCCTCGTCGTCAGGCTGGACCAGGACCAGCTCGGTCGAGCCGCCGCCGATGTCGAAGACCAGCGCCGGTCCCTCGCCCGGCTCGATCAGGACGTGGCAGCCGAGCACGGCCAGCCGCGCCTCCTCGCTCGCCGGAATGACGTCGAGGAGGATGCCGGTCTCGCGTCGCACTCGGTCGACAAAAGCGGCGCCATTGCCGGCGCTGCGGCAGGCCTCGGTCGCGACCGAACGGACCAGCGACACCCGGCGGCGCTTCAATTTGGACGCGCAGACCGACAGGGCTGCGATCGCCCGGCCGATGGCCGCCTCGCTGAGTTCGCCGCTCGCCGACAAGCCTTCGCCCAGCCGTACGATCCGCGAGAAGGCGTCGACGACGACGAAGCCGTCCTTCTCGGCTCGGGCGATGAGCAGGCGGCAATTGTTGGTACCAAGGTCGATCGCGGCATAGGTCTTGCCGCTGCCCCGCTGCGGTGCCCGCCCGATCGGAGGCCGCCTGCGCGGCGGGCCGGACGGAACGCCCGGTAACAGGTTGCTCTGCGCCATGTGTAACGATCTCTTCGCGCTCACCATCGGCCAGACGGCCGCCGGTACTTGGCCGAAAGACTATCGAGCGTTTGCGGGCGCGGCAAGCCGACCCGTGGGAGCGGATCGGCGCGGCGTCGGGTGTGTTGACACCCCGACGCGCTCCACCTAAGTGCCGCAACCGCGTTGCCCCGTCGTCTAAAGGTAAGACTACGGACTCTGACTCCGTCAATTGAGGTTCGAATCCTCACGGGGCATCCACTTTCTGAAAGCATGCTGTGCCTCGGAGCCGTATCGATCGCGCTGCCGAAAGACCGTCGACCGCCGCTTCAGCTTGTCCGTGGACAACCGCCACACGCATCGTTACCCGCTGAAGAGTAAGGATTGGGTCTGAGATCTATGAAAGCACCTGTGCCGGCAAGTGCCCGGTCTGGCACGTTCGACGCGCTGCGCCAGGCCGGCTACGACATTCGGACCTTGGAGCCGACACCGCCGGCTTTCGGGCATGCCTTCAAAAGCGGTGAACTGCCACCAGAACCGTGGCGTCTGCCATATACGGTCGGTTCGACGCCGTCGGAGATACTCGTCGTCGATGGGGCTTGGATCTATCCCTCCGGCGAGATCCTGGTCGACGACTATTTCTTGCGGAGTGACACTCTTTTCGTCAACCACCGGCCGAAGCGCTACCAAATCCCGCTGCTAACCAGCCTGGCGGTCTGGGACGAGGCGCAAGGGCGGCGCGTGCCCCCGCCCGAATTCAGACTGTCGAAGATCGATCGGCCGGTGTTCGTGGCGACCAATTTTCGTGCCAGCAACGCCTATCACTTCATGCACGAGATCCTCGGGCGCCTTCACTTCCTCGAACTGGCGGAAGCGGAGTTTGGCCGCTTGCCGATCTTGGTCAATCGTCCCAAATTCCCAATCCAATACAGCCTCCTTGCTGAAATCTTCGGTGACCGGGAAATTCTGTGGCACCCGCGGGAGACGGTCGTGGAGGCCTCCCAGGCGATCATCTCCCGACATCCGGCCGGGCCGCTTGATCTGTCGATTCCGTCGATGCGGCGGCTACGGGCGCGATTGCGTGAACTGGCAGGAAATCCTGTCGCGGAGGGACCCCCGATCTACATCTCACGCGGCGATGCCAGAAGCAGGTCGTTCGGTCGGAACCTCATCGACGAGCGGCCGCTCATCGCGCTCTTTTCCCGCTACGGGTTCCGGACGATGATCGTCGGGCAGGAATCTCCTGAAGCACAGATCCACAGCTTCTCCCGCGCGCCAGCAATCGCCGGTATCCATGGTGCCGGCCTTACCAACATGATGTTCATGCCGGACGGTGGCGCCGTCATCGAAATCTCGGGCGTTCCCCTGACGAACGATCACATGGCGCGCGATGCGGAACTGTTCGGCTTCGACTACAAGATCGCCGTGTCCTCGGGTGACGATGTCCGTGTCGATCCCGACCTCGTCGCGATCGAGGCCAATCTCGACTATCTTTGCAATCAGGGCGTACTGCCAGCGCTCTGGCGCGGGGCACGGGCCGCCGGTTGAGGCGGTTTGCGGGGCTGTCCACAACGCGGCGGTCAGAATGCGGAGGCGGTCGCCGGTTCCTGCCTTTGAGCGCGGCATCCGGCGCATGACACGCCTCATGCGCCGGACACCGATCTGTTGAGGCCTGCTTCGCCGTCCGGGTCGAGAAGCTGCGCGACGACGAGCCCGATGTCATCGCGATCGACCGGCCGCCGCCAATCTCGCGCGAGGCCACAACCGCGATCTAGAGTGCTGCCCGCGCACATCAGGGGCATGGCCGGCCGATCGCAGTGGCTCCATCCGGGTTGGCGCCGATCATCCCACGGTTCCGCCTGCGCGCGGCCGGTCTTGCATCTCTGAGGCGGGTCGGGCCTTTGGGCACCGTTGTGACCGACTCTCTCTCATCGCCTGGCACCAAGCGGGGTACGCTGGACAACCCGATCGAGTATGCCAGGGCACGGCGCATCTGGGTGCAGGATGACCATGTGTTCGTTGAAACGCACCGGGGCACCATCTTCACGATGACGCCCGAGGTGGCGATCGAATTCGGGCGGCTGGTGAGTTCGGCCGGCGCCGATGCGCTGATCAACCGGGTGATCATGGCCAACCCGGACGAAGCGCGCGGCCGTAAGAGCGAGTAGGGGGAGCGCCCCTTCGGGCGTGCATCGGCCTTACGGCAGGCAATTCCAGCAGTTAACCGGACGTTAGGGCCGGGCCTGTACCGCTGACGCTGGAGTCCGCATGCAAAGCGCCGAAATTGTCTATGAGAGGCGGGATAGGTTCATCATCCGTTGGGATGATGGCAGGGGTTCGGCGTCCATCGACATCTCCGGTTTCTGGTCTGACGATGACGTGACCGACTTCCTGCCGCGCGCAGCCGACGTGATGATGCGATCCCGGTCACGACACGGCGGCGCGCACGTACTCTTCGATCTCACGAAAGGTGAGGTGCTGTCGGGTGCCCTTTTCGAGAGAGTGCAGGCTGGGAGCGCAAGGATCGTCCAGCCACAGGACCGGGTCGCGATCGTGTTCGCATCCAGCCTGCTGAAGCTTCAGGTAAAACGCTACGAAAGCACCGAGAACACAGAGTTTTTCATCTCGCGGCGGGCCGCTGACATGTGGTTGCACGCCCATATCCAATTTGCACCATAGCAGCGTCCGGGTCGATCGGGCGACAATCAAGTCGCCGCGTGAGGGTGCTCGCCTCCGACCATTTGCACGGCCTTGCCGCGGCGCGCCCGTCCACAGTGCTGCCCCTCATATCCATGCGCCGTTGCGCGTCTGCAGACCTGAATCGCTGATCAGGTGAACCTTCCCGCCGCGCATGATCTGCCGCGAGCACTCCGCGCTGTTCCCCGCCGTGTAAATTGGCGTTCAACCCGGACCACATATGGGGGTGGAACAGGACGCCGTCTCGATCGGCGCTGGCGCGAAACTGGTAGCCGCGGGCGCTCTTGGTCGAAGCCGGCCTTGACGGGATGGCGACGCGATTCATGGCAGTTTCGGGCCGTTACAAGTGCGGCGATGATCCAGGCGGTGACAGGCGAAATACTCTCTGTGCCGTTTCATACCAAATTCTTATAGTTAAGGTGTCGACAACCTATTCGCACCGGCGCATCGTCCAATTGCTTCCATCGAAGCACGAATCAGGGGACGCTCTCATGAACAAAATTCTTCTCGCTTCGGCGGCTGCTGCCGCCATGACCGTTGCCGCTCCCGCATTTGCGACCACGATCGATTTCTCCAGTCTCCCAATCGGGGTGTACAATGGCGCGATCGTGACCCCCGAGGCGACCTTCACCTCGTCGACCGGCGAGTTCTACGTGGGTGCGGCTGGCCTGGATCATGAAATCTGCCCGCTGACCTCCGCGTTCAATTGCGAGGCTTCGGTCGATGTTGCCTTCACCAGCGCCGTCGACAACCTCACTTTCGATACCTCAGGCTATGACGGCACCTCCACGCTGTTCGTGAGCGGCATCGCGAGCAGCGGTGCGTTCAGCACCTCTTTCTCGAACGGCGGCGCCTACACCTATGCCGTCAGTCTCTCGGGCTACAGCGGCATCACCAGCCTGTCGCTCAGCACCGACGACGGCGCCGGCATCGCCTATGATCACTTCACTTTCGACGGCAGCGGTGCCGTTCCGGAGCCTGCGACCTGGGCGATGATGATCACCGGCTTCGGCCTCGTCGGTGGCGCGATGCGTCGCCGCTCGACCAAGGTCGGCTTCGCGATCTGATCGCCATCGGATTACGCGAAGTAGACAGCGCCGCCGGTCTCACGAGGGCCGGCGGCCCTGAACGGGCCATGTTCCTCCGATGAGCAGGAGCATTGGCGCCTCGATGAGTGCGCGGCGAACACCGTCGCGATCGTCGGCGTCGCCGTTCACATCCACCGTCCAGCCGCACGCGAGCCAGCACGCCTCCGGATAGCTGCTGAAGATCGGCCGTGTTCCTTGAAGGCGTAGCGGCACTTCATGCGCGAGACCTCGGCGCCTTTGGCGGGGACGAAGAGGTGCAGCTCGCCGGCATAGCGGCCCTTGTACCCTTCTCGCACCGCGCCGCCTTCTGGACCCGTGCACCGGTGAGCGGCGGGTGCCCCTCCTTTCGTCGTGGCTTGCCCCCCCAGATGCCCCGCGATTGGGCGTGACACCATGGACAGCGGAGACGGCATAATGCGACGTTTCTCGGGGGGATTCACGCCTTTAGCGCGACCGGATAGGCTATATCTGAAAGGGTTCTGGCGGGCCATGCCCGATGATGATGAGCACTATAGTTACGCGGTGGCACTACTCTAGCGCCGCAGCGAGGTGCCTCCAACCGCCTACCGCCCGCTTCTTCCGCCGTTCGATCTATGAGTGCAGAGCAGGCTCATCACGCGATCGTAACAAGAGAGCCCAGTGACTGACCTGGTCGGTTG
>Ga0105248_10010463_pt1 | contig 10217 bp, 7 predicted proteins | sample KBSS34metaG_FD_81524 | JGI IMG/M metagenome (GOLD analysis project Ga0105248, IMG submission 81524) | Switchgrass rhizosphere microbial communities from Kellogg Biological Station, Michigan, USA - KBS S3-4 metaG | ecosystem: Host-associated > Plants > Roots > Rhizosphere > Soil | place... | reverse complement strand
TGAACGCGAGGAACGCGCCGACCGCGAACAGCGGAATCAGCCGATCGGTGATGCCTCCGAAGATGATGAGCAGGAACGCCGACAGTCCGGTCAGGACATAAATCCCAAGCGAATACACCAGTCGCCGACCTCGTGACGCGAACACACGCGGGAGAAAGCCGTCCTGCGCAATCAGCCGGCACAGCCGCGGAAAGTCGGCGAACCCCGTGTTTGCCGACAACGCGAGGACGAGGAGAATCGACGCGATGCAGGTGTAGTAAAACGGTCCGGTGCCGACGACGGCCGCGACCATCTGCGAGAGCACGCTCTGATAACCCGTCACGCCTGGCTCGGTGGCACCGATGTGATACGCGCGCGACAGATATGCGATGCCCGCCAGGAGGACGACGAGAATGCCGATGATTGCGGAGAGCGTTCTCTGAGCGTTGCGCGCGGCCGGCTCACGAAACGCGCTCACACCGTTGCTCACGGCCTCCACGCCGGTCATCGCCGTACAGCCGCTGGCGAAGGCGCGGAGCACGATCCACCAACTGACCGCTGTCGTCGCTGCGGGGACGACTGGCGGGATCACGACCGGCACGGGATGGCCGTTCGCCAGCCACGTGTTCATCAACCCGACGCCAAGCACAACGAACAGGCAGCCGACGAACAGATACGTGGGCACCACGAATGCCAGGCCCGATTCGCGAACACCGCGCAGGTTGACGAGCGCGATGAGTGCGAGGATGACCAGACAGAGCAGCAATGTGTGCGGTTGGAGCGAAGGGACCGCGGACACCAGCGCCCCCACGCCGGCGGAGATTCCCACCGCGACGACCAGCACGTAGTCGAGGAGCAGCGCCGCGGCGGCGAGAAGGCCCGCAAACAGGCCGAGATTCTGGCGAGCGACCGTGTAGGAGCCGCCGCCCGTCGGATACGCTGCGATCGTCTGGCGGTATGACAGGTAGACGATCAGGAGAAGGATGATGATCACCGTGCTGATCGGACCGATGTAGCCAAGACCCGCCGCGCCCAGCGGTATGAGCAGCGTCATCGCCGCCTCCGGGCCGTACGCGGCTGAACTCAGGGCATCGAGGCCGAGCATCGGGATACCGGCGACCGGCCCCACACGCTGTTCGCCTTCTTCGTGGCTGGCGAGCGGTCTGCCGAACAGCAGATCTTTCAAAGACATTGCCGCTGATTCAAACACGCGGCGTTCCGGGCCGACCTAAAAAGTGGCTTAAGGTGCCAGCGGGCTGCTGGCGAGGCGATACCCGACCCACGGCTCGCTGAGCAGATAGCGCGGATTGCCCGGATCGGGCTCGATCTTCTTCCGGAGTTGCGCGACCAGCACCCACAGATGTTCCGGCTGATCGACGGCGTTGGGGCCCCAGATCGCCTTGAGGATGGCGCGGTGCGTCAGCACGCGGTCGGCGTTCCGCGCGAGCAGCGCGAGCAGTTCGAACTCCTTCGGCGTCAGCCGGATCTCGTCGTCGCCGCGCACGACGCGATGGCGGCTGTAGTCGATCGTCAGGTCGCCAACCTCGACGCGCTCGACTTCCGGCGCTTCGGCTTCCGAGACGCGGCGGAGCGCGACACGGATACGGGCCAGCAGTTCCTCCGCGCTGAACGGCTTGGTCACATAATCATCCGCGCCGATGTCGAGCGCCGCCACCTTCTCCGCCTCGCCGGCGCGAGCCGAGAGCACAACGATCGGCATCTTCGATTGCTTTCGGATCCGGCGGCATACCTCGACGCCTTCCAGATCAGGGAGACCGAGATCCAGCACGACGAGGTCGGGAGCCTTATCGGACACCGCGTTGGTCGCTTCGGCGCCTGTACCCACGACATCCACCTCGTAGCCCCGCGATCGCAGGAGCGGTGCGACCGCCCGCTGAATGGACACATCGTCGTCAACGAGCAGGATCCGCATCGTGCGCGTCACTTCACCTCCGCCGGCACGACCATCGTGAAACGGGCTCCACCATCCGCACAGTTCTCCGCCGAGATGGTGCCCCGCTCCACCGCCAGAATGCCGCGGGCGATCGCCAGCCCCATGCCGGTCCCCGAGCGGCGCCGCTTCGCGTTGGCCCCGCGATAGAAGCGCTCGAAGACGTGCGGCAGATCGGCCGGCGGGATCCCCGGACCATGATCGCGCACGGCGAGCGTCAAACCGCTGCCATCGATCGTCGCCGCCACCTCGATCGGCAGATCGGCCGCGGAATACTGCGCGGCGTTCTCGAGCAGCTGCGACAACGCGGCCGTCGTCAGCCGGGGATCCAGCCTGGCCAGCCGATCGGATTCGACGGCGATCCTCAGATTTCGTCCGCGGAGCGTGTGCTCCACGCGGCTGCGCGCCGCGTCGACAATCTCCGATGCGGCGACCCACCGCATGTCCTCCGTGACGGCCCCGGCGTCGATGCGCGCCATCTCCAAAATGTTCTGGAACAGACGCGTCAACTGGTCGACTTCAGCCAGGATGAGGTCGCTCTGCTCCCGCCGCTCCAGCTCGCTCGGCCATGACGCTTGCAGGTTACTCGCCGCGACCCTGATGGCCGTGAGCGGGGTCCGTAAATCGTGGCCGAGCGATGCGAGCAGCGCGGATTTCAGCTCCTCGCTCTGTCGCGCCAGCTCGGCGCTCTTGCGCTCGTCGAGAAACTGCGCGCGTTCGAGGGCAATCGCCGCAATGCCCGCGACGGCTTCGAATGTGCCCGGCTCGAGTGGTCGTCCGGCCGCCGCCACCACTCCGATGGGTTTCGTCCCGAGGCGCAGCGGAATCAGCGACACGCCCTCGGGCGTGAATCGATGATCGGCCTCGGCCGAAGCGAAGGCCGATGACAAGTCCCGCGGATCCAGGGTGAGCTCGCGAGGCCCGGCTCGGAACACCGCCCACTCCGACTCCTGCGGCATGCAGATGGCGGCATATTCAAGGTCGAAGCGGCGGGCAATGAATCCGGCCAGCCGCGCATGGGCCTCGTCGCTGTCGGTGATGAGCAGCACGTCCCGACTCAGATCGAGAAGCCTTGCCAACTCGTCCCGCCTGGTCTCTGCCACACGGGTGCGATCGCGGGCCACGGCCGAGAGGTTGCTCGCCACCAGGCTGACGACCAGAAACGCGAACAACGCAATCCAGTTGTGCGGATCGGCGATGACAAACGCACCGACGGGAGGGAGAAAAAAGAAGTTGAAGGCGAGCATCGCCGCGATCGACGTGGTGACCGCGACCCACAACCGCGACGTCGCGGCGACGAGCAGAACAACAATCAGGTATCCGAGCGCAACCGTCGTGGAATTCGAGAAGCTCGGCCACCGCCAGAGCGGAAGGGTGATCAGGGCAATCCCGGCAGACCCCAGAAAGAGGTGGCGGACGTCCGCTGAGATCGCCATGCGGGCATCCTAGTGCATCGGCGTGTACGGCGCACGATTCACACGGCCCGCTGCGCTTTCATCCGTCGTATGAGCTGCCGCGCTTCTTTCAGAGCCGCACGCGTACCCTCATCGGAGGTCGCAATAATCCGCAGCGGAGGGATCACTCCCACCACGTTAAAAGGTCCTGGGTAAAACCAGCCCCAAAACCTCCTAAAAAGTGACTAATTCTTGGTCACTTCTTCTTTGCTGGTTTGCGTCGCGTGCGGTCCTGACCGGTCCGATCCGTACCTCGAGACGGCCGCGGGCGCCGCGAAGCGCGCGGCCCGCTGCCGCCTTCCTTGCTGCGCCGCCGCACCTGGATCCGGATTGGCGACCCGACGAAGCCAAAACGTTCCCGAAGCTTGTTGACGAGGAACCGCTGGTAGGAGAAATGAAACGTCGTCGCCACGTTGGTGAAGAACACGAACGACGGGGGCGAGACGCCGACCTGCGCCGCGTACAGAATCCGCACGTGTGCGCGATCCGGACTCACCGGCGGATTCGCCGCGGTCACTTCGGTGACGAACCGGTTGAGGGCAGGCGTCGGCACGCGCGTGCGCCTCGCCGCGGCGACCTTGTCGATCGTCTCGAGCACTCGGCCGGCGCGCTCCCCCGTGAGCGCCGAGATGTGGAGGATCGGCGCGTAATCCAGGAACCGCATCCCGTGCCGCAGCGTGTCGTCGAAGGACTTGACGAACTGCGGGTCCTGCGATTTCACGAGATCCCACTTGTTGGCGACGATGACGATGCCGCGTCCGGCGCGGTCCGCTTCGCCGCCGATCGCCGCGTCCTGATCGCTGGCGCCGGTCTTCGAATCGATGAGGAGCGCGACGACATCCGCGTCCGCGATCGCTTCCTTGGCGAGCGCGACGCTGACCATCTCCACCTGTCCACCGCCGGAAACGCGGCCCGGCCGCCGCATGCCCGCCGTATCGATGATCCGGAAGCGGCGACGATGCCACAGCAGCGGCGAATCGATCGCATCCCGCGTGGTGCCGGGCATGTCGCTGACGAGTACGCGCTCCTCGCGGAGCAGCCGGTTCACGAGCGACGATTTCCCGACATTGGGACGGCCGATGATCGCGACACGGATCTCTCGATCCGCGTCGCGCGCAGTCGCGGCTGGGAGCTGGGGGCTAGCTGTCTCAGAATCGGCTGGCCCCAAGCCCCGAGCCCCGACAGGTTCGGGGTCAGCGAACCCCAAACCCCGAGCCCCAAGTCGTTCCACGATTTCATCGAGCAGCTCCGCGACGTCGGTCCCATGCTCCGCTGAGATCTCGAACACCGGATCGAACCCGAGCTCGTAGAACTCCAGCGCCGACTTCAACGATCTCTTGTCGTCGGTCTTGTTGATGGCGAGCAGCACCGGCCGTCCGGTTTCGCGCAGCTCGGCTGCGATGCGCTGGTCGCCGGGCACGAGCCCCTCACGGCCGTCGACCAGAAACACCAGCAGATCAGCCTGAGCCATCGCGCGCTGGCCGTGCTGCACGACCAGCTCGTGCAAAGGATCTTCGCTCGCGCCGAAGAGTCCACCCGTATCAAAGAGTTGGAACGCTAAGCCGCGCCATACGACGGGCCGCGCCAGCGCGTCGCGCGTGGTCCCCGCCATTGGGGCGACGATGGCGCGGCGGCTGCCGGTCATCCGGTTGAACAGGGTCGATTTCCCCACGTTCGGACGACCCACCAGCACGACAATCGGCGATTTACGGGGCATTTTGTTGGCTGTTCGAACTGTAACTTAGCCTCCGCCTTGACAGCGTAAGTCTCAGAATCTATAGTATTTAGAAGCCGTCAGGAGACTCTAAGCATGATCAAGGTCGACATCGTCAACGAAGTGTCGAAGATTGCGGACATCACCAAGGTCAAGGCCGAGGTTGCGGTGGACGCGGTATTCGACGCGATGCGGACCTCCATGCAGCGCGGCGAACGGATCGAGCTTCGCGGATTCGGAGTCTTCCAGGTGAAACCGCGCAAGCGCGGCATCGGCCGTAACCCTCGCACCGGCAAGGAAGTGCGGATCCCGCCGGGTCGCACCATTCGCTTCAAGCCGGGCAAAGACCTCCAGAACATCGGCTAGCTTGGATCCCACTCCGGTCGTCTGGCAACCCCGTTTGAAGTTCCAGGACCGGGTGTGGCTGCACGGCCTCCTGTTCCTGCTCACGATCGTCACGACGACGCTGGTGGGCGCCGACCAGTATGCAGGGTTCCTCGCGGACTTCAAGCAGCCCGGCCCGTTGCCGATGTCGGTGTCCAGCCTCCTGCTCCGCGGCCTGTGGTACAGCGGAACCATCCTCGGTATCCTCGGCTGCCACGAACTCGGACACTACTTCGCGTGCCGCTACTACGACGTCGATGCGTCGCTTCCGTATTTCCTGCCGGTTCCGATCTCGATTACCGGAACGCTCGGCGCCTTCATCCGCATCCGCGAGCCGATTCCGCAGAAGCGAATGCTCTTCGACATCGGCATCGCCGGCCCGATCGCGGGATTTCTGGTTGCGGTGCCGGCGCTCTTCTTCGGCGTCGCGATGTCGCACGTCGTGCAGATGCCCGAGAACTTCGTCGGACTCGAACTTGGCGAGCCGCTGCTCTTCAAGGTCGTGTCATGGCTGTTCTGGGGTTCGGTGCCGAAGGGGTACTCCCTCAACCTGCATCCGATGGCGTTTGCGGCGTGGTTCGGCCTGCTGGCCACGGCGCTCAATCTCTTCCCGATCGGTCAGCTCGACGGCGGTCACATTTCATACGCCGTGCTCGGTCCGCGATCGACGGTCGTCACGTTCGTCATGCTCGGCGTCGCGCTGGTGCTGACGTTTTTCTCGGCGAGCTGGATCGTGTGGACCGGTCTCCTGGTGGTGATGCTGTTCATGGTCGGTCCCCGCCATCCGCGGGTCTTCGACGAAGAGGAGCCGCTCGATCGCACGCGTCTGCTGCTGGCGCTGTGCGCAGTCGTCATCTTCGTCCTCTGTTTCACGCCCGCTCCCATTCAGCCGCTGGAACTCTTGCGGAAGTAATTGGTTCAGAGCACGGACAATGGGTCGATATCCACCACCACGCGCTTCTGGAGATCCGGACGCGCGGCCAGCGCGGACTGCAGCCGTTCGCGAATCTGTTTCCGGTTCGTCCCCTTGATGAGCAGCTGCGCCCGATATTCGCCGCGGAGCTTGCCGAGCGGCGCCGGCGCGGGTCCCAGCACGCGCAGCTGATTGTCCGCTCCCCTCACCTTGTCCACGACATCGCCCGCATCGTCCATCGCGGCGGCGAAGGTGCGGGAGCGGACCACCGTGTTGACCAGCGAAACGATCGGCGGGTACCTCATCGCGCGGCGGAACTGCAGCTCACGCTCGTAGAACGCCGGGTAATCCTGACGGCACGCGAGCTGGATGCTGTAGTGGGTCGGATACAGCGTCTGGACGATGGCCTCGCCAGGCTGCTCGCCGCGGCCCGCGCGGCCGGCGACCTGCGTGAGCAGCTGGAACGTCCGCTCGGACGCACGAAAATCCGCGAGGCCAAGGCCGACGTCGGCCGACACGACGCCGACCAGCGTCACGCGCGGGAAGTCGTGACCTTTGGCAATCATCTGTGTGCCGACGAGCACGTCGATCTGGCCGTCGCGGAACTGCGCGAGCAGCGTGGCGAGCGATCCCCTGCGCCGGATGGCGTCGCGATCCAGCCGCGCGACGCGCGCGCCGGGGCAGGCGCTGGCGACCTCCGCTTCGACGCGTTCGGTTCCGAATCCCGCCTGCTCGAGGTACGGGCCGGCGCACAGCGGGCAGGCCGTCGGTACGCGCGCGGTGTAATTGCAGTAGTGGCACCGCGCCCGCCGGGCGTGACCATCGCCGTGAATGACCAATGACACGCTGCAGTTCGGGCAATCGAGCGTGCCGGCGCATTGCCGGCAGAACACGGCGGTCGCAAAGCCGCGGCGATTCAGGAGCACGAGCGCCTGCTCGCCGCGCGCGACGCGCGCGCGGATGCCGTCGCGGAGCGCACGGCTCAAGATGACGTCCGGCCCTTCAGCCGCGTACTCCTCGCGCATGTCGACGACCGTCACCGCGGCGAGCGGCCGATCCAGCACGCGGCGCGTGAGAACGATCCGCTCGTACTTGCCGGTCATGGCGTTGTGGTAGCTCTCCATGGATGGCGTCGCCGACCCGAGGACGACCAACGCGCCGGCCTGGCGGCCGCGGACGATGGCGACGTCTCGGCCGTTGTATCGCGGACTCTCTTCCTGCTTGTAGGAGCCGTCGTGCTCTTCGTCAACGACGATCAGCCCCACCTGCTCGAGCGGCGCGAACACCGCCGAGCGCGTGCCGACGACGACGTCGATGTCGCCGCGGCGGATGCGCTGCCACTGGTCGTGGCGTTCGCCGTCGGAGAGGCCGCTGTGCTGAATGGCGACGCGGTCGCCGAACGCGTCGCGGACGACCGCGGCCATCGCGGGGGTGAGGGCGATCTCTGGTACGAGGATCAGCACGCGGCGCCCGCGGCCTCGGACCGCGGCCGCGAGGCGCAGGTAGATTTCCGTCTTGCCGCTGCCCGTCACGCCATGGAGAAGCGCGACGCGGAAGTCGGCTGCGGACGCCAGCGCGAGAAGGCGTCCAAGCGCGGCATCCTGCTCCGGCGTCAACTGCCGGGCCAGAGTGGGGTCAGACACTACTCTGGCACCACTCTGACCCGTGTCTGACACCGGGGTGCCAACTCCCGGGGCCAGGGGTGACACGGCGAGCGGATCACGGTCGACACGGTCGTGCCGGAGGCTGATGTAGCCCCGTCGCGCGAGGCGTGAGATCGCAGCGGCTGCGATCCCGCGAGCGGCCAGGACACTCGTTGCGATCCCGGCCGGTGAACCTGAGAGGATCTGCAACCCTTCGAGCTGCCGGCCCTCGACCTCGGAGGCGGCGATCGCTTCCAATCCCGCCGGCGTAATCGACGCCATCCGCAACGTCTTGTGCGCGTCGGCGCGGCCGCCGCGCGCCATCGGCGGCAGCAGCGCCGGAATCGTGTCGCCGACACCGGCAGCGTAGTAGTCAGCCGTCCACCGCGCCAGGGCGACGACGTCCGCCGGCACGAACGACCCCGCATCGAGCACCTGCCTGATCGGCTTGACGTCGACGCCGCGCGACACCGGCCGCGTATCGCGCTCGATGACGATGCCGGTCACGATTCGCGACCCGAGCGGCACGACGACACGAGCGCCGACCGCCGGCGGATCCACACCGGCAGGCACGGCGTAGGTCAGGAGATCGAGACCAGGGACAGGGACGGCGACGTGGACAAACATCGAAGTCTGAAGGGTGAAGTATGAAGTCTGAAGTGGGTGCCTTCGAACTTCAGACTTCAAACTTCAGAGTTGAGAAGTCTTTTGACCAACTTCATATCCTCCCACACCTCGCGTTTCGAGGACGGGTTGCGCAGGACGTACGCCGGGTGAAAAGTGGGAACGAGCTTGGCGCCGCGGAAACTGTAGACGCGCCCGCGCAGGCGAGAGATGGGATCCAGTGTGCGCAGCAGCGTCTGCGCCCCGAACTTCCCCAGCGCGACGATCACCTTCGGCCTGATGATGTCGATCTGCTGAAACAGAAACGGCTCGCACGTCTCGACCTCGTCCGGCTCCGGGTTGCGGTTGCCCGGCGGCCGGCACTTGATGACGTTGGCGATGTAGACATCCTCGCGCTTCAGGTCGATCGCCTCGATGATTTTCGTCAGCAGCTGACCGGCCCGGCCGACGAACGGAATGCCCTGGATGTCCTCGTCCGCGCCGGGAGCCTCGCCGACGAACATCAGGTCGGCGTCGGGATTGCCGACGCCGAACACGATCTGCCGCCTGCCCTGACCGTGGAGCTTGCACCGGGTGCAGTCGCCGATATCCGCGCGGACGGCGGCGAGCGCCTCGGCGGCATTCGCGGAGAACGTCACTGGCTCTCCCTTCGACCCGTCGACAGCCTCCGCGTCGTCGCGAGCTGGGTCGAGAGCCGACGTGGCGCGCACCGGCGATGGTTCGGCGATTCGCTCGCCTCGAGCGGGTGGGAGGACGAGCGTGTCGCCCTGTCGCGTGCGCCAGGCGGGATCGCGGCTCACACCGGCGACGCCGAGCTCAGCCGCGAACTTCAGATGTTCGATGAGTTGATCGCGATCCACTGAGGAGCTTTTCGACCCGATCCAGAATCTCCGCCGCCACGCGGGCCTTCGACTGCAGCGGCAATGCCTAGGCGCCCATCGCGGTCACGATCGTGACCTCGTTGGCGGCGACGTCGAACCCGGCGTCGGTCCGCGACACGTCGTTGGCGACGATAAGGTCCGCGTGCTTGCGCTCGCGCTTCGCGCTCGCGCGCGCCACGACATCCTCCGTCTCGGCGGCGAACCCGACGAGGACCGGTCCCGTGCCCGAGGCCAATCGCCGTTGGCCGAGGTCGCCGAGGATATCGGGTGTCCGCTTCAGCACGAGCGTGACTGTCTCACCGGCCTTCGGCACCTTCTGCGCGGCGCGATCCGCGGGCGTGTAATCGGCGACCGCTGCCGCCATGACGACGAGCTGCATGTCGCCGGCCCGCGTCATCACGGCGCGATGCATCTCCGCGGCGCTGCGGACGCGGACGACTTCGCGCACCGGAGGCGCCTCGAGACTCGAGGGGCCCGTGACCAGCGTCACTTCCGCCCCGCGCCGCGCCGCCTCGGCTGCAATCGCGTATCCCATGCGGCCGCTCGAGCGATTGCCGATGTAGCGCACGGGATCGACGTCTTCGTAGGTCGGGCCGGCGGTGACCAGCACGCGCTGGTCCCGCAGCGGGCCCTGCGGGCGCAGAATCGCCTCGGCCGCCTCGATGATCTCTTCC
>Ga0105248_10010462_pt1 | contig 10217 bp, 11 predicted proteins | sample KBSS34metaG_FD_81524 | JGI IMG/M metagenome (GOLD analysis project Ga0105248, IMG submission 81524) | Switchgrass rhizosphere microbial communities from Kellogg Biological Station, Michigan, USA - KBS S3-4 metaG | ecosystem: Host-associated > Plants > Roots > Rhizosphere > Soil | place... | reverse complement strand
CGATCGGCGGTATCGCTCATTTATTGACCCCTTCGATAAGCGGAGGTTGGAATTCTGAGTGCCGCCCTAATGTGCAGGGCGGGCGCTGGCAAGTGGCGCGGCAATCTTCGGTTCATGTGGCGGTAGCGGCCGAGCAGCGCAAGAGCCGCACCGGCCGCTCTAAGCGGCGAACGTGACATGGCCTTCGGGCGAGATCGGCCAGGCGGGATTCCACGCGATCTCCCATGCGTGGCCGTCCGGATCGGCGATATAGCCACGGTAGCCGCCATGCGGCGGAGCATCGCCCGGACGCAGCACCGTCGCGCCCGCTGCCGCCAACCGCGCGATCATGCTGTCGACGTCCGCCTCGCTGGCGACGTTGTGCGCCAGTGCGAACGCGCCTGTGCCGGTGGCGGGGCGCTGCATATCCTCCTCAAGCTGCGGCTTTTCCCACAGCCCGAACACGAAGCCGTTCATCTGGAAGAAGGCGATGTCCTCCATCTCGAACACCGGCTCCCAGCCGAACCCCTCCCGATAGAAGGCTTTGGCCCGAGTGGCGTCGGCTACCCCCAGGGTGATGAGCGAAAGCTGCGGCTGCATCTTGAACCTCCCTCCGTCGGCGAGAACTTTGCCAAGTTTGTCCACTCAGCGCATGAAAGTTCTTTGCTTGTTTCCATCTTTTCCGTGGCTTGCCCTTCTGACCTTCACGTCACGCGAGGCCTTCATATGAAGCACCTCCAGCGCATTTCGATCGAAGGGTCGTCCGCTGCCGCAAGGTGGCATAATGGCCCCGCGTAGGAAAGTACAAAGTGAGAACACATCCGACTGACCTCCCGCTGGCCGCCTCCGGGCCTGGTCGCCACCGACATCGGGGTGGGCGCGCCAGCCATCTCGCCGTCCAGCCGTGTTTGGTGCGGAGGCGACGATGAGCTAAGCGCTGGTCAGCGCAGGGGATTCGTGCGCGAATAGGGGGAAAGACATGCATAGGACGATAGTGACGGCGGCGGCCCTGATGGCCGCTGCGGCCGGGTTCATCCAGCCCGCGTGCGCTGGTACGATGCCGGCCAAGACGCTTCTTACCGTCACGCCGACGAGCGAGATCACGTCCAAGAAAGTCGAAGTCGGTGACGTGGTCTCGTTCGTGACGATCGGCGATGTGGTCGAGCACGACGCCACCGTCATTCCGCGTGGATCGCCGGTGAAGGGCGTCATCACCTTCAAGACGGGCAAGGCGATCGGCGGCAAGTCCGGCAAGTTCGAGGTGGCGTTCCGCACCGTGCAGGTGAACGGCAAGGACTATCCGTTGAGTGGCGTCTACCGGCAGGAGGGCAAAGGCAACACCGTCGCGGCCGTCTTCGGCTCGATGCTGGTGTCAGGCCGCTCGGCCACGATGTCTCCCGGCATGGAAGCGCGTGCGTTCACCGAAGCGCCCATTTCCTACTGAGACACGCGAAGGGGCGGCGGCACTGGCTGCCGCCCCTTTAGCCGCATCTGCTTTACCCCGCGTCGGGTGCCACCAGCTTGCCGACCGCGGCGGGCTTGACCGGCTCGACCACGCGCATGTGCAGTTCGCGCAGTTGCTTGGGCTCGGCGGGCGTGGGTGCGCCCATCAGCAGGTCCTCGGCGCGCTGGTTCATCGGGAAGAGGCTGATCTCGCGCAGGTTCTGCACGCCGCACAGCAGCATCACGATGCGATCGACGCCCGCGGCCATGCCGCCGTGTGGCGGGGCGCCGTACTGGAACGCGCGATAGAGGCCGCCGAAGCGCTCCTCCACGTCCGCCTTCGACAGGCCGACCAGCTCGAACGCCTTGACCATCAGTTCGGGGCTCTGGTTGCGGATCGATCCCGAGGCGATCTCGTAGCCGTTGCACACGAGGTCGTACTGGAACGCCTTGATGCTGAGCGGATCGCTGCCTTCCAGCGCTTCCATGCCGCCCTGGGGCATCGAGAACGGGTTGTGCGCGAAGTCGACCTTCTTGTTGTCCTCGTCCCACTCGTAGAACGGGAAGTCCACGATCCAGGCGAGCTCGAAGCGATCCTTGTCGATCAGGCCGAGCGTCTCGGCGACGCGGGTGCGGGCAAGGCCGGCGAGCTTGGCCGCCTGCTCTTCCTTGCCGGCGGCGAAGAACAGTCCGTCATCGGGGCCGAGGCCGAGCGAATCGTACAACGCGGCCATCTTCTCGGGACCGTGGTTCTTGGCGATCGGACCGCCGAACTCGCCGGCCTTGCGCGTCACATAGCCAAGGCCCGCATGGCCCTCGGCCCTCGCCCAGTCGTTCATCTCGTCGAAGAACTTGCGGCTCTTCTCGGCCGTGCCAGGCGCCGGGATCGCGCGCACGACGCCACCCGAGCCGACGATCTTCTCGAACAGGCCGAAGCCGGACTGGGTGAACTCGGCCGAGACGTCGCGGATGATCAGCGGATTGCGCAAGTCGGGCTTGTCGCTGCCGTAGTCGAGCATCGCCGTCGCGTGCGGAATGCGGCGGAAGCTGCCCACCGGCGTCACCGGCTTGCCCTCGGCGAAAGCCTCGAAGACCTGGCCGATCACCGGCTCCATGGTCTCCCAGACTTCCTCCTGGGTGACGAAGCTCATCTCCAGGTCGAGCTGGTAGAATTCGCCCGGCAGCCGGTCGGCGCGCGGGTCCTCGTCGCGGAAGCACGGCGCGATCTGGAAATAGCGGTCGAAGCCGGCGACCATCAACAGCTGCTTGTACTGCTGCGGCGCCTGCGGCAGCGCGTAGAACTTGCCGGGATGAATGCGGCTGGGCACCAGGAAGTCGCGCGCACCCTCGGGCGAGGACGCGGTGAGGATCGGCGTGGAGTACTCGGTGAAGCCAGCGTCCTCCATGCGGTTGCGCATGTCGCGGATGATCTTCGTGCGCGTGACGATGTTGGCGTGCAGCGTCTCGCGCCGCAGATCGAGGAAGCGGTACTTGAGGCGGATATCCTCAGGATATTCCTGTTCGCCCGCGACCGGCATCGGCAGTTCCTCGGCGCGGCTGAGCACGGTCACGGCACGCGCGAAGACCTCGATCTCGCCGGTCGCGAGATTCGGGTTCACGGTCGCGGCATTGCGCGCCTTCACCTCGCCCTCGATGGTGATCACGCTTTCCAGGCGCACGCCTTCGAGGATCGGCAGCGCCGGGCTGTCGCTGTCGGCCACGACCTGGGTGATGCCGTAGTGGTCGCGCAGATCGACGAAGAGCACGCCGCCATGGTCGCGCTTGCGGTGCACCCAGCCCGAGAGGCGGACCGTCTCGCCGGTGGCGGCAGCGCTCAGCGCGCCGCAGGTGTGGGAACGATAGGGATGGGTCATGGCTCTTCTTCGGTTCGTCGGAACGGCAAGCCGTGGCCCCTAGTCCAGAGCGCGCGCGATTTCCAGCCATCGCGGCCCGCCGCTGTTACACTGTCGCGCTAACTCCATGTAAACCATTGGCGCATAGCCATAACCGTGTTCCCGGGTCGCACAGAGGAATACGATGTATACCGCAATGCCCCCCGATGCGCCCGCATCCGAGGGGGCCCAATCCACTGTTCCACTAGAGCCGCGCGCGCTCGATGCGGCTCAGGGCGCCGCCCTCCCCGGCAGCCAGGACGAAGGCGGCCAGGAGGAATATGCCGGTCACTTGCCGCCGCCCGACATTCACCTCACCGGCACCCAATTGCGCAAGCGCCTCATAACCCCGGACGTGATCGCCGCGATCGAAGCCGAGCCGCCCAGGCGCAGCCTGCTTCAGAAACTGCTGCGGCGCGGCTGAAACGGGCATCATCTTCGCGTGGGAAAGAACGTCCACGCGCCGTTGATTGCGTCTGATGTTAGGCGTAACGCCGCTCGGGTCATGCATATCCATCCGCTGATTACCCAGAGCGACGATCTGGCCGCGCTATGCGCCCGCCTCGCCAAGGCCGACTTCATCACCGTCGACACCGAGTTCATGCGGGAGAACACGTACTGGCCAGAGCTCTGCCTCGTCCAGATCGCCGACAAGAACGAAGCCGCCGCGATCGATCCGATGGCGCCGGGGCTCGACATGTCGCCGCTGATGGACCTGCTCACCGACAACGAGGACGTGCTCAAGGTCTTCCACGCGGGCGGGCAGGACGTGGAGATCATCTACAACATCACCGCGCGCACGCCGCACCCGATCTTCGATACGCAGATCGCGATGATGGCGATCAGCCAGTCGGAACAGATCGGCTACTCCAACCTCGTCGAATCCTGGCTGGGCCTCACCATCGACAAGGGCGCGCGCTTCACCGACTGGTCGCGCCGACCGCTGACCGAGCGGCAGATCGAATACGCCATCGGCGATGTGACGCACCTCGCCAAGATCTTCCCCAAGATGCTGCAGCGGCTGAAGAAGACCGGTCGGGGCGAATGGCTCGACCAGGAGATGGAGAAGCTCGCCGATCCCGAGAACTACCGCAACGATCCCTCGGTGGCGTGGAAGCGGATCAAGGCCGCGGGCCGCAACGCCGCCGTGCTGGGCCGGCTCAAGGCGCTCGCCGCATGGCGCGAGCACGAGGCGCAAGACAAGAACATCCCGCGCGGCCGCATCGCCCGCGACGAGACCCTGGCAGACCTCGCCAGCCACCCGCCCAAGACCCAGGCGGACCTCGCCAAAGTGCGCGGGCTGTCGCAGGGCTGGAAGGACAACGAGATCGGACGCCGACTGATGAACACCCTCGCCAAGGCCGAACCCTTGCCCGAAGACGAATTGCCGCCGCGCGCGCCGCGCGGAGCGCCGCTGGGCAAGGAGGGTTCCCTCGTGGCCGATTTGCTGAAGCTGCTCTTGAAGATTCGCGCACGGGAGATCGACGTCGCGGCGCGGCTGCTGGCGCGCAGCGAGGAACTGGAGATGCTGGCGGCCGGCGTGCGCAAGAACCTCGCGATGCTCCAGGGCTGGCGCTTCGAAGTCTTCGGCAAGGACGCGCTGAACCTCGTCGAGGGGCGCATGGCCTTTGCCGTGGAGAACGGCCGGTTGAAGATGACGCAGGTCGACGAGCCGGTCACAGACTAGGCCGCGCCGCACCGTGACCGTCTACCAGCCCACCCTAAAGCAGCTGCAATACCTCGTGTCGCTGCACGAGCACGGGCACTTCGGGCGTGCGGCGGACGCGTCCTTCGTCTCGCAGTCGACGCTGTCGGCAGGCTTGCGCGACCTCGAGGCGCTGCTCGGCGTCACTTTGGTCGAGCGCACCAAGCGCGCCGTGCGGTTCACCCCGCTCGGCAACGCCGTCGTCGCCAAGGCGCACCGCATCCTGCGCGAGACCGAGGAACTGTCCGAGCTCATCCAGTCGAGCGGCAAGCCACTCGCCGGCGAAGTGCGGATGAGCGTGATCCCTACGATCGCGCCGTTCCTGCTACCGCGCATGCTGCCCCGCCTGCGTCGCGAGCGCCCGAGCCTCAAGCTGTTCCTGCGCGAGGAGCCGAGCGCCGCGGCCATCGAATCGCTGCACCACGGCCGCGCCGATTGCGTGCTGCTCGCCCTGCCCTACGCCACGGGTGAGGTGGAGAAGGAGACAATCGAGCTCGACGCCTTCTTCGTCGCCTTCCCCAAGGACGATCCGCGCGACCCGCCCGCGGAAGTGGGACCAGAGGTGATCGACGAGCATCGGCTGCTGCTGCTGGAAGACGGGCACTGCCTCAAGGACCACGCGCTCGCCGCCTGCAACCGACCGGAACTGCGCGCCTCGGCGACGATGATCGGCACCTCGCTGCACACGCTGGTGCAGATGGTCGACAATGGCCTGGGCCTCACCATGCTGCCCGAGATGGCGCTCGACGCCGGCATCCTCAACGGCACAAACGTCGTTGCCCGCCCGCTCGTCTCGCCCAACGCCAACCGCGAGATCGCGCTGGTGTGGCGCAAGAACTCGCCGCGCGCGGAAGAATTCCGGCTGCTCGCCGACGAGTTGCGGGCCGGGTAACGCCAGACCGGAACCTTTGAGGTGCGCGCATCGTTTCTGGGCTTCCATAGCCGAGGAAATCTTCAATGCTTCGCAATGCTTTACTGGCGAGTGCTCTCGCCTTCGCCACCGCTTGTCCAGTCCTTGCACAGGACGCCGCCGGAACGATGACGGCAACGCAGGCCGGCGTGTCGCCGCTGATGGGCACGTCCGCTACCGACTACGTCAAGCTGGCGGCGGATGCCGACATGTACGAAATCCAGTCGAGCAAGGTCGCCCTGACCCGCAGCAAGCGCGCCGACGTGAAGAGCTTCGCGCGCCAGATGATCGCCGACCACACCACGACGACGAAGGCGCTGATGGCCGCGCTGAAAAACAGCGACCGTACGATCGCTCCGCCGCCGATGAAGCTCTCCTCCGAGAACGCCGCCAAGGTGGCGCTGCTCAAGAAGGCGCCCAAGGGAACCTTCGACGACATGTACCTGCAACAGCAGGCGCAAGCGCATCAGGTCGCCTGGGCTCTGCACAAGGGCTATGCCACGGACGGCACCGATGTGGCTCTGAAGCAAGTCGCCAACACCGCCGTGCCGATCGTCGAACGGCACCTGATGCACGCGCAGCAGATGGTTCCCGCAGGCAGCGCCGCGATGTGACCGCTCGCCGGGGAGGCGCCGGTACGATCCGGGCGGCTCCCCGGCCTCAATCCATATGCTTGAGGCCGACCCTCAGGTAATCCCAGCCGGTCACCAGCGTCAGCACCGCCGCCGCCCATAGCGTGGTCAGGCCGACCGTGTGCGGCACGTTCACGACCAGGCCGCCGAGGTTCACGTTCCACCACGGCATCGCGTGGCCGAGGATCAGGGCGCCAAGGCAGACAAGCTGGAACGTCGTCTTCCACTTCGCCAGCCGACTCACCGGCACCGACACCTGCAGGCTGCCGAGGAACTCGCGCAGGCCGGAAACGGCGATCTCTCGCACCAGGATGATGAGGCCCGCGATCACGTGCATGTCGCCCACGTAAGGGCCCCTGAGGACGCCCTGCGCCGTCAGCACCAGGATCACCGCGGCGACCATAATCTTGTCGGCAATGGGATCGAGGAAGATTCCGAGTCGCGAGACCGCACCGCTGGATCGCGCCAGATAGCCATCGAAATAGTCGGTCACCCCCATCAGGCAATACAAGCCGAAGGCGAGGCCGTAGCCGACCTCCCAGTCCGGCCACCACAACAGGAAGGCAAGCAGGGGCACAGCGAAGATGCGCGAAAGGGTGAGGAGATTCGGCAGGGTCAACATTCGTTCTGCCCATAGCCGGGACCGGCCTGCGGAATAAAGTGCCGCGCGGGGGCTTGTGCGCCTCGCCCCCGCCATTAAGTGTCCGGCGCGAGCGATAGGGACCCCCGATTTTTCGAGATGAGCACCACGACCGCACTGCTACGCTCACGCCGGTTCCTGCCGCTGTTCGTCACCCAGATCCTGGGCGCTTTCAACGACAACCTGTTCAAGAACGCCATGGTGTTCTTCGTCGTGTACAGCGTGTACAACTCCGAGAGCGCCGAGATGTGGTTCAGCGCCATCGCCTCGGGCGTGTTCGTGGCGCCGTTCTTCCTGTTGTCCGCCCTTTCGGGCCAGCTTGCCGACATGCGCGACAAGGCGAAGATCATCCGCATCGTGAAGGCGTGCGAGATCGGCATCATGATGGTGGGCGGCGCGGGACTGCTGCTCGCGTGGAGGGGGTTCGAGGTCGGGCCCATGGCGATTCCGCTGATGCTGCTCGCCCTGTTCGCGATGGGCGTGCACTCGACCTTCTTCGGTCCGATCAAATACGCGATCCTGCCCCAGCATCTGCCCGCGCAGCATGTCCTCGCCGGCACCGGGCTGGTCGAGGCGGGTACGTATCTGGCGGTGCTGGCCGGCACCATCGTCGCGGGATGGATCGGCGTGCACTGGGCGGCGATCGCTGTCGTCGTGATCGCGGTGCTCGGGTTCGCCACGTCGCGCGCCGTTCCCCCGGCCCCGCCTCAGGGCGACTGCGAGGCGCTGGACTTCAACGTCCTGCGCTCGTCGTACAATCTGGTGACCAGCACGCTTCACGATCGCCGCGTGTTCCTGGCGATTGTCGCGATCAGCTTCTTCTGGTCGATCGGCACGGTGCTGTTCGTGCAGTTCACGCCGCTCGCCAAGAACGTGCTGTTCGCCAGCAAGGAAGTCGCCAGCCTGTTTCTCGTCATCTTCTCGGTGGGCGTGGCGATCGGTTCGATCTCCATCAATGCGCTGCTCAAGGGCACGGTATCGGCGCGCTATTCACCGATCTCCGTCATCGCGATGGGCGCCTTCCTGCTCGCGTTCGAGGCAATCTGCAGCGAATGGCGCGTGGCCGACGAGACGCGGATGCTCGATGTGGCGGCCTTCCTCGCGCACCCGATGGCGATACCGCTCGTGGTGACGCTGCTCGGCATCTCGATCGCGGGCGGCATGTTCGTGGTGCCGCTGTATGCGTTCCTCACTACGTTCGTGCCCAAGTCGCAGACCGCGCGCACGATCGCGGCGAACAACATCGTCAACTCGGGTGCGATGGTCGTGGGCGCCGGAGTCGCGGGCGTGCTCAGCTTGTGCGGAGTGGCCGTGGTCCAGCAATTGCTCGTGGTGGCGGGCTGCTGCGTTCTCTCCGCCTGGCTGGGATACCTGCTGCTCAAGGCCGAGCGCGAGGCGCTGCGCGCTTGAGACCGGCCGACGGGGTCAGGCGATGAAGGCGCTCACCACCACCAGCGTCGCGCAGTAGGCGTTCAGCAGGCTGCGCCAGTCCTCCCTTGCAGTGCGGATCAACGAGCGCTGCGGCGCAGGCGGTGGGTCCGCGTCAAGCACGTCTGGTCGGGGTGGCAGCGATCGGCGGAACGGATGCCCTGCCCCTTCGCTGCTGAGCACCAGGCCACGTCGCGATGATCCGATCGTCATCCAACATGTTTAATAACTCCTTACCGACCGCGCTACCTTCGCCGGGTCAGGCGACCTAGATCGGGACGATACGCAGGAAGACGCCGCCATCGCGCAACACAATCGCGCAACGAAAAAGGGCCGCCTTGCGGCGACCCTTTCCGGTGTTTCACAGGTCGAAAAGCTTAGATCGTGTCGCCCAGGGCGCCCTTGACCTTGCCCTTCAGCTGCTGGGCCTCGCCCTTGCGCTCTTGGGCCTTGCCCTCGGCATCCAGCGACGGATCGTCGCGACCAGCGACGGCCTGCTTGACGTTGCCGATGGCTTCGTTGGCGAGGCCCTTGGCCTTGTCGGTCAGTTCACCCATGTTCGTTCTCCTATTCGGCGCCCGGTGTTTCGGCCGGCGTTGAAAGAGAAACAAAGGCTAAGGCCTCGGGTTCCAACAGATTGTCATTCGGGCGCTTTCCTGTCCGCGAGGGCAAGGATGTACGTCCATTCCTCCGGCGTCACGACCGCGACCGAGAGGCGGGAGAGCTTGACCAGCTCCATCTCGGCAAGCGCCGGATCGGCCTTCATCTCCTTGAGCGTGACCGGCCGGGCAAGCTTGCGGACCGGCTTCACCTTCACCGCTGCCCATTTCCCGTCGGGATCGCTGGGATCGACGAGCCCGCTCTGGCTGACGCGCACGATGCCCACGATCTCCTTGCCGATGTTGGAGTGGTAGAAGAACGCCTCGTCCCCCACCTGCATCACGCGCAGGTTGTTCGCGGCGCGGTGGTTGCGCACACCGTCCCAGGTCCCCTCGCCTTCGGCGACGAGGTCGTCCCAACTATAGGCATCGGGTTCGGACTTCATCAGCCAATAGCTTCCTGCCCCGTGGCTCTTGGACATGCATCGCCTCGTGATTACGAATAAGGGGATCGCCACTAGCCCATTCGCATCGGATCGCACACATGGACCTTGCCGAAATCCCCATCCTCAGCCTGGCGGACTCGCCGTCGCGCTTCGCCTCGGATATCGGCGGCAGCTTCCGCAGCTTCGGCTTCGCGCTGGTGCGGGACCATGGCATCGATGCCGCGCTGATCGACGAGGCGTGGCGCCTCACGGCCGAATTGTTCGCGCTGCCGACCGAGGAGAAGATGCGCTACTTCATCCCCGGCACGGGCGGCGCGCGCGGCTACACGCCTTTCCGCACCGAAGTGGCCAAGGGCGCGACCGAGAAAGACCTCAAGGAGTTCTGGCACGTGGGCCGCGATCTGCCATTCGGCCACCCGCTCGCCGAGACGATGGCGCCGAACATCTGGCCCGAGCGACCAGCCGCCTTTCGCGAGGCATTCGAGCGGCTCTACGCCGAGTTCGACCGCGCCGGCGCTCGCATCCTGTCGGCGATCGCCGTGG
>Ga0105248_10010460_pt1 | contig 10217 bp, 15 predicted proteins | sample KBSS34metaG_FD_81524 | JGI IMG/M metagenome (GOLD analysis project Ga0105248, IMG submission 81524) | Switchgrass rhizosphere microbial communities from Kellogg Biological Station, Michigan, USA - KBS S3-4 metaG | ecosystem: Host-associated > Plants > Roots > Rhizosphere > Soil | place... | reverse complement strand
TGCGGCGGTCGAGGCATTGGCGGGTCAGGGCGGCGAGTTCGATCTCGGCGATGTTGAGCCAGGAGCCGTGTTTGGGGGTGTGGTGGATCTCGAGTCGTTGCGCGAGCGTGAACGCGACAGCGGGGTCGAACGCTTCGTAGAGCGATTCGATGTTGTGGGTGTTCAGGTTGTCCATGACGAGCACGACCCGTTCGGCGTCGGGGTAGTCGATGGTGAGCAGGCGCCGGACGTGGTGGGCCCAGTCGATCCTGGTGCGCCGTGGGGTGGCCTGGACGCGGCGCCAGCCGGCGAGTGGCTCGACCCAGCAGAAGATCGAACAGGTTCCGTGGCGCACGTACTCGGAGTCCTCGCGCCGGTCATGCCCTGGCGTGGCGGGAATCGGGTCGCGGGCATGGGCCAACAGCTGGTAGGGCTTCTCGTCCATGCACACCACGGGCACGCCTGCGTTGTGGGGTCGGGCGTAGACCGCCAGGACGTCTTCCATCCGTGCGGCGAACTGCGCGTTCGCCTTCGGTGGGATCGTCCAGCACTTCTTCAGATGAGGACGCAACCTCGTTTTTTTAAGACCCGGCCGATGGTGGAATGGTCCAGGTCCGGGATGTCATCGACCAGCGCGACATGCTTCTCCAACAGCCGCAGCGACCAGCGGATATGACCCTTGGGGGGCTGTGAGCAGGCCAGCGCGATCAGCCTGGCCTCGACCTCACCGGTCACCGGGGACGGCACCGGGGGAAGCTCCCGTTCCTTCCGGCCGATCGTGGCCCACCCATCCCCCTCGGTCTCGGTGAACCGCTTCGCGACCAGCCGCAGCGTCTCACCCGAGACCCCGACCCGGAACACGAGCTCTTCCTGGGAGGCCACCGGGCCGACCGAGGTGTCCAACGCGAGCAGGACCCGCGCCCGCCGGATCATCGACGCCGGATGCACCCCCGTCGAGGTCACCCGAACCAACGCGTCACGATCAGCCGCGGTCAAGGTGACCGGCCACTTCTTCTGCGAACCCACGACACAGTCCTGACCGGCAGAGGGACGGGAAGACCTGCCAGACCCAACCCTCTCATCCAGACACGAAACACACCAGAACTAAGCGACGACAGTCTACTAGTGGTCTGTCAGTCCGCAAGGAGGTCATCAAAGGCGCGATGCCAACCGACCCCTCCCGTCGTGCTTGAATTGGTGGACGTAGATTCTGTCATCGGTAGTACTGGGTTGTTGGTGAGTTGGGAGGCTGCAGTGGCCCGTCAGCCGTACCTGTGTGGTCTGGACGCCGCTATGGACATCGTGGGAGGCAAGTGGAAAGCGTTGATCTTGTGGGAGCTGCGCGCCGATCGCCGCCGGTTCGGCGAGCTGCGTAGAGGGCTCCCCGGGGTGAGCGAAAAGATGCTGATTCAGCAGCTCAGAGAGCTCGAAACGGGCGGCATCGTGCACCGGAAGATGTATGACCAGGTCCCCCCCAAGGTGGAATACTCGCTGACCGAGCTCGGCTCCACGCTCATGGAGGCGCTGTGGCCACTCGCCATGTGGGGTGAGAGGAACATGGCGAGTCTCGGGCCGGCTGCCGGCGTGGGAGCCGTCTCCGGCGAGAACTGAGGCCGCCCAGGGATCCTGCCCACCGCCGCGCTCCATCAGTCCGGTGACGAGCAGGACAGTTGGCCGAACTGTCGCCTGTTCTCCGGCGGAGGAGACATCCTCTGCCGGCGGGTGCTCAACCCACGCCCCTCGCGCACTGGGTGCGGCACCGTCTCCGCTGGTGACTCCTACATCTGCCAACTCACGCGCCCGGCGAGCCTCCGGCGGCTATCGGACCCGTTCGTGGCAGTCCGCTCCTGGACGTAGTCCTCGCCGCCACCCGGTGCGCTGTGGCCCCCCAAGCCGCAGCGGGCAACGGCGAGACGCGGAGGCGCTGGTCGACGGCCGCCTGCGGCGGCTCCAGGATGAACCTTTCGACGTACCCGCCCGCGTCGAACCGATTCTGGTGATGCTGGAAAGGCTCGGGCCGACCAGTGAGGACCACCAGCAACGATACTCCGGTCAGCCCGGCCAGGGAGACGACGAAGTCCGACAGGGCGCGGTCGGCCAGATGGAAGTCGTCGATCAGCCGGTGGCTCGAGACAAGCCGCGTGAACAGGTGCCAGGCAACCGATTCGCCGACCGCGTCGGCGCTGCCCGGCGCAGTGCCGGGCAGCACAGTGCCGGGCGTGAGAAACCTCGCCAAGCTCAGGCCTACCTGGTTCGCCAGCTCCTTGTCACGGGTAAGCCGGCTCATGACCGCGATCAGCTTGGCGCGCGCGGCGGCAGGCCCGTCCGTGGGCGCGATGTCGCACAGCGACCGGACCAGCGTGCGTTGTTATTCCTCTGCACTGGTGCGGTTGGGAGGCGAAGCCCGGTCAACGGCGAAACGGACGACGTGCGAACTCGGCGTGGACAGACTCGCGAACTCTGCCAGCAACCGGGTCTTGCCTACCCCGGCCTCGCCGAGGGCTAGACCCAAGGCCGTGTAGTTAGGTCGGGGGTGGTGGTGTCAAGGTATCGTCGATGATCTTGATGCTGAGGGTGGCTTTGTAGCTGGGGCCGTGGATGCGGCCCTTGCGGGTGCTGGCGGCGTAGTTGGAGATCGCGCGTTTGACGACGCGTGGGCTGACGCGGAGCCGCCGGTCGGGCATCGGCTGGGCGAGGATGGCCCGGCCGATGGTCCCGACGAGGTCGATGACGCTGCCGGCGATCACACCGGCGGCGTGAACGAGCTGGTCGCGGGCGGTTTCCAGAGCGATGGTGAAGCTGGCGCGGTCGGGGTCGAGGTCGGGTGCGACGAGGGTGGCGTCGGCGATCGCGAGGCGCAGTGCCTGGTAGGCGCACAGCAGCGCGTAGACCTCCTGTTCGATTCCGCTGGGGGTGCGGGCGCGTAGGACCCGGCCACCGAGGATCGTCGTCTTCAGCTCCAGGTAGACGGTCTCGATCTCCCACCGGTCGTGGTAGAGGCGGATCAGCTCAGCTGCTGGGACAGCCGCGTCGGTCACAGTGGTCACGAGCTGGTAGACCCCGGTGCGCCGGCCGGCGGTGGTCGCGACCGTGATCTCGCAGTGGACCACCCGGACCTCGACCGGGCCGATCCGGGAGATCCACGACCCGTCGGCCAGCCGCCGGCAGACGGGCAGCCGGCGGCTGTTCTTGACGCGGACCAGCAGGTCGGCGCCGGTCGCAGCAACGGCGGCGAGGAGTTTCTGGCTGGCGAAGTTGCGGTCGGCGAGCAGGATCATCCCAGCACGCAACGACCGCACCAGTTCGGCGGCGTAGACCGTCTCGCCGCTGGTCGTCGGTCCGAACACCGCGTCGATGACAGTCCTGGTCTCACAGCTGACCAGCGCCACCAGACGCAGCAGCGGGTAGCCGGTCGTCCCGTGATGGCATCCGTTCTTGCGGTAGACCGTCAGGTTCCGTGCCTCGTCCGGCACCACCAGCTGGGTGCCGTCGACCGCGACGACGAGCCGCCCCCACCACCACACCCCGCGACGCGACGGCTCGGCGGCGGGACCGCGCAGCAGATCGAACAGCGCCCGCATCGGCCCCGGACCCAGCCGGACGCGTGCCTGCCGCAACGCCGACGCCGTCGGGGACGCCACCGCAAGCCCGTCCAACCCGCTGACGAGTTTCGCCCACACCAACGGAACGCCTCGACCTGGGTGTCGAGATGCTTCGCCAACTCCGACACCTGCGACTTCGAGATATGCGCGACCCCGAGCTGCTCGACGAGCTTGTCCACCCTTCTCGTCGAGACCCCGAGAAGATACGACGTCGCGACCATCGAGATCAGTGCCTGCTCCGCACGCCGACGCCGGGTCAACAGCCATTCCGGGAAATACGACCCCTGACGCAGCTTCGGGATCGCCAGCTCGATCGTCCCGCCCGCGTGTCCCACTCCCGCGCCCGATAGCCGTTCCGGCGATTCGTCCGCTCCGCCGATATCTCCCCGTATTCCGCCCCGCAGATCCCGTCCACCTCGGCGCCCATCAACGCCTCCGCGAACGCCTTCACCATCGACCCCAACAGGTCCGGACTCGCCGCCACCAGTTCCTTGCCGAACCCCTCGGCGTCGGTCACAGTCGGACGCACGGCCATCGCGATTCCTCCTCAACGAGTTGCTTCGCACGTTTCTCGTGAGGATCACGCGGTGGCCGTCCCACGTCACGGACCGCCACTCCGGCGAGTCGTCGGACGATCACGATCCGTACACCACGTCGGTGGACTCCACTCGGCGTACCGCCCGGGCCACAAATGTTACTTGCATCACACTACGTCCCGCAGTGGAGCGCCCACGCCCCCTAGCAGCACTTTCTCGCCGTTTGCTTCCAGTTACATTTAGTTGACACTACTAGGGTGTATGAGTTTGACTAAGACCATGAAAGATTAAATTAGGAATCTAACCCTGATTGAGAAGCGGTGGACCCTTTCCGTCGCCGGCAACGCACCTCTCCGCACTACCCCCAACGGAGGATGCTGCATGCCCTCGCCCGCGTTCCTCGCACCCGCAAGGCGCCGCATTACAACCATCGGAGCCTTAACCGTTCTGATCGCCGGCCTTTTTCTGCTTCCCCTAACGGAGACAGCAGCTTCAGCAGCACCGGGCTGTCAAATACACACAAAGATGTGGTATCTATCGCAGCCGCCGGTAGCAGCGAGGTTCGCCCGGGTTAGACTATCCGAAAATATATGCACTAATGTAATTACGATTACTTCGACATGGCCGACATTTGACGGAAACATCTACGGCTACGGCACCTCCCTCGGCGTCGTCCTAGACAAAGACAATGCGGTGGAGGTCAGCAACAACGGAAGCACCACCCACTGGCGAGCCTGGGCGCATGTCAAAATGTGCGTCCCCTTCAAGGGGAGTCCATTCTGCACACTCACTTCCGACCTAAGGTTCGACGGGTACTATACTGTGGCTACCCGCGTCGGGCCGAACGGCTGGACCACGTGGAGTAGCAGGCCGAGCCACGTGCAGATCAACGACACACCCTAGGATGCGTGACTGATGAGCAGAAGGCCGCTCGGTGCGTCCCTCGGACTGTGGGGGATCGTGATTCTCCTCTGCGGGCTGGCGGCGAACATCTTCGTGGAGCGACGCTGGTATGCCTTCATCCTCGGGGCGGCGTGCGGCCTGGTGCTTTTTACTCTTGCGCGGCTGGCAATGATTCAACTACGGCTTCGCCGGAACAAGATCGGGTGAGCTGGCACCAGCCAGTCCTGCAGGCCCGTATGGAGGTCTTCGAAGTTAAGCGGGGTTGAGGCATCCGCGGGCTCGGCGGGTGGTTGCGCAGCGTGTTCGTAGCCGCTGGTTGGTCGGGTTGCGGTAGCCGAAGGCGTTGCGGGCGTCGAGTTTGACGATCCGGTTGTGGCCCTCGCTGGCGGCGTTGGTGAGTCCGGTGAGCAGGAAGGCCCCGATGCATGGCCACCAGGTGCTGGCCGTGGAGGCGAGGCGTTCGAGTTCGGGGATCCCGGCGTCGGCGCACCAGAGGTAGAACCTGGTGAGCCGGTGGGCGATCACGGTGCGGTCGGGGTGGGTGCGGGCCAGGGCGAGCACGGCGCGTAGCTCTTCTTTCGCGATCCAGGCGGCCAGGATGGTCTGCCCGGGCTTGTCGAGGTCGACGAGGGTGTTCCACACCGCCTGGCGGGAGGTGACCTGGCCGGAATTACCAGCGCCTCCGCCGACACGGGGGCCTGGATAGTCTTCGAGGACGAGGCCGGCCAGTCGCTGCGCCCGCCGAAGGCCCGCACCTGGGCTCCCCGGGGACAGACCCCGGTCGTGAAGGTCTCGGGCAAGGGCTCCGGCCGGGTCTCGATGGCCGCCCTGACCTGCTACCGGGCCGGTGAACGGCCCCGGCTGTTCTACCGGCTGGTCGCCCACCACGGCCGCCGAGGCGAACGACGCAGCCTGTCCGAGGCCGACTATGCGGCGCTGCTCGCCGCGGCCCACCAGCAGCTGCGCGCGCCGCTGATCCTCGTCTGGGACAACCTCAACACCCATCACAGCGCCGCGATGCACAGATTCCTCGACGTGCACACCGACTGGCTGACCGTCGTCGCGCTGCCCGCCTACGCCCCCGACCTCAACCCCGTCGAAGGTGTCTGGTCCCAGCTCAAGCACGCCCTGGGCAACCTGACCCGGCACACCACCGACCAGCTCGCCACCCTCTGCAAGCGGAAGCTCAAGCAGATCCAATACCGGCCCGAACTCATCGTCGGCTTCCTCGCCCAGACCGGACTCAACCTGCAACCCGCGGCCGAACCCCCGTAACCCTGGCCCTTCAAGATCTGTAGCTGCCTGACCTGGCCGTATGTTCGGCGGTAGCGTGCCGTGCGGAGTGGGTTGCGCAGGGTTCTAGTCGTTCGGCGCCTCACCCGGCAGGCGTGGGCCGTCACCCCGCCACCCTGGCCGATATCGATCGAGCCACTCCTCGATGTCCGAGTCCTCCCACATCCGTACCCGGACATGCCGCACTTTCGGCGCGGGAAAGCTCGGCCGCCGAGAGAGTTGATCGGCTCGGGTCCGCGAGACTCCGATCATCTCGGCGACGTCGTTGATCCCAACGAGGGCCATGGCTGCAAAGCTAGGTCTGTCTTTGGAGACACTGTCTCTAGACGTACTGCCCCGCGAGGAACGGTCCCACTTGCGTTCGGCGAGACGGGGTCCACAGTCGGCTAAAGGCCACGCGCCCAACCCGTCGAGGACCTGGGGTTGCGGATCTCTGCGGGCAGTCGCGGACGTATTCCATGAGGCAGCTCATGCCGAACGACGATCGGCTCGGCATCCTGCTGTCGCTTCCGTCGACCGACCTATCCGCCGGTAGAGGACACGCAAAGTGGTGACACCGACTCCGGGAGCGAGTGCAAGTAGGTGGCGACCGACGCGCCGCCGCCGCGACCTCGGCCACCCTCGGCGCGCCGGCCGGGTCGGGTGCGTCGCCGTTGCCGCTGCTCCGGGGAGACGGCCCCGAGCTGGCCAGCACTGGGCGGTGGTGCTGGGGCCGTCGCCCGGCCCGGCGTGGTCACGCGGGCGGCGGTGGGTACGCCAGATTTCCCACGGGATGTCCCGGAGATATGTGGGTTCGTGGCGGGGCCGACGGAACGCACGGGGGCTGATGCCGAGTATGTCGGCGGCCCGCGCGCGTCGCGTTTCGATGCGGATGTGCCACGTGCCGGGGTCCGGCCCGAGCACGACCCGCATCGCGGGGCCGACCTCGTCGCCCAACGGCCCGGTTGCCTCGCGGATGATCTGTTCCGCCACGAGCGCGCGTTCGTCGTTGCTGCCCGTGCTGTCCGGGGTGAGCAGCTCCACGAGGTCGGGGGCGCCATCGGTCCTCGTGAGCTGTCCGCCGTCGTGTACCCGTCCGGCGATGCGCGCAGCCGGTTGCGTGGTGTCGGACGGCGACCGACCCGCGACCCCCGGCCGGTCGGGGGTCGCGCGGCCGGGGCCGGCGGTGGGGCCGGTGCCGCTACCGGGGTGCAGGGGTGACGCCCCCCGGACTGGCCGTGCAGGTCGGTCCGGGGGCGGGTGGCTATGCGGCTCGGCGGTGGGTGCGCCAGATCTCCCACGCGATGTCACGCAGGTACATGCCCTCGCGGTGGGGTCGGCGGAAGGTGCCCGCGCCGATACCGAGCATGTCGGCGGCCCGTTCGCGTCGCGTCTCGATCCGGGTATGCCACGTGCCCGGTTCCAACCCGAGCATGATCCGCATCGCGGGTCCGACCGTGTCGCCGAGCGGCGCGGTGGCGTCGCGGATGATCTGCTCGGCGACGAGGGCCCGTTCGTCGCCGGTCCCGCCGTGACCGGCCGTGAGCAGGTCGACCAGGCCGGGGGCGTGTTCGGCGAGGCTCGCCGCGCGGGCACCGTGGCGCATCGCCGCGCGCAACTCGCGGGTGAGCGTCGGGACGTCAAACCGATCGGGGTTCATGTGCGGTCCGGCCGGGGCCGCTGGTCGGCCCCCGCTGTCCCCCGCCGTTCCTCCTCTCCGGTGTGCCGCCCAGCGCGCGGGGTGCCAAGGCAGCACGCAGCATCCTTACCGGTTCGCGTCCGTCTCACACCATTTGCGTTCACTAGCCTCCAACAACATCCGTCTACCCCGCGTGGCACCGTGTTCCCTCGGCTGGGGCGGTTGGCCTGAGTCGAGGATGCCCGGACGGCCACGCCTGATGAAGCGGCCCGAGGTCGCCCGGCGGAACCTGCGATCGGCGGCACGTGCCGTCGTGTGCCCGTGCGTGTCCGTGGGTGTCCGCGCGTGCCGGACCGTCCCAGGGCGGCAATCGTGCTCTCACTGGCACTTAGGTGGGGGTAGCCCTGCCCGTCCGGCCCCCCGCCCGGCGACACCGGCCACGGCAGACCAGGCACGGCCTGTCCCGCGCGGGGAGCTGGCGCGATGCCGGTCCGGTGCCACTGGCGTGCCACTGCGCGACCGGAGCACGTCACAGTGCCGTGCCTTTTCCGTGGCCATTTCGATACCACTTTCATTCCGAGAATTAGCCGGGTTCGTGTGCAGCATTCTGCCAGCGGCCCGATTGATGATGTGACCACGGCGAACACGTGAGGTTCGCCGGCCCCTTTCCCATAGGGAGCGTCATGGCTATCGTCCTGCTCTACTTCGCCCGCATCATCGCAAAGATCTTCCTCGGCGCGGGCATTCTGTTTCTGCTCGCGACGGCGGTGCAGTGGATCGCGGTCCACGGCGCCCCGTACATGGTGATCGGCGCCGCGGTGTGGGTCGTGTTCCTTCTGATGCGGCGCCGTACGTGAACCCCCGCCGCGCCACCGCCCTTTTCTGGGTTCTCTATGTCGGCTGGTTCCTCGTTCTGCTCGCCGCGTCGATGGCGGCCATGGTCGTGATCGGCCCGCACCTTCCCGAACCGTTCCGTTTCTGAGCTTCCCTGGTTCCCGTTGTTCCTCGGAAAGGACCTTCCGTGACCATGTTCGAGATTTCCCCGATGCCCGGGGATGTTCTGACCGTGACCGACCTGGAGTTGCGTTCCGACGCTGCTTTCGCGCGGCACATGGAGACCTACGCGGCCGGGACCGTGCTGTTCGCGATCACCGCGGCGTTGCCGTTCGACCAGGACGAGCAGGACGGCGGAGAGCTGCACGCGGCGCTGGTCCGGGTGCGCGCGGCGGTGGACGACTACCGGCAGGCGACGCGCCGCGCGTGGCGCGTCGCCTACCACCGGTGGGCGGACATGGCCGGTGTCGAGGTCGACGACACCATCTTTTTCGCCGACGTTCCCAGCGGCAGCGACACCGTTTCCGAGGAGGAGTAGTGACGTTCAATCCGACACCGGTGGTGGTGGGCCCGGCGATGGTCGGCGGTGGGGAGATGACTCGTATCGTCCTGCTTATCGGTGCCGTCATCGTGGTGGCGATGGTGTCGCCGCGGATGCGGGTGCGGACGCTGATTCCGGTCGCGTGCGTTCTGCTCGGTCTGGCGTTGGCACCGGATGGGGTGGTGCCCACCCTGGAAAACGCGGTCCGGGCGGTGGGCGCGTTTCTGCGCACCCTTCCCATCGGCGTTCTGAAGGGCTAGGAGAATGCTGGCTCTTCTGATCCTGCTGTCCGTGTGGGGGATTCTCGCGAACCTCGCCGTGGCCCTGGTCGCCCTGTCCCGGATTCTGGAGGACCGCCGCGACGTGGCGGACTGGCAGCGCACGCAGGACATCATCCGCGCCCACCACAACGCCTGACCCTTCCCGATTTCCCGCGCCGTTCCGGTGGGGGCCGCACCCGTGGCGGCCCCCACCGGGAAGGGAGGCTATCCGTGCCCGAACCATCCGGCGGGTGGGTACCAGATGTCACCCTCTACGCCACCCCGGGCTCCGATCTTGTCCCCCGCCCGGGGGACGAGGTCGCCACCGTCCACGACACGAGCTTTGATCTTCCGTTGGACGTCGAGCCGGTCGGCGCCGCGTTGGCGGTGCCGGTCGACCCGCCGCCCCCCGCGCCCGTCGAGGTGGAACGCCGTCCGATCATCCCGCCCGGTCTGCGGCGGGACAGCCTGCCCGCGACCGTGCGGCACACCGCCGGACGCTGGCGCCACATCACCGCCTACCACGCCGTCCGGGTCCCTTGGTACGCCGTCGTCGTCCTGCGCGCGGCGATGGTCGGCGCGGCGCGGACCGCCACGCGCGTCACGGCGTGGGCGACGCTGCCCGACACGGACCGGCTGATGGCCGCTGCG
>Ga0105248_10010459_pt1 | contig 10218 bp, 7 predicted proteins | sample KBSS34metaG_FD_81524 | JGI IMG/M metagenome (GOLD analysis project Ga0105248, IMG submission 81524) | Switchgrass rhizosphere microbial communities from Kellogg Biological Station, Michigan, USA - KBS S3-4 metaG | ecosystem: Host-associated > Plants > Roots > Rhizosphere > Soil | place... | reverse complement strand
GTGGCCAACTGCGAATTGAATGGTTTGGAGAGACGCGTCCGATGTCTGCAGCTTGGTTTCAGTGACACGTCGGGAATCATGGACTTGCACGTTTCGCAATTAATGTCGGCACGCGCCTTCACCTTCAAAGAAACCAAGAAGCTGGATCCAAAACGGAAGAGCTTCCCATCAATTCAGGCCGTTCAGGTGTGCATTATCGATGAGTCTGGTCTTTGCCCGCGATATTTTAGGCACCAATGACGTAGCGGCGCCGGCACCCAGTGCAAGCAATCAAGTTGGCTTTCGAAGAGGGGCGGCGGAACCTTCCAGGTAAGCAAAAGGTTTTCTCGCGCGAGACTCGCTTCATCTCTGGGCAATGCAAGGAGTGCTCGCATGACCAATCCCTCCGATAAAGGTGTTTGCCGCCGCTCGTTGTTAAAGAGCGTGCCGATGATCGCCGGAGCCATCATTTCCACAAGCGCCGTCCCGCAAAATCTGTTCGCGCAACAGAAACTCACGCACGAGGCCGCCAAATATCAGGACCACCCAAAAGATGGGCAGCAATGCTCGGGCTGCGTCCAATTCGTCGCGCCGGCGTCGTGCAAGGTGGTTGAGGACCCAATCGCCGCGAGCGGATGGTGCCAACTGTTCACCGCCAAGCCAGCGTAGAGTCTGATCGAGCAGTCAGTCCTGCGAGGCTTTGAGCTCGGCGCGGAAGGGACTCGCCGGGTAGGTGCCGAGCACTGTCACCTCGCTCGAGAAGAAATGCAGTTCCTCCATGGCGAGCTTGACCGGCCGCTCGTCGGGATGGCCTTCGATATCGGCATAAAACATGGTGGCGTTGAATGAGCCCTCGAGCTGGTAGGACTCGAGCTTCGTCATGTTGACGCCGTTAGTGGCGAAGCCTCCGAGCGCCTTGTAGAGCGCGGCCGGCACGTTGCGGACACGGAACACGAAGCTCGTGATCACGGGACCGTCGACGGCGCGCACTTTCTCAGGGCTAGCGGACAGGACAACGAAGCGCGTGGTGTTGTGCTCGGCATCCTCGATGCCGGCTTTTGCCACTTTGAGCCCGTAGATGTCGGCCGCCAACTTCGACGCGATCACGGCAAAGCTGCGGTCGCCGGTCTCGCGCAAATGCCGCGCGGCGCCAGCCGTGTCGGCCTCGACCACCGGCCTCAACTTCAAGGCGCGGATCGCATTCCGGCATTGGCCAAGCGCCATGATGTGGCTGTGCACGGTCTTGAGCTCGGTGAGTTTCACGCCGGGAAGCGTGAGCAGCTGATGGCGCACGCGCTCGAAATGCTCGGCGACGATATGAAGTCCCGAATGGGGAAGGAGGTGATGGATATCGGCGACGCGGCCGGCCACCGAATTCTCGATCGGGATCATGGCGAGCTTGGCCTTGCCGGTTTTCACCGCAGCGATGGCATCCTCGAAGGTGGGGCAGGCAAGCGCCTCCATGCGCGGATAAGCATCCTGCGCGGCGAGATGCGAATTCGCCCCCGGCTCGCCCTGAAAGGCGATTCTCTTTGAACGCGATTTCTTCATCGGCTTGGGAAAACGGGCGAGGTCAGCGGCGGGACTTGAACAGTTCACGCGCCCGCGCAAGGTCGGCCGGAGTATCGACACCGAGCGGGACAGTGTCAACGAGCCCGACATGAATGCGCATACCGGCTTCCAGCGCTCTGAGCTGCTCGAGTTTCTCCCTGAGCTCGAGCGGCGACGGAGGCAGCGACACGAAGCGCTGCAATGCCTTCCGCCGGTAAGCATAGATGCCGATATGATGATTGAGCGGCCCCTCGCCATAAGGCGCAGTAGCGCGGGTGAAATAGAGGGCGCGCAACACCGACCCACCTTTCAGCGGCGACCCCACCACCTTCACCACATTCGGATCGGTGCACTCCTCCTCCCGCGTGATGGCTGCGGCGATGGTAGCAATATCGGCGTCGTGCTCGCGGAGCGCGGCAAGGCAGCTCCGCACGAGCTTTGGATCGAGCGTGGGCAAATCCCCTTGCAGATTGACCACGACCTCAAAGGCGCCTCGCGGATCGAATTTCTCGATGGTCTCGAACACCCGGTCTGATCCGCTCGGATGATCTGCTCGCGTTATCAGCGCCTTACCACCAGCGAGAAGGACCTTGTCGCGCACCTCTTCGGAATCGGTTGCGACAACCACAGGGCCGCAATCGGCCTCCACTGCGCGCCGCCAGACATGAACGATCATCGGCTCGCCCGCGATATCGGCCAGAGGCTTATCGGGGAGTCGTGTCGCTTTCAGCCTTGCTGGGATGACGATCAGACAGTCCATGGCGGGCTGAGGTAGCACGGGATAAGTTCCCACGCGACAATGAGGCTTAGAGCCGATGTCCGGGTTGCAACAAGGGCATACGCCCTTTAGTCTCGCGCCGCGTCGCAAGAGCTACGCTAGCCATGTAGCCCTGCTGGGGGATGAGGATCATGGACTATTACCGCCTAAATCAGATCGCGATGGCCGTGCTGGGGGCCTTGCTGCTGTTCTTCGGCACGCGGACCATCGTCAATATCACCTTCCAGGAGCACAAGCCCGAGGTCGCCGAGCAAAAAGCCGAAGAGAAGAAGCCGGCCGAGGGCGGTGCCAATCTTGCGACGTTGCTTGCGAGTGCCAACCCTGCGCATGGCGCAGATGTCGCCAAGAAGTGCTCGATCTGCCACAACTTCGATAAGGGCGGTCCGAACATGATCGGACCTGACCTCTATGGCGTGCTCGGCCGGAAGGTCGCATCGCATGAGGGCTACGAATATTCCGAGGCGCTCAAGGCGAAGGCTGCCGAGCTCGGCAACTGGGATTACGAGAAGATCGACCATATGATCAACAACCCGGGCGCATTCGTCCCGGGTACCAAGATGGCGCTCTTCCCCGGCCTGCCGGACCCCAAGGAGCGCGCCGACGTGCTCGTCTTCATGCGCACCAAAAACGACAACCCGCCCCCCCTGCCTCAGGCCCCTGCTGGAGGCGCTCCGACTGCCGAACAGAAGCCTGCTGAAGGCGAAAAGCCTGCAGCCGCGGCCGGCGGCGCAGAGATCGACAAGTTGCTCGCCTCGGCAGACCCGAAGCAGGGCGAGGCTGACGCAGCTTTGTGCAAAGTGTGCCACACCTTCGATAAAGGCGGCGCGGCGGTGGTCGGACCTAACCTCTACGGCGTGATTGGACGGAAGATCGCCTCGGTCGAGGGCTTCAATTACACCGACGCTCTCAAGGCGCATCAAAAAGACGGCGTCTGGACCTATGAGCTTCTCGATCCCTGGCTCACCAATCCGCAAGCCTTCGCGCCCGGAACGGCGATGGCGTTCCCCGGCATCCCCGATCCCAAGAAGCGCGCCAACGTCATTGCCTTTTTGCGCTCCAAAAGCGACACCCCGCCGCCTCTGCCAAGTGCTGGCGGCGCTGCACCCGAGAAGAAACCCGAAGGGACTCCTGCTACGGCGCCCGCGCCCTCCGCCGCGACGCCGCCTCCAGCGGCACCTGCACCTGCGCCATCGGCTGAGACGCCGCCTCCAGCGGCACCTGCACCTGCGCCATCAGCTGAGACGCCGCCCGCGCCTGCGGTGCCACCCGCTGCCGAGACCCCGGCGCCAGCACCATCGCCGTCGGGTGAAACGCCAGCGCCTCCTCCGGCACCATCGCCGCAAACGCCTGAAACTACCGCGCCTGCGCCGTCCGCTGAGACTCCGCCTACAGCGGCGCCAGCGCCTGCGGCGGAAACGCCACAACAGCCGGCAGAAACGCCGCCGCCGTCAGCCGAGACGCCTCCGCCTTCGGCAGAGACTCCGCCGCCTCAAGTGGAAACGCCGGCTCCATCAGCGGAAACTCCGGCTCCATCGGCAGGAACGCCGGCTCCCTCGGCTGAGACGCCGCCGTCGGCAGAGACGCCCTCAGCCGAGTCGCCAGGAGCTTCGGCCGAAACGCCGCCCGGAACGGAAACTCCTTCGGAAGGCGAAGGGCCATTCCCGTCGCAGCCACAGCCGGTCTATCCGGAAGGACCACCTCCAGGCCAATAGGCTGGGGGAACTTGGGCGGCAGCAGACGCCTTGGCTCAGGGACTCCTCGAGCGGAGGCCCTGAAGCCTTCAGGACCTGACCGATAATTCATTTGGTCATGGGGCTTGCCATGCTAGCTTGCGCGGCCTTTAGGCGCCGTGAGCGCCTGTCCCTTTGCGCGGCGTCAGGCCCGCGCTTCGGCAGGTTCTTTTCCAATCATATGGAGCCGTCTTCGCAACCATGACATTGTTTCGTCTCGCCGCCGCAGCCCTATTCGCATTCCTCGTCTCTGTGCCGGCCCAGGCCGAGGATGCGCCGGTCCACCACCATGCGCTCTCGCTGATCGGCGAGCCGAAATATCCAGCCGATTTCACCCATTTCGATTTCGTCAATCCTGATGCGCCCAAAGGCGGCAACGTGCGCATGGCCGATATCGGCTCGTTCGACAGCCTGAACCCCGTGCTCTACCGAGGAGAGCCGGCAGCCGGGCTTTCGCTCGTCTACGAGAGCCTGATGGCCGACAGTCTCGACGAGCCCTCGACCTCTTACGGGCTGATCGCGGAATGGGCGTCCTATCCTGCCGATTACTCCTCGGTCACCTTCCATCTAAGCAAAAAAGCGCGCTGGCACGATGGCACGCCAATTACGCCGGACGACGTGATCTACAGCCTCGGCGTGAACAAGGCCGCGAACCCGCGGCTTGGCCTCTACTACAAGAACGTGTCGCGCGCCGAAGCGACCGGCGACAACGAGGTCACGTTCTACTTCGACGTAAAGAACAACCGCGAGCTGCCCATGATCATGGGTCAGCTCACCATCCTGCCGAAGCATTACTGGACGGGAAAGGATACGGGCGGGAATCAGCGCGACCCGATGAAGACGACGCTAGAGCCGCCGCTCGGCTCGGGTCCCTACCGCATCAAGCAGGCGACGCCCGGGCGCTCGATCACCTATGAGCGCGTCGCCGACTATTGGGGCAAGGACCTCCCCGTGAACCGAGGCCAGTGGAACTACGACGAGATTCGGTTCGACTATTACCGCGACGAGACTGTCGCCTTTGAGAGCTTCAAGGCCGGGAATCTCGATTACTGGCAGGAGACGAGCGCGAAGAACTGGGCGACGGCTTACGATTTCGGCGCGGTGCGTGAAGGCTTCATTAGGCGCCAAGAGGTCGCGATCAAGCGCACGCAGCCGATGCAGTGCTTCGTGCTCAATTTGCGCCGCCCCCAATTTCAGGACCGCCGGGTACGCCAGGCATTCAACCTCGCCTTCGATTTCGAGTGGGCCAACAAGAACCTGTTCTACGGTCAATATTCGCGCGTCGGCAGCTATTTCCAGAACGGCGAGCTCGCCGCTCCACAAGACTTGCCGCAAGGACGCGAGCTCGAGATCTTGAACGAGGTCAAGGACGGCGTGCCGTCCGAGGTGTTCACCGAAGTCCACAAGAATCCGGCGAACAACACGCCCGACGATATCCGCGCCAATCTGCGCAAGGCTGCCATGCTCCTCAAGGATGCGGGCTGGGAGGTCAAGAACGGCGTTCTCACAAACACCAAGACGGGACAGGAGACGAGGGTCGAGTTTCTGCTCGTCTCTCCGCTTTTCGAGCGGATCGTTCAGCCCTACCTGCAAAATCTCGCGCGGCTCGGCATCAAAGGCTCGATCCGCATGGTCGACTCCGCGCAATACACGCGCCGCCTCAACGGCTTCGACTACGACATCGTGGTCGGCACCTTTGCTCAATCCGATTCGCCAGGAAACGAGCAGCGCGATTTCTGGGGCTCAGATGCTGCCGGGCGTGAAGGCAGCATGAACCTGATCGGCATCAAGGACCCGGCGATCGACAAGCTGATCGATCACGTCATCTTCTCCAAGGACCGCGCCGATCTCGTTGCGGCCACGCACGCGCTCGACCGCGTGCTGCAATGGAACGAGCTCGTGGTGCCGCAATGGTACTCACCCAAAGTGCGCATCGCCTATTGGGACCGCTACGGCCAGCCCAAAGTGCTTCCAGGCCTGACCCCTGGCTTCATGCAGGTGTGGTGGTTCGACCAGAAGCTCGCCGATAAATTGCCAGGGCCGTCGAAGCTTTGATGCGCCGCGCGCCATGGCGATCGCTCGGTTGCGCTGCGGTTGTTCTTTTTCTGGCGCTGACCGCGCCGTCGGAAGCCTCTGAGCACAAGCACGGGCTCTCGGCCTTTGGCGATCTCGCCTATCCAGCCGACTTCGACCACTTCAAATATGCCGATCCGAATGCGCCAAAGGGCGGCACGTTCTCGCTGGTCGGATGGGGCGGCGTTGCGACCTTCAACAGCCTCAACAACTACATCCTCAAGGGCGACGCTGCGCAGGGGCTAGAGCTCTTGTTTGATACGCTGATGACGCCTGCGGCGGACGAGCCAGACGCCGTCTATGGGCTCGTGGCTGAAAGCGCCGAGGTGGCTGATGACAAAATGTCGGCGACCTTCTATCTCCGGCCTGAGGCCAAGTTCGCCGATGGAAGTCCCCTCACGGCCGGCGACGTCGTCTATTCCTTCGAGGCGCTCAAGACCAAGGGCCATCCGATCTATCATCAGATGCTCGAGGACGTGGTGAAAGCTGAAGCGCTCGATCCTCACACCGTGCGCTACACCTTCAAAGGCGAGCTCGTGCGCGACCTGCCGCTCACCGTTGCCGGTCTTCCCATCCTCTCCAAAGCTTATTACGCGACGCACCCGTTCGACCAGACGACGCTCGACCCGCCGCTCGGCTCTGGCCCCTACGTAGTCGACAGTCTCGCGCAAGGCCGCACCATCACCTATCGCCGCAATCCGGACTATTGGGCCAAGGACTTGCCGGTGAATCGCGGGCGCTGGAACTTCGACAAAATCCGCTTTGAATATTTCCGCGACCGCACCGCCGGCATGGAGGCTTTCAAGGCCGGCGCCTACGACTTCCGCGAAGAGTTCACCTCCAAGGTCTGGGCCACCGAGTACGACTTTCCCGCGGTCCGCGACGGCCGCGTGAAGAAGGAGGTATTGCCTGACGAAACGCCGTCAGGCACGCAAGGCTTTTTCCTCAACACGCGGCGCGATGCGCTGAAAGACCCGAGTGTGCGGAAGGCGCTCGATCTCGCCTTCGACTTCGAGTGGACCAACCGCAATGTGTTCTATGGGCTCTACACGCGCACGGTGAGCTTCTTCGAGAATTCGCCGATGAAGGCCGAAGGCATGCCGTCGGATCCCGAGCGGGCGCTGCTCACAAATCTCGGCGTGCCGGTTTCCGATGAGACGCTCGGGCCCGCTTACGTACCGGCCAAGAGCGACGGCTCGGGCCAGGACCGCAACATTCTCGTCGAGGCCGGCAAGCTCCTCGACGAGGCAGGATGGACCATCAAGAACGGCGTCCGCGTCAACGGCAAAGGCGAGCCGCTCAAGCTCGAGATCTTGTTCTTCGAGGACGTGTTCCAGCGGCTGGTCACGCCGTATGTGAAGAATCTCAAGCTGCTTGGGATCGATGCACATATGCGCATGGTCGACCCAGCGCAATATCAGCAGCGCCTCAAGAGTTTCGATTTCGATATCACCACCGAGCGCTATCAGATGCGCAACACGCCAGGCGTCGAGCTTCGGAGCTATTTCGGTTCGCAGGCGGCGAAAATGAGTGGTTCGCTCAACCTCGCCGGCATCTCAGATACTGCCGTCGATGTCTTGATCGAGCGGGTCATCGCGGCCAAAAGCCGGGACGAGCTCAACACCGCAGCCCGCGCCCTCGACCGCGTGCTGCGGGAGGGCCATTACTGGGTGCCGCACTGGTACAAGCCGTCCTTCAACGTCGCCTATTGGGACAAGTTTTCCAGGCCTGCGGTGAAACCGCGCTTCGACCGAGGCATTCTCGATACTTGGTGGTATGACGAGGCCAAAGCTGCCAAACTGACCAGGAAAGTTGCTGCGAGCCCGGACGATTCGAGTGAGTCAGGCTCGCACCGGCCGCTTCTGATCATCGCCGCCTTGAGCGGGCTCGCGCTCGCAGGGTTTTTCATTTGGCGATCGAGAAGGCAAACCCGAGCCCAATGACCGCTTATATCCTTCGGCGCCTGCTGCTCATCATCCCCACCATGTTCGGCATCATGTTGGTGACGTTCGTCATTATCCAGTTTGCGCCGGGCGGCCCGGTCGAGCGGTTGATCGCGCAACTTACCGGGACTGACGTTGGGGCGACATCTACTTTCAGCGGCGGCGGTGGCGATATGATGGGGCGCCCAGGCCAAGGCGCCACACCTGGAGATGTGTCGGCCCCCTCGAAATATCGCGGCGCGCAAGGCCTCGATCCCGAATTCATCAAGAGCCTCGAGAAACAGTTCGGCTTCGACAAGCCTGCCTATGAACGCTTCCTCCTGATGATCAAGAACTATCTCCTGTTCGATTTTGGGCAGAGCTATTTCCGCGACACGAGCGTGCTCAAGCTGATCGGCGAGAAGATGCCGGTTTCGATCTCGCTCGGCCTATGGATGACTCTGCTCTCTTACGCCATCTCGATTCCGCTCGGCATCCGCAAGGCAGTGAGCGATGGCTCCAGGTTCGATATGTGGACCAGCACGGTGATCGTTATTGCCTACGCGGTTCCTGGCTTTCTGGTCGCCGTATTCCTGATCGTGTTGTTTGCCGGCGGCTCGTTTTTCCAGATTTTCCCGTTGCGCGGACTGATCTCGGAGAATTGGTGGTCGCTCCCCTGGTATTCGAAGATCCTCGATTATTTCTGGCACCTCGTTTTGCCGATGATCGCCATGATGCTCTCAGCCTTCGCCACCACCACTTTCCTCACCAAGAACTCGTTCCTCGAGGAGATCAGGAAGCAATACGTGATGACGGCGCGGGCAAAGGGACTGCCTGAGCACAAAGTGCTCTACGGTCATGTATTCCGCAACGCCATGCTGATCGTGATTGCTGGCTTCCCCGGCGCATTCATCGGCGCCTTTTTTGCCGGCTCGCTCCTGATCGAGACGATTTTCAGCCTCGATGGCTTGGGCCTCCTCGGCTTCGAGTCGATCGTGAATCGGGATTATCCTGTGGTATTCGCCACGGTCTATATCTTCTCGCTGCTCGGCCTCGTCATCAATCTCATCTCCGACCTCACCTATACCTGGGTGGATCCGCGCATCGATTTCGAGACGCGCGAGGTGTGACGCCGATGGATGCGCCCACCGATACCGCAATCGTCGAGGAGGTAACGGTACAAGGACTGCCGGTGCGGCTGCCATGGCTGTCAGCGCTGCAGCGCCGACGCTGGGAGACGTTCAGGGCCAACCGTCGCGGCTTCTGGTCGCTTTGGATCTTTCTTACGCTATTCATCGTGAGCCTGTTCGCCGAGTTCATCGCCAACGACAAGCCAATCTTGGTGAAATACGACAACCACTATTATTGGCCGATCTTCCAGTCCTACCCCGAGACCACATTCGGCGGCATCTTTGAGACCGAGGCCGAATATCGCGACCCCGCCGTCAAGGAGATGATCGCGAAAGGCGGGGGCTGGGTAGTGTGGCCACCGATACGCTTCTCCTACAACACGCAGAACAAGACTCCGCCGATGGCTTTCCCGGTGAAGCCGACCTGGGCGCTGACCGAGAGGGACTGCAAGGCCGCCGTGGAGCAGGGCTTTCATCCCTGCAATGCCGAGCTCGAATGGAACTGGCTCGGCACCGACGATCAGGGCCGCGACGTGGTCGCTCGCGTCATCTATGGTTTCCGCATCTCGGTCTTGTTCGGACTCGTGCTCACGCTGTTCTCTTCCATCATCGGGGTGGCGACAGGCGCGGTGCAGGGCTATTTCGGCGGCTGGACCGACCTCCTGTTCCAACGCTTCATCGAGATCTGGACGAGCATTCCGCAGCTCTATCTGCTCATCATCATCGCCGCGGTGATCGAGCCGAATTTCTGGATTCTGCTCGGCATCCTGCTCGCCTTTTCATGGGTCGCCCTGGTCGGCGTGGTGCGCGCGGAGTTCCTGCGGGCGCGGAATTTCGAGTATGTCACCGCCGCCCGCGCGCTTGGACTGTCCAACACCAGGATCATCTTCAAGCATCTCCTGCCGAACGCCATGGTGGCGACGTTGACCTTTATGCCCTTCATCTTGAATGGGTCGATTACCACCCTCACATCCTTGGACTTCCTGGGCTATGGCCTGCCGGTGGGATCGCCGTCGCTCGGCGAGCTCCTTGCGCAAGGGAAGGACAATCTTCAG
>Ga0105248_10010458_pt1 | contig 10218 bp, 9 predicted proteins | sample KBSS34metaG_FD_81524 | JGI IMG/M metagenome (GOLD analysis project Ga0105248, IMG submission 81524) | Switchgrass rhizosphere microbial communities from Kellogg Biological Station, Michigan, USA - KBS S3-4 metaG | ecosystem: Host-associated > Plants > Roots > Rhizosphere > Soil | place... | reverse complement strand
CGCCCGATCAAGGCGCTGTCGGAGCAGCAGATCACCGACCTGAAGCAGGGCCGCGGCATGGGCTTGGCGCTGGCGGCGGAACTCAACGGCTATCCCGGTCCGTCACATATTCTCGAACTGGCGGGCGCGCTGCGCCTCACCGACGCTCAGAAGCAACGGGTCGACTCTCTGTTCACCGCCATGAAAGCCGAGGCCATACCTCTGGGCGAGCAGCTCATCGCTGCCGAGGCGGCTCTTGATCAGCTCTTCGCTCGGCGCCGCATTACCGAAGCCAGCCTGCACGTGTCGCTGGAAAATGTCGGCCGCACCCAGGCGGCTTTACGCGCAACGCACCTGAAATATCATCTATCTACCCTCGACATCCTGAGCACCGACCAAATGCGCCGCTACGCCGAGTTGCGCGGTTACGGCGGCCATGCCGGCAACCAGCAGCATCATCGCTAGCGGACTGAACGAGATCGCATCGCACACCGGCGGCCCGAGCTACGCCGCCTTCAGTGCGTCGACGAGATCGCCGAGGACGTCATCGGGATGCTCGAGCCCGGCCGAGAAGCGCACGATCCCGTCACTGATGCCGAGTTCAGCGCGCTGGTCGGGCGTGAGCCGCTGGTGCGTCGTCGTGGCCGGATGCGTGATCAGGCTCTTGGCATCGCCGAGATTGTTGGTGATGCGCACGAGCTTGAGCGCATTGAGAAAGCGGAACGTCGCTTTCTTGTCGCCGCCGCCGACCTCGAACGCGATCAGCGTCGAACCGCCGTTCATCTGCTTCGCCACGGTCTTGGCTTGCGGGTGGTCGGAACGACCGGGATAGATCAACCGCGTGACCTTGGAGTTGCCGGAAAGTGCGTTCGCCACCGCCGTGGCGGTTTCAGTCTGCCGCCGCACGCGCAGGTGCAGCGTCTCCAGGCCCTTCAGCAGCACCCACGCGTTGAACGGCGACATCGACGGCCCGGTCTGCCGCATCAGCTGATGAATGTTGTCCTGGATGAATTTTTCAGAGAACAGGATCACGCCACCGAGACAACGGCCCTGCCCGTCGATGTGCTTGGTCGCCGAATAGACCACCACGTCGGCGCCGAGCTTGAGCGGGCTCTGCCAGATCGGCGTCGCGAACACATTGTCGACCACCAGGGTCGCGCCGACGCTGTGGGCGATCTTGGCGATCTCGCCGATGTCGAGCACCTCGAGCACCGGGTTGGTCGGGCTTTCGAGGAAACAGGCCTTGGTATTGGGTCGCACCGCCGCGCGCCATTCGTCGAGGTTGAGCCCGTTGACCAGCGTGGACTGCACGCCGAAGCGCGGCAGGAAGTCCTCCACCACATACCGGCATGATCCAAACAGCGCCTTCGCGGCAACGACATGATCGCCGGCCTTGAGCTGTCCGACCAGCGACGCCGTCACCGCCGCCATACCGGTGGCCGTCGCACGCGCCGCTTCGGCGCCCTCGAAGGCGGCCATGCGGCGCTCGAACATCGCGACCGTCGGATTCGAGAAGCGCGAATAGAGGTAACCTGGCTCTTCGCCCTTGAAGCGTGCCTCGCACTGCTCGGCGCTGTCGTAGACAAAACCCTGGGTGAGGAACAGCGCTTCGGAAGTTTCGCCGAACTGCGAGCGCAGCTGCCCGCCGTGAACGAGTTCGGTCTCGGGGCGATATTTGGGCGCAGACGAGGTGGCTGCGGACATGTGAGGGCTCCTTCAAGCCAACAAAAACCCGGCCGTCGAAAGTCGGCCGGGCACACGTGTCCCCGGCCTTTTAGCGATTTATTTTACGTGGCTGCAAGCCGGCCGGCTCAAATGACCACGGGATAATGGGGACTTAACAAGACCCTCGCCTTTCCGTCAAGGCACCCTTCCGCTAACGATACGCGCATGGGTTTGCGCCTGACGGAGACGGGCATCCTGCCCGACCACATGATCCGCGCACTGGCGGATGACGGCGCCATCATTCCCGCCGAAGATTTCGTGCCGGGCCAGATCCAGCCGGCATCGCTCGACTTGCGGCTCGGCGACATCGCTTACCGCGTGCGCGCGAGCTTCCTCCCCGGACGCGGCGCAACGGTCGCCGACCGCATCGACGATCTCAAGCTGCACGAGATCACCCTCGGCGACGGCGCCGTGCTCGAGACCAACGCCGTCTACATCGTGCCGGTGATGGAGAGCCTCGCGTTGCCGCCGGAGATCGCTGCCTCGGCCAATCCGAAGAGCTCGACCGGACGGCTCGACGTGTTCACGCGCGTGATCGCCGACGACACGCGCGGCTTCGATCGCATCGAGGCCGGTTACCACGGCCCGCTCTATGCCGAGATCAGCCCGAAGACGTTTCCGGTGCTGGTGCGTGAGGGCTCACGCCTCTCGCAGATCCGATTCCGCCACGGCCACGCCGATATGGACGCGGAGGAGCTGCTGGCGCTGCACGAGACCGAGCGCCTGGTCGACGAGGAAGACGCCGACGTCAGCGAGGGCGTCGGCCTCGGCGTCGATCTGTCGGGCTTCGGCGCTGACGGTCTCGTCGGCTATCGCGCCAAGCGCCACACCGGCCTGATCGACGTCGACCGTCGCGCCAGCTACGAGGTCGGCGAATTCTGGGAACCGATCGCGGCGCGCAAGGACGAAAGTCTGATCCTCGATCCCGGCGAATTCTACATTCTCGCGTCGAAGCAGGCGGTGCAGGTGCCGCCCGACTACGCCGCCGAGATGGTGCCGTTTGATCCACTGGTCGGCGAGTTCCGCGTGCACTACGCGGGTTTCTTCGATCCGGGCTTCGGCTATGCCGGCGCCGGCGGCACGGGCTCGCGCGCCGTGCTCGAAGTGCGGTCGCGCGATGTGCCGTTCATCCTCGAGCATGGTCAACTGGTCGGCCGGCTGGTTTATGAGCGCATGGCCTCGCGGCCCAACACGCTTTACGGCCAGGGCATCGGTTCGAACTACCAGGCGCAGCATCTCAAGCTGTCGAAGCACTTTCGATCCTAACGCGAAGCGTCATTGCGAGGAGGCCCGCAGGGCCGACGAAGCAATCCAGACTGAATCACCGCACTGGATTGCTTCGTCGCTTCGCTCCTCGCAATGACACGCGGGGCAGCTCGTTGCTCAAAAACAAAATGGCCGGGCGCTAGGCCCGGCCATTCGCATTCAGGTAACGCGATCAGTTCTGCTTCGGCGGGTTGTCTCGCTTCCACGGATCCTTGACCATCGGGTAGGTCGCGATGTCGACGGCGGTCAGCTTGCCGTTCACCTTCTGGATGTCGCGGATGTAGACGTTGTGCACGATGTCGCGCTCGACCGGATCGATCATGATTTCGCCACGCGGGCTCTTCAGCGTCTTGCCCTTCATGGCGTCGATCAGCTTGAGCCCTTCAGCGTCTGCGCCGACCTGGCGCAGCGCCGTGTAGATCAGGTTGATCGCATCCCACGAGCCGACCGACGCGATGTCGGTTTGCGCGCCCTTCTCCCCGAACATCTTGCGCAGCTGATCCTTCATCTGCACGTTCTCGGGCAGCGTGTTCGTCTCGGTGTAATGGGCGACCGACTTCACGCCGATGATGTCGTCAGTGAAGTTCGGCAGGAACAGCTCCGCGAACTCGCCATTGCCCAGGAGCTTGATGCCGGCCTGCTTGAGGCCGCGCTCGGTGTACGCCTTGACGAAGGCGATCGAGGGCGAGCCGCCCGGCTGGAACATGTAGAGCGCATCGGGCTTCGCCTGCAGCACCTTCTCCATATAGACGCCGAAGTTGGTCTCCTGGATCGGGCTCTTGGCGCTTCCGATGATCTCGCCGCCGGCGCTCTTGAATGCCTTGGTGAAGTACTCCTCGGCATCGTGACCGGGCGCGTAGTCGGTGGTGAGCGTGTAGACCTTGCGGATGCCGTTCTGGTACGCCCACTTGCCCATGCTTTCCGACCATTGCGCGACGGTCGTGCTGGTGCGCACGAAATAGGGCGAGGCGCGCGTGATCGACGAGGCGGCCGCGTTCATGATCACGATCGGCACCTTGGCCTCGTTGCCGACCGGCGCGACGGCGAGCGCTTGCGGCGACAGCTCGAAGCCGGTGAGCAGGTCGACCTTCTCGCGCAGCACCAGTTCTTCGGCGAGCTGTTTGGCCTTGTCGCCGCCCTGGCTGGCGGGATCGCGGGTGACGATCTGCACCTCGATGGTCTCGCCCTTCGGGCCCTTCACGGTCTTGCCGTTGATGGCCTGGTAGGCTTCGAGCGCGTTCTGGAACTGGGGACCCCAAGTGGCGAAAGCGCCGGTGTACGACGCGATCAGGCCGATCTTGTAGACCCGATTTTGCGCCGAGCTCGACTGCGTTGCGAGCGCGATCACGGCGGCGCTGGTCAATGCCACCAGGGTGCTGTGGCGAAGGCTCATGAAACTCCTCCCGATGATGGCGGGGCGCCCGGTCGGTTTGGACGGGCGCGCCCGAGGATGGCGCACGATTGCATACAGAAGCCGGGTCCGGAAGAGCATTTGGTCGCGGGCAAAGCCACGGTTTCGCGACCTGTTACCATTGACCGGCCCTCCGGTTGTATACAGGATGTATCCACTAACCGGGGGAAATTGGCCATATGCGGGCGGATTCATCACAGACCGTCGGGGCGCTGCTCAAGCTGCGCGAGCTGGTTCTGAGCGGCGACGTAAAGGCCGGCGAGCGCATGTCCGAGCTCGCGCTGGTCGAGCGGCTGAAGGTGTCGCGCACGCCGATCCGCACGGCCCTCGTCCACCTCGAGCAGGAAGGGCTGCTGCAGGCCCTGCCGACCGGCGGCTTTGTCGTGAACGCCTTCAACGAGCGCGACATCCATGCTGCGATCGAGATCCGCGGCACGCTCGAAGGGCTTGCCGCGCGGCTCGCGGCCGAGCGCGGCGTTTCCGAGGCTGCCCTGGTCGACGTCAAGCTGTGCCTGACCGAGCTCGACCGCCTGGTGATGGGAACCGGCGTCACTGCCAAGAATTTTTCGGCCTACATCAAGCTCAACGAGCGCTTCCACAACCTGATCAACGCACTTGCGGACAGTCCGGTGCTGACGCGGCAGATCGCGCGCGCGGTCACCCTGCCCTTCGCTTCCGCGGGGGCGTTCGTCATGGTGCAGGCGAGCCTGCCGGAAGCGCAGCTGATGTTCGCGGTGGCGCAGGACCATCACCGCTGCATCGTGCGCGCGATCGAGGGGCGCGAGGGCGCACGCGCGGAATCGATCATGCGCGAGCATGCCCGCCTTGCACGTCGCAATCTTGAATTGGCGCTGCGTAACCATCAGACACGTGATCTCGTCCCGGGCTCGAACCTGATCACTTTCCGCAGCCACACTGCTGCCTGACATTCCCCGGGACCCACGGCAGGACCATGAAACGCAGCGACAAACGCATTCTCACCACGCATGTCGGCAGCATCGTGCGGCCGAAGGCGCTGCTCGAGGCTCATAAGGCCGGCAGCCCGAACTACGAGAAAGACCTGACCAAAGCGGTGGCCGACGTCGTGGCGCACCAGGTGAGGTCCGGCATCGACTCCGTCAACGACGGCGAGTTCGGCAAGTCGCAGTGGGCGAACTACATCCTCGAGCGCATCAGCGGGTTCGAATTCCGGCCGAACAAGAATTTCGAGGCGGTGTGGCTTGGCAGCGACCGCGTGCGCTTTCGCGAATTCATGGAAGCTGAGTTTCCGCGCGGCGCCAAGGGCGTGCCCGGCCACGCCTGCGTCGGCCCGATCAAGTATCAGGGCCACGCCGAGGTGCGGCGTGACCTCGACAACCTCAAGGCTGCGGCCGCAGCCGCCGGCGCGCACGACGTGTTCTTCACCGCGGTGGCGCCCGCGAGCGTCGGCTACGACGCCGTCAACGAGCACTACAAGTCGGAAGAAGACTACGTCTTCGCCATCGGTGACGCGCTGCGCGAGGAATATCAGGAGGTCTACAAGTCCGGCGTGGTGCTGCAGGTCGACGACGCGGTGCTCGCCAACATGTACGACCACCTCGTGCAGGAAGGCGGGGTGAAGCATTTCCGCCAGTGGGCCGAGCTGCGCATCGCATCGCTCAATCGCGCGCTCGCCGGCATCCCGGAAGACCGCATCCGCTATCACATCTGCTTCGGCAGCTGGCACGTCCCGCATGTGTCCGATGCGCCGCTCGAGGACATCGTCGATCTGATGCTCGAGGTGAAGGCCGGCGCCTACTCGATCGAGGCTGCCAATGTGCGCCACGAGCACGAACGGCATGTCTGGGAAAAGACCAGGCTGCAGGCCGGCAAGATCCTGATTCCCGGCATCATCACGCACCACACCACGACGGTCGAGCATCCGAAGCTCGTCGCCGAGCGCATCGTCAACTTCGCCAAGCTCGTCGGCCGCGAGAACGTCATCGCCGGATCCGATTGCGGTTTTGCGCAGGCCGAAGGCATCCAGCGCGTTCATCCGCAAGTAATGTGGGCCAAATATGAAGCGCTTGCCGAGGGCGCGCGCCTCGCGAGCAAGCAATTATGGGGCTGAGTTTGCATGGCAATGTCGCCAGCAAGAGGGACTGTGACCCGGACAGTCTTCCGCTAGGAGTTCGTCAAGTGCCGGGTTTTTCCAGGAGAGGAACGTCGTAATGCAATTCCACAGAATGAAATGGGCTGCCTTCGCAGCCGCGGCATTTGCCGCGCTGACGCCAATGACGGTGAAGGCCCAGGACTATCCCAAGCAGGACATCCACGCGATCGTCGGCTTCCCGGCCGGCTCGGGCGCGGACGTCTACGCTCGTTACTTCGCCAACAAGCTGTCGAAGCTCGCGGGCGTTGCCGTGATCGTCGAAAACAAGCCGGGCGCCAATTCCAGCATCGCGACGGAATATGTCGCGCGCTCGAAGCCCGACGGCTACACGATCTTCATCGGCGGCTCCGACTCGTTCGGCTCACCGCTCTATATGTTCAAGAAGCCCCCGACTGATCCGCGGAAGGACTTCATCTACGTGTCGCCGCTGGTCAGCCAGGGCTTCATCCTCACCGTGCCGGCCAGCGCGCCTTACAAGAACGTCGCCGAGCTCACCGCGGCGATGAAGACCAAGGGCGACAAGGCGTCGTACCCGACCACCAACAATCCCGCCCTGATCCTGGGCGAGGCCTACAAGAAGAGCGCCGGCCTCAACACCGTTCAGATCGGCTACAAGACCAGCGCTGACTTCCTGAACGACATGATGTCGGGCACGCTTGACTGGGTGTGGGCAGACCCCGTGTTCGGCCTGTCGCGCATCCGCGAAGGCAAGTTCAAGCCGCTCGCGGTCTCGACGGCGAAGCGCATCTCTTCGATCCCGGACATTCCGACGGCGAAGGAAGCCGGCATTGCCGACATCGATATGAACCTGTGGTGGGTCACCGCGGTCCCAACCGGCACGCCGCAGCCGATCGTCGAGAAGCTCAACGCGTGGTGGACGCAGATCGGCAAGGATCCGGAGACCAAGGAATTCCTCGCCAAGAACGGCGCCGAGCCCTGGACGGCGTCGCTCGCCGAGACCAAGGCGCTGATCGAGAAGGAAATCAAGGACTGGGATGCTTATGTGAAGCTCGGCAAGATCGAGCCGCAATAAGGAACAATCGTGCTGCAAGCGCCGCCGGCCGACCTGGCCGGCGGCGTCTTTTTTTGTGGGCTCGCGTAGCATACTTATTACGCGGCCATGTCCTACGTCTGGTCTTCCATTGCCGTCGTTGCCGCGATCCTGGTGAGCGGCGCGCTGCGCGCGGCCTTCGCGCCGCTGCCCAATTTATCAATGATCTTCCTGGTGGCCGTATTGTTCGCGGCAGTTCGCTTCGGCATGCGCCCTGCGATCTTCGCCTCGGTGGCGTCGTTCCTCGCCTACAACTTCTTCTTCATCGACCCCATCTACACGTTCCGCATTGCGGAAGCGCACGAGTTCTTGGCGCTGGCGATGTTCCTCGTCGTCGCCATCACGACATCGGCGCTGGCGGGACGCGCGCGCGACCACGCTCGCGTTGCCGACAAGGCGCGTGCGGAAGCCGAAGTCGAGCGCGTGCGCAACACGCTGCTGGCGTCGATCTCGCACGATTTCCGCACGCCTCTGGCGTCGATCCTCGGATCAGCCACCAGCCTGATCGATTTTCGGGACAAGCTCGATGCGCCAGCGCAGGCCGACCTGCTCGCCCATATCAAGGAAGAGGCCGAGGGTCTGAACGGTATGGTCGGTAACCTGCTGGCGATCACCCGCATCGACGCCAGCGCACTCGAGGTGCGGCGCGACTGGATTGATCTCAGGGAAATCGCCGAGCGGGTGGTGACGGCTGCGCGCAAGCGAGGTGCTACGCAGACACTGCGGCAGGCCATCCCCGCAGATCTCCCCCTGGTCCGCGCCGACGCTATCCTGATCGAGCAGGCCTTGACCAATGTTGTCGGCAACGCCGTGCTCTACACGTCCCCTGACGCGCAGATTCTGGTGGACGCTGCCGCAGGGTCTCAAATCGTTTCGCTGCGCGTCACCGACGACGGGCCTGGAATTTCCGCCGAACTGTTGCCGCGGGTGTTCGACAAATTCGCGCGCCAACGCGGGGCCGACCGGCGCCAAGGAACGGGACTCGGGCTTGCCATCGCCAAGGGAATTGTCGAAGCACATGGCGGCTCGATCGCCGCGGAGAGCCCGGTGAGCAACGGCCGCGGCACGCGTATTGTCATGACGTTGCCGGCGTCGGAGAAGAGACCATGAGTGGCAAGACCCGCGCCCTGGTGGTCGACGACGAAGCCGCGATCCTGCGCTTCCTGCGGCCGGCGTTGGAAGCCAACGCCTACGAGATCACCAGCGCCGGCACGGCCGCTGAGGCCTTGAAGCGCATCGCCGCCGAACAGCCCGACATCGTGGTGCTCGATCTCGGCCTGCCGGATGGTGATGGCAAGGACGTGATCCGCAAGGTCAGGCAATGGTCGGATGTGCCGATCGTGGTGCTCTCCGCACGTGATCGCGACAGCGAGAAGATCGAGGCCCTCGACCTCGGTGCTGATGATTTCGTCAACAAACCGTTCAGCATCGGCGAACTGATGGCGCGGCTGCGCGCGGCCCTGCGCCATCGCATGCAGCGTCAGTCGGAAACGCCGGTGTTGCGGGCCGGCGACATCGAAATCGACATCCCGCGCCATCGCATCACGCGCGCCGGCGAGGAGGTGAAGCTCACGCCGAAGGAGTTCGACCTTTTGTCATTCCTGGCGCGGCACGCCGGCAAGGTCGTCACGCACCGGCAGATCCTCGAGGAAGTATGGGGTCCCGCGCACGGGGGCGACACGCAATACTTGCGCGTCTACATCAATCACGTGCGACAGAAGATCGAGGCCGATCCGGAAGATCCGAAGATCGTGATCACCGAGCCCGGCATCGGATATCGGGTCGCAACCGGCGACTGAGCCCGTCTTTTTATGCGTTCTTTATAGTTCGGCACAAAAGCTCCAATCGAGAATTTATTGCGCGCGCCCAATATGCGCGTCATGCCATCGGCTGACCGCTTTTCCGATCTGCGCGACTGGATTTTCCCACTCGTCGTTTCGACGATCATCTGCATCGCCGCGCTGTACTCGTGGGCCAGCACGGATCGCGATGCGTACGAACACTGCCGGCTGATCAGCCCGGCCGAGGCGCGCCTCACCTGCTACGACGACGCGGCCGCAAAGGCGCCGGCCAAAGGCGGCACTGCACCTTCCCTCCACACACAGCAATCCAACACGGGGTCATAAATGGACGCTCAAGCAGCGTCGCACGCGCCAGTCGCGGCGGCACAATTTTCCACGAGCGCGCATGGCGAATCGCGCAAGGCGGGCTTCTGGGGTTTGACGCTCGGCGCCATTGGCGTGGTCTATGGCGATATCGGGACCAGCCCGCTCTATGCATTACGCGAGTCGGTGCTCGCCGCTGTCGGCGCCGACACCGCGCCGAGCGAACCAATCATCTTCGGAATTCTCTCGCTGATCATCTGGTCTCTGATCGTCGTCGTTACCGTCAAATACGTGATCGTGCTTTTGCGCGCCGACAACAACGGCGAAGGCGGCACGCTCGCGTTGATGGCTCTCGCGCATCGCGTCACCGGCGGGAAAGGCGGCGTCATCATCCTGCTCGGCATCATCAGCGGAGCCTTGTTTTACGGCGACGCGGTGATCACGCCCGCGCTGTCCGTTCTCTCCGCGATCGAAGGCATCAAGATCGCGACGCCTGCGTTCGATCCTTATGTGGTGCCGCTGACAATCGTGATCCTGCTCGGCTTGTTTG
>Ga0105248_10010457_pt1 | contig 10218 bp, 6 predicted proteins | sample KBSS34metaG_FD_81524 | JGI IMG/M metagenome (GOLD analysis project Ga0105248, IMG submission 81524) | Switchgrass rhizosphere microbial communities from Kellogg Biological Station, Michigan, USA - KBS S3-4 metaG | ecosystem: Host-associated > Plants > Roots > Rhizosphere > Soil | place... | reverse complement strand
CCTTCCTTCAGGTTGTAAGGCGCGTACTGCACGAAGCACGACATCACGTGCTTGCCCGGCGGCGCCACTGAAGGATCGGTGAGACTCGGAATCACCATGTCGATATACGGGCGACGCGAAAAACGTCCGTACTTCGCGTCATCGTAAGCGCGCTCCATGTATTCAACACTTGGCGAGATCGAAATCGCACCGCGCAAGTGCGCGCCTGGACCAGGCAGCGCTTTAAAATCTGGTAGACCATCAAGCGCGAGATTCACTTTCCCCGACGAGCCGCGATACTTGTAGCGCTTCAGGTCGGTGCAGAAATCGTCCGGCAGATACTGCTCGCCAATCATCTTCATAAACGTAAGACGCGGATCGACGCTCGACGAAACTACGCCGGCAAGGATCTCGTCGCCGTTTTCGAGCACGACGCCGGTAGCGCGCCCGTTCTTGTGTAGGATTTTTGCAATCGATGCTTGCGTACGAATCTCGACACCGGCTTCGCGCGCCGCGTCGGCGATCGCGTTTGAGATCGCGCCCGTGCCGCCACGCGCAAACCCCCACGAGCGAAACGCGCCGTCGATCTCGCCCATGTAGTGATGCAGCAGCACGTAAGCAGTGCCCGGCGAACGCACGCCGAGAAACGTGCCGATGATGCCTGACGCAGACATCGTCGCTTTCAGCACGTCAGTTTCAAACCACTGATCGAGGAAGTCGACGGCGCTCATCGTCATCAACTGCACCTGGTTGTACTTGTCGTCGTCAGAGAGTTTCTGAAAGCGACGGCCGAGAAACGCGAGGTTCTTCCAGCCCTTTGGATCGAGTGTCGTGGGGTCGGGAGGCGTCATGCTCATGATCGGTTTGACGAAGTGGGCCATCTCGATCATCGCTTTGCCATACTCGTCGTAAGCTTCGGCGTCGAGCTTTGAGTGACGCGCGATCTCGCGGCGCGTGCGAGCATGATCGTTCACGCGCCAGAGATAATCGCCGCTGGGCATCGGCGTGAACGTACCGTCGAGTGGAAGGATTTCGAGACCGTGGCGCGGCAGATCGAGCTCGCGAATGATCTCGGGTCTAAGCAGTGAGACGACGTAAGAACAAACAGAGAACTTGAACCCCGGAAAAACCTCTTCGGTAACGGCGGCGCCGCCGAGCACGTGACGGCGCTCGAGCACGAGCACCTTCTTCCCCGCGCGCGCGAGATACGCCGCATTAACCAGACCGTTGTGCCCGCCGCCAATCACGACGGCGTCGTATTTATTACTCATTGCGTCGTTTTTTGATCAGGAGTGCCTTGCTGCAAGCGCGTTAGCATACTTATAATCGCTCGCCCTGACAAACCCGGGACAATAAGACAAATACAAGCATGCCGATCGGAACCGCTTTTCACGAACGAACATTCCAACTCTGCGAAAGTCTCAGCTATCGCGAGTGGTCTGGTTACTACGCCGTCAGCTCCTACGAACCGCACCACGAGCATGAATACAACGCGATTCGTAATGCGGCGGCGCTTATCGATATCTCGCCGCTGTTCAAATACCGGCTCACCGGCAAGGACGCGACGCGGCTGGTCGACCGCATCATCACGCGCGATATGCGCAAGGTGTCGGTGGGCCAGGTGGTCTATACGCCGTGGTGCGACGAACACGGCAAGGTGATCGACGACGGGACCGTTTCGCGGCTCGAAGAGAACACTTACCGCTGGACCGCGGCCGATCCGAGCCTGCGCTGGTTTACGCAAAACGCCGCGGGAATGGATGTGCAGATTGAGGACATTTCGGAGCAGGTATCGGCGCTCGCGTTGCAGGGGCCGACATCGGGGAGATTGTTGGTTAGTTTGGTTAAAGACGCCGACATTGCGAACCTGAAGTACTTTCGCGTCACGAAAGGCAGCATCGCGGGCGTGCCGGTGGAGATTTCGCGCACCGGATACACTGGCGATCTCGGTTACGAGATCTGGATCGCGTCGGATCAGGCGCTGAAGGTTTGGGACGCGCTGATGGACCACGGCAAAGCGTTTGACATTCACGCGGCGGGAATGCTCGCGCTCGACGTGTCGCGCGTCGAAGCGGGGCTGTTGCTGATCGACGTCGATTTCAATAGTAGCAAGAAGGCGTTGATCGACGAGCAGCGCTATTCGCCGTACGAGATGGGTTTGGGACGGCTGGTGAATCTCGACAAGAATCGTTTTGTGGGCCAGGCCGCGTTGATTGCCGAACAAAAGCGCGGGCATGCGCGAGAGATCGTCGGGTTGGAGATCGACTGGCCGCAGGTTGAGAGTTTTTATGAAGCGGTCGGGTTGCCGCCGGCGGTTTCGCCGATGGCGTCGCGTGTTGCGGTGCCAATTTTTAAAGAAGGCATTCAGGTTGGTAAGGCGACGACGAGCACGTGGTCGCCGACGTTGAAGAAGATGATCGCGCTGGCAACTGTTAAGAGGGAGTACACGCGGCCCGGCACGCGGTTGCAGTTCGAGATCACGGTCGAGGCCGTGCGGCATCACGTGCGCGCGACAGTGGTGAAGACACCGTTCTTTAATCCAAAACGTAAGACAGCGACGCCGATCTCCTAAATCCGGCTATGACAATCCTCGATCAATATGATCCGAGTCTTCCACTTGACCTCGCGTCGACCATCCCCTCCTCCTGGTACGTCGACCGCGAACTCTACGATCTCGAACTAAAAACCGTCTTCTCCAACTCGTGGCAGCTCGCGGGACGACTGGACCAGGTGAGTCAGCCGGGTCAGTACGTCACCACGGACATCGGCGGCGAGCCGATCGTCGTGGTGCGCGGCAGCGACGGCGTGTTGCGCGGGTTTTATAACGTTTGCCGGCATCACGCGGCGGCGGTGATGACCGACGCCGAAGGGAAAGCGGCGCAGTTGCGCTGTCCGTATCACGGGTGGACGTATTCGCTCGAAGGCGAGTTGAAGGGCACGCCGGATTTTTCCGGTGTGTGCAACTTTGATCGCGGAAGTAATGGTTTGGCGAGCGTCCAGGTTGGCGAGTGGGAACAGTGGGTTTTCGTTAAGCTCGATGAGAGTAGCGCGATCAGTCTTGAGGAGTTCTTGACGACGAGCCTAACGGCAGAAATTAAGGAAATAAATCTTGGCGAGCTTCATTGGTTTGAGCGGCGTCATTACCAGTTCGACTGCAACTGGAAGGTCTTTGTCGATAACTATCTCGACGGTGGTTATCACGTGCCTTACCTGCACAAGGGTCTCGACAGCGTGCTCGATTACAGCAACTACATGATCGAAAACGGCGAGCGGCACTGTTTGCAGTGGAGCCCGCTTGTGACCGAAGGCGCTGAAGCGCAGACCGGCGCGGTGCGCCAAGGCGATCGCGCGCTTTATTACTGGATTTATCCCAACTTCATGATCAACTGGTACGACGGCGTGATGGATACGAACCTCGTCGTGCCGCGCGGCGTGGACCAGACGGAAGTGATCTTTGATTTTTATTTTCCCGATGTGGTTTCGCCGGAGGCGCGCGAGCGCAACGCGGCGAGCGTCGCGGTGGGCCAGCGTATTCAAGACGAGGACGTGGCGATCTGCAAGTCAGTGCAGCGCGGACTGAACTCGCGCGCTTACACCGCCGGGCGTCTTTCGGTCAGACGCGAAGCCGGCGAACACCTGTTTCACCGTTTGCTTCACGCCGATCTTAGCGAACGCCTTCGGCGTTGAGACTCGGTGCTTGCTGTACTCCCAGGGTTGCAGCAACCCTGGGCTCAAGTTAGTTAACGCCTTCGGCGTTGACTCGGTGCTTGCTGGGGGCTCCCAGGGTTGCAGCAACCCTGGGCTCAAGTTAGTTAACACCTTCGGCGTTAGCTTGTGTGCTTGCTGTCACTCCCAGGGTTGCAGCAATCCTGGGCTCAAGTTAGTTAACGTCTTCGGCGTTGACTCGGTGCTTGCTGTGACTCCCAGGGTTGCAGCAACCCTGGGCTCAAGTTAGTTAACACCTTCGGCGTTGAGACCTCCGTGCTTGCTGTCACTCCCAGCGTCGAATTGGTTCGTTTTTTGGTTTTTAAAATTTAAATCCTTCTTGGCCGTACCAAACCTGACTCTTTGCCGAAAGCGATAGTGCCGAATTCCAACCTACCCAAGTCTCGAGGCCACTTGCTGCGTGTGCTGGGGGTGGGGTTTGGGTTGGCGGTGATTATCGGCAACACGATCGGCGCCGGCATCTTTCGCGCGCCCGGACAGATCGCCGAACAGCTTCCCCATCCGTGGCTCTTTCTCGGCGTGTGGCTACTAGGTGGTCTATACGCCCTACTGGGCGCGATCTCCCTCGCCGAACTCGGCACGATGATCCCGCGCTCAGGCGGCCAATACGTCTTTGCTCGTTACGCGCTCGGCGAGTATGCAGGATTCATCGTCGGCTGGAGCGACTGGATCTCCTCGTGTGGTTCAACCGCCGCCGTCGCGCTCGTAGTCGGCACGTTTTCCGGCGCACTCATTCCCTCGCTTGCCGGAAAAGGCCCGGCGGTCGCAGCAACCGTCGCGATCGTGTTCGCCGTTTTGCAGTGGCGCGGAATCGTTTGGGGCAGCACGATTCAGAACCTCACAAGTCTCTTGAAAGCACTCGCGTTCTTCGCGCTGATCGCCGCGGCGTTCATTCTCGGCGGCAACGGCGCGCTCACGAGCTCGCAAACCTATTCAACCGCGGCCGTAACGATGGGCGCGGTGATCGCTTCGCTGCAGGCCGCGATCTACACGTATGACGGCTGGAGCGGCGTGATCTATTTTTCCGAGGAAGTGGAGCATCCGAACCGCGACGTGCCGCGCTCGCTGCTCGGCGGCGTGCTGACGATCACTGCGATCTACCTGCTCGTGAACCTGGCGCTGCTTTACGTGTTGCCCGTCTCGGGAATCGCCGGGAAGGAATTCGCGCCGGGCGAAGCGGCGAACGTGATCTTTGGCCAACACGGCGACACGATCTTTCGCTCGATCACGATCGTCTCGATGCTCAGCGCCATCAACGCGCTTCATCTCATGGCCACGCGCGTGATCTACGCGATGAGCCGCGATGGACTGTTCACGGAACGGGCCGCAGTGGTGAACACAGGCGGCACGCCGACGGTGTCGCTCTTTTTGAGCGCCGCGGTCGCGGTGATGTTCATCCTTTTCGGACAGACGTTCGAGCGCGTCATCATCATTTGCGCGTTTTTCTTTGTCGCGAATTACATCCTCTCGTTCATCTCCCTGTTTGTGCTGCGCTTTCGCGAGCCGGACAAACCGCGGCCGTTTCGCGCGTGGGGTTATCCAGTCACGCCGGGACTCGCGCTGATCGGATCGATACTGTTTCTGGGAGGCGCGGTGTACGCCGATCGCGCCAACAGTCTTTACGCGCTGCTGTTACTGGCGGCGAGTTATCCGGCGTTTCGATTGGTGAAGTTACTGAAGTAGGCGGCAGCCGTCGTTATCGACTTCGAGCGTGCGGGTTGTTGACTCGATCATGTGCGCGCGAAAACAGCCACTGATCTGATCCGCGATCTCATCCGTGTGATCCGTGGCTAAGGCCAAAATACTGGGGCCGGCGCCGCTCAGTGCAACCCCTAGCAAACCTTCCGTTCGCGGCAATGCCAACGCTTCCGCCAAACCTGGAACTAACGATTCGCGTTGTGGCTGATGCAACTGGTCGCACATCGCGTCCCACAAAAGATCGTATTTTTGCTGCGCGATCGCTGCGGTGAAGAGCGCGGTGCGTTGCAGGTTGTGCACGGCGCTGGTGCGACTAACAGTGCGCGATAAAGCCGCCCGGGCGACGTGTGTCGGCAACTGTGAGTGAGGTGAAACGACGACGATGCGAATGTCCGCAGGCCAGTCGAACTTCGCCGCAATCACAGATCGATCTTCCCTCGTGCAGTTGATCACGAAACCGCCGCACAACGACGCGGAGACATTGTCCGGGTGGCCTTCAAACTCGGTGGCGTAATCGAGCATTGCCTGGTCCGCGATCTCGTGGCCGGTGATGAGCGCGCACAACTTGATGCCCGCGACGATGGCGGCGGCGCTGCTGCCGAGACCACTCGCGAGGGGGATCTCGTTGTGAACCGTTAACTCGACCGGCGGAAGTGACACGTCTTCGCCGCGAGCGGCGAAGGACATCGCGCGATAGATCAGGTTTGCGGCGTTGCGCGGGAGAACTTCGTTTTCTTGTGCGCCGGTGGTGGTGACGCGACACGGTTCGGACGAGTCGGGTGTGACCGTTGCGCTCACTGTCAAATACATTTTCAGGGCGAGGCCAAAGCAGTCGAAGCCCGCGCCCAGGTTGGATGTAGAACCAGGGACACGGATCTTCGCGGACAAAGAAGCGGATTCAGTCATTGACGTTTTTCAAGGCGGCTTCGATCGCGCAGGGCCTGGCCGCCACGCGCGTAATCGCGTTTGCGAAAGTGCCGCGAATCCGTTGTTCGCCGGCAGACAGCGTTTGGCTGTGATACTTGATCACGTAGTCAGTGTCTTTGAGCAGGTGCCCGGTGAGAACGGCGACCACGCGTTCGTCTTTCTTGATAAAACCGTCGCTCACCAGCTTGCGAATGCCCGCTACGGTCGTCGCCGACGCCGGCTCGCAGCCGATGCCGTCACGCCCGATCGTGGCCTTCGCATCCGCGATCTCCTGTTCGCTCACGGTCGTCACGCGACCGCCGGTTTCATGCACCGCGCGCCACGCTTTCTTCCACGAAACCGGCGCGCCGATCTTGATCGCGGTCGCGAGTGTGTGCGGGTGTTGTTCAGCGACGAACTCGCGGGAATCATAAAAACGCGCAAACGGCGACGCGCCTTCAGCCTGGATTACGCTGATTCGAGGCCTGTTGGGAATTAATTTAGCCGTAAAAATTTCAGTGAAACCTTTGCCAAAGGCAGAAGAATTTCCCAAATTTCCACCGGGCACCACGAGATGATCGGGCGCTTCCCAACCGAGCTGTTCAGCCAGCTCGAACGCCACCGTCTTCTGCCCCTCAATGCGAAACGGATTGATCGAGTTAACCAGATACAACGAGCTCTGCTCGGCAAGCTCCTTGATCACCCGCATGCAAACGTCGAAGTTTCCCTCAATCTCCAACACCTTCGCGCCGTAGTCGAGCGCCTGCGCGAGCTTCGCGTCGCTCACCTGACCTTCAGGCACAAGGATCGCGCACGCGAGACGTGCGCGCGCCGCGTACGCCGCCAGACTCGCCGCCGTGTTTCCCGTGCTCGCGCACGCAACGAGTCGCATGCCCAACTTCACTGCCTGCGTCACGGCGACAGTCATGCCGGTGTCTTTGAACGAGCCGGTAGGATTGTTGCCCTGGTGTTTGAGCTTAAGCGAGTTGAGCCCGCAGTAATCAGCGGATCGCGGCGCGTCGTAAAGCGGCGTGTTGCCTTCACCAAGCGAAACCACCGCCACGTCCCCGCCAAACGGCAGAAACTCACGAAAGCGCCAGACGCCGCTGCGATCGCGCGCGTCGCGCGACTGCAACCGTTCCGACCACCGCGCGTGTAACTCATCTGGTCCTTCGGCCATCGGTTCTACGCGTTCAATATCGAGCAAGTCGCCACAATGCGAACAGACGTACATCCGCTCGTCGAGACCAAACTCAGTTGCACAATCGATGCACCGCTGAATGAACACAGAACCTAAGCATACAACGAAACAAAAACATTGACATTGCTTTGCTCTTCACCTCAAAGTGAGAACCAAGGAGACTTTTATGAAAATCCCCGACGTGATCCGCGCCATCATCTGTTTCGCAATCCTGGCCGCTGCGCCCGCCGCGTTTTCTCAGGAAAAAGACAACGCCCTCCGTGAAAAAACGCGCGAACGCCTCAACGCGCTGCTGACGCGCGTCGGCCCCGACTTGGGCGTCACCTTCAAGCCGACCTCAAAATCGCAGTATGTGTTTACCGGTGTGTTGCGCGAGGGATTAAAGAACGCCGACCAGTTTGAGATCGTGATCAGCGTGAGTACGTCGGACACGATCGGCTTCCGAATTTTTCCGCACTACAAAAACGCTTATATCAACATCGACAAGGCGAAAAACGGCGCGCAACTGCTGCGCAAGCTCGTGCAGTTGAACGACACGACGTTTCTGTTTTGGGGAGCTGACGACTCGGGAGACGTTTTTACGGGCTACACCTTCACGCTCGAATCCGGGTTTCCCGACAAGGCGATCGAGATCGTTTTGTCGAGTATCAAGAACTCGGATCAATTCGTCGGTGAACTGCGACCGTCCATCGACGGTTCAAATCCGTAACTAAAAACTAAAACGGATCTGCGCATCGATACGGCGATTGTAAGCCGCGATGCCGCCACCAAACCCGCCGAACCCGCCAGCGGTCGCCGTCGATTGCCCAAACAACGCCGAACCGAGATTGCCGATCGGATTGTTCAGATTCGGATGGTTCAACAGGTTCTGGAAATTCACTGAAAACGTCAGGTTGTAACGGCCGTTTCCGCCGCCACCGCCACCACCAAATCCGCCACCGCCGCCACCCGGGCCGCCGCCAAAACCACCGCGACCGGGTGCGCCACCACCGGGTCCGCCGCCGCCTGGACCACGGCCTGCGCCCGCCATGCCGCCACCCATCGCCGGGCGTTGTCCATCGGGACGATTCCCCTGCTGCTGGTTGTTGGCCGCATTTGCGCCACCTTCCGAACCAAAGCTCCAGGTCTTGCTGACGCGCAGGTTCACGGTCGTCGATCCGGGTCCTTCACCGAGGTTGCGCGGAATCATGACGTCGCCCGGCGCGAGGGTCAGCTTGAAGTTGCCAAACGGAGTGCAGCGGAAATTCACGGTGTCGGAACAATCCGCGCCTGCCGGAGCAAACGCCGGCCGCTCGGTGTTGAGCGTGTCGCCGTTGAGATCGCGGCCGAGCGTGATGTTGAACGGACGGCCCGATTGCACGATGACAAACGGATTCAGCGTGATGCCCCACGGCGCGCGAATGTTACCGGTCATCACAAAGCGATGACGAATGTCGCCCGACGCGCGGCCGTACTCAGTGCTGAAGTCGTAAGGATTAGCCGGAAAACTTCCCGTCCCGTCGGCATCGCTGTTGGATTTCGAGAACACGTAATAAGCGTTCATCGAAAAGTTGCGATGGAAGCGGCTGTTGAAATTAAGAATGAACTGGTTCTGGTTGTAACGGCCGCTCGACTCGTACTCAAAAACGTTACAGCGAGTCGAAGGGTTGATGTCCGGGGGAATAAAGTCCGCGCAATTCAACGGCCGAATGCCGCTCGTCGGAATGCCCGGGATGAACGTGCCCGGCAACGGCGCGTTCAGCGGCCGGGTGCGCAACACGTGCAGCGTGCGAATGTTGATGTAGCTGGCGGCGATCGTGAGATTGCGTGGCAACTGGCGTTCGACGCTCGCCACGGCCTGCAACGTGTAAGGCGCTTGCAGCGAGTCAGCCAGGCGGTAAACCGTTCCCGGAACTGCGAATGCTATCAACTGCTCCACGGTCGGAATCACCGGAAAGAAATCCGGGTTCTGCACCGTGAACTGCTGCTGGTTGACGCCGTTAAAGCGATTCGCCTGCATCGTCAGGCTCTCGGCGACGCGTTCATAAAACACGCCGTAACCGCCACGCACGACCGTCTTCGACTGCTGACCGCCCGGCGACCAGGCAAAGCCGAGTCGCGGCGCGAAGTTCAAATTGCTGTCGATGTTCGACTGGTTTTCATAACGCATGCCGAGGCTCAGCGTCAGGTTGGGCCGCACTTTCCAATCGTCCTGGAAGTAGCCGCCGATGTCCCACTGGCTGATGTCGATCTGCGGATTGCCGGCTGACAAGCGAAACTGGCTCGCGCCGCCGCCGAGCAAACGAATCTCCGCGGCCGTTTTTCCCTGCTCGATAAAAACCTGCGTGCGGCGGAAACGCTCGATGCTGGTGACGGTCTCGGTGTCGGCAAGCGCATTATCGTTCGCGTCCAGCACGGGGCCGAGGCCGCCGCCGAAGAACGTGAACGTGCCGCCGAAGTTTTGCGGCGAGAAATTGTTGATTTTCAGCCAGCGATATCGAGCGCCGATCTTCAACGAATGTTGCGTGATGGCGAACGAAGTGTTGTTCGTCAGCTCGATCTCTTTCTCGTCACTGTGCGACTGGCCGATCTGCGAGCCACCGCCGGTAAACGCTTCCGAAACGTCAACCGTGGGAATCGAGTTGTTGGCCGTCTGTTCGTTGCGCGTCGTCTCAAACTGGAAGCGCGTTTCGTTGACGATCGTCTTATTGATGACCGCGGTTTCCGTG
>Ga0105248_10010456_pt1 | contig 10219 bp, 10 predicted proteins | sample KBSS34metaG_FD_81524 | JGI IMG/M metagenome (GOLD analysis project Ga0105248, IMG submission 81524) | Switchgrass rhizosphere microbial communities from Kellogg Biological Station, Michigan, USA - KBS S3-4 metaG | ecosystem: Host-associated > Plants > Roots > Rhizosphere > Soil | place... | reverse complement strand
TCCGGATTCATGCCGATGGGGATTTCTCTGCCGCTCCCTTAGAAGCGCGGTAAGGTCTACGACTCCTCCGGGTCCCCTTTCCGTGAGCGAGGCGCAGCCCGGATAGGCGGCTCGGCTCCCGAAAACCCGGAAGCAGCGCCGCCTTTTTCTATCCCCTGCCCAAAAATCCAAATCAGTCTGCAATGGTCGAAAGCAGACTTAGCACCGATGATCGGGATTCATCCCGATGGGGGACCGATTGAATCAGTTGCTAATCGCCGCTTGGGCCTCTCTCGGACAAGGCCAAGCGGACTAGCTTGCTCCCCTCGCTAGGCCGCTTTTTTGGAGGACCGGGCGGCCGAAAGGATAACCGCCCGGTCCTTTTTCTTCCGCGCCTTTATCATTTAGCAGTCGAGGACCGCGCCCCGAGCGCGAAGTTGCCAAAGTCGCCCGTCATCAACGCCGCCCTGTCCTTGACGGCTTGCGCTAGCCGCGCTTCGGTCGAGAAGGATGGAAACGCGCACTGACAAGGCTTAAAGACAAGGCGCTCGGTCCAAGTCAGTCTCAGACCTCGACCGGAGGTGTTTGTGGCGTGTGATGTTCCACTGAATAGCGAAAGCGAGCTGCCGGCGAGCGCGAGGGCTAGCGAACCTTACGTTGAAAGCGCACGGATTCTGGCGGCACTTCAGGTGAAGATTAATGTCTTGCGGCGTGCCAAGGTGCATGCCCCGCAGATAGCAGACGAGTTGCAAGCGGCGATTGACGAAATTCAGCAGCAGCTCCGCGCTATCGACTAATCAGGCACTTCCGCACGGCGCGCGTCGGTCATCGCTCTTCATCGCATCGATAAGAGCCTTTACCGATCAGGGTATCGATAGATTAACCGATACTCACGGCCCTGCCGAAACCGTAGGAGCACCGCGATACCGGGTCGGTCGCTTGTTCGTGCGCGGCTGGCTGCGCTTCGATCGAGGAGTGTCCCCATGCTCAGAACGATCGTTCGCGCGCTCTCTGCTGTCGCACTGATCGCGCTTCCTTCCGCTGCCGCTGCTTACCACCACCATTGGCACGGTTATCACCATCGCTGGTTCGGCTACGCCTCATATCCTTATTACGGACACGGCTATCGGCTCTATCATCCGCGCTACTACGGCTACGGCTATGCCTACCCCGCCTATCGCGTGGCCTATCCGGTCTATGTCCACGCCTACCCGGCCTATGGCTATTACGGCTACGCGCCCCACGCCTACGCCTATCCGTATTATGGCGGGTACGCGGCCTATGGCTACGGCTACCCAGCCTATGGCTATGGGGGCTACAGCTACCCAACCTATGGCTACGCGCATCACGTCTATTACGGCCATCATTACCACTATCGTTGCGGGAACCCGGCGGCCGGCGCGTTGGTCGGCGGCCTGGCAGGCGCGGCGATAGGCGGCATCGCCGCCAGCGGCGGGCATTACGGCTATTACGGCTATCATTATCACAATCACGCAGCCACCGGAGCCGCGGTGGGTGGGCTCATCGGCGCCGTGATCGGCGGCGCGGCCGCAAGCGGGTATCACTGCTAGGCTTGTCCCGGCTGTCTGCCTGGGTCGAAAGTCAGACGCTTCGCTAATGTCCGCAATGGGTCGAAGCAGACCTTACGCGAATGTCAGCTTTGGGTGGAAAGCGGTCGTTAGACGCGTAAGCTCGGCTCGTGCGGCGTCAACTTGGAGACTAACACCATGCGCATCGAGACCAAGCTCGCGGAAATGGGTCTCGTGCTACCAGCCGCGATGCGAGCGCCTCCCGGGTTCCGGATCACTTGGAGGCAAGTAAGTGTAATCGGCAATCGCGCGATTATCGCGGGACACGGACCGAGGCTTCCGAATGGCGATTTCGCTGGTCCTGCGGGGAAGGTGGGATCGGACCTGACACTCGACCAAGGTCGCGCCGCGGCTCGTGCAGCGGGGCTTGCTATACTTGGCGACCTCCAGCGAGAGATCGGAGACCTTGATCGGGTCGTTAGTTGGGTCCGTGTCTTTGGCATGGTCAATGCTGCGCCGGGATTTGTCGCGTTAGCGCCAGTAATTGATGGCTTTACTGAGCTCATGATCGACCTGTTTGGCGATGAGGCCGCTTGCTGCCCACGCGCGGTCGCGGGCATGGCTGAGCTAGCGCTCAACTCCCCCGTGATCTTGGAGGGCGAAGTTGAGATTAGATAGTCTCGGCTAACGGCCCGAAATACGCCCCAACCGGGTCGCCTAATTTCCGCAATGGGTCGAAAGCTGACTCTAGCGTCCAGCTAGTCTCCCCGACGTTTCAACACCGCCGCGATGTCCCGAAGGTAAACTGCACACATCACGATTGCACCGATGGCAATCAGCTCCAAGGCGAACCCCAAGAGCATTACGATTTTGAGTTCCATGCTCGCTCCCCGATCGGCACCGGGATATACTTGCTCGGGAAGTCACCGGTCGCAATCTCTAAATGTCTGCAATGGGTCGAAAGGTGACATTAGGTCAGCGCCCGGTTCGTAACAGCGCCAACGGCGAGGCCCACCACGCAACTGAGATGACTTGTTCGGTTTGTGTCGCCCGGCAATAGTTGGAGCTGTGGCAGAACATTGGATCGAAGCGCGCGACGCTATAGAGCTCGCCGGAAGCAAGTTCGCCTTGTGTGACCGGCTTCTAGCAGGACTGGTTAAGAGTCGCGCTCGATTATTCATTCGAGATGAAACTCAGTCAGAGGATGCCTTTGTACCGGAGAAATTCTGGTGGGCGGGCGGACACGAGGCGCTTGAGCAAGACTGGGAAACGGGAGATTTCTCAACCTGGATCGACCAAAAGGTCCATCTTCAAGGATTCGGGATTCGATTCGGGCTTACCGGCATTCTTGATATGCTTCCCGTTGAACGGCGCGCCATTGTTGCCCGGAGCCTTTCAGTTGCCGGTGATGCGAATTGGATCAGCGCAAAGGAAGCTCGAAGGTTCGCATACTCGACGGCTGGCTTTAACCCAAGTCTCGCGAGCCAGCCGATTATCGAACAGGCGAGACTCGGGTTCATTACCGCTCGCGCGGTAGTTGCTTACTCCGCGAAAAACGGTCGCTACGACGATGATTGGGAATGGGAAGAGCGCGAATGGGACATCCCTTGGTGGTACTGGGAAAACTTCACCCTGGAGGGAAGTAGTAGTCAGAACTGGGATCTAGGGAAATTCTCCGGACAAGGAATTAGTCCTGCTGGCTCTCGCTCAATGACATTGATCGACGTTCGATTTCTTCGTGAGTCTTTGGCAGCCCTGCTTCCCGCACAATCGGCTGGCACGGCCGATAACAAGAAAAGAAACGCTGGCGGACGCCCGCCAGCGCCCTTCAACGACGATTTGATGTGCGCGATTTGGGCCCTGATTTACCAGGGAGACCTCAAACCTGCCCGGCAAGCCGATATTGAAAATGCGATCAAGGATTGGGTGATCAATCAAGGTCACGAGATTGGCGACACCGCTGCGCGCGAGAAGGCCAAGAAAATCTGGACCGCTCTTCAAACGGACGTCGAAAACCCGGCGACTTAGTGATTTTGACCATTTTCGCGCCTTTTCGGCCGCGATTCAATTGAAAGCCCGTCAGTGTTCCTCTGCATCCGCTGGCACTTCGCTGGCGAACGGAGGATCGAAAATGGAACCGCTTGCTTTATCGGTAAATGACACTGCCAAGGCGCTGAGCCTCGGCCGGACCTCAATCTATGCCATTATCGCTGACGGTCGACTTCAGGCATTCAAGCTCGGCCGCCGTACACTGATCCGCATGGAATCGGTCCGGCGACTAATATCGGCTGGAGCCTAATTCCATGGGCGCTCGCCGCATCAATCCGAACCTGGTCAAGATCCACCACAGCTACACGGCGCGCGAGCTGGCCGATCGGCTCGGTGTCCACAAGAACTCTATTAGGCACTGGCAGCGGAACGGCCTCCGACCGATCGACGATCACCGTCCTTACGTGTTCGATGGGACCGTTGTCCGAGACTTTCTGAAGCTACGAAACAAGAGCCAAAAGCGTCCGTGCCCTAGTGGGATGCTTTACTGCTTTCGCTGCCGCCAGCCCCGTCGTCCTGGTCCGACTTCCGTCGATTACATCGTGACCAAAGTCGGCGCGGGTAATCTCCGGGCACGCTGTAGCCATTGCGGAACGGCAATGTGTCGGCGCATCCGCCAGGATGCCATATCGACGGTTCTGCCCGGATTACTCGTCCAAATCAGACAGGTATCGCCACGATTAAGTGGGAGTTCCTACCCCTCCCCAAATTGTGACTTGGAAAGGCAGATGACGGCATGAGCAGGCACAACGCTTCTAACGTTCGGATCAAGCGCGAATATTTGGGATATCTCAAGCAGGCCAAAGGTCGCGACGAAGCGACGATCGACGCTGTCGCGAAGTCACTTGCGCGCTTTGAGGAATCGACCGGCTGGAAGGATTTCAAACGTTTCCATCGCGGGCAGGCGGTCGCCTTCAAGACCAAGCTTGGCGAGGCGCTCAATGGCAGGACAGGAGAGCGGCTGAGCAAATCGACCATGCTCTCCACAGCTCGCAATCTACGGGACTTCTTTTTCTGGCTCGCGCATCAGCCGGGTTTCAAGTCTCACATCGGTTTTTCCGATGCAGACTATTTCAGCTTAAGCGAGAAAGAAGTGACGATGGCCCGCGCGCGGCGCGAGAAGTGCGTGCCGACACTTGAGCAAGTCGAGCGCGTGCTGCAAATCCTGCCTGCGGGAACAGCGCTGGAGCGGCGTGACCGGGCTCTGATCGCGCTCACTACGATAACCGGTGCGCGTATCGGTGCTCTCGCGAGCTTTAGACATGGTCATGTCAATCTAATCGAAGGCTATATCGAGCAAGACGGCAGGATCGTTCAAACGAAGTTCGCGAAGACGTTCCCGACTTTCTTCCTTCCAATCAGTGAGGAAGCGCTCGCGATTTTCACCGATTGGCACCGGGAGCTTGAACGCGACCATCTGTGGGGTCCGGCCGATCCACTCTTCCCCGCCACTGAAATGGCGTTGGACCAAGAAGGTAGTTTCACAGCATCGGGCCTCTGTCGTCGTGGGTGGTCAACCACCGGACCAGCCAGAGAGATTTTCAAACGGGCGTTCGCCACAGCCGGTTTGCCCTACTACAATCCGCACTCATTTCGAGACATGCTCGTCCGCCACGCCTTCACGCTCAATCTCGGTCCGGAGCAGATGAAAGCCTGGTCACAAAATCTCGGGCATGCTGACGTGCTCACCACCTTCACAAGTTACGGCCAATTGCCGTCGCATCGTCAGGGAGAACTTATTCGGCAGTCGGGAACAGCGAATGGGACGAACGGTGTCACCAACGCTGAAATCGCTGCTGTAAAGGCGCTCATTGGACGCATCGAAGGATCGAACCTCGGCGGCTGATCCAAGGGTCAGGCACTCGCGAGTCGAACGACGTTGCCACTGTCGCTCGAGCAGTAAGCACCCCAAGCGTCCAGCAGTCGCCGGCGCAAGTCCATGAACTTGGCGCGCTGATATGCCCTCACAACGGCATCAGGAACGATATGTGCAAGCGCCGCTTCGGCAACAGCTTCTGGAATTGTTGGCATCTGCTCGGCGGCCCAGGTCCGGAATGCGGCTCGGAAGCCGTGAACGGTAAATGGACCAGCCTCAGACTTCACGATCTTGAGCAAGGCCATATCACTAAGGGGCTGGCCGCGAGTGCCGGGGAAGATAAAGTCGCTGGATAGCGAACGAAGAGTCTTAGCTTTCTCCAGAACCGCCAAAGCGTCGGCAGAGAGTGTCACAACGTGGGCTTCGCCTGCTTTCATCAGCTCTGGCGGACGCGTCCAGTTCGCAGCTTCGAAATCAATCTGTGTCCAGCGAGCCCTCCGGACCTCGCCGGAGCGAGCAGCAGTCAGGATGGTGAAGAGTAGCGCCAGCCGCCCGGCGCTAATGGTCTTTGCGCGCAACTCAGCGACGAAGGCCGGAACGTCAGCATAGGGGATCGCGGCGAAATTGCCGGAGCGTGGCTGTTTGCCGAGCGATACGCGAGGACTGATGTTTGGAGCACCGGTTGTGCGCCAGCCCCTCACCTTAGCAAAATCGAGCACCGTCCTGATGCGCTGGCGCAGCTTGCGGGCAGCGGCTGGCTTCTCATGCCAAAGGGGTGCGAGCACTCCGACGATGGCGTTCTCGTCCACACTATCTACAAGCAGGCGTCCCAGCTTGGGTAAGGCATGCCGCTTAAGTGAAGCAGAGAAAGCATCGGCGTGACGCATGCTCCAACGGCTCGGCGGCCCCTCCTCATGGCAAGCGTCGACAGCAGCCTCAAACGTCGGAATTGTCACCTTGGCCCTGTCACGTTCTGCAATCGGATCTCGCCCAGACTTGGCGACCTTGCGAAGCTCGCGCGCCTTGTCCCTCGCCTCTTCCAACGTCAGCTCGGCGGTCGAGCCTAGGCCAATGTCGCGACGCCTCCCATGAACCTGAACGCGAAGCACCCAGGACTTAGCGCCAGTGCCTGATACCAACAGATAAAGCCCAAGTCCGTCCGCATGACGGCCCTGCTTCGCAAATTTGACGCGGGTCGAGTTGAGCTTCGCCATGTCTCTACTCCCTCATTCGCTCCCTCACTTTAGCGTGGTTGTTGGCGAACGCAATGAACGCTCGCGAAGGAATAATTATATATTTGTGAGAGGGAACAGCAGCTTGATTGAACATCAGCGAACTGTCGCGAATTACTAGTTGCGATCCACGCGGGGCATCCATTAGTTCGACAGAGTCTTCCGGACTGCTGTCCTCCATCCCTCGACGAGTTGCGCGCGACGGTCGGCCGGCATGGACGGCATGAAACAGTCGCGCTGCTTCCAGGTGGCGCTCAGTGCTTCCAGGTCCGGCCACACCCCGGTCGCAAGGCCCGCGAGGAAAGCGGCGCCGAGCGCCGTCGTTTCGAGGTTCTCCGGCCGCTCGACGGGCATGTCCATGATGTCGGCAAGGAATTGGCAAAGCCAGGCATTGGCAGCCATCCCGCCGTCTACGCGGAAGGAGGACAGACGCGCGCCGTCCCCGCTCATGGCGTCCATCAGGTCGTGGGTCTGGTACGCGACCGCCTCGAGCGCCGCGCGCGCGAGATGCGCCCTGGAGGCGTTGAGCGTAAGCCCGAAAATCGCTCCTCGGGCATCGGGATCCCAATGCGGTGCGCCAAGCCCGACGAAGGCGGGCACGAGGGTAATTCCATGGCTGTCGGGCAAGCTCGCCGCCAATCCCTCAGTCTCGGCGGCGTCGGCAATCACACCCAGGCCGTCGCGGAGCCATTGGACTGCAGCGCCCGCCACGAAGATCGACCCCTCCAGCGCATAGGCGGTCTTTCCCGCGAGGCGATAGGCCGGTGTTGTCAGGAGCCGATGCCGGGATATGACGGCCTCCTCGCCCGTGTTGACCAGCATGAAGCAGCCGGTTCCGTAAGTGGATTTGACCATTCCCGGCGCGAAGCAGGCCTGGCCGAACAGGGCCGCCTGCTGGTCGCCCGCCATGCCGGCAATGGGTAGCTCGGCATCGAACAGGCCCGGCGCCGTCATTCCGAATATGCCGCTGTTGTCGCGAATCTCTGGAAGGAGTGGCTCCGGAACCCGGAACAGGCGACATAGCTCGCCATCCCAGCGCTGCTGGCGAATGTCGAACAAAGATGTCCGGCTCGCGTTGGTGATGTCCGTCGCATGGACTTTTCCGCCCGTCAGCCGCCACAACAGGAAACTGTCGATCGTCCCGCAGGCCAGCCGGCCCTGCTCGGCGCGCTCGCGCGCACTCGGCACGTTGTCCAGGATCCACGCAATCTTCGTCGCGGAGAAATAAGGATCGAGCAGGAGTCCGGTGCGTTCGCGCACCATGTCTTCGACGCCATCGGCCTTCAGCGCCGTGCATTCGCTTGTCGTCCTCCGGTCCTGCCACACGATGGCGCGGTGGATCGGGTCGCCGGTCGAGCGATCCCAGACAACGATCGTCTCCCGCTGGTTCGTGATGCCGATCGCAGCAACCCTGCTGAGTTCGATGGAAGACAGCGCTTCCCGCGCGACTGCCAGCGTGTCGCGCCAGATCTGCTCGGGATCGTGCTCTACCCAGCCGAGCGCCGGATAATGCTGCTCAAGCTCGCGCTGGGCGACACTGATCGGTTGGGCGTTGCCGTCGAACAGGATGGCGCGGGTCGACGTCGTCCCCTGATCGATCGCCAAGACATGATCCGGCAGCCCCACGGGCCAACCATAGGATCGCTCAGCCCGCCCCGGAAGGGGTTCTCACGAAACGCGGGGCTATCTAATCGCCGCCGTGATGCTCTTTAAGGTCGATGCCCAGGCGGAGGAAGAAGGCTTCCGGATCGACGTTCAGTCGTCGAGCGGCGTCGAGAAGAGCTATTTCGTGCAGAGCGGCACGCAACAGGATTTTTCGACCTTTTACCTCGAGCTCAGCAAAGACTTCGGAACTCGAGTGCCGGCAGTCTTCGGTGAGCCCCTCGATCACCCTGATGCATCCATGCGCTGGCGGCCCCTGCTCACTGAGAATATCGCACCACGCATTCTCGTCGGCTACGGCGATCCCGCTGTCTTCAATGATGGCGAAGATTATTGGCTGGTTGCCACTTCAAACGACGCACCCGACGCCTTCCCGATCCTCCATTCGCGTGACCTTGAGCATTGGGAATGCCTCGGCTTCGTCTTTCCCGAAGGTCATCAGCCGAAATGGGCAGCCAGCGGATGGAATGTCGCGGACTTTTGGGCTCCCGAGATGCATCGCGTGGGCGAGGAATATTGGCTCGCCTTCACTGCCAGGCAGGCGACCAACGCGCTGGCGATCGGCCTTGCCCGTGCGCCCTCCCCGCTCGGGCCGTGGACCGACAACGGAGTGCCGCTGATCGCCGGAAAGCCGGTTGATACCACTGGTCTCGGCTACGACCCGAACCAGCCGCAGATGAGCGGCGGAGTAATCGATTCCCATCTGTTCATCGATGCGGACGGCGACAGATATTTGTTCTGGAAGGACGATACGAACAGCATCTGGCCGCGGCCGTTGGCCATGCTCCTTCGCCAGCGTCCCGAGTTGATCGAAAGGCTCTTTCCGGATGAGGCCGATCGCCTGACGGCAGCGTTTGCGGCGGCGATCGTACCCTGGGCCAATGCCCAAAGGCCGATGGTGCGATTCTTCCTGATGCATCCCCTGATCGAGGCTGCGCTTGCCAACTGGACCCAGGTTCGAGCAGCGTTGGTCGAGTTTGGCCTGGCCGCCGCCATTCTGGAAGCGATGACCACTCCGATCCGCGCCCAATCGATCGCCGAGGACGGCCGATCGCTGACGGGCGAGAACCGGGTCGTCCTCTGCAACGACCTCGATTGGGAGGGCCATTTGATCGAAGGGCCCTTCGTCACGCGTCAGGAGGGCCGATACTGGCTTTTCTACGCCGGCAACGACTTCTCAACGCCCTCCTACGGCATTGGGGTAGCGGTCGCCGATCATCCCTTGGGTCCCTACACAAAGCAGGGCGAGCCGTTGCTTAGATCCACCTGCGAATGGCTTGCTCCCGGACACGCCTCGGTCGCGCCGGGCAAGGACGGGCGGCCGCAGCTCTTCTTCCACGCTTTCCATCCGGGAACCGGCGGGTACAATGCTTTCAGGGCGCTCCTGACGGTAGGGCTGAAATTCGACCATGGGCGCGCGGAGGTCGTCCAGCTGCCCTAGGCGCTCAGCCGCCGGGACGAACGTTTCCGCCGCCCTGGATCGCCGTCGTCACAACGGGATTGCCCCAGTAGCGGACCTCTCCGCCGCCGTTGACGGCGGCAGTCAACACGTTCCGAGGCCGGACATTGATCCGCCCGCCTCCGTTGATCGCGGCAGTCACCACCTCCGACGATACCGCCGTGGTGTCGATGACCCCGCCGCCGCTGACCGCAAGCGTAAGCTCCTTCTCGACCGCTCCCGACGCCGCCGTGATCGTTCCGCCGCCCGCGACCGCAAGCGTCCTTGGAATTCGCGGGCTCTCTATGAGGACGCGAAGGCGATAGTGATTGGGACAGCGATAATTGCAGGCATCGATCCTCAATTTTCCTTCACGCTCCACTCGGATGCTGGTGAACTGGGTCGATCCATCGAGCAGCGTCACTCGCTGGACCGGACCTTCGCGCAAGGTGACTTCGCCCCCTCCACGAAGCTCGATCGCGTTGAATTGCGAAACTGGGACAACCTCGGTCGC
>Ga0105248_10010455_pt1 | contig 10220 bp, 5 predicted proteins | sample KBSS34metaG_FD_81524 | JGI IMG/M metagenome (GOLD analysis project Ga0105248, IMG submission 81524) | Switchgrass rhizosphere microbial communities from Kellogg Biological Station, Michigan, USA - KBS S3-4 metaG | ecosystem: Host-associated > Plants > Roots > Rhizosphere > Soil | place... | reverse complement strand
GGTCCTGGGCGTAAAGGGCATGGGGATCGAGCGGTTCGAAGATCGTCCGCCGGTGACGCAGGATGAGCTGCTCACTTTCGGCGCGACAACATATGAGGCGATGCCCAAGGCCGACACACTGCTGATCTCCTGCGGTGCACTGAACACGCTGCGTTTGCTCGATCCGCTGGAGAAGCGCTGCAAGGTTCCCGTCGTGTCCAGCGCTCCACATGCGCTGTGGGCCAGCGTCCGGCTGTTGGGATTGAGCGGTCAGGTGAAGGGCTATGGCCGTTTGCTCGCCCGGGCCTGATAAGTGGACGAGCACGAGATCTATCCCATCATTGGGGAAGACGGGTTTCGCCGGTTAGTGGCGGAGTTCTATCGTCAGGTGCCCGGCGACGACGTCTTGGGTCCCATGTATCCGAAAGAGGACTTGCAGGGCGCCGAACAGCGCCTGGGCGACTTCCTAATCTACCGGTTCGGCGGACCGCCCACCTACATAGAACAGCGTGGGCATCCCCGGTTACGCATGCGGCATGCTCCCTTTGCGATTGGGAAGCTGGCGCGGGATCGCTGGATGGCGTTAATGAATAACGCTTTGGATCAAGCCAAGTTCCCTGACGCCGTCCATCAGCTATTGCGCGAGTTTTTCGATTCGACTGCGACGTTTATGCTGAATCGGCCCGCCTGACCATTTCGTCATCCGCAGTTAACAAAAAAGTGGGATAATTACGTATTGTTGACGGTTCCTCGTCCGGAACCAAGGGGTGTCTCAAAAATGAAAAAATTTCTAACAGCCGTATTGTTTCTTTCGGGAATGGGTCTCAGCATTTATGGTCAGGCGGGAGCCGGCCAGGGAGCCATCCTCGGCGAGGTAAAGGATCCGTCGGGTGCGTCAGTGCCGAAGGCCAAGGTTGAGATTGCGAATTCAGCCAACGGCTTCGCCCGGACCATCGAAACCAACGACGCGGGCCAATTTGCGGCGCCGACGGTGCCTCCCGCATCCGGCTACACGATTTCCGTTTCAGCGGCCGGATTTGCTACCTGGAAACGAAATGAAATCGCCGTCCAGGTCGGACAAAACGTAAGTATCAACGTCGACCTTGCAGTAGCCGCGGCGGCTACCGAGGTTCAAGTGACGGCCGCGACCGTGCAGGTGGACGAGACCAAGACCGAAGTCTCCGGCGCGATCAGCAGCCGCGAGATCATGGATCTTCCCGTCAATGGCCGCCGGTTCGATTCCTTCGCGCTACTTACCCCCGGTGTGACCACCGACGGAATTTTCGGACTGGTTACATTTCGCGGGATGGCTCTGGGCAGCACGTTCCTCACGGATGGTAACGACACGACCAATCAGTATTACCAGGAAGCCCCGGGCCGCACGCGCATCAGCTCGCAGATTTCGCAGGACGCGGTGCAGGAATTCCAGGTGATCAGCGCCGGTTATATGCCCGAATTCGGACGCGCTTCCAGTGGCGTCATAAACACCGTCACCCGCTCTGGGACCAATGACATTCACGGAACGTTCTTCTGGTTCTTCCGCAATCGGACGCTCAACGCGCGCGACCGCTATGCCGCGTTCAATCCGCCCGAGTACCGTCATCAGACCGGTGGATCGCTGGGAGGTCCGATCATTAAGGATAAGCTGTTCTTTTTCGCGAATACTGAGATTACGCGTCGCAACAATCCGATTGCGTCCTCCATCACCGGAGCTGCGATCAATCCTGTGACGCACGGCTTCAACGGTTGCGGTGCGCCCGCGACCTCGGAACAGTGCGCGGCTGCCGACGCCATTGTCGCGCGCAATTTTGGTACGATCCCCCGGCGCGCGGACCAGGAGCTGTTTTTCGCCAAGCTGGACTGGCGGCCTACGGAGCGCCACTCGTTCACAGCCAGCAGCAATTATCTGCGCTTTATTTCTCCCAACGGAATCCAGACGGCCGCGGCTCTCACCAACGGATCAGCTCTCGGAAACAACGCCGATTCTACGGTGCGCGTGCGCTACGCGAAGCTGGGCTACACCGCGATCGTCTCACCCACCATGGTGAACGAGTTTCGTTTTGGATGGTTCAAGGACCGCCAGTTTGACACTCCCAGCCAGGCTTTGGTTCCCCCCTTCGGACTCACCTCGCTCACGGTGAATGGCATCTCGAATCTCGGAGTCGGCCAATCGTACCCGCGGCTGCTCCCCAGCGAGCAGCGCTTCCAGTTCGCTGACACCTATAGCTGGATCAAAGGTCGCCACACGATGAAGTTCGGAGTCGATATCGCCAACAATCAGGACGTGACGGACCAGCTCTTTAACGGATTCGGCCTCTACACTTACGGCACCGTCACGAATTTCGCGCTCGACCTCAGCGGAAATACCGCGGGCGGCAAGCGCTGGCAGTCCTATTCGCAGGCGCTCGGCACCAAAACGACGGACTTCACCACGCGCGACTTTTCGTTCTTCGCGCAGGATCAGTTCCGCGTCACCAACAGTTTCACGGTCAACTACGGAATCCGCTACGACTATAGCCAGCTTCCGGAGCCGAAAATCATTAACCCGGACTACCCGCAGACCGGGAAGATTCCTACGTACGGCGGCCAGGTCGGGCCACGCATCGGGTTAGCCTACTCTTTCAATAAATCCCGCACGGTCTTTCGTGTGGGCTATGGAGTTTTCCATTCCCGTTACGGAGGTGGAATCCTCCAGACCTTGATCACGCAGAACGGCGTATATCAAAAGACGGTCACCTTTACGGGCAGCGTCGCTAGCGATAATGCCGCGGGACCCATTTTCCCGAACCACATCTTAGCCAGCGACAAGCCGGCCTCGGGTACGGTCAATGTTCTGTTTGCCGCCCCGGATTTTCGTCCGAACTATACGCAAAACGGAGATGTCTCCCTGGAGCATCAAATCACACGTGACCTGACGCTCACTGTTTCCTACCTTTACAATCGCGGGTTCCATATCATCACCACGCGCGATCTGAACGTTGGACCGCTGTCGGATACCCCCGTTACCTACAGAATCAATGATGCGAGCGGTAATCAGGTCGGCAGCTACTCGACTCTCGTGTATCAAACCAGCCGCCGGGTGGACCCCAGGTATTCACGTGTGATCCAAGTCGAGGCAGGAGGCAAGAGCTGGTACGACGGGCTGGCCGTCGCGGTCAAGGGGAAAGTGGGCTCGGACGTGATCTATAACCTGGCCTACACCTGGTCGCACGCCATCGATCTGGGCCAAGGGCAAGGAGACGACAACGTCAACCGCTTCGGCAGCCAGATCAGCCTGAGCAATCTGTATAACGGTGACTACCGCGCGGATAAAGGGGATGGCCAGCTCGATCAGCGCCACCGGCTGGTATTCAGCTGGGTCGCGCAGCATAACTTTACCAAGCGGACCGATGCATTTTCGAAATACGTCTTGAACAACTGGCAGCTGTCCGGAGTGCTAACGCTCTCGAGCCAGCGGCCCACGTTCGCCACGATCTTCGTCCAGAGCAACACCGGAATGGGGCTTCCGTTCTTCACGCTGAACGGGTTCGGCGGCGATACGCGGGCTCCCTTCCTGCCGGTGAATGCCGGCCGCCTGGATGGCATCAACAAACTGGACGCCCGCATCACCAAGCAGCTGCCGATCAGCGAGCGCTTCAAGCTTTCTCTGAATTTCGAAGCGTTCAACGTGACGAATTCGCCGTGGAACACGAATATCGGATCGGGCGCCAGCCACCAGTTCTACACTGCCAACCTGCTCGTGATTTCGCCCACTCCGGGCGCGGGAGTCGGCACGGCATCGGCCGCCCCGCCGGATGGCACCAACGCTCGCCGCGCGCAGGTCAGCTTGCGGTTGGTGTTTTAGGGCAGGCCCTTGACTGCGGCGAGATAGAAGGCTAGAATCCACCTCAGTTCTTAGAGGGGGGTGGGTTCATGAAGGCGTGTTTCTTCTCGCTTTGCCTAGCTGTGTTCGCATTCAGCGGTGCCGCTTGGGCTCAGGCAATTTCTACTTCGCAGATTAAAGGCACGGTTCAGGATCCTTCTGGCGCGGCCGTGCCGGGCGCCGAGATCAAAGTCACTCAGACCGACACCGGCGCGCTCCGGACCGCCATCACGGAATCCGATGGCTCGTACGTTCTAACCAGCCTTCCGATTGGACCGTATCGACTGGAAGTCAGCAAGGAAGGGTTCGCCAAGTACGTACAGTCGGGCATCGTGCTGCAGGTGGCGACCAACCCCACCATCGAAATCACCTTGAAGGTGGGCTCGGTGAGTGAGCAGGTTCAGGTGGAAGCGAACACCACGCTGGTCGAGACGCAAAGCAGCGGCGTCGGAGCGGTGGTGGACATGAAGCGCGTTCTGGATCTCCCGCTGATCGGGCGCAACGTGCAGGATCTGGTTCTAACCATCGGCGCCGCTACCCAAGGGGGCGATGGAGCCCAACTTTCCGCGCGTAATTATCCGGGGATACAGGCCTTTTCCGTCGCCGGCGGGCTTGCTACGGGCACCTCCTACACGTTGGATGGCTCCATGCACAACGACGTGTATACCAACTCCACGCTGCCGCTGCCTTTTCCGGATGCCCTCCAGGAGTTCAAGGTGGAGACCAGCGCCTTACCGGCGCAATACGGGATGCACTCCGGCGCCGCCGTCAATGCCGTGACGAAATCCGGTACGAACCAGTGGCACGGCGATGCTTTCGAGTTCGTGCGGAACTACAAATTCAACGCCAAGCAGCGTTTCGCCTCAGCGCGCGATTCACTGAAGCGCAACCAGTGGGGCGGCACCATCGGCGGACCCATCCAGCAGAACAAGCTGTTTTTTTTCGCCGGCTATCAACAGACCGATACCCGCCAGAGTCCTACCGCGACGGTCACGTTTGTTCCCACGCCGGCCATGCTCCAGGGCGACTTTTCAACCTTCGCGTCAGCTTCCAGCGCGGGTGGTTGCCAGCCGGCCGCCGTTACATTAAAGGACCCCACCAACAATAATCTGCCGTATGCTCCGCTCAATCACATCCCGCTGACCAAGTTCTCCGTGCCGGCGGTGAATATCGCCAAGCTGCTGCCCACCAGCACCGATCCGTGCGGCAAGACTAACTTCGGCGTCCGGGCCGTGGACGACGAGCAGTTCGGCGTCGCCAAGGTGGACTACCAGTTGAGCGCTACCCACTCCGTCTTCGTCCGCTATCTGGGCACCCATGATAAGCAACCGGTACCGTTTACCTTCGACAAGAATCTGCTGGCTACCGGCGGCGGAGGCAATGGCTTTGACGATTTCGATCAATCGTTCACCATCGGGGACACCTACCTGATTACACCCCGGACGGTCAATTCATTTCGCGCCACGGTGGATCGATCGGCAATCGCGCGGATCAGTCCCGAATTCTTCGGTCCCAATGATGTGGGAATCAACATCTACAGCTACCTGCCTAAGTTCACCAGCGTAACCGTCAGTGGAGGATTCTCGTTTGGAAACGTGCTGACGACGGATGCCACTTACAAAACCACTACGGTCCAGGTGGGCGACGATCTCGCCGTGATCCGGGGCAACCATCAGATGGGTTTCGGCGTGAATGTTTCGCACTACAACTCCAATACCTACGCCCGCGTTCTGGCCACCCCCAGCTTCCTGTTCAGCGGCCAGGCCACCGGTATCCCAATCGCCGACTTTTTCACCGGAAACGTAGCTTCCACTGCCCAGTCCGCGCCCAACGTGCTGTTCGTGCGCGCGAATTACATTGGACTCTATGCGCAAGACACGTGGAAGGTGAGGCCCGGTCTAACCATCAGCTACGGCCTACGCTGGGAACCATTCTTCCCGATGCAATTCGCCAACGGCTTGGTGTATCACTTCGATCAAGCCGCGTTTGTCGCCGGCACCCCCAGGAGCACTCAGTTCAAGCAAGCACCCCCGGGGCTGTTCTACCCGGGCGATCCCGGCTTTCCCTCCAAGTCGGGCATCAACCGGAACTGGAAACAGTTCGCACCTCGCTTGGGCGTGGTATGGGATCCCAACGGCGACGGGCGGATGTCCATCCGGGCTTCGTATGGAATCTTTTTCGACACGATTCCGGCTCAATACAATCTGAATACCGAGACCGCGCCCCCTTGGGGCAATCGGACCGCGCTCACAGGAGTGGATTTCGCGGATCCTTACAAGAACTATCCGGGTGGCAACCCATTCCCGGTGGTCTTTGACGCCAACGCGCCGTTTGCGGTCAACGGGACCTTCAATACCTTCAACTACGACACGCACATGACCTATGTCCAGCAGTGGAATTTCAGCATCCAGCGTCAGTTCGGCCGGGACTGGCTGGCATCGGTGAGTTATCTGGGCAACGAGATGGTGCACCTGTTCGGCACGCGGGAACTGAATCCCGGCGTGTTCGCGCCCGGCGCGACCGTCGGCAATCTAAACTCGCGCCGCTTGTTTAATCAGCTGAATCCAACCTTTGGGAAATACTTCGGATTCACGGACACGTGGGATGACGGCGGCACGGGTAGCTATAACGGAATGTTGCTGTCCCTCCAGAAACGCTTTAGCCGTGGAGTTACCGTGAATGTGAACTACACCTGGTCCCACTGCCTCAGCAATCCTGTCAACAGTGTCCCCAACGGGGGTAATGGCGGCGGCGGTGTGTACATGTTCGACAATAACCGGGCTCTGGATCGCGGCAATTGCAGCACTTCGGCGAACGACAAGCGGCACATCGCCAACATGACTGCCGTCGGTGAAGTGCCTAAGTTTTCGAAAAAGTGGGCCACGTGGGTGGCCAGCGGCTGGAAAGCATCTGGAACGGTCGGTATGTCCACCGGCAGCTATTTCAGCGTGGTAACCGGAGTGGATAATGCACTAACCGGAAAGAACGCCACCACTCAGCGTCCCAACCAGCAGCTTGCCAATGTTTACGGGGATGGGACCTCCGCCTTTTACTTGAATAAGGCGGCTTTCGCTTCTCCCCTCCCCGGCACCTATGGCGGGCTGGGCCAATCCAACATCCTGGGACCGGGAAACCTGACTTTTAATGCGGGCCTGGGGAGGTCCTTCCGGATTCGGGAAGGCCAAGCGGTGGAAGTCCGCGGCGAAGCGCAGAACGTCCTCAACCGCATCAACTATGGCAACCCGGTCGCTTCGCTGGCGAGCAGCACCTTTGGCCAGATCCTGTCCTCGGGTCAAGCCCGCATCATGCAATTCGCGATCAAGTATTCGTTCTAGGTACGGGCGGCCGTCTCGCTTCCTTTGTCGGCCGCCGCTTCGCCGGTGGTCGACATGTCTTCCGCGCCGGTTTCTTTCAGGAGTTCTTTCGCACGGGTGATCTGACCCGGGGTGCTGCAGTGCACCGACAAGAGAACACCGCCGGCTTTGACCCGGCCTTCGTAGCGTTTCGCTTCGTACTCCGGGATACCCATGCCCACCAGGGCGCCGATCAGACCGCCGACTGCGCCGCCTACGCCCAAACCAGCCAGCGCACCCATAATCGGTCCGGCGGCGATGAACGGACCGACTCCGGGGATGGCAAGCGCTCCAATTCCCGCTAGCAGCCCTAATGTGCCGCCGATGGCTCCGCCTGCAGTGACGCCGGCTGTCGTGCCTTCTGGAGCCTTAGTGCTCTTTTCATGCGCGAAATCTTTCGTACTCTTGTTGTCGGGAAGCAGTACGGAAATATCGTCGCTTGTGAACCCGCCATCCATCAAGCGATCGACGGCGTGTTCGGCTTGCTCGGTGGTCTTGTATATCCCGAAGGCAGCCGTTTTCTTATCTGTCATGATCGATCTCCTTTTAGATGCGCCCATGGCATCACTGTTGTCAGTGCAACTCCATGCCCAAACCTAAAATCGCCGTGGGAGGGAAGTTTTGCGGTCTATGAAACGTTTTCGGTGGAGGGCCCGCGTAAAAGTTTCCGGTCGGGCGGCTGAACGGGACTGCTAATTTGTCTCAGCCGCAATCGTGAACGTGAAGGTGGATCCTGCGCCCGGAATAGACTTGGCGCGGATGGTGCCGCCGTGACGCTGCACGATCTTCTGGCACAGAGCCAGTCCCAAGCCGGTTCCCGGAACGTCGCTGCCGTGAAGGCGTTTGAAAGCTCCGAAAATCCTCTCGGAATACTGCTCGGAAAAACCCTCTCCATTGTCCCGGACGGAGATTTCCCAGCAGCCTTCACTGCGTTCGGCCGAGAGATGAATTTGCGGCGATTCTTCTTTCCGCCGGTACTTGATCGAGTTCACGATCAGATTCTGAAGCAGAAGTGTGACTTGAGCGCGGCTTGCGTGGACCGTTGGCAGCGCATCGTAAGTGATCCGGGCTTGCTGGTCGGAAATCAGCTTCTGCAGATCGGCGAGAACATCGGTTAACGCATCTTGCAAACTGAGCGACCTGAATATTCCCACGCGGTCCTGCCCCAGCCGCGAGTATTCCAGCAGGTTGTCGATCAGGTTCTTCATGCGGCCCGCTCCGGCGGTGATTCGCTCGAAAAGCTTCCCGGTGTCCGCATCCAGTTTGGCGTGGATCTTGTGACGGAGGAGTTCTGTATAAGCGGTAATGGTGCGTAGTGGCTCTTCCAGGTCGTGGCTGGCGGCCAAGGCGAATTGTTCCAGCTCGGTGTTCATCAGCCTGAGCGCCACTTCGGCCCGCTTCAGTTCCAGGTTGCTGTCGAGCAAATCGCGATTTGCCTGGTCCGCCTGCGCCGCGACCTCTTTCAGGGCCGTTAGCGAACGCACTCCCTGATAGGCCGCTGCCGCGAACTCTCCCAACGCGCGCATCATTCTGACGTCTTCATTGTCGAAGGTGCGGCTCTGATCGTGTGCGATCACCCAGATCGTCCCCACCGCCTTGCCTTCCACATGCAAAGGAATGAGCAGGGCTTCCTCGATCCGAGGCGTGACCTCGGCGAAATAACTGAAGTGCCGGTCCAGGCGCGACATCAGTTGCACGGAATCGGTATCCAGCACTGTGCCGCAGGGGCTAAAATCGCGCGGAGTCGTTCCCCAAACATGAGGAGCGTACTGGCCCGCTAGAGCATGCCAGCGGAAAATCGGGCGGCCAGCATCTTCTTCCAGGAGGCTGATTCCCGCGGATTGCGCCTGGCACAGCTCCAACGCCGTATCGACCAGATGTCGGAAAATCCGCTCGGGCGAGTTGGCCATGGTCTGGGCCAAGGAAACCAGGGCGCTGTTAAGGGCCGCATGATTGGGCGGCCGGGCGGCACGCTTGCTCAGTTCGTCCGTGATGATGACCGCCTGTAATGGCGCAGAACTGTCCGACCGGGCAGGTTGAGGTGACGACATATGAGCACCTGCCTTTCCCCGCTGCGTTCAACGCCGGCGGTTTCGCTGGATAGAGATCAATCTAGCATTTGCCGCCCGCGGATTCTGGTCAAAATTGCTCAGTGGCCGAATGGCGAGGATGCAAAGTTTCGCGCACCAGCATGATTCGAACTGACATGATTCGAACTGATACGATCGAGACGATGCGATTGCGTATAACCGCCTGTCTGCTGTCTGCCCTGGCTTTCGGACACCTTTCGTTCGGACAATGGATCAAGTACCCCACGGCGGGGGTGCCCAAAGGCAAGGACGGGAAACCGAATTTGTCGGCTCCCGCGCCGCGTGCAGCCGACGGTAAGCCCGATCTTTCCGGGATCTGGGTGATCGCTGATGCGCTGCCTTGCCCGAAACTTATTGCCGATGACGCGGGCGAGTGCCTGGAGAAAATGCCCATATCGCAGGCCGCTGCCGATCTGAGCAAGATCGTGCCCGGTGGTCTGCCGTTCCAGCCCTGGTCGCTGGAGATTATCAAGCAGCGCAAGGCCAGCGGATTGGACCCGCATGTGGAATGCCTGCCGTCGAATTTCCCGCGCATGTTTACGCTGCCGCACTTCACCAAATTCGTGCAGACGCGCGGCCTGCTGATGCTCATGAATGAATACAACGCCAGCTACCGGCAGATTTTCACCGACGGGCGTCCTCTGCCGGTGGATCCTCAGCCGTCCTGGAACGGGTATTCTTCGGGCAAGTGGGAAGGCGACACGCTAGTGGTCGAAACCAACGGCTTTCGCGACGATCTGTGGATGGACATGGCGGGTACTCCGCTAACCCAGGCAGCTAAGGTGACCGAACGATTCCGCCGCCCTAACTTTGGAACGCTCGAAATCGAGGCTACGGTGAACGATCCCCAGGCCTATACCAAGCCGTGGAGCATGAAGCTGACCCAGCGGATCGTACTGGATGTCGAGCTGATCGACGAGGTGTGCCTGGAGAACG
>Ga0105248_10010453_pt1 | contig 10221 bp, 10 predicted proteins | sample KBSS34metaG_FD_81524 | JGI IMG/M metagenome (GOLD analysis project Ga0105248, IMG submission 81524) | Switchgrass rhizosphere microbial communities from Kellogg Biological Station, Michigan, USA - KBS S3-4 metaG | ecosystem: Host-associated > Plants > Roots > Rhizosphere > Soil | place... | reverse complement strand
TTACCTCGGCATCCTCGTGGGCGAAGATCTCGACCACCGCGGCGTGGAGCTGGTTCTCGTCGCGCATCGGCGCGGTGCAGCCTTCGAGGTAGGAGACGTAGCTGCCCTTGTCGGCGACGATCAACGTGCGTTCGAACTGGCCGGTATTCTCGGCATTGATGCGGAAATAGGTGCTGAGTTCCATTGGGCAGCGGACGCCCTCGGGGACGTAGACGAAGGTGCCGTCGGAGAAGACCGCGCTGTTCAAGCAGGCGAAATAATTGTCGCGCTGCGGGACGACGCTGCCGAGGTACTTTTTCACCAGCTCGGGATATTCGCGGATCGCTTCGCTGATCGAGAGGAAGATGACGCCGGCCTTCTTCAGCTCTTCGCGGAAGGTGGTGGCGACGCTGACGCTGTCGAACACCGCGTCGACCGCGACCTTGCGCGCGCCCTCAACCCCGGCGAGCACCTTCTGCTCTTCGATCGGGATGCCGAGCTTTTCGTAGACGCGGAGGATTTCGGGATCGACCTCATCGAGGCTGCCGAGCTTCGGCTTGGCCTTGGGTGCGGCGTAATAATAAGCGTCCTGGTAATCGATCGCGGGGATGTCGAGCTTGGCCCAGCTGACCTCGTCCATCTCGAGCCAGGCGCGATAGGCCTTGAGGCGCCAGTCGAGCATCCATGTCGGCTCGTCCTTCTTGGCCGAGATGAAGCGGACCGTGTCTTCGCTCAACCCCTTGGGCGCGAATTCCTGCTCGATGTCGCTGGAGAAGCCCCATTCATAATCCTGGGCGATCTTCTCCTTGAGCTCGCGGTTCTGGACGGTCTCGTTCATTGCGCGAGTTCCGTCAGGGTCACTGCGCCCAAGGCCCCGCGCACGGCATTGCCGACCGCGCCCATGTGCGGCTTAACCCGGCAGTGGGCGTCGAGCAGGCATTCGTGATTGACCCCGTCGGCGCACATGGTGAGCGCGATCGGCCCCTCGACCGCCTCGACGATGTCGGCGAGGCTGATCGCGTCCGCCGGCCGCGACAAAGCAAAGCCCCCGCCGGCGCCACGCACACTGGTCAACAGGCCGGCGCTAGCCAGCTGGCCCATCAGTTTCTGCGCGGTCGGTAGCGGCACGCCGGTGTCACCCGACAGCTCGGTCGCGCTGAGGCGCGCGCCCGCGGGGTAGCGGGCGGCGGCGGTCATCAACACGACCGCATAATCGGCGAGATGGGTGAGGCGCATATCTAATTCGGAGCTTTCCAGTCTGATTTAGAGATTTGCGCCGCAAAACACAACCTGACAGACGAAGACCGTGTCCCTCTACCCGCTCCTTCGCCCGCTCGCGTTCGCGCTCGACGCAGAAACCGCGCACCGGGCGACGATTGCGCTCCTCAAGTTGCGGACGGGCACGGGCTTCACCCCCGAGCCGCCGTCGACCCCGACGCTTGAGACGAAAGTTGCCGGCCTGACCTTCCCCAACCCGGTTGGGCTCGCCGCCGGGTTCGACAAGGATGCCGAGGTGCCCGAGCAGATGCTGTCGCTTGGTTTTGGCTCGGTCGAGGTCGGGACGGTCACGCCGCTCGCCCAGGACGGGAACCCGAAGCCGCGGCTGTTCCGGCTCGCCGAGGATCAGGCGGTGATCAACCGCATGGGCTTCAACAACGCCGGCCAGCCGGCCGCGTGGGGCCGACTGCAGAAATGCCTGCGCCTGAGCGGCGTCATTGGGGTCAATGTCGGTGCCAACAAGGACAGCCCTGACCGCATCGCCGATTATGTCGCCGGGGTGCGGTCGATGGCGCCGGTCGCGGATTATCTCACGATCAATATCAGCTCGCCCAATACGCCGGGCCTGCGCGGGCTCCAGGACCAAGGCGCGCTCGACGATCTGCTGGCGGCGGTTGCCGGGGCGCGAACCGACAAACCGATCTTCCTCAAGGTCGCCCCCGATCTCAATGCAGGCGATCCCGAGCGCATCGTGAAGGCCGCGATCGACCACAAGATCGATGCCCTCATTGTCAGCAACACGACGGTGTCGCGTCCGTCCTTGAAGTCGCGCTTTGCAGACGAGGCGGGCGGGCTGTCGGGTGCGCCGCTGAAAGCCCTTGCGCTCGATGCGCTGCGCAAATTCCGCGCCGCGAGCGGCGGCGAAATCCCGCTGATCGGGGTCGGGGGAATAGCGAACGCCGACGACGCGTGGGAGCGGATCCGCGCCGGCGCTTCGCTCATCCAGCTTTATACGGCGATGGTTTACGAAGGGCCGGGGCTCGCCAAACGCATCGCCCGCGGGCTGGCTGAGCGCGTGAAGCGCGAGGGCATGACCAGCATCGCCGACGCAGTCGGCTAGCGGCGTAACGTCAGCACTGCCCCTTCGCGGCGCGGGTCATAGCCGCCGTCGACCTTGCCGTTGCGAATCAACACGCCGTGAACGCCCGAATCCTCACCCTGGCCGGGGCGAAGGTCGATCCCGCGCTGCCGCAGGCCCTCGTTCACCGCGGGCGTGAACCTGGTCACTTCGCCCTGGAAATTGGGGCCGCGCGCGACAAGGTTCGGGGTCGCGATCGCTTGCTGCATCGGCAGGTTCCAGTCGACCGCCGCGACCAGCGATTTAGCCACGAACGCCAAAATCGAATTGCCGCCGGCGGAACCGATCGCACCGGCGAAACGGCCGTCGGCGGTAAGCAGGATCGCCGGGGTCATCGATGAGCGTGGGCGCTTGCCCGGCGCGACCGCGTTGGCGACGGCACGCCCCTGGTTGTCCTTCGGCCAGAAGGAGAAATCGGTCAGCTGGTTATTGAGAAAGAAGCCGTCGACCATCCGCCCGGTGCCGAAGATCGATTCGACCGTGGTCGTCATCGACACAACATTGCCGGCGGCATCCTGGACGATGAAGTGCGAGGTCCCGGTCGGTTCGAGCGTTGCGTCGGCCCCCGCGGGAACGGCCGCGCGCGGCGCCCCGGCGGTCACAGTTGGCGATGCCGTCGTCCCGATCAATTTGGCGCGCTCGGCGACATAAGCGGGATCGATCATCCCCGCGACCGGGACCTTCACGAACGCCGGATCGCCGACATATTGATCGCGGTCGGCGTACATCAGCCGGCTCGCCTCGGCGAACGCGAACCATGCCTGCGGGTCGGTCGGTCCGCGCGATGCGATGTCGGTCCGGTCGAGCAGCATCATCAGTTCGATCAGGCCGACGCCGCTTGCCGGCGGCGGCGGCGCGCACAGCCGGTAGCCGCGGAATGGCCCACACACCGGTTCGCGCTTGATCGGCTTGTAATTGGCGAGGTCGGCCATGGTCATCGACCCGGCGAGCGGCCCGGCGTGAGTGCGAGCAATAATCTTGGCCGCGGTCGACCCTTTCAACAGCGCGTCGGGGCCCTGCGCCGCGAGCCGCTTGAGGAAGGCGGCGTAAGGCTTGTTGACCAGTCGATCGCCGGTGGTGAGCAGCGTCCCGTCGGGCTTGGCGAAATAAGCGAGGACGTCGGGCTGGTGGTTTTCGGCATAGTCGGCGTGGATCATGCGGTTCAGGCGCGGACTGATCGTGAAGCCCTCGAACGCGGTCCGCTCGGCATCGCCGAACAATGTGCGCCACGGCAATTTTCCATGCTCGTCATGGGCCAGCCCAAGCATCTTGACCGCGCCCGGCACGCCCGTCGCACGACCGCTGACGACTGCGGTCTCAAAGTCGAGCGGCTTGCCCGAGGCGTCGAGGAACATGGTTGAGACAGCCTGGGCGGGCGCGACCTCGCGGCCGTCGTAGACGGTGATCTTGCGCGTTCGACCGTCGTAAAAAGTCATGAACGCGCCGCCGCCGACGCCCGAGCTTTGCGGCTCGACCAGCGACAGCATCGCCTGCATCGCGATCGCGGCATCGACCGCGCTGCCGCCGCGCTTCAGCACATTCAATCCGGCCTGGGCGGCGAGCGGATTGGCGGTGATGACGAACGGCGCATTGGCCGGCGCCGCTGTGGCAGAGGGTGCGGGAGTCGCGGCGCAGGCCGGAGCCGAAACGCAGACGAGTGCGGCGAGCAGGTGACGGAACAGGCGCATGGAGGGGCGCCTAGCGCAGGCTCGCGGGTGCGTCCACGAGGAGTGGCGCCGTCGCGACATTTCGCTAAGAAGCGCCGCCGGGGAGTAGGGAAGTATGGCGCGTCAGCTCGAGCATTTCGAGAACCTGGTTGCAATGTTTCTCGCGCGGGCGGCGGAGAAGGGCGATGCGCCGTTCCTGTGGGCCAAGCGCGAGGGGGCATGGCGGCCGACCAGCTGGCGCGACGCCGCCCGGCAAGTTGCGGCGCTGGCCGGGAGTCTCAAGGCCATGGGGATCGCGCCCGGCGACCGCGTCTGCCTGGTCAGCGAGAACCGCCCCGAATGGCTGATCGCCGATCTCGGCATCATGGCCGCCGGCTGCATCACGGTCCCGACCTACACCACCAATACCACCCGCGATCACGATCACATCCTGTCGAATTCCGGCGCGCGGGCGGTGATCGTGTCGAACCAGAAGCTCGCCAAGACCTTGGTTCCCGCGGCGCTGACCTCATCCGAATGCCACCACATCATCGGTATCGACGACATTCGCACCGGCCAGGCGCCCGAGGATATCGAGGTCCATCACTGGGCCGAACTGATCGCCGGCGAGGCGGACGTCGAGGCGCTCCGGCGCGAGCTCGAACCGGTCGGCCGCGACGTCACCGCCTGCCTGATTTACACCAGTGGCACCGGCGGCGCGCCGCGCGGTGTCCAGCAGCATCACGGCGCGATCCTCCACAATGTCGAGGGTTGCACCGACGTCATCTCGACCGACTTCGGCTGGGACGACGAGGTGTTCCTGTCGTTCCTTCCCGCCAGCCATGCTTATGAGCACACCGGCGGCCAGCACTTCCCGGTCGCGCTCGGTGCGCAGATCTATTACGCCGAAAGCCTCGAAAAACTGGCCGCCAACATCGAGGAGGTGCAGCCGACGATCATGGTCGTCGTGCCGCGGCTGTTCGAGATGCTCCGCGCGCGGATCATGAAGACGATCGAGGCCGGTGGCGGCCTGTCGAAATATCTGATGGCGCGGGCGCTCAAGATCGGCGGGGACAAGGCGGCGGGCAAGCGCCGGCCATGGGACCTGCCAATGGACGGCTTCCTGTCGCTGACCCTGCGCAAGAAAGTGCGGGCAAAAATCGGCAAGCGGCAGAAGGCGTGGGTATCGGGTGGGGCGCCACTCAACCCCGAGGTCGGGCTGTTTTTTGAATCGCTCGGCATCACTTTTCTCCAGGGTTATGGCCAGACCGAGACCGGCCCGGTCATCGCCTGCAACCGGCCAAGCGCGGGCATACGGCTTGATACGGTCGGGCCGCCGGTCAAGAATACGGAGGTGCGGATCGCCGAGGATGGCGAGATCCTGGTCCGCGGCGAGCTGGTGATGAAGGGCTATTGGCGCAACGAGGAAGAGACCGCGAAGGTGCTCAAGGACGGCTGGCTGGCGACCGGCGACGTCGGCCACATCGATGCCAAGGGCCGGATCAAGATCACCGACCGCAAGAAGGACCTGTTGGTCAACGACAAGGGCGACAACATCTCGCCTCAGCGGATTGAGGGCATGCTGACCCTCCAGCACGAGATCCTCCAGGCGATGGTCTACGGCGACCGCCGCCCGCACCTCATCGCGCTGCTCGTTCCCGATCCGGAAATCGCCAAGGCGCCCGACCTCCACGCACGGCTGCAAAAAGCCGTCGACCGGGTGAACGCCGATCTATCGGTGGTCGAAAAGGTGCGTCGTTTCATCCTCGCCGATGAAGCGTTCGCGATCGACAACGAGCAGCTGACGCCGTCGCTGAAGATCCGGCGGCACGTCATTTCGAAAGTCTACGGCGACGCGCTCGACGCGCTCTACCGCAAGTGAGGCGTTACGCCCGCGGCTTCGAATAAGGGACGAAGTCACCGAACACGCAGCTTCCAACCGTGAAGTGATTGTGCAGATCAACCACCTGGCCGATGTCGCCGCGGCATAGCTGCGCGCTGCCAAGGGTCTTGGTCACCAGCGCATAGGGGCCGCCGAGATTGGTACAGCCGCCCTGCATGTGATTGACGTAGACCCGAGACGAGCCCTGGCGAAACGCAACCGTGCTCTCGTCGATCACCACCATGTCGTTCTGATTGTAGGTTTGCAGGCAGCTGACGGGCGCGCCGGCCACCTTGCCGGCAAGCAACCGATCATATTCCTTCTGCGCTTTGACGGTGCGGACTGGCGGTCCAGCGGCAGTCGTCGTGCACGCGACCAGCGCTCCGCCAATGAACAAGAGAGAGATTCTACGCATTGTTGACCTCCTCGCGAGTCCCTCCGCAGCCGCATTAGCACGTCGTTTCATGAACGAAACCTGTCTTTGTCGGAGCGGCGCTGCGCGAATTCCTCCCATCCCCCGGCACGAACGAATGGGTTGGTTTGGCGTTCCTGTTCGACCGTCGTTGGAAGCGTGATGTTCCCCGTCGCACGGAGTTCCTCAACCTCGACCAAGCGCTGGGCGATGGCCGGATTGTCCGGCTCTGCGTGGGCGGCGAATTTCGCATTGGCGAGCGTGTATTCGTGGCCGCAATAAATGCGCACATCGCCGGGCAGTGCGGCGATCCGCTGCAGGTTCGCGTGCATCTGTTGCGCGGTGCCCTCGAATAGCCGGCCGCAACCCATGGCGAACATCGTGTCGCCGACGAAGATCATGCCTTCGCGTTCGAAATAATAAGCGATGTGCCCGGCGGTGTGGGCCGGAATGTCCCAGACCACCGCCTCGGCGCCGCACACGGTCACGCGGTCGCCCTCGGCGACGACCCGGTCGACTTTGCTGACCCGCTCGGCTTCCGCCGGCGCGGTGATCGGGGCGCCGGTCGCGCTCTGGATGCCGGCATTGCCGCCGGTGTGGTCTGGGTGCCAGTGCGTGTTTAGGACCTGCGTCAGCTCCCAACCCCGGTCGGCCGCCGCATCCAGTACCGGATCGGCCACCGAGGGGTCGACGGCGGCAGTCTCGCCGGTGTCCTTGTCATGCAGCAGCCAGACGTAATTGTCGGTGAGGACGGGAACGGCAACGACCTCGAGCATCACCATTCCCCGACGTTGGGCATCGACGCCCACGGCTCGGCCGGCGCCAGCGCCGGACCTTTCTGCAGCAACTCGATCGAGATCATGTCGGGCGACCGGACGAACGCCATGTGGCCATCCCTGGGCGGGCGATTCATGTCGACCCCACTGTCGACCAGACGTTGGCAGGTCTCGTAGATGTCGTCGACCTGGTAGGCGAGATGGCCGAAATTGCGGCCGCCGGCATAGCCGCTCTGGTCCCAGTTATAGGTGAGTTCGACCTCGCCGCCGTCATCGCCCGGGACGCCGAGAAAGATCAGGGTGAACTTGCCCTGCGGGACCTCGTGACGTCGCCGCTCCTCGAGTCCGAGCAGTTGAAAAAATGCAACAGTGGCGTCGGGATCCGACACGCGCAGCATGGAATGCAGGAATTTCATCTCGCCTAGCTTCCTTCGGACTCAATTCATCGCTATTATTGCACGGTTCGTCGCAGTCGTGACCGGCGATCGTGACCGGTGGCTGCTCTTTAGCGGACGAACGCCTGGGTATCACATCCATGATCCAGAAGCTGCAGGACAGCCGCGCCGTCCTCTTGGGCGCGGTGGCGATTTTTGCGATTGGCCTGACCACCAGTGGGTACGTGCTCGGCGACGGCTTGCGCCGCGCCAAGGCGGCCGAGCGAAGCGTAACCGTGCGCGGCGTTTCGGAACGCAACGTGACCGCCGACCTCGCGACCTGGTCCGTCGACTTTTCCCATCAGGGGACCGAGCTTGGCCCGGTCCAGGAATCGGTCGACACCCAGGCGCGGCAGGTCCGCGCTTTCTTTCAGCGCGCCGGGTTCAAGCCCGCCGACATTTCGGACAGCGACGTCGGACTTAGCCGCGAGCGCCCCCGCGAAGGCGAAACCGGTCCGGACCATCTGACGGTCCGGCGTTCAATCCAGCTCCGCACCAGCGACGTGATGAAAGCGCGCGCGACTTATGCCCGTCAGGCAGAGCTGTTGCGCGACGGCGTCGAGCTGTCGGGCACGAGCATCAGCTACACCTTCACCCGACTGAACGATGTGAAACCGCAGATGATCGCCGAGGCGAACCAGAATGCGCGGCAGAGCGCCGAGCAATTCGCGCGCGACAGCGGCGCCTCGGTGGGCCGGATCAAGTCCGCCAGCCAGGGCTATTTCTCGGTCGGGGCGCGCGACGGCGAAGCGTGCGACGACTGCAATTCGTCGGGCGGAAACTCGCCGTTCCAGAAAGTCCGGGTGGTAACCACGATCGATTACGACCTCGGTTAGCCGATCAGGGCTTGGCCTTTGGGTCGGGGTCGAGTTTGACGGTGATCGGCACGGGGAGCAGCGCCAGCGCATCCCGTGCCGCTTTGCCGGCCGTGCCGTTGGCGTCCGATCCCGCGGCGCGCATCCAATATTCGCGGGCTTTCACATCATCGCCGGCGAGATGCATCACATGGCCCGCTTCAAACAGGATTTCCGGATCGGATGGGGCCAGCGAAAGCGCCCGGCCGATGGCCATTCGAGCGCCGGCCGAATCCAGTTCGCGAACATAAACCGCGGCCGAGAAATACCAGTAGAACGGATCGTCCGAAATCGACGCCGCCGCTTCGGTCAGTTTCGCACGGGCGGTCTTGAGATCGTTCTGGGCTTCCGCCGCGCGCGCCCGGTCGAGCAAAGCCTCGCCGTGTTGCTCGGCTTCCAGGCCGGGCATTGCGAGCGCCCGGTCGAGTGCGACCGCTGCCTTGCCCGGCTGGCCGGCGGCGATCCACAGATTGCCGGCCGCAGCCCACATCCGCGCCGTCGCCGGATCCTTGTCCGATCCCGCCTGGGCGGCTTGCTCGAATGCGGTCGCGGCGGCGGTCGGGTCGCCGTCCTTCTGCGCTTCGAGCGCCCGGCACACGAAGGCTTGCGACGTCACGAGATCGGGACAGGCAGCAACCGGCGCCGCGGCGGCAGGCGCGGCAGTGGCAAGGGCGGTGGCGAGCAGCAGGATCAAGGGGCGGGCTCCAACAGGTCCGAAACAATGCGCAGGATCGTGTCGATCTCGTGCGGTTCCGACAGGCGATGGCCGCCGTCCTTGATAATTGTCACCTGCACGTCCGCTGAACGCAAGGCGCGCATGGTCCTGAACGCGATATCGAGCGGGACATCGTTGTCGGCGTCGCCGTGGATTAGCCGGACCGGGCAGTCGACTGCGATCTCGTCCTTGAGCAGGAGCAACATCTGGCCGGATTCACGGAATGCGGGCGTGATCCCGCCGCCATCGCGCTGCAGCCCCCAGTCGGTGAAATCGGGCGCCGCCGCAAGGCCGACCAGCGCCTGAACGCGATCGGGCCGGCGCGCCGCGAGGTGGAGCGCCAGCCACCCGCCCATCGACGAACCGATGACAAAGAGCGGGCCGTCGGTCAGGCGGTCAATCGCGGCCACGACTTCGTCGAGCCACCGGTCGAGCGTGCCATCCTCGAACCGGCCCTCGCTCGATCCGGTCCCGGAATAATCGAGCCGCAGGAACGCTCGCCCTTTCGCCTCCGCGAACGCATCGAGCGCAAGCGCCTTCGCGCCTTCCATGTCCGACGCGTGGCCGGGCAGGAAGACGAGGGTGGGCGCATCGCCCTGCCGCAAGCGATAGGCAATCGAACGGCCGCCGACTTCGATATATGCAACTTCAGCCTGACCCATGAGTCGTGCGCTCTAGCGGAGGAGGAATTCAACATGAAATACCGCAAGCTCGGCGACAGCGATCTCGAGGTCTCCGAAATCTCGCTCGGGTCATGGCTGACCTACGGCGGCGGGGTCGAAGCGGACAAGGCGCGCGCCTGCCTCGGCGAGGCATTCGTCCAGGGCATCAACTTCATCGACACCGCCAACGTCTACGGCCGGGGCGCCGCCGAAAGCTTCCTTGGTGACGCGCTGCAGGGCCGCCCGCGCGACAGCTACGTGCTGGCGACCAAGGTCTATTTCCCGATGAGCGACAGCGATCGCGGCCTGTCGCGGGCGCAGATCGAAAAACAGATCGACGCTTCGCTCACCCGCCTCAAGACCGATTACGTCGATCTCTACCAATGCCACCGCTACGACAGTGACACGCCGCTCGAAGAGACGATGGAGGCGCTGACCCGGGCGGTCGAGAGCGGCAAGACCCGCTATATCGGATTTTCGGAATGGCCGGCGGACCGCATCCAGG
>Ga0105248_10010452_pt1 | contig 10222 bp, 9 predicted proteins | sample KBSS34metaG_FD_81524 | JGI IMG/M metagenome (GOLD analysis project Ga0105248, IMG submission 81524) | Switchgrass rhizosphere microbial communities from Kellogg Biological Station, Michigan, USA - KBS S3-4 metaG | ecosystem: Host-associated > Plants > Roots > Rhizosphere > Soil | place... | reverse complement strand
GGGCCCGTCGTACGGCAGCACGCTCTTGAGGCCGGCGACCGACAGCCGGTGCGCGACGTACTGCACCGTCTCGCGCTCGGACAGCGCCTCGAGGTGCTAGCGGGCGATGACGCGCTGCCCGAGCTGCTCGAGCTCGGGGCGCGCCACCATGCCGCGCAGCTCCGGCTGGCCGATCAGGACGATCTGCAGCAGCTTGCGCTCGTTCGTCTCGAGGTTGGTCAGCAGGCGCAGCTGCTCCAGCACCTCGGCGGAGAGGTTCTGCGCCTCGTCGATGATCAGCACGTTGTTCTGGCCGACGGCATGCGTGCGCAGGAGGAAGGTGTTCAGCGCGTCGACGTGATCCTTGACCGTCGCCGCGCCGGTGGCGGGCACCGGCACCGCGATGCCGAACTCGTGGCAGATCGTCTGCAGCAGCTCGAGCGCGGTCAGCTTCGGGTTGAAGATGTAGGCCACGTTGCACTGCCGCGGCACCTGCTCGAGGAAGCAGCGGCAGACGGTGGTCTTGCCGGCACCGATCTCGCCGGTGAGCAGCACGAAGCCGCCGCCGCCCTGGACGCCGTACAGCAGGTGCGCGAGCGCCTCCCGATGGCGCTCGCTCATGAAGAGGTAGCGTGGATCGGGCGCGATCGAGAAGGGCTTCTGCTTCAGGCCGAAGAACCGCATGTACATGGGGACGAAGAATAACGTGCGGGCGGCAGCGGCTAGGATGGGCCGATGCCGGGCCGGAGAATTGCGAATGAATGAACGACGATCCACGGGCGGCGAGCGCCGCGCCGCCTTGCTTGCCGCCATCGCCGCCGGCGTGGCCGCGGCGTTGCCGGTGCTGTCTCGCGCCCAGGCGGCGTGGCCGAGCCGGCCGATCCGCTTCGTCGTCCCCTTCGCTCCGGGCGGCAGCTCGGAGATCGTCGCCCGCTCCACCGCGGTCGAGCTGACGAAGCTGCTCGGCCAGAGCGTCTATGTCGAGAACAAGCCGGGCGGCGCCGGCAACGTGGCGATGGCCGAGGTCGCCGCGGCCACCGACCAGCACACCCTGGTGCTCGGCCACATCGGCACGCTCGCGGTCAATCCCTTCATCTTCGACAAGCTTCCCTACGACCCGATCAAGGACTTCAAGCCGGTCTCGCTGCTCGCCAAAGTGCCCAGCCTCTACGTCGTCCACCCCGACGTGCCGGCGAAGAACCTGAAGGAGTTCGTCGCCCTCGCCAAGGCCAGGCCCGGCCAGCTCAACTACGGCTCGGCCGGCAACGGCAGCGCCGGCCACCTGGCCTTCGAGTACCTGAAGATGGCGACCAACACCTTCGTGCTGCACGTCCCCTATCGCGGCACCGGTCCGCAGCTCACCGACCTGCTCGCCGGTCGGCTGCAGGCGGCCTCGGTCGGCGCGCCGGCGATCCTGCAGTTCATCAAGGCCGGCAAGCTTCGCTGCATCGCCACCGGCACCGCCCAGCGCATCCCGCAGCTGCCCGAGGTGCCGACGGTCGCCGAGCAGGGCTGGCCCGGCTTCGAGATGACCCAGTGGTACGGCCTGATGGCGCCGGCCAACCTCGCCCCGCCGGCGCTCGACAAGCTCGCCGCGGCGGCGGCGAAGGCGATGCGCGAGCCGACCGCGCTGGAGCGCCTGAACGCCGACGCGGCGATCGCCGTCGGCGGCACGCCGGCCGAATTCGCGGCCTTCATCGCCCAGGAGCGAGAGCGCTGGAAGCCGGTGATCGCGCGGGCGAAGGTCAAGCCCGACTGAGGCGCCGAGCTCGCATCAGCCCGGGTTCATTCCGCTGGCCTGGATCAGCGCTGCGATCTCGGTGGTTCTCAGGAAGGCGATGAGAGCCCGGGCGGCCTCCGCCTCCCTGGTCTCCGCCGCGACCGCCGCGGTGAAGACAACCTCTTGCTGCACCTCGGCCGGGAAGGGGCCGACCACCTCCAGACCGGGAGCGGTCAGCACATTGACCAGAAAGAGCCCGAGCTCGGCCTCGCCTCTTGCGACAACGGCGACGACCTGGGCGGGATTCGGCTGGGCCTTCATCTTGGCTTTCATCGCCTCGGTGATCCCGAGGCGTTCGAACGCTCTCGAGATCGAATAGCCGGTCGCGCTTTCCGGAATCGAGGCGACCGATGACGCGCTGAGCAAGGTCTGCCTGAACGTTTCCGTCGTGCTGATGTTCGGCTTTGCCGCGCCCGCGCGCACGGCGACGCCCAGGCCGACCCGTGCGATATCGACCGTCGGCCCGGCTGCGAACCGGCCCCGTGCCGCGGCGTCTTGCATGACGTCGACCGGGACCACGCCGAGGTCGAACGGCTTGCCGGCCGTGGCCTCCTTGATCAGGTTGGGTGTGGTGCCGAAGAAGATGTCGAGCTTGTGGCCGGAGGTGAGCTCGAAGCGGGATTTGATCTGTCCCCACACCGAGGTCATCGCGCCGCCGGCCAGGACGCGAAGCTCGGCCGCGTGAAGAGGGGCGCTGAAGAACATGAGCAGGAAGATCGACGCCGCCGCAGCGATGGACTTTCTCATTGATCTGGCCTCCCCCGGATCGGTGCGCAGTGTGCTCGCTGAGCCGTGGGGCTTGCAAGAGGCCGCCGGGAAGAACTCTGCTTCGCGGCGACGCCGCCGCGCGAAGGTCAAGCCCGACTGAGCCGCGCGGTCGATGCGGGCGCGAGCGCGCGGGCGACGTCGGCGTGGAACCAGCCGACGCCCTGCTCGGCGCGGCCGGCGGTGAGGTGGGCGTTGGCGCCGCTGGCGAAGCCCTGCTGGATGCCGATGGCGCAGGCGATGTCTTCTTTCTGGAACACGCCTTCCTCGATCAGGCGGAAGGTCTTTTCCCAGTGCGGCGTCCAGTCGGGCGTGGTGCGATCGGACGGGATCAGCATGCGGTGCGTCCAGCGCAGCGTGCCGGCGGCCACCGGGTAGAGCGTGATCAGGCTGAGGTAGTCGGGATGGAAGATCGTGACCGTGTTCGGGAAGATCACCTGGCTCGGCGTCGCCAGCGCGCACAGGGCCGCCATGTCTTCGGGCGCTGCACTGCCTTCGCCCCGCGCCCATTCCTCGCCGGCGCGCCGCGCCACCAGCGACTGGATGTGCGGGCCGAAGCGGTCGCCCGCGGTCATGCCGTCGGCGAAGAACGGATAGATCGTCTCCTTGTGCAGCACGCGGATGTGATACGCCTCGAGGAAGGCGTCGACGATCAGCTTCCAGTTCGCCGGGTACTCGGCGCGGATGGTGCGGAAGTGGCGCAGCTTCTCGATGCCGAAGAAGGGCAGCTCGGCATCGAGGCCGTCCAGCCAGGCGGCGACGTCGATCGTCGCCTCCGGCGTCGGCACCACCCAGAGCAGGCCGTGCCGCTCCTCGCACGGCAGGGCGACGAGGTTCGTATCGGCGGCAGGGCAATCGTCGAAGGCCTCGGCATGGAGGCGGTGGCGCAGCGCGCCGTCGAGCTTGTAGGTCCAGCCGTGGTACGGGCAGACGACGCTGGCCCGCGGCTCGGCTTTTCCGCTGGCCGCCACCAGGCGCATGCCGCGATGCCGGCAGACGTTGAGGAAGGCGCGAAAGCGGCCGTCGGCATCGCGCGTCAGCAGGAGCGGCACGCCGTAGTCGTCATGCGCGAGCACTTGGCCGACGCCGAGCTCGCTGCCATGCCCGGCGATCAGCGGCAGCGGCCGGAACAGGCGCGCGATCTCGGCGTCGCGGACCGACTCGCTCGTGTAGTTCTCGACCGGGATGTGCGCTTCGGGCGCGGCCGAGTCCTGCCATTCGAGGCGTCCGGCCCTCGTCTGCGCACGGATGCGCTCGAGCTCGGAAGCGGTGCACGGGGGCAGCGGCATCGGGGAAGGGTGACGGAGCGTGAGTGGGCGCATTCTCCGCCGGCCCGGTCGGCGGCGCCAGCCGGTGACGGGCGGATGCGGTGCGGCGTGTCGCGTGACATCCATGCCTGTGCCATCGAATCCGGCGTCACAGTAGATACTCGCAGCCGGCAACTCTCCGTCCAGACCCCCGGCATGAAGCAGCTCGGTCGCAGGCAGTTTCCCCTTGTGGCAGGAGCACTGTGGGCCGCAGCCATCGGCGCACGCGCCCAGCCTGCAGCGAAGCCGTATCGAGTCGGTGTCCTCGGCAGGCTCGAGAAGACACTTCAGCAAAGCCTGCACGAACTGGGATACCTCGAAGGCCGCGATATCGTTCTCGAGGTTCGGGATCCTGGCGGGAAACCCGAGTTGACGGATGCCCTGGCGTCCGAACTCGTCGGGTTGAAGGTCGCAGTGATCGTCGCATCCAATCCCAATGCCGTCTTCAGCGCCAAGCGGGCGACCTCGACGATTCCGATCGTCATGATGCATACCCCCGATCCGGTTCGGCTGGGTCTCGTTTCGAGCTTCACCAAGCCGGGCGGAAACATCACCGGCGTGACGACCCTCAGCGAGGACATGAGCATCAAGCAGCTCGAACTCCTGAAGGAAGCCATTCCCCGGGTTTCACGGGTCGCACTCGTGTGGAATCCCGACAATCCTTGGCACCCGGCCACCGTCAAGGCGCTCCAGGCCAGGAGCGGAACGCTCGGGCTTCAGGTCCAAGCCCTGGAGGTGCGCGGTCCCGAAGCCTTCGACCGTGCGCTTCACGCGATGACGACGACCCAGGCCCATGCGGTGCTGGTGCTGGCGGATCCGATGACGTTCTTCAATAGGCGACAGTTGGCCGAGCTCGCGATACGACATCGACTGCCGATGATGGGAAGCCTGCCGGACTACGCGGAAGCCGGAAGCATCATGTCCTATTGGGCGGATACCGGCGACGTCTACCGCCGAGCCGCGAGCTACGTCGACCGACTTCTCAAGGGCGCGAAGCCTGCCGACTTGCCGATCGAGCAGCCGACCAAGTTCGAACTGGTGGCCAATCTCAGGACCGCCAAGGCGCTCGACATCATGCTGCCGCGGTCGATCATTCTCCGCGCCGACCGGTTGATCGAATAGGAGAACGCAACATGGCTGAGCGACGTTTCGAAAGCAAGGTCGCGCTCGTCACCGGCGGCAACAGCGGCATCGGCTTGGCGGTCGCCACTGCGCTGGTGAAGGAAGGCGCGAAGGTCGTCCTTTCCGGCCGCAACGAGGCCACGGTGGCCGCCGCGGTGAAGGCGCTCGGCGCTTCGGCGAAAGGTGTCGTCGCCGACACCGGCCGCGTCGACGGCATCGACCGCGTCGTCGCCGCGACAAGCGAGTTCGGCGGCGGCCGGCTCGACATCCTCTTCTGCAACGCCGGCATCGGCGCCTTCGGCCCGATCGCGACGATCAGCGAGCAGAAATGGGACGAGCTCATGGGCGTCAACCTGAAGGGCGTCTTCTTCACGGTGCAGAAGGCCCTGCCGCTGATGACCAGGGGCGGCGCGATCGTCCTCAACGCCTCGGTCGCGGCCGGCAAGGGCGACCCGGGGGGATCGATGTATGCCGCGAGCAAGGCGGCGGTGCGCTCGCTCGGCCGCAGCCTCGGCGCCGAGCTGGTGTCGGCCGGCATTCGCGTCAACGTCGTCAGCCCCGGGCCGATCGAGACGCCGATCTTCGGCAAGGCCGGCATGAACGAGCAGCAGATCGCCGACATCAAGGTCGCCTGGTCGGACCGCAACCCGATGAAGCGCTTCGGCACGCCCGAGGAGGTCGCCGCGACGGTGCTGTTCCTCGCGTCGGACGCGGCGTCGTACATCACCGGCGTCGACCTGCTGGTCGACGGCGGGCGCGGCAGCTTCTGAGGCGCGGCGTTCGCCGCTCTTGCCGGTAGGCTCGGCGGCGGATCAGCGTGGCGGCGCGGGCATCGCGCCTGTCGATGCTCCCGCGCCGGCTTCGAAGGTCAGCGACGACCACAGGCTTTCCCAGCGCGCGCCGCTCGCCGCCGGCGCGTCGATCATGTGCACGACGCTGATCAGCCAGATGCCGCCCTCGGGCAGGACGAAGCGCACGCGGCCCTGCGCATCGGTGCGGGCCGAGAGGCGCCGCTCGTTGCCGTCTTTTGGAAATGCCTTGACCAGCGCGCCTGCGAGCGGCTTGCCGCGGTAGAGCAGGCGCAGCGCGAACGGTCCGCCGGCAGCGAGCGGACGCGGGTCGGTCTCGGGAACGAGCTCCAGGGTCAGGCCGACCGGCTGGCGCCAGCGCGGCGCCTTGTCTGCCGCGGCAGCGCCTGGTGCGACCAGCATCGCCTTGGCGTTGCGCGAGAAGATCTCGATCCCGGGCTGCTGCGACTCGCCGTTCGCGGCGCGAGTGGCGATGACGCGGTCCAGCCCTTCGTCGCGCAGGTAGCTCTCGAACGCCCCGGCCTCGAGCCGCACCGGCGACGGTCGCGAGCGGTAGAGGGCGATGGCGATGCCCGGCCGGCGCAACGCGACCCTGCCGGCCGGATCGGCGCCGGGGTCGCCTTCGATCCGCCGCTCGCCGAGCGCATCGACCAGGGCGAAGCGGATGATCCGTGCCGGATCGCGCGGCAGCGTCTCGCCCGGCCAGCCGGTGCCGACGCGGTGCGCGATCGCGATCGACTCAGCCGCGGGGGCGGCGAAGCGGTCCGGGAGCAGCCAGTATTCGTGCGCCGTCCCCGCCGTCGGCAGCAGCAGGGCGATCGCCAGCAGGAGAGGGAAGCATCGTCTCGTCATCGGCGCCAATTGTCCGCAATGCCCGGCTGTGCTCGAGCAGCAGCTGCGCGATCACGCCGGCGGCGATCACCTCGGGTTCCTTGCCGGCGATGCCGTCGATGCCGATCGGGCAGGTAAGGCGGGCGATGCGCTCAGCGGCAATGCCGCGCTCCTCCAGCCGACGGACGAACCTCGCGCGCTTGGTCTTCGAGCCGATCAGGCCGCAGAAGGCGAAGTCGCCGCGGCCGAGGATCGCCTCGACGATGCGCAGGTCGAGCGCGTGCTCGTGGGTGAGGACGAGAAAGAAGGCGCCCGGCGGCGCATGTCGCACTTCGGCCTCGATCGTGTCGACCGCGACCTGGCGGATCCGCCCCGGCCAGGGCGAGCCGAACGTGGTGGTGGCCGGGAACTCCTCGTCGCGCGGGTCGAACCAGTCGACCTCGACGTCGAGCGCGGCGAGCCCGCTGGCGATGGCGCGGCCGACGTGGCCGGCGCCGTGCAGTTGGAGACGAAACAGCGGCTCGGCCGCGGGCCAGCGGGCGAGCGCTTCGGCATCGAGCGGCGCGAAGGCGAGCGTGACCGCACCGCCGCAGCATTGCCCGAGCGAGGGGCCGAGCGCGAAGTGGCGCTCCTCGCGCTCGCGTCGGCCGCCGGCCATCAGCGATCGTGCCGCGGCGATCGCCTTCAGCTCCAGGTGGCCGCCGCCGATCGTGCCCACGGTCTCGACCGCGGACACCAGCATGCGCGTGCCGCGCTCCCGCGGCGCCGAGCCCTGCGTCCGCACCACCTCGACGACGACCGCGGCCCGGCCCTGGTGCAGCCAGGCGATGGCGAGCTCACGCACTGTCCGGTCGATCACGGCGCGCTCCCGGCCTGCACCGCGGTCAGCGCGCGCAGGATCGCCTCGCTCGTGGCCGGCGCGGTGAGCGGCGGGTCGAGGCGATGCCCGCCCGCGGCCGAGATCGCATCGCGGATCGCGTAGAACACCGAGAACGGCAGGAGGAGCGGCGGCTCGCCGGTGGCCTTGCTGCGATGGATGGTGTCGGCGACGTTGCCGCCCTGCCAGAGGCGCACGTCGAACACAGGCGGGCAGTCGTTCGCGGTCGGGATCTTGTAGGTGCTCGGCGCATGCGTCAGCAGCAGGCCGGCCTTGGCCGAGCCGTCGTTCGGATGCCAGACCAGCTCTTCCATCGTCAGCCAGCCCATGCCCTGGATGAAGCCGCCCTCGACCTGGCCGAGGTCGATCGCCGGGTTGAGGGAGGTGCCGGCGTCGTGCAGCACGTGCGCGGCGAGCAGCTTCCATTCGCCGGTGAGGGTGTCGACGACGACCTCGCTCACCGCCGCGCCGTAGGCGAAGTAGAAAAACGGCTTGCCCTGCATCGTGTCCTTGTTCCACGACAGGCCGGGGGTGGCGTAGAAGCCGTCGGACCAGAGCTGCACCCGGGCCATGTAGGCCTCGACCACGAGCTCGCGAAAGCTCATCGTCTTCGCCGCGCCGATCGTCACCTGGCCGTTGGCGAAGCGCACCTCGGCGGCAGGAACGGCGTAGCGCTCGGCGGCGAAGGTGGCGAGGCGGTCGCGGATCTGCCGGGCCGCGTCCTGCGCCGCCTTGCCGTTCAGGTCGCTGCCGGTCGAGGCGGCGGTGGCCGAGGTGTTGGCGACCTTGTGCGTGTCGGTGGCGCTGGAGCGCACCATCTCGAAGTCGATGCCGAGCTCGTGCGCCACCACCTGCGCCACCTTGGTGTTGAGGCCTTGGCCCATCTCGGTGCCGCCGTGGTTCACCAGCACCGAGCCGTCGCCATAGACGTGCACCAGCGCGCCGGCCTGGTTGAGGTGCACCAGGTTGAAGGAGATGCCGAACTTCACCGGGGTGAGGGCGAGGCCGCGCTTCAGGACCTCGCTGCTCGCGTTGAACGCCGCGATCTGCAGGCGGCGCGCCCGGTAGTCGCTGCTCGCCTCCAGTTCGGCGACGAGCGCGTGGATGCAGTTGTCCTGGACCACCTGGCCGTAGGGCGTGACGTTGCGCTCGCCCGCACCGGCGGCGCCCGGGCTCGGGCCGTAGAAATTCAGCCGGCGAACGTCGAGCGGATCCTTGCCGAGCTTCCTCGCGACCGTGTCGAGGATGTTCTCGACCGCGATCGCGCCCTGCGGGCCGCCGAAGCCGCGAAAGGCGGTGTTGCTCTGGGTGTTGGTGCGGCCCGAGTAGCCGTGGATCGCGACGTCGGGCAGCCAGTAGGCGTTGTCGAAGTGGCAGATGGCGCGCGTCATCACCGGCCCGGACAGGTCGGCGGAGAAGCCGGCCCGCGAGACCATCGTCAGCTCGGCGCCGAGGATCCGGCCGGCATCGTCGTAGCCGACCTCGTAGTCGTAGTGGAAGCAGTGGCGCCGGCCGGTGACCATGAAGTCGTCGTCGCGGTCGAGGCGCAGCTTCACCGGCCGGGCCAGCTTCTTTGCGGCGATCGCGGCGACGCAGGCGAACAGGGCCGACTGCGACTCCTTGCCACCGAAGCCGCCGCCCATGCGCCGGCATTCGACCTGCACCTGGTGCGAGCGCAGGCCGAGGCAATGCGCCACCAGGTGCTGCATCTCACTCGGATGCTGGGTCGAGCAGTGCACCAGCATGCCGTCGTCCTCGCGCGGCACCGCGTAGGAGATCTGGCCTTCGAGATAGAACTGCTCCTGGCCGCCGACCTCGAGCGTGTCGGCGAGGCGATGCGGCGCGGCGGCGATGGCGGCGCGGGCGTCGCCGCGCAGCAGATGCATCGGCGGCAGCACGTAGCTGCCGGCGGCGTGCGCCTCCACCGGCGTGATCAGGGCCGGCAGCGGCTCGATGCGCAGCGCCGTCTTGGCCTGCGCCGCCGCCCGCCGTGCCGCATCGCGCGTTGTCGCGATCACGGCGAACACCGGCTGGCCGAGGTAGTGCACCTCGCCCTCGGCGAGGATCGGATCGTCGTGGATCACCGGGCCGCAGTCGTTCGGCCCGGGAATGTCGGCGGCGGTCAGGACGGCGACGACGCCGGGCTCGGCGGCGATGCGCGCGATGTCGATCGTCAGCAGCCGGCCGTGCGCCACGGGCGAAAGGCCGAGCGCGGCGTGCAGCGTGCCGGCGAGCTCGGGCAGGTCGTCGACGTAGGGCGCCGCGCCGGCGACATGCAAGTGCGCCGACTCGTGCGCCCGCGACACGCCGACGCGGGCGCCGGCGGCAACCCCGGCATCGGGTGCCGCCAGCCAGCGCGGATCGAGAGCCCGGTTCACGACCCGGCTCCTGCCGGCACCAGCGGTGCGGCGTGCGCCAGCGTGCTCCAGACGCTGGTCTGCTCCGTGCCGAGCGGCGAGGCCGGCCGGGTCTCCAGCCAGAGGCGGCGCAACAGGTTCTGCGCCACCTGCAGGCGGTAGGCCGCGCTGGCACGCATGTCGCTGAGCGGCGTGAAGTCGACGGCCAGCGCCTGCTGGGCGTCGCGCAGCGTCGCCTCGGTCCAGGGCTGGCCGAGCACCACGGCTTCGGCCTGGGCGGCGCGCTTCACCGTCGCCGCCATGCCGCCGAAGGCGAAGCGCACGGCGCTCACCACCTCGCCGTCGAGACCGATCGCCAGGCCGGCGCAGACCGCGGAGATGTCGCAATCGAAGCG
>Ga0105248_10010451_pt1 | contig 10222 bp, 8 predicted proteins | sample KBSS34metaG_FD_81524 | JGI IMG/M metagenome (GOLD analysis project Ga0105248, IMG submission 81524) | Switchgrass rhizosphere microbial communities from Kellogg Biological Station, Michigan, USA - KBS S3-4 metaG | ecosystem: Host-associated > Plants > Roots > Rhizosphere > Soil | place... | reverse complement strand
TTCCAGGGCACGAAGTGGACGGTCGCGGGCCAGGTCGGCGAGGCCACCGGCAACCACCATCCCTCGATCTCCCCGTACGGTTTGTTCGATACCGCCGACGGCGCCGTGCAGATCGCGGTCGGCAGCGAGGGGCTCTGGAAGCGGTTCTGCGAGGGCTTTGAACTCCATCCCGATACGCCCGGAATGGCTACGAACCCGCAACGCGTGGCGAACAGCAAGCGGGTCAAAGATATGGTCCAGAGTGCGTTCGCGCTGTACGGCACCGACGAGTTGCTCGCGAAGCTCGACCGAATCGGCGTGCCAGCCGGGCGAATTCGCACGATTCGTGAGGTATACGAGTGGGAGCAGACGCAGTCTCAGGGTCTGCTCATCGACGTGGACCACGACACATTGGGGACCATCACGTTGCCTGGTCCGCCGCTGCGGTTCTTCGACGCGAACGGCGCCGAACTCACCCGTCGCCTGCACACCGCCCCGCCGGTGCTCGGCGCCGACAATGACCTGATCGCGGCGACGGTGCAGGCGGAACGGCGATGACCCGGCGCGGCGCCCATAACGTCATCGCGCTGCTCGCCGACCCCGCGTCGTGGCAATCCTGGGACCGGCCACCGACGCAGTTAACGGCCGACCCGCAGTATGCGGAGGAGCTGGCGTGCGCACGGGCCAAGACCGGGCTCGACGAAGCGGTGATCACCGGAGTCGCGACCATCCGTGGCCACCGGATCGCAATGCTGGTGTGCGACTTCGGTTTTCTCGGGGGCTCGATCGGAGTCGCGGCAAGCGACCGTCTGACCGCGGCCATTCGGCAGGCCACCGCTGAGAAACTGCCGTTGCTCGCGCTACCGACCTCCGGGGGAACCCGCATGCAGGAAGGGACGACCGCATTCCTGCAAATGGTCAAGATCACCTCCGCCGTAGTCGCCCACAAGTCCGCGCACCTGCCGTATCTGGTTTATCTGCGCGACCCCACCACCGGTGGAGTGTTCGCCTCCTGGGGCTCACTGGGCCACGTCACCTTCGCGGAACCCGGCGCCCTGGTCGGTTTTCTCGGGCCTCGTGTGTACGAAGCGCTCTACGGCAATCCGTTTCCGACCGGTGTGCAGACCGCGGAAAACCTCTACGCCCGCGGACTCATCGACGCGGTCACTCCGCTGCACGAACTCGGCGACATGGTGGACCGCGCGCTGACCATCATCACACGCTCCCCGCACACAACCACCCTGCCCAGGGCGGTGAGCACCCCATCACCCGACATCCCAGCGTGGCAGTCGGTGACAGCCTCGCGCCGCCCGGAGCGCCCGGGCGTTCGCGAGTTGCTCCACCACGCCGCCACCGACGTGTTGATGCTCAACGGAACCGGCCAAGGCGAGAACGACCCCGGACTCCTCTTGGCGCTCGCACGGTTCGGTGACATGCCGTGCGTGCTGCTCGGGCAGGACCGGCACAGCCAAACTGCCCGGGCACCCCTCGGCCCTGGCGCGCTCCGACAGGCCCGCCGCGGCATGCGGCTGGCCGCCGACCTGCGCCTGCCCTTGGTCACCGTGATCGACACAGCCGGCGCCGCGCTGTCCCGAGAAGCCGAGGAACGCGGACTGGCGGGCGAGATCGCGAGGTGCATCGCAGACATCGTCGCGCTCGAAGTGCCCACTGTCTCAGTGCTTCTCGGGCAGGGCACCGGCGGCGGAGCGCTCGCGCTCGTGCCTGCCGACCGGATCCTCGCGGCACAACACGGATGGCTCTCCCCGCTTCCCCCCGAGGGGGCCAGCGCGATCCTTCACCACGACACGAGCCACGCTCCGGCTATGGCTGCCAAACAAGGAGTGCGGTCCGCGGACCTGCTCGCAGACGGCATCATCGACCGTGTCATCCCCGAATACCCCGACGCCGCCGCCGAACCCGAGCCATTCTGCCTCCGCGTCGGCGCCACCGTCCGCGACGAACTGGCGGCACTCGGCAATGCGGACTCCCCGCGAAGGCTCACCGAACGTACGCAAAGATTCGACCGGATCGGCCAATCCGACCCCGCCCTGGCACCAACTGGATAGTGACCACGCCCAACGACCCGCATCCACTGATAGGGAGCCCGCCCGTGTGGAGTGAGTGCATCGCGACCAGAGCCCAACGACGGCTGGTCGACTACTACCGCACCAGGGCGGCCAGGACACTACCCGACCCCTCGACCTCTGTATGGGACTGGCAGCTTCGGGGGTCGTGCTGCGGAATGGACCCGTCGATTTTCTTTCCCAGCGCGGGATCTCGACGCGCCAGAGATGAACCACGCGCAAAAGCGGTCTGCGAGGGATGCCCGGTGCTCACGCGATGCCGCCAGTACGCCCTCGATGCCGCTGAGCCACATGGGATTTGGGGCGGCATGACCCCCTCGAGAGAGCCCTGCTGACCCCCCACACTCAACTGACCGGGCAGACCCGGCCCCGCGAGACCACCACCGATCCACGGCGAAACCCAACCACCGCCGTTGCGCCGGGCTGACCCGGCGCATAACCACCGAAGACAGGAGAACCACCATGACCATCGCCACCCATTCCGCACCGAGGACTACCGACGACGCGCCCATCGCGCCCGAAACCGGAAAAGCCGACGCCTCCAACGGCATTCCCCACGACTTCGTCCCCGGCCTCGCCGGTGTGCCGGCGTTCACCACCGAGATCGCCGAGCCCGACCGGGACGGTGGTGCGCTGCGCTATCGCGGGGTGAACGTCGAGGATCTGGTGGCGGAGAAGGTGGAATTCGGCGACGTGTGGGCGCTACTGGTGGACGGCGAGTTCGGCGCGGGCCTGCCGCAGGCGGAGCGGTGCGAGTTGCCGGTGCACACCCGCGACGTGCGCGTCGACGTGCAGGCCGGCCTGGCCATGCTGGCGCCGATGTGGCGCTTTCAGCCGTTGCTGGACATCGACGACCAAACCGCGCGTGAGCAGTTGGCCCGCGCGTCGGCGATGGCGCTGTCCTTCGTCGCGCAGTCCGCGCGCGGAGCCTACTGGCCCCCGGTATCGCAGTCGAGAATCGACAACTGCACCACCGTCGCCGCCCAGTTCATGACCCGGTGGAAGGGCGACCCGGACCCGCGCCACATCGACGCCATCGACGCCTACTGGGTCTCCGCCGCCGAGCACGGCATGAACGCCTCCACCTTCACCGCCCGGGTGATCGCGTCCACCGGCGCCGACGTCGCCGCGTCGCTCTCCGGTGCGATCGGCGCGATGTCCGGGCCGCTGCACGGCGGCGCCCCGGCGCGGGTGCTGCCGATGATCCAGGAGGTGGAGCGCACCGGTGATGCGAAGGGCGTAGTCAAGGGCATCCTCGACAGCAAGCAGCGGCTGATGGGCTTCGGCCATCGGGTGTACCGGGCCGAGGATCCGCGGGCGCGGGTCCTGCGCGCCACCGCGAAACGGCTTGGGGCACGCCGCTACGAGGCCGCCGCCGCGCTGGAACAGGCCGCGCTCAGCGAGCTGCGCGAGCGCCGCCCGGACCGGGCCATCGAGACCAACGTCGAGTTCTGGGCCGCGGTTATCCTCGACTTCGCCGAGGTCCCCGCGTACATGATGCCGGCCATGTTTATCTCCGCGCGCACCGCGGGCTGGTCCGCGCACATCCTCGAGCAGAAGCGGCTGGGCAAACTCGTGCGCCCCGCTGCCCTCTATACCGGGCCAGGACCCCGCACCCCGGACGCGGTAGACGGCTGGACCAAACGTCGCGCGGGCTCGGCGGCGTGTAGCAGCTAGCACATCTGCCGATATCAGCTGGCGGGCAGTGCCAATGGGCGCCATCGGTAGCGACAAAGGCGCGGTGAAACGCGACGCTGGGTGATAACTGTGAGACGGCCTTCTGACGGCTGTGACAAGAACAGGCTTCGAATGAGTGAGGACACCAGGGCAAGGTAATCGACGGCGCGCGGCTTAGAGACGTTTGAGGTGCTGCTGCGCCCGGGTGACCGCGTGGCGCTGGAAGGCGACAACCCGAAACAGGCAGACTTCTTGTCCCGCACCCTCGCCGAGTGCGACCGCAACGGGTGCCTGGCCGGCGCCCGTCGATGGGAGCCGCTCGACGTAACGGTTGCCTCCCACTGCCCGCTGCAGACACCCACTGCCGAGCGGATGGCCGCACACTTGGCCGGCCTTCCGCGCCGACCCCAGCGGGTGCCTACCTGACCAATACCGGGGGCCGCCGTGTCCGTGCTGACTCCGCTGTCCTCGATGATCTGGCCCACGCGGTTGCCCGGCCGGTGCAGTGGTATGACGCGATGCGCCTCATGCGCGAGTTGGGTGCGACGTGCGCCGTCCAGATGCCACCCGGGCATGCCTTGGCGGCACTGGTGGCCCGCTCCACACCCTCCATGTACGCCCTTGCGCAGGCGGACGACGGGATCGAGCGCGCCGTCGCTGCGGGCGCGGCGCTTTAGTTGCACCGACGCCTGCCCTGGCGCAGTCGAGGTCACCAACCAGCCCGCGGCTGAACGGCTAGCTTCGAAAACGACTGGGACCTTCCTTGTCTCGCCTTGTCTCGGCCAACGCGCGGCTTATCAACATGGTGCGCAACGGAGTGCTGGACATCGGCCAGGCATCCATCACCGCCTTCAGGCTCTCGACGACGCCAACGAGGCGGTTACCCGCGCGAACAGAGCGTGCCATTCGACCGCACGGTGATCACACCGAACAGGAAATGAACCCGGCGAACGCGTTCCGCAGGCATCCTGCCCTGCGGATGGTCAGCGCGGCGGGCGCGGGACTCGGATGATCAGGGCGTCGCCCTGACCGCCACCACCACACAACGCCGCGGCACCAACACCACCGCCACGACGCCGCAACTCCAGCGCCAAATGCAACGCGATCCGCGCCCCGGACATCCCTAGCGGATGCCCCATCGCGATCGCGCCACCATTGACATTCACCTTGCGTGGATCAAGTCCGAGTTCGCGCGTCGATGCGATCCCCACCGCCGCGAATGCCTCGTTGATCTCCACCAGATCCAAATCCTTCGGGTCGAGCCCCTCCCGCGCACACGCCTTCGCGATCGCCCGGGCCGGCTGCGACTGCAGCGTGGAATCCGGACCTGCCACCACCCCGTGCGCCCCGATCTGCGCTACCCAGGTCAGCCCCAAATCCTCGGCTCTGGCCCGGCTCATCACCACCACCGCCGCCGCACCGTCGGAGATCTGCGACGCGCTGCCCGCGGTGAGGGTGCCATCTGCGGTGAACGCCGGCCGCAATCTGGCCAGCGTCTGCACCGTGGTGTCCGCGCGAATGCCCTCGTCCTGTGCGACGACGACCGGATCTTCCTTCCGCTGGGGAATCAATACCGGCACAACCTCGTCGTCGAACAACCCGTCCTTCCACGCCCGCGCCGCGTTCTGATGCGACGCCGACGCGAACGCATCCTGCTCCTCGCGGCTGATCGGGTGACCCCGGTCCTGATTCTTCGACTCGGTCAGATTCCCCATCGCCTGATCGGTGAAGATGTCGTGCAACCCGTCGTAGGCCATGTGATCTCGCAGTGTGCTGTCCCCGTATTTGAAGCCCTTCCGCGAGTTCGTCAACAGGTGGGGGGCCCGTGACATCGATTCCTGACCACCGGCAATAACCACCTCGAACTCGCCGGCCCGGATCAGCTGATCCGCCGACGCGATCGCAGCGATCCCCGACAGGCACACCTTGTTGATGGTCAACGCCGGCACCCCCATTGGAATCCCTGCCGCCACTGCGGCCTGTCGCGCCGGGATCTGACCGGCACCGGCCGTGAGTACCTGTCCCATGATCACGTACTGCACCAGCTCCGGGCCCACCCCCGCCTTCGCCAGCGCCCCGCGGATCGCGATCGCACCCAGATCCGAACCCGACAAGTCCTTCAACGAGCCCAGTAAACGACCCATCGGGGTACGGGCTCCGGCAACAATTACCGAACTGGTGGTATCAGGCATTGATTGTCCTTGATTCGCCTGCAGTGCAGTCGATGTCGATGACGAGGTCGGTGGCTGTCGCGTGTTGAATCTCGTCGGTGGTGACCCCGGGTACGGTCTCCCGGAGGGTGTCGGCATAGTCCGTGGGGGCTCCGGCATCGCTCGCCGAGAGATGCCACGACTCCCGGGTGCCGCCGTCGGCGAGCAGGCCGAAAACATCTTCGACCATCTCGTCGACTTTCTCCTTGTTGTGCACCCGCGGCCGCCCATCATGGACGGCCGCGGGTGAGGGTGTCGGCTCAGAGCCAGCCGGGGACCACGAGCACGGCCCAGGCCACAATCGGCCCGATCACCACCACAAGGGCGCTGTACTTCAGGATCTGTTTGTAGAAGCGATCTCGGTCGACGCCCTGTGCGTTAGCGAGGACCAGCGCACCATTCGTTGAGAACGGGCTGACGTCCACGATCGTCGACGAAATCGCCAGCGCAACAATCACTCCGACCGCACCGACGTCACCGGCGAGCAGGAAGGGCACGGCGAGCGGAATCGTCGCACCGAGAATCGCGGTGGAGGATGCGAAGGCCGAGACGATCGCGCCGATGTAGCAGAGCAGCAGTGCGACGAGCAGTGGCATCCCCAGTCCCGCCACCGCGTTGCCGACGTATTCGACGGTCCCGGCCTCTTGCAGGACCCCGACGAAGGTCAGCACACCGCCGATCAGCAACACCGTCGACCAGCTGATCTGGGCGATCGCCCCCTTCTGCGCCTTCGGCGACAGCAGGGCCAGAACCACCGCGACCGTCATCGAGATGAAGCCGACGTCCAGATCGAGAACGAGCGAGAACAGCGCCAGTGCGGCCAGTCCCACCAGGGTGGCGATCTGCTCGAATGTCACGGCCGGCGTGTCGGGTTTCGTTTCCACGACTGCTTGGGTCGGCACTCGCGACTTGGTCGCGGTCGCACCCCCACCCTCCGGCGCTAACCGCGCGCCGCCGACGGACGCATCGCTCTTCCCGGCCCGCCCGGAACCCGGCGAACCGGACCCATCGGCGTCGGGCACCTCGGGGTGGTGGTCGTCGACGTGTCGGCCGATCAGCGACCTGCCGCCGAGGAAAACGAAGAGCAAAACCCCGATCGCGGCGTTGAACAGCAGGCTGCCTAGGAACAGGGCCAGGGGGCTATCAACGAGACCCGCTTTGGCGGTGATGGAGTTGACGGTGACTCCATAGACGCTGATCGGCGAGAAGCCACCGGCCTGCGCGCCGTGAATGACCATCATGCCCATCAGCAGTGCATTGATCTTGTACCGCGCGGCGAACCCGAGCGCGATGGGCGCGATGATCGCCACGGCCGCCGGTCCGAGCGCACCGACCGCGGTGAGCAGTCCGGTGATGCCGAACATCACCCACGGTATGAGTGCGACCCGGCCCCGGACGAGGCGGACGGCGCCTCGGACCATCAGATCGACGGTCCCATTGTTCTGCGCGATGGCGAACAGGTAGGTGACTCCCACCAGCGTCAGGAACAGTTCACTGGGAAAACCGCCGATGATGTCGTCGGTACTCATTCCCACGAAAACGGTGCCGACGATGAAGGCGGCGACGAAGCCGAGGGCACCCATGTTCACGGGTAGCACGGTCGCGGCGATAAACATGACCGCAAGCGCGAGTATTGGTATCAGTTCGGTCGACATTGAGGGATCTCCGTGGATCGTGCTGGTAGGGACATGTGCGGGTGAAGCGATGAACCGTGCTGGACAGCGGACCCCAGATGAGAGGCGAACTGACCCAGTGGAGCACTGGACTAGCCAATTTTGACCGTGAGGCAGCTCACTGTCAAGTCTCGCTGTGATCGCCGTTACGGGAGTTGGCCGCGATACGCTAGAAAGAGGTTGATTGGAATAGAGAGTAGGTGGCCCAGTGGTTGACCAACTGCGACCCGTGATGCGGCCTCGTCTGTATGAGGTCATCGTTGAACAGCTGTGCTCGCACATCGCCGACAACGAGATGGTCGCCGGCGACCGGCTGCCGCCCGAGCGCGAACTGGCAGCCAAACTCGGCGTGAGCCGGGCCTCTCTCAGCCAGGCGCTGGTCGCCCTCGAGGTCCAGGGCGTTCTGTCGGTCCGGCACGGCGACGGTGCGGTCCTCATCCGCCGGCCTGTCGAGGAAGGAGCGGTCAAGGCGTTGCAGGAACACGCGGACCGCCTACCCGACATCATTGAGGCCCGCGAGGCGCTCGAGGTGAAGATCGCCGGTCTGGCCGCCGAGCGCCGTACCGACGCCGAGATGGCGGCAATCGACGCTGCGATCTCCGCGATGGAGGCGGAGATCGACTCCGGCGAGCGCGGTGTCCTCGGTGACGAACAGTTCCACGAGGCGCTCACCACTGCTGCTCATTCGGCACTTCTTGCGAAGCTGATGCTCGAAATCTCCGGGCTCATCCGCGAGACGCGCATCGAATCCCTTTCGCAACCCGAACGGCCGCGAGCGTCGCTTGAGGGTCACCGCCGAATTGCGGAGGCCGTGCGGCGGCAGGATCCTGCCGAGGCTGCACGTGCGATGGCAGCACACATCCGAATGGTCTCCGACGTGGCGCTGCTGCGCGAGAACGGTTGACCAACCTGGAGTTTGTGCGCGGCGCGGTCGCGAACCTATCGTTCGCCGAAGCGGCGTTCACCTCCTCGTCTTCACCCGGTTCGCGCTGCACCATCTGAACGACCCCGGCCCGCTGTAGCCGAGATGGTGTGCGTGTGTCGTCCGGGCGGATCTCGTTGCTCCGACCGCCCGCGCATCGCCGAACGGCAAGTGGATCGAGCGGCTGCGCGACCCCTCTCGCGTCCAGATGCCGCCGCGGGGTGTCGTGAGTCAATGGTTGCAGGAGTACGGACTGGAGGTCGGCGGCGTCGCGGACTGGAGATCGAGCGGCCCCGTGCTTCCGTGGCTGGAACAGGCGGTGATCGACGCGTCGGCTGCTGCTCTGGTATGAGAGGCCTTCGAAACCGAGCTCGTCGGTGGCGAACTGACCGGGATGTGCCCGCATCGGAGTGTCGACGGTGCGCTGTGGTTCCGCCAACTGTGGGAGGTAACCGCCGCGCTCGAGGTGTGAGCCTCGTGGAAGCGGCCGCCATGAACCCCTAGCCCGCTTGACGGTGTCGGTGGGTGGGTGTTTACTCAGGGCATCGAACATACATTCGAAAATAGAGTGGTTCTGATGATGCAGGAGGTGCTGCTGTGACAGTGGCCATGAGCCTGGAGCGGCGCCGGCATGACCGCGCTGAACAGGTAGAACACCTGCGTCGCAAGATCGCGGCGGTGTCAGGGAAGGTCGGTGACGGGCGCCGAGGCCCAGCGCCGTCGATGGACCCGCTTCCGGACTCGGAATCTTTGCTGCCGCTGCCTGAATCGCTGGCCGAACAGCTGCCAGCGCCGTTGCCGCGGGGGACGGTGGCGGTGCTGTCTGGCGCCCGGTCACTGCCGCTGAGCATGGTGGCGGCGGTGACCGCGGAGGGTGGGCACGCTGCGATCGTCGGCCAGCCCGATGTCGGCCTGCTGGCGGCCGTCGAAATGGGCGCGGATCTGAGCAGGATCGCGGTCATCCCCGAACCCGGTGCCGATCCGGTCGAGGTGGCTGCCGTGCTGATGGATGGCATGGATCTGGTGGTGCTTGGCCTGGGTGGCCGGTCGGTGCCTGCAGGCCGGGCGCGGGCGGTGGTGGCCCGGGCGCGGCAGAAGGGCTGCACTCTGCTGGTCACCGGTGGCGACTGGCAAGGGGCGTCCACCCGGCTGGAGGCCAGGGTCTGTGGCTACGAGGTCACCGGTGCGGGAGGCGGTGCGCCGGCTTCCGGATGCGGACGGATCAGCAGGGTGCGGCTGGCCATGCGGGCCACGGGACGATCCTTCGGCGCCATTCGGGCAGTAGGCGGATGAGTGTCCTCCGGGTCTACCTCACGCGTGCTGGCCGTCTGGTGCATGGACTGGCCGGCGGTCGCCGCCTTGGCCGCGGCGCGCCTTCCTCCCACGACGCCGGTCGCGGTCACACTGGCCAACCGGGTGATCGCCTGTTCGGCATCGGCCCGTGCGGCCGGGGTGCGACGTGGCCTGCGCCGCAGGGAATCTCAGGCGCGGTGTCCAGAACTGCACGTCGTCACCGCCGATCCCGCGCGCGATGCCCGCCATTTCGAAGATGTGACGGCCGCGGGCGACGACGTGGTACCACGTGCCGAGGTGCTGCGCCCGGGTCTGCTGGTGCTTTCGGTGCGTGGTGCGGCCCGCTACTTCGGGTCCGAACAGGCCGCCGCGGAGCGACTGATC
>Ga0105248_10010448_pt1 | contig 10224 bp, 8 predicted proteins | sample KBSS34metaG_FD_81524 | JGI IMG/M metagenome (GOLD analysis project Ga0105248, IMG submission 81524) | Switchgrass rhizosphere microbial communities from Kellogg Biological Station, Michigan, USA - KBS S3-4 metaG | ecosystem: Host-associated > Plants > Roots > Rhizosphere > Soil | place... | reverse complement strand
CACCAGCGCGCAACGGAAATAACCAGTGGCAGAAACTTATCCTGCGAGAAGAATGCGTGTGCAAACGCGTGATACTCGAGGTCGGTCGGGTTCCAGGTCAGCAGTTCGCGCCGCCGTGACGGATCGAGATACGGCGACTGATGCGCAGCCCATTTGCCGTACTCATACTGGGCCCGCACGAGCCCTTTGTACTCAAACGGTATGGATTGCCCGCTTTCCAGCAAGGTCATGCCGAACGCCTGCGCGGTGTCGCGGGTCGCAGGCAACGCCTGATAATCCACTTCGTGCTGGTGAAAATCGAACGACGTAATCTCGTACGGAGGGTCGCCCCGAATCACCTTCGGCTTATGCGTGATGCCGGTGTAACAGCTGCCCAGAGCAAGGTCGGGATTCTCGGGAGCGAGTTTGATCGGCGTGCCTTTCGGTCCCGATGTGAATTCGGGCACACCGTTCGCGTTGTACAGATAGCGCTCGCCCTGCATGTCCGGCAGCGGATATGCGCTGCCCTCGAAAATAAACGCAAGGGGATCGAATACATTGGCATGCATGGTTTCGGCTTCTCGGTTGTGATGAATAGGTGCGCTGCACGATTTGCTCCGCCTTGCGAACGCCACGCGCCAATGCGACTTGAACCGTGAAATTGTAGTTTGGTCCGCCCGCCGTCCATGGGTCCATGATGAGTACTCTCCGTCGCAGATCATACCGCTCTGCGACGCGTGTGCATCGCGCACGTTGGAGGATGACATGATGATCCTGTTGCGGACTGGACAAGAATGCAACATGCGAAGCTACCAACATTGACAGGGTGGCGTTGAGAAAAACCACTGCTACATTCCTCCGTCCAAAACACGGAGAGGATGCCTGATGGATTTTTCGTTCATTTGCGAAGGGGACACGACCTCACACGGTGGCCGTGTTCTCGCATGTGCGCCGGAAAACGAGGTCGATGGTCGCCCGCTGGCCCTCCTCGGCGACAAGGTATCGTGCCCGAAGTGCGGCGGTATTTATCCGATCGTCGGGGTCAAGGACCTGGGCGTGACGTTCGACGGTCGGCCCGTCGCCTCCGAAGGCGACACGACTGCCTGCGGGGCCGCGCTTATCGCCAGCCAAAATTCGGCTATCGCTGAGCCAACCAGTGGTGCGGGCGCATTGGTCGGCAGCGGCATGAGCGTGTTCTCTCAACTGGGCGAGGACAAGTCCCAATGCGGGCGATTCCAGTTAGTCGACGATGCCACGCGTCAGCCCATTGCCGGGCATCCCTACACGGTCACGTCCGCAGATGGCCGGGTGATTCACGGTAAGACCGACGCGACGGGGTTCACTGACTGGCTTGAAGGGGATGTCGCATCGTCGTTGACGCTCGACTACTCCGGAAGCGAGAGTGCGGCATGAGCGACTACGGTCCTGGTTCCGCCATCGGCGGGATGTCGTCCGAGGGTCAAACGACCCAGGTCGGGTTGAGCACTCGTCTGTCGACCATCGGCGTTGCGGCACGCAATGGTCGGATCCAGCGCCAGCGCTGTGTCCAGCAGCGGCTGGACGCTACGAACGAGATTTCGCGGATCGCAACAGGCGCCCCGACCGAATACTGTCCGGAGCAGACTTACAACATGACTGTCGAGCCGCCGGAGCCGGTGACCGACCCGAACGATCCGCTGCGGCGTCATTCCGATCTGCGACAATGGATCGAAGAGTTCTGGCCCGGCGGCCGTAGACGGTACGAGGCCCAGGCCGGCAATTTGCGCCGCCCGGACGTGGTGGTCGTCAACGATCCGATCCAACCGCCTGTGCGGTCGAACATCAGGCACGTCGTGGAGTTCAAGTTTCCGCCCGACGACTATAGCCGCAACCAGCAGCGGGACTACATCCGGATCGCGGGGGCGCGTTCGAAGTTCGTGCTCCTCGGTCCTGCCGAATGCGGTTGTGGCGATGGCGAGCAGGACGGTAAAGCGTCCGCGCAACGTCAGTCCAGGACGTCCACGGACATGGATGAACTGCTTGGTGGGAGCGGTGGGCACTCCTTGTCGAGGGGGAGTGGGTTACCACCCGCGCTAACGCCGCCGCCGCTACCAGCCTTTCCGTAATGAAGTGACGAGACATGACTGAAGACGAGATCAAACACTGGATTGCAGACCCTCGACGTGCGGATACCTTGCCATTCGGAGTCTACGAACCCGCGTATCAGAAAGGGATCACGGGTGCTGCGCTGGTGGTGCGTGGCGTCGTGTACTTTCGCGACGGTCACACGCCGGCCGTCCGTGCCGCGCTGGTGAAGTGCTTCGAGCAATATCGGGCAACAATCGACGAGTATTTCCGCGCCCTGCAAGTCGCCTCAGGGGAGAAGCGGTCGAAAGACGGCCCGCTGCGATGGTTTTACTCCGAGGGCGAGCAACCCTTGCCGATAGACCAGGCGCCTGATCTTGAAAGACTGTCAAAGACGGTGCCCGCGGACGAAGCGTTGGTCGTGCAGATGACAAGCGCCGATCACAAGCTAGCGACCGGATTTTACGAGTTCGCGGTCTTCACCCTCGCTGATTGGCAAGCGAAGCTCAACCGCAGTATGGACGTGCTGGATTTCACGGTGCCGCGCGCCTTCCTTGAGCACAGACCAGGGGTGTTCCAGGCGTTGTTCGTTGCCTTTTGTGAAGCCCTGCCGACCGTCCACGGGCACGCCGGTTTTGCCGTCAACGTGCCCCCGATGGGGCGCGAGCCGAACGAAGCAAGCGAGTATTTCTTCGCGCGCCGCTACGGGGCGGGGATCGACGTCGGCGATCCAATGAGCGTCGGCACGGTAGACCTGGTCGGCAAGATCAAGACGGTGGATTGGCTCGTCGCGCTGGATGCGGACCTCGTGCATGCGGCGGGTGGCGCCGCGGCATTGACGTTGCCATCGGACTGGTACGTGCGTCAGCCGTTCGGCAGTGGGGGTTTGATCATTCAGGCTGGGGTTGATCCGCAGTCGGGTGTGTCCGCCGTGCAGGGCAAACAGCCGTTGCCGGCTGCCGCGTACGTGCTGCTGAACGCGGCTCTGCGTCTTGTAATCGCGGAAAAGATGGACATCATCCAGAGCGGTACGCTTGACAGTACCGCACCGCTTCTGAACACGAATGTCGCGACGGAAGGGTGGCTGCGCCGGTTCAATGTACCCGACGACCAAATCAACGCGTGGTGGGGCGAACTGCATAAAACGCCGACGGTGATGGGTATCAAGCCCGTCGTCGCGGAGCATATCGAGCGTCTGCGGCAAGCGATGGGGCTTCCGGCGGTCGCGTTCACAACCGGCACAGGGTACGGGGGCGCGTCGGAAGCTTGACGCCGGGCATTGTTTGAAACACGAGTTGGGTCTGAATTTTCTGGCAGCGTTGTTGTTTCGGAAAACGATCCGCCACGGGAAGTTTGGCCTTTTCCTCAAATGCATTGAACCACTCGCTATTGCCCACGTCCGGCCCGTGCCCTTGACCATCTGAATGTCGAAGTAGCGGCTACCCAAATACGAAAGCCACTCTGGCGTACACGGCTAGACGATCGGGGCACGCAGAACGCTGGTAGTAACGAAAAGCCACGCAAGAATGACGACAGAACAGATGCCGGTGAAGATTTTCATTTGCGTCTCTTTAAGGCTGTCGCCTGATCTTGAAAGACTGTCAAAGACGGTGTCCGCGGACGAAGCGTTGGTCGAGTCCGTATCGACGGGGCCACCCAGGACAACAGATCGTTGCCAAGAGAGACCCTTGGCCGGTGTCCGCGCCCAGATGCCGTTCTCTACCCGGAGCTCCCCTGAAGTGCGGCCTTAACCTTGTGGGGCCGTGATGCGCAACATCGTCTGTCCCTGAACATTCCTGAGTGGAAAATAAGCACGGTGCGTGGCCTCGTCGACCGCCACAACATGTGCATTGGAACCCACGTGGCCGTCACCGATTTTCTCCACGCTGCCTGATTCGGCCTTGAACAATGAGACGATGCCAGCTTCGCCTGCAACATAAAGCAGGTGCCGTTGCGAGTCGAAGGCCAGGACGTCCGGGTTCGGGCCGACATCGAAAGTTGAAGTCACATGCGACGTTCGCATGTCGAATACGAGGAGCCTGTCGTTTCCTTCGCACGCGATGAAGGCCAGGCGTTGCCCGGGCTCGATCAGCAGGCCGTGATTGCCCTGCGCGCCCGGCAGGTCGACGCGCGCGACGATTCTGTCGGTAGCTGGATCTATCTCGACCAGTTGCTGTCGTGATTGCACATTCACGAAGATGTGCCGTGTAACCGGATCGTACTGCGTGTTGCCGACCTCGCCACCGAGCGGGATCGTCGCAATGCGCATGTTCGAGCGAACGTCGATTACGGTCTCCGTCCCACCGGTCTCATCGGACACGTAAAGCTTGTGCACGTCAGGCGCAAAAGCCATACCGTCCGGATAAACGCCGCCCGGGATACGCGCGGTAACGTTTAATGTCGTCTCGTCGATCGCAACGACCTCATTTGAACCGGTGGCTGACGCATATACGCGCGATAGCTCAGGGATGGCCAGTACGCCATGTACCGACGCGATGAGCGGGACGCGCTTGACGACGCTCGAAGCGAGCGTGTCGAACACGATGACCTGGCCGTCGCCCAGATGTGCAACAAACAACAGATGACGCGCCCGGTCGAGGCTCGCATAGTCAAGCCGGGTGGGTCGTCCGCCGAGTGGAACATCTGCGACGCGTTTTAGAGGCAGCACGCCCGGCTCAAAACCGTCGTCCGCACCTGATGCCGGCAACACAGCAAAGCCCAGCGTGGCCAGGATCGCGCACGCCGCGCGAAGCAGCCAACGACTGGGGGACCGGATAAGAAGCATATTCATGATTGAAATCCAGTCAGTGAATGTCATCGGATTGCGCAACAACAACCCGACTTATGCCGCCCTGCGCGGTGGCATCGCGGCCTGGAGTCTGAGCGCCGCATTGTCCCAGTTGACGATGCTGAACAGCTGGTTGACGTACTCGTTGCGCCTGTTCTGGTACTTCAGGTAATAGGCGTGCTCGAAGACATCGAGGACCAGAATGGGCTGGATGCCCCAGGCTGTGAGCTTCTGGTGGTTTTCGCACTGCAGGATCATCAGCTTGCCCGTTGCCGGGTGATAACCGACCACACCCCAGCCTGACGCTTCGGTAGCGATCGTCGCCGCGGCGAGCTGAGCCTTGAACCTGGCATAGGAACCGAAGTTGCTGTCGATTGCCTTTGCAAGATCGCCCTTCGGTTCGCCACCCTTGCCGGAGATGCTGGTCCAGTACACCGTATGCAGGATGTGGCTGGACAACTGGAAAGCGAGCTCCTTCTCATAGAACTTCACCAGCGCGAAGTCGTTGGTGTCGCGCGCCTTCGCCAACGCGTCCTCAGCCTTGTTCGCCGCGACCACTGCCGGCTTGTGGTGAAAGTTGTAGTGCAGTTCGACCGTGCGCGCGTCGATGACCGGTTCGAGTGCGCCATAGTCGAAAGGCAGCGGTGCTGCCGCGTATTTGCCGTCCGCGTCGACGAGCTTGTCGACATAGCCGGTTCCGTCAGCCGCCAGAACGGTTTGTGATTGGGCCAGCATCATCCCTGCGCCGACTGCGGCGGTGTTTTGCAGAAAGGTACGACGTGTTGCCATGGGACATTCCTTGAGGTGTTTGCGCACGCGTCCGGTCAAAGGGCGTGCAGATGGACAATCGGATAGACAGCCAGACCGATCAGCGCCGCCGCCACGACGATCACAGGCTCCTGCAGTTTCCTGAAGCGCCACAGCAGCAATACGGTGACGAGCGCGAGAAGCGCGGTTGGCCAATCGATGACGGAACGTTTCGCGATCACGATCACAGAACCGGTAATCGCACCTACAGCCGCAGCCGTAATGCCGTCGACGAACGCCTTGACCGCTGGCAAGCGGCCGTATTTCTTGAAGTACGGTGCGGGCAACACCGTGAACAGGTAGCAGGGAATGAAGGTGCCAAACGCGGCAACGCAGGCGCCCGCCAGTCCTGCGACGAGGTACCCGATGAAGCCGACGGTGATGACGACCGGCCCCGGTGTGATCATCGCGACGGCCACCGCATCGACAAACTGTTTGTCGTTGAGCCAGTGATGTTCGGTCACCACGCCGCCATAGAGGAACGGAACGATGGCGAGGCCCGAGCCGAACACGAATGCACCGGCCTTCGCAAAGAAAAGCCCCAACTGGCTGAGCAATGAGAGATCCAGTCCACCTAGTACGCTGGAAAGTGCGGGAGCTTGCGTGATGGCCACTGCGTTCACGCCGCCCTTGCCGAGCCATTGCGGAGGCGAGCGGCGAAACCAGTTCGCCAGTCCGCCGGCGATGAAGAGCCACGCGATCTCGGATTCGGTGGCGACGGTTACGACCGCCAGGATCAGGTAGATAACCCAGAGCAGCGTGTCTTTGCCAAGCGTCTTCGTGGTCAGCTTGTACGCGCTCATCGCGATGATGCCGACCACCGCAGCGCCGACGCCGTAGAACACGGCCTGCATCCATGAGAGCCCGCCGAAATGCGCGTAGGCCCAGCCAAGCGCGACCACCATGAGGAACGACGGCAGCACAAAGGCGATGCCGGCTACCGTTGCGCCCAGAATCCGGTAATGCACGTAGCCGAGATAGATGCCAAGTTGTGCGGCAAGCGGACCGGGCATCATCTGAGCGAGTGCCAATCCTTCGCGATAGTCCGCTTCGGTGATCCAGCCGCGCTGCTCCACCAGATCGCGCCTCATGTAGCCGACGAGTGCCACGGGTCCGCCAAACCCGAGCGTGCCGAGCTTCAGCATATACAGCATCATCTGCCCGAGCGTGTAGCCGGGCGTGGTGATTGTCGTCGTGCTCATGAGCGGCTTGCCTTGTCGCTGTTCTTCTCGCTCGCCGCAAAGTGCGTGTACATCGAATCGAGCACACGGCTCATGTCATCGAGCAACTGATCGTCGTCGGCTGCGCGTTCGCGGGCACCGGCCATGATTGCTTCGAATCCGATGGCCTCGGGCACGGGTGCGCCGCCCACGTCGAGCGCATGAACCATCGCGCCCAGGCGTAGCAGTGCCGGGTCGTTGCCAAGACCGAAGCTCGCGAGCAGTACCTCGAACGTGACTCGCTCGCCGACGTGGGTAAAGGCTGCGCCATCGAAGTCGAAACCGAGCGCATCGGCCGGGCAGCTATCGGGTGACGTAAGCCAGATGAACCGTGCGTTGCGATCGATGAAGCGGCGAATCAGCCAGGCGCTTGCCACGCGGTCAACCCACAGACGCCGCCGTGTCGCCCATGTCCGATCCTGATAATCCGCAACCGATAGTGAGCGGATCGCACTATCGGCCGGGTGCGGTTCGCCAGGCGACAACACCGTGTCGACGTGCGCCACGAAATCCTGCCAGGCGACCTCCGCGCGCGTCGCTGATTCATCCGGGAAATAGTCGATCGCGACGATGACCTCGTAATCCTTGCGCAGTCGCCGCAGCAGTTTGGTCAGATCTGTTGCGGACTGACCGGCAACCGCCTTGTGGGCATCGGCTAGCACCCGGATGAAACCGGCGTATTCGTCTGCGCGGTCGAACATTGCGCGGAATTCCGCTTCTTGCGCAGCATCGATGCTTGGAGCCCGCAGCAGATGTGCCGTGCCGCCACTATCGGCGATGCCGGTGGCCAGCTCGCGCAGCATGGCTTCCCGCTCGGCCGTGTAAGGCAGCAGATAGATGCCGTCGCGCAGGACGGCGCACCCCTTCGCTTTCAGTGCCCGCCAGAAGCGCATTCGCGCCGTTGCGTTCTCGGTGGGTAGCGTCAGGACAAGGAGCGACCAGGTCAGAAACGTATTCATGTAGAGAATGCTACGTCGATGTAGCATTATCTACAAGTTAACTTTTAAGGGTTAGTCGCCAGCCCTCCGGGCAGACAGGCATGAGCACGATTTAGCATATGCCGGTGACGAACCAAATACGCATCTGCATGCAGCCGCTGCGTGTGAGCCCGGCGTGTCCGTGTCGCAGTTTGTGAGCGAGCACGGCATTAACGCGAACATGCCGTTCAAGTAGCGGGTCAATATCGCGCGCAACAGTACAGTGGCGCGACCTCGCTGGTGCCGGTCGAAGTGGTGAGCGAAGCGGGCCCAGTGGCGTAGAACGCATTGGGAACGTCAACGTAGCGACTATAAAGTCGCCGACTCGGGCCTTCGATTACGTGGTGATCCACGCAGCCATTGCGGCGCTCTATCGCTTGAATTGATAAGGAGTATTGGATTGTTGAAACCGGAACTAAGAATCTCTCGAGTCGGGGTTTGCCCTCGATGCTCTACTGATTAAACTGCATCGTGCGACTACGAAGAGGTCGGGGCGTTTTCCGATAAGTTACGTAGACAATGCCGTCGACAGAAAGAACGCCACGAGTGCCCAGAAGGGTGACGGCGGTCACTGAATTCGTACCGCGAAACAAATACATTCCTCGAAGAATGTTTCTGCGCGGATAGCCTAACGTGGCCCCAGATCGTTTTCCAATCGTCTTGGGTGCCTGAAAGGAGACTCAGGCTCCACATGAAAAATATGACAATACGCCAGATGAAGGCTTTCGAAAGTGTCGCGCGTAACTTGAGCTTTTCCCGTGCAGCTGAGGACCTTCACCTGACGCAGCCCGCAGTATCGATGCAGATCAAGCAGATGGAGAGACAGACCGGTTTTCCACTGTTCCACCACAGCGGAAAGAGAATCGTGCTGACCGAAGCCGGCGAGGTAGTTCTGCGTCACTGCCTGGTGATTCTCGAGGATCTGAAAGTTGCTGAGAAATCAGTAGCTAACCTGATGGTCGATGGCGCCCAGCATTTGCGGATTGGGCTGACTACGTCGGGCGGCTACTTTTTTCCGCATCTGATCAACTCGTTCATGCAGGGCAAGACCAAGATCGTTCTCGACATGACCGTGCACACGCGTGATCAACTTGCTACGCTGTTGCGGCGCGAGCTGATCGACCTCGCGGTGATGGTGTACGCGCCGAATAGTCCGGCCATTGTCGCCGACCCGTTTGCACCCAATCCTTTCGTACTGTTGTCCGCCCCGACGCATCCACTTGCTTACCAGCACGACATTCCATATTCGCGCATCGCGCACGAAAGCATCCTCGTGCGCGAAAGTGGCACTGACACCCGCAGTGCTGCCGACGATATGTTCGGCAGCCGCGATTCGACACCCCGCTTCATGGAGATGAGCGGCACCGAAGCGATCAAGCAGTCGGTCATGGCGGGCATGGGTATCGGCTTCCTATCGGCGCAGGCGGTTCAGTCCGAAGTGCGCGCGGGGCTGCTCAGGGTGCTCGACGTACGGGGCTTTCCGCTTAAGCGCCACTGGTGCTTGGTCCATCGCGCGGATCGGCATCCGCCGCCCGCGGCTCGCGCCTTCCGACAGTTTTTGCTTACTGAAGGTAACGCGCGGCTTGCGCATCTAACCGGGATTGAGAGTGTGCATAAAGGCATGGATATTCAGCGGTCTGAGCACGCTAATCTGAGTACAAAAACGATTATTGCCGGTAGCGCCAGCCACGAAGTGGCGCTTCGCACTCGCGCGCTACTACGAGACGACCGACTGCCAGATGAGCATCAGGTTCAGCGTCAAAATCAGGCCTTTGGCGACGACTGCTGTGCCGATCAACTGCCGGCAGGCAGTGAATCGACCCATCACTGAGCGCCGCGACGACAGCACCACGCGCGCAATGAGTGGGATCGGCAGGATGATGCTGAGCGCGATCTGGCTGCCCACCATCGCGTGTAAGCGTGTGATACGCGAGCGCGATGTCGGAGATGCCTGGCGCGTTCTTGCTGAGCACGGATGCGGACATCGCCATCATCGCCATTCCAGCGGAACGGTATCGAATCCGGACTGGGCGCCGTGAACCCGGTTAAAGTCGAACTGGATGGACACACGGCGCCACAGTGTCTGCGGGACTGCAGCGTTTCAAGCGAGCACGTCGCGTCGGTTCTTCAGCTTGTGGATGACGTCCAGCGTGGCGTCATCGACACGCAGGTGTTCACGAACCAACTGGCGCGGCGTGTTCGCCAGCCACTGCGCAAGCGACACTTCGGAGAAGTGGTCCGACTTGAAGATTTCCAGAAACACGAGATCCGTATTCCCGGTGTTCTTGACGTAGTGCCCCAGGTTCTTCTCGACGTAGCCCACATCGCCCGGATTGAAGTCGACCGTCTGCGCAGCCGGCCCGGAGTTGAATACCGTCATGCGGCCGGT
>Ga0105248_10010447_pt1 | contig 10225 bp, 10 predicted proteins | sample KBSS34metaG_FD_81524 | JGI IMG/M metagenome (GOLD analysis project Ga0105248, IMG submission 81524) | Switchgrass rhizosphere microbial communities from Kellogg Biological Station, Michigan, USA - KBS S3-4 metaG | ecosystem: Host-associated > Plants > Roots > Rhizosphere > Soil | place... | reverse complement strand
GGCGATGACGTGGGGGAAGGTCACCAGTGCCGTCGAGTTGGTCAGGAGCGCCCAGATGCTGGTCAGCTCGGCACGGTGGGTCTCCGGGTTGAAGATGACGCCAACGGGGTGCTGCATGAACGAGTTGGCGGCCAGGATGAAGAAGGCGGACAGGTTGACCCCGATGGCCAGCATCCAGATCGACGCAAGGTGGATCCGGCGCGGCAGCCGGTCCCAACCGAAGACCCAGAGGCCGAGGAACGTCGACTCGAGGAAGAACGCGGCCAAACCCTCCATGGCCAGTGGCGCGCCGAACACGTCACCCACGAAGCGGGAGTAGTCGCTCCAGTTCATGCCGAACTGGAACTCCTGGACGATCCCTGTCACGACGCCGAGGGCGAAGTTGATGAGGAGCAGCTTGCCGAAGAAGTGCGTCAGCCGAAGCCACGAGTCCTTGCCCGTGCGATGCCACGCCGTCTGCATGATTGCCACGATCGGCGCCAGCCCGATGGTCAGCGGCACGAACAGGAAGTGGTAGACGGTCACTATCCCGAACTGCCAGCGGGCGACATCTAAGGCATCCACGCGCGCTCCTCGTGCTTCATCGCCGGACGGGGTGGGTCCTCGTCGAATCGAGATTCGATCAAGTGCGCCGCCGTTCGCGGCAGGGCCAAAGGTCCCGAGCCTGCCGACTCGTCGTCAACGGCGCTCAGCAGGGCGTCACCGCTGTCCGACCTCGACGTGTCACCTGGGCACCGTACACACCGGGTGAACCGTGATCCCTAGGCGGCCCGGCGCGCGCCCAATCTGCCCCACCGCGTCTGGCCGAACAGGAGTTCGGACCCGACCTCCGACGTGACGGCCATGCGGGTCGCGGAGCGTGTCAGATCGACGTTGCGGGACTGAGGGAATCGGCTACCTCCGCCGCCCACGCCCGGATGCTGTTCCAGTCCCGGTAGTCGCCTTCGACGCCGTGGACCTGACGCATGGTGGATCGCTCATCAAGCGCGAGCTCGGCGACTCGGAGCTTGCCGGCGAACAACTTGTGTCCTCGCGCCTGGATCAGTTCGGCGACGGTGCTGACGTCGCCGACGTCGGTGCCGGGCACGGGCGGCTCGCCGATCGGACCGCTGGAGAAGAGCCAAACCGGACGGCTGGCCAGCAGTTCGCTGTTGTCGTGCGCGAACTGGCGAGCCGGATCGAGCCAAAGCCCGTCGTAGATGGCGCTGCCGAGCAGGACCGCGTCGTAGTCCTCGACATCGTCGACGTCTTCCACAGGCAGTACGTCGACAGTGTCCGCGGTCGCGATGGCCGACAGGACGTGGCCGATCGCCTCGGCGATCTCGGCCGTTGAGGCGTGCCGTGTCGCGTAGGTGACGAGGACTCGCATGATGGCCTCCCAGTTATGGTGCGCCTCATTCTGGTGACCGCGACCACACACGTGCAGGGCACAAGGACCCCAAAAGAGATGACCTTGGCGCCCGTGCTGCAGGGGCACCGTCTGAAGGTGGCGACAGGTGGGGCTGGCCGTGGCGCAGTACGGGCTGTGCCCGTCACCGTACGATCGCGATGCTGGAGTTCGCGACGGCTGTCTGGGCCACGGACAGAGGAACCCGCAAGGAGGTCGATATTCACGAGATCACCGATTTCTTGCGGGGCTTCCCACCGTTCGACACTGCGACCGGCGAGACCCTTGAGGCGGTCGAGGCAGCCACCGAGATCGAGTTCTTTCCGGTCGGTGCCTTCGTCATCCGCGCAGGAGAGGGCGCGTCGGAACACGCGTACGTGCTCCGGACGGGGCACGCCGAGGTCATCGACGGTGGCCGGGTCATCGACGTCATCGGGCCCGGCGACGTCGTCGGCCTGCAATCGATCCTTACCGACCTCCCGCCCGGCCTCGACGTGCGAGCGGCAGAAGACGTGCTCGTTTACCGTGTCGACGCCGAAGCGATGCTCCCGCTGTTGTCGAGTAGGTCCGGGGCAGGGCTCGTTGCCGAAGCCGTCCACAACCGGACTCCCGAGTGGCGCACCGATGACCGACTCGTTGGGCCAACCTCTCCTCCGCTGGCGGACATCGCTAGGCGGGCTGTCGTCGTCGACGAGACGGCGTCGCTGAGAGACGTCGTCCGGCTCATGCACGATCAGGACGCGTCCTCGGTGGTCGTCATCTGTGGCAACGGGACCTTGGGCATCGTGACCGACTACGACTTGCGCAACCGGGTTCTCGCGGCGGGCCGGGATCTCGCCGACCCCGTGTCGGGCGTCATGACGAGCCCCGCCCGGACCGTTTCTCGAGACGCCACCACAGATGACGCGGTCCTGGTGATGCTGACGTACGGCGTGAGACACCTTCCCGTCCTTGCGTTCGATGGCAGCTTGGTGGGCGTGGTCGAAGAGGTCGATCTTCTGGCCGCGCAGGAACGAACGCCGCTGCGGCTTCGTCGCGCCATCGGTCAAGCGAGAGATCTCGATGTGCTGCGGACTCTGTCCAGGTCCCTGCTCCCCGGGATCGTCGAGGCGCACCGGGCCGGGGGAGCACCGGACCGTGTTTCGGCTTCCTATTCCGTGCTGATGCAGAGCCTCGTGAGCCGCGTCATAACGCTCGTGCTCACCGGGCGCAACCCTCCCGTCGCCTTCTCGTGGCTCGTCACTGGCAGCGCGGCTCGGCGCGAGATGGTCCCCTCATCGGATCTCGACAGCCTGCTTGCATGGGACGGCAATGACGGCGACGAGGACGTGCGGCGCTGGATGCTGTCCTTCGCCTCGGAGGTCCTGGACATCCTCGAACAGTGCGGTGTCCGCCACGACGCCAACGGTGTCAGGGCCGACGACTGGCGCTTTTCGCGTTCAGTCGGCGCCTGGCGTGATGCGGTCCAGCGGTGGGCGTCTGACCCGACCGCAGAGCAGGGTGCCATCTACTTGGCCGCACTCGTCGACGCGACGCCGGTGTGGGGCGATGAGGTCTGGACCCCAGTCCGGGTCGAGGTGGACGCAGCTCTGCGGACTGCGGTGGTACGCCAGGTTTTCGGTCAAGCGGCCGCGGCGCACCGGCCGCCCACTGGCTTCGTCCGGGACCTGGTGATCGAGGCGAGCGGTGCGCATCGCGGCACATTGGACCTCAAGACCGGTTGTCTCGCGCCCATCGTCGACATCGGTCGGCATCTTGCCGCCATCAGCGTGTCCTCACGTCCGGACACGCTCGGGCGCCTCGAGGCAGCGCGTTCCTCAGGAGCTCTGCCTGAACAGGAGTTCGGTGACCTTCGTGCCGCGTTCCTGTTCCTGATGTCAGTCCGACTGGACCATCAGACCACGATGATGACCCAAGGTCGGGCTCCCGAGGACCACCTCGCCCCGACGGAGCTCGCCACCCTCTCGCGCAGACACCTGCGGGACACGCTCCGCGTCACGGCACGCGCGCAGCGACAACTCGACGTTGGCGCCCCGCGACCACAACGATGACGTCCTGGCGGGAAGCCTCGTTCGCCGTCGTCGACCTCGAGACGACCGGCTTGGACCCGCTGACCGACGAAGTGTTGTCCGTCGGCGTAGTTCCAGTTGACGGCGGCCGAATCGTGCTGGGTCGTTCGTACTACAGCACGGTGCGCCCCCAGGTGGCCCCCGACCGCCGGAGTGTCGTCATCCACGGCATACGTCCTGTTGACGCCGCCGCAGCGCGCCCCGCGGACGAGGTAGCGAGCGAGCTGGTGGAGCAGCTCGACGGCCGCATCCTCGTCGCGCACGTAGCCAGCATTGAAAAAGGGTTCCTGACCGGCTGGCTCATGGGTGTCGGCTACCGGCCCGGGCGTGTCGTGGACACGGATCTCCTCGCGCGTCTGGTCATCTCCCGGCGCGGTGGTCCGCTGGTCGATGCTCATGTCGGATTGGGCGCGGCTGCTGCCCATTTCGGGCTGCCGGAGCATCGCCGCCACCATGCGCTCGGCGACGCATTGACGACGGCCCAGCTCTTCCTTGCCACGGCCAGCCTGCTCTTCGCTGATCGGGATGCGTCGGCCGCCGAACTGCTCAACTGCGGCAGGCTCCTTGCCCGCGAGCGACGGCGACGGTGGAGGCAAAACACCGGGAGGCTCTTACGTGGCCGATCGCATGACTAGGCGATTCGAAACTGGAAACTACTAGTCGGCATCCATCAGCACGATCACTGACTGCCGTCTCGGAGCAGCGCACGGGAGCTGTCCGACCCGGTTGGCGTCTGCATTGAACGCTCGATGCGCCGTCCGGTGACGATCGTCAAGGGCAAGCGAATACACACATCGCCGTGTCCGGGTGCCCAGGCCCCGAGGACACGTTCGATGTCCGCACGTTCCTCTACGTCAGTGGCGACCGCGGGCTCGCCTTGGACGACGACGCTCCAGCCGGTGCGAGTCGTGGGATCGATGTCATCGATCTCGAACGCGAGGATGTTGCCGCGCGCAACTGCCGACGCGAGTCTGTCGTCTCCAAAGGTGTGCATGACCAGGCAGTCCCGGTGGTACGCGAACGGGACTGCGGCCACGGCCGGCAGCGCCCGATCGGTGAACACGACTCGGCCGACATGGGACCGAGAGAGGAGCTCGACGGATTCCTTGCGCGACAGCGCGAAGAGAGTCCGTTCCACATAAGTCATACGGCCAAAGTGAGCCGAATGCTGGGAGCCGACCAGGGGCGAAAGTCCCGGAACATCGACCTGCGAGTCGGTGTTCCGCCGGCGGTACCCACCCCCGGCCTGATTGAACGGGAGCCTGGCTAAAGCAGAGGCCCGGGTGTGGCGAAGACGTCGCGGTTGACGGTGCGCTTTTCCGGTGACGCCTGTGTCGCAGAGACCGCGACGACCGGGGCCTGGGCGTGCGAGAGGCAGTAGTGACTGACCGACCCAAGCACTGCCCGGCGCAGGCCGGTGTGTTCCCGGGTGCCGATGACCAGCAGGTGGGCGCCGCGACTTGCCGCGACCAGGGCGGGACCGGGCGGGGCCTCGACGATCTCGAGACGCCACGGGAACCTGTTGCCCTCAGGACCAAAGACATCGCGGACCCATTGAGTCGCCCGGGCCCGCGCGTTCGCGCCAGCCGCTTGAAACAGCTCGGTGTTTCCTGACCCTGCGGCCATCGCGGCCGCCTCGAACGCGCTCATTTGCCACGCGTGCACCACACACAACGGTAGACCGGTGAGGCGGGACTGTTCGGCAGCCCAACGCACCGCCGCAGCCGCGGCCGGGCCACCGTCAACACCGACGACGATCTCACCGGGCTTGTGGCCGCCGGACAGGGTGGGCTCGTAGATCTCGTCACTCGTCATGACTGACTCCCGTCGATGCACTTGCCTGTTGGCGATGACTACAAGACTCGCGCGCCCGGTCGCGTGAGGTCAGCGGCCTTCGACCTGTTTCGGTCGGGTCTTTTGACTCATTTCGGGACGCCAGGATTCCGCCAGAAGGGTGGCTCTCCGATCAGGTCCTCTGGACGGACTTCGCGGGCCATTGGTCCCTGTGCCCAGCCCCGGGTGCGGATGAAAGTTGAGCTGTCACATCGGAATCGACATCGAGTCTGGAGGACACGATGACAACCACCGGCCCCACCAACACGACAGGCCCAACCGTGCTGAGCACGGACGGCCCACTCGTCGCAGAACCCGTCCACGAGGAGACACCCCGGCACATCGCCTACCGGTACACCCTCGCCGTCACCAGGCTCTCCCTAGGCTGGGTGTTCCTCTGGGCATTCCTGGACAAGACGTTCGGCCTCGGTCACGAGACGCCGTCCGCCGGTGCGTGGATCAACGGAGGCAGCCCGACGGAAGGCTTCCTCGCGCACGCCCCCAAGGGGCCCTTCGCCGGCTTCTACAACGACATCGCCGGTGCCGCGTGGGCGGACTGGCTGTTCATGATCGGCCTGGCCGGAATCGGTGCCGCGTTGATGCTGGGCATCGCGATGCGCATCGCCGCCGCAGCCGGAGCTGCGTTGATGGTCATGATGTGGAGCGCGGTCCTGCCCCCGGAGAACAACCCGTTCATGGACGACCACCTGATCTACGCGCTCGTCCTGGTCGTTCTGGCTCTGACCGCAGCCGGCCGGACCCTCGGCTTCGGCCGGGTGTGGGAACGCATCCCGTTCGTGGTCCGCTTCGGAATCCTGAAGTAGCCATCCAACCCACAGGGCCGGACCGTCAGTGGTCCGGCCCCTGACGCGCATCTCGACGGGGCGCTGGTGAGGAGTGAAGGTCCATGATCGTGCTCACGCAGCAAGAGTCCCGCGTTTCGCCGTCGCCTACTGCCTTCGGGACGCTGACTCTAGCCAGGTGGACCGCGCTGTGCGCCGTCGCTGAGGCCATCGGGATGACTGCCGCCGCCACAGCGGCCAAGGCGTCGCAGGCCGTGGTCGGCGAGCCGGTGACGTCGGGCCAAGCTGCGACATCTCTCTCCCTCGTTGTCGCCGGCGGGCTTGTCGAAGGTGTGGCGCTGGGCGGTTTGCAGGCAGCTGGCCTCAGCCGTGCTCTGCCGGGACTGGGCCGGGGCCGTTGGTTGTTCGTCATCGCGGTGGTGGCCGGACTCGGCTGGGCCGCCGCCGCGGCGCCGGCAGCACTCTCCGGAGCAGGGGATGGCTCAGCGCCGCCGTTGCCGCTCGTCCTGGCTGGTGGGGCGACACTGGGCGCACTCATGGGCGGGCTGCTCGGTGCCGCTCAGGCCAGCGTGTTGCGCGGTCACGTGCAACACCCATGGCGCTGAATCGGCATCAGCGCTGTCGCCTGGGCGCCCGCGATGGCGATCATCTTCCTTGGCGCGACCGCACCGGGCGCGGATTGGCCCGGACCGACGGTGGCAACCCTGGGTGCCGTGACGGGTTTGGCCGCCGGAGCCGTCCTAGGCATCGTCAGCGGCTCCTTGATGCCAGCCCTCGATGGCCAGCCGTCGCGCAACCGTCTCGTCCTGTGGTTGCTGCGTTCGCCCGTTCACCGAGCCCTGGACGGAGCCCTGGTCGCGCTGCGAGTTCGCGGCGTGGTGACCGGGCAGTCCATCGAGTTCCCCGTGCAATACGTGATCACCGGCGACCGCATCGTGATCTTTCCGGGTCGCCCCGAGTCCAAGCGCTGGTGGCGCAACCTTTCCCACTCAGCGCCCGTCGACATCCTGCTGCGAGGAACGTGGCAGTCCGGCGATGGGGCGTTGCTCCGGATTGGCGACACCGGATATGACACCGCGCTGGCGAGCTATCGAGCGCGGTGGCCGCGCGTTCGCGTGCCTGACGACAGCCCACTCGTTGACATCCGACTGCGCCTGGATACCCACGCGCCTGTGGACTCCCACCATGGGTTGCCGCAGTTCCGGGCGCTTTCGGCATATGGCGACCGCGACATTGACTGGAACGTGCGAGAGAACCGCAAGAAGGCGCGGCTCGCCAAGCTCCAGTGACAGGACGACCGTGCCGGTGGGAACCGGCTCGAGTCGAGCGCAGGTCCTCCTCAACCGCCGTCAGGGCGCTCGTGAACGAGTGCTACGACGGCGTCAGCCGCTTCCTGCACCGCGCGTCGCACTGGCGTCGAAAGGTCTGCGCCCGGCTCGTAGTCAGCACCTTCGACGCCGACCACGACCAAGCGGTCGGGCAGGCGGCCCAGGGCGCGCGCCAGCTCGACCACGGCCGCGAGTCCCACCGCGTGCGTCCCACCTGCGCCGGTCCATTCCGGCAGCGGGCGGTCATCCACCTCGCGGACGGCGATGGTTCCGACCGGTGCACCGCTGGACAAGGCGTCCACGACGACCACGATGTCGGCAGCGAGGAGATCCTCGTCGAGGATCTGCGCCGGCTCGCGGAAGTACGTGACCCACACGTCGGCCAGGTGAAGTTGATCGACGAGGCGGGCCACCTCGAGGCCGACGCCGTCGTCGCCTCGCTCGGCGTTCCCGATGCCGACGACCACGGCGTGACGACTCTGACCTGGCGTCACGTCCGCTCGACGGTGAGATCGAGGAAGTGGGTGGCGCAGGAGATGCACGGATCGTAGTTGCGGATGGCCTGCTCGCACTGGCGGGTGAGCTCGATGTCGTCCAGCTCCAGTCGGTCCTGCACGTACGAGCGCAAATCGGCCTCGACGCTCGGTTGGTTCTGCGAGGTCGGCGGGATGATCACCGCATCCAGGATGGTGCCGTCCCGATCGAGGGTGTAGCGGTGATAGAGGATGCCACGCGGTGCCTCGGTGACCCCGTGGCCGGTCGCCGCTTGAGGAGTCACGTCGACGTACGGAGACCCGGCGCCGTCCCAGCTGTCGATGATGCGCAACGCCTCGTCGCAGGCGTAGACCATCTCGACCGCCCGGACGACGATGGACTGGAACGGGTTTCGGCAGGTCGGCCCGAGACCTCCCGCCGTCGCCGCCTCCCTGGCCAACGGCGAGAGCCGGTCGTGGTTCAGGCTGTAGCGGGCCAGCGGTCCGACGACATACGCGCTGCCGTCCTTGATCAGCCGGGAGTGCAGCGCGTGGGAGTGTTCCACGTGCTCCTCGGCGATGTGGTCGGCAAACCGCTGCGCAGGAAATGCGAGTCCGCTGCTGCTCACGATCGAACCGGACTCGAGGGGGTAGCCGTCGTCGGCGCGCATCGCGACGTACTCGTGCGGTTGTTCGAAGTCGGGGAACTCGAAGCCCGCGACCAGCTCGACCGTGGCGAGAGCGTCGTCGCGGCCCCGCTCGAGCGTGGGACGCAGTGCCCGCAGCTCCTGCCGGGTCGGGAACCGGTAGAAGCCGCCAACGCGCACATTCACCGGGTGGATCGAGCGACCTCCGACCGCTTTCATGATGGCGTTGCCTGCCTTCTTCAGGCGCAGCCCCTGCTCGACGACCTCGGCGTGCTCCCTCGCCATCTCGATGGCACTGGCGTAGCCGAGGAAGTCGGGCGCATGCAGCAGGTAGACGTGCAGGGCGTGGCTCTCGATCCACTCGCCGCAGTAGAGCAGTCGGCGGAACGCTCGGATCTCCTCGGTCACGATGACTCCGCAGGCGGTCTCCAGGGCCAGGCAGGCACTCATCTGGTAGGCGACCGGGCAGATGCCGCAGATGCGCGCCGTGATGTCCGGCGGCTCGGTGAAAGAGCGCCCCCGCAGAAGTGCCTCGAAGAACCTCGGCGGTTCGTAGATGCGCAGCTGGACGTCGGTCACGTGCCCGTCGTGGACACGGACGTGCATCGCTCCTTCGCCCTCGACGCGGGCGAGCGTGTCGACATGCAGCAGCCGTTCGGCGTCTGCGTCCTTGTGCGTCACGGCAGGCCGCCTCTCTCCGGGAGCGCGGACTCGTCATGTCGCAAACCCTCGCGCCGGAAGGGCTCAGCCGCCGCGTTGAACGTCCGGAAGATGCGTGTGACGTCGCGCTCTGGCATGCCGAGGAAGTGCAGCCGGTCGGCCATGGACGAGGTGTTCGGCGTGCCCTTCGGGCCGAAGCAGCCGTAGCATCCGCGCGCATAGCTCGGGCACAGGGCGCCGCAACCGGCGTGGGTCACCGGTCCGAGGCACGGGGTGCCGTGCGCGACCGTCACGCACACGTTGCCGGCACGCTTGCACTCGATGCACACGCTGTAGGACGGGATGCGCGGGGTGCGGCTCTGCAGGAACGCGGTGAGCACCTCGACGAGCTGGCCAGGGTCGATGGGGCAGCCTCGGAGCTGGAAGTCGACGTCGACGTGGGCCTCGATCGGGGTCGAAGTGGCCAGGGTCTCGATATAGGCAGGCTGGGCATAGACCACGGAACAGAACTCGTCGATGTCAGCGAAGTTGCGTAGCGCCTGGATGCCGCCACTGGTCGCGCAGGCGCCGATGGTCACGAGGTGCCGGGACATCCGCCGTACCTCCCGGATCCTGGTGGCATCCTCGGCGGTTGTGATCGATCCCTCCACCAGGGACAGGTCATAGGGGCCGCTCACCACCGCCCGTGTCGCTTCGGGGAAGTAGGCGATCTGGATCTTGCCGGCGAGGGCCAGGAGCTCGTCCTCGCAATTGAGCAGCGTCAGCTGGCAGCCGTCGCAGCTCGCGAACTTCCAGACCGCCAGGGTCGGCAGCGGTGCTGTCTCGGAGGCGGGCATCACAGCTCCCGGATCGTGAGGATGCGTTCGAGCCGGCTCAGCGGCAGGACCGGGCCGTCGACGCAGAGGAAGAACTCGCGCAGCTGGCAATGCCCGCACAACCCGATGCCGCACTTCATGTTCCGCTCCATCGACAGCCGCACCCTGTCCGCAGGGACGCCCACGTCGCGAAGCGAGCCCGCGACGTAG
>Ga0105248_10010446_pt1 | contig 10225 bp, 8 predicted proteins | sample KBSS34metaG_FD_81524 | JGI IMG/M metagenome (GOLD analysis project Ga0105248, IMG submission 81524) | Switchgrass rhizosphere microbial communities from Kellogg Biological Station, Michigan, USA - KBS S3-4 metaG | ecosystem: Host-associated > Plants > Roots > Rhizosphere > Soil | place... | reverse complement strand
CCGCCCTGCAGCGCATCCTCGAGATTGAGCAGGCAGAGATAATTCTCGCGGCCCTTGCGCGTGACGACCTTGGCGCGGCGCTCGGCGGCGTCGGGGAACAGGCGCACCGTCTCCTGGGCGAGCTGGCGTTGCAGCGCCTTGGTGAAGGTCGACACCCAGACCGCGCCGCCGGCCTGCTCGGCCCAGAGCGAGGCGGGGGCGAGATAGCCGAGCGTCTTGCCGATGCCGGTGCCGGCCTCGGCCAGCACGAGATTGGGCGCGTCGCGCATCATGCGCGGGGCGAAGGCCTCGATCGCGGCCTCGGCATAGGCGCGCTGGCCGGGGCGCTGCTCGGCACCCGCGCCGACGAGGCGGGCGAGGCGCTCGGCGGTCTGTGCCGGATCGATCGCGATGGTGCGCGGCGCGGGGCGTGGGGCGGCCTCCGACCATTCGGTGAGCTTGGTGAACAGCCAACGCTCGGCTTGCGCTGGTTTGGCGATGCGGTCGATCAGCGGCATCGACCAGGGCCAGCGCAGGCGGAAGAGGGATTGCAGCGAGGTCCAGGCGCCCTCGCGCTCGGGCCAGTCGCCCTGCGGCACGTCGAGCAGCGCGGCGGTCGCGCGGAGCAGGAAGGGGGCGACCTCCTCGTCGCGGCTCGGCACGTCGAGCCCGGTGGCGCGGGCCAGGCCGCGCGGCGTCGGCACCATGAAGCGCGCCGGGAAGAGGAAGGCGAACAGCTCGAGCAGGTCGAGCCCCGACAGCTCGGCATGGCCGAGCCGCTGGCCGATCAGCGGCGCGCCGAGCATGATCATCGGCGTGTCGGCGGCCAGCCGGATCGCCTCGCCGCGGCCGACCGTGCGGCAGCTGCCATCGGGTTGCGCGATCCAGATGCCGCCATGGCTGGCGTGGAGCGCGGGGTAAGGTAGCGGCGGCATCGGGCTATCCTAGCGCAACGGGAACATCGGGGGAACGGGGTGCGGGGTGGTGCGGGCGAATTCCCTGCCGGCAGGGAATTGGCAGGGAATTTTCTTCTTTTTTCGGGGGTGGTGGCAGGGAATTTTCTGGCGGCGTTCCGCGTGGTGGGCGGGTGAAGAAGAAGAAAGGGATTTGTTCGCGCGGAGGCGCGGAGGCGCGGAGATCGCGCTCGTGGTGGTGGTGTGGCTGCGCCTTGAGGGTGCGCGTGCGGGCAAGTTCATCATGCGCTTCGCGCTGCCTTCCCTACACCGTTCGTTTCGAGCGAAGTCGAGAAACATTTGTCGGGGATTGGCTTCTCGACTTCGCTCGAAGCGAACGGAAGTTGGCGGATGATCGCTCGCTGTTTTCTTCACGGTTGCTCTCCCGCTGATGCGCAGAGATGCGCCGGTGTCGGGAGGATGATCGCAGATGTCAGGGCTGGGTTGAATCGCGACCTCGCCGATGGCGAAAGGTGCTCCCCTCCCTGGTTTAGGGAGGGGTTGGGGGTGGGTAGCTATCGAGGGGAGGTTGTGCGCGCCTCAGAGCCTACCCACCCCCTACCCCTCCCTTCCAGGGAGGGGCAAGAAGAGGCGCAAGGTTGCAAATCGTCCCGCCTTCGCGCAGTCGCTTGCGTCTTATGACCGACACCGCATTGCTCCGCGCCGCCGCACTCGATTCCAAGGCCTGGCCCTATGAGGAGGCGCGCAAGCTGCTCAAGCGGTATCCGGAGGGCAAGCCGGGCGGCGTGCCGGTGTTGTTCGAGACCGGATATGGCCCGTCGGGCCTGCCGCATATCGGCACCTTCAACGAGGTGCTGCGCACGACGATGGTGCGCAACGCCTTCCATGCACTGTCCGACACGCCGACCCGGCTGGTGGCGTTCAGCGACGATATGGACGGGCTGCGCAAGGTGCCCGACAATGTGCCCAATGGCGAGATGCTGGCCGAGCATATCGGCCGGCCGCTGACCCGCGTGCCCGACCCGTTCGGCAAGTTCGACAGCTTCGCCGCGCACAACAACGCCATGCTGCGCGATTTCCTCGATCGCTATGGCTTCGATTACGAGTTCATCTCGTCGACCGAATATTATGCCAGCGGCAAGTTCGACGAGACGCTGAAGAGCGTGCTGCGCCATTACCGCGCGATCATGGACGTGATGCTGCCGACGCTGCGCGCCGAGCGGCAGGCGACCTATTCGCCGGTTCTGCCGATCAGCCCCAGGACCGGGCTGGTGCTGCAGGTGCCGATCGAGGTTGTCGATGCCGATGCCGGCACGATCGCCTTCACCGATACGGATGGGGAGCGCATTACCCAGACCATTCTGGGCGGCCATGCCAAGCTGCAATGGAAGGTCGACTGGGCGATGCGCTGGGTCGCGCTGGGCGTGGATTACGAGATGGCCGGCAAGGACCTGATCGATTCGGTGATCCAGTCGGGCAAGATCACGCGCGTGCTCGGCGGCCGCCCGCCCGAGGGCTTCAATTACGAGATGTTCCTCGACGAGAATGGCGAGAAGATCTCCAAGACCAAGGGCAATGGCCTTTCGATCGAGGAGTGGCTGACCTACGGCCCCGACGAGAGCCTGGCTTATTATATCTATCGCGAGCCGAAAAAGGCCAAGTCGCTGCACCTCGGCCTGATCCCGCGCGCGGTCGACGATTACTGGAAGGCGGTCGCGGACTATGCCGTGCAGCCGATCGAGCAAAAGCTCGGTAATCCCGTCCACCATGTCCATGACGGTGCGGTGCCGCCGCATGCGCCGCCGGTGACGTTCGGGCTGTTGCTCAACCTGGTTAGCGTGCTCGGCGCGGACGTCACCGTCGAGCAGGTCCAGGCCTATCTGGCGCGCTATGTTCCGGACTCGACGGCGGAGTCGCACCCGACGCTCGTGCCGCTGATCCCGTTCGCCATCGCCTATGCGCGCGACTTCGTCGCCCCGACGCTGAAGCGCCGCGCGCCCGAGGGCGTGGAGGTGGCGGCGCTGGAGAGACTCGACGCCGAACTGGCCGCGCTACCGGCGGATGCGGACGCCGAGACGATCCAGAACATCGTCTATGAGATCGGCAAGAGCCAGTTCGGGGATCTTGGTGGCTTCGAGAACCTGCGCGACTGGTTCAAGGCGCTGTACGAGACGCTGCTCGGATCGAGCCAGGGGCCGCGCATGGGGAGCTTCATTGCGCTGTATGGCATCGGCAACAGCCGCAAGCTGATCGCTGAAGCGCTGGCTCGGGTCGACGCGACGGCGTGAGGGTGGCATGAAAAGCGGTCAGCGGTCGTCGCCCGCGAACGCCTCCGGCCAAAGGCGGGCACCGTGGATGCGAGGCGCGGAATCCCTTTCGTGATCCTGACCTGCGATGTGGCGGTCGCCGCCCGTGCGCTGAGCGCCGCGCCTTCACGTCGCATCGTGAAAGATGAGGCCGAGCGTATGGCGCTGGCCCCGGCGCACCGTGCTGACGCCGTGGCGCAAGGCCACGCGGTAATCGCCGCGACTGCCCCGCACCGGCCGGCTGTTCACCGCGAAGACGACGGCATCGCCTTTGGCGAGCGGCACCACGGAAGCGCGTGACTGCATGCGCGGGCGTTGCTCGGTCAGCACGAATTCGCCGCCGGCAAAGTCGCTGCCGGGCTGCGACAACAGGATCGCGACCTGCAGCGGAAAGACATGCTCGCCGTACAGATCCTGGTGCAGGCAATTATAGTCGTCGGGGCCGTAGCGCAGCAGCAGCGGCGTGGGCCGCCGCTGGCCCGCCTCGTGACAGCGATCGAGAAACGCCTGGTGCGTCGGGGGGAAGCGCGACGCGATCCCCATCCGTTCATGCCAGCGGTTCGCGATCGGGACGAGCAGCGCATAGAGGTGCCCGCGCAATGCCTGGACGATCGGCGGCAGCGGGTAGGCGAAATAGCGATATTCGCCGCGCCCGAAACCGTGGCGCGCCATCGCCACGCGGCCGCGGAACGGCGCGTCGGCGCCATATAGCGCGGCGATGCCGTCGCAGTCGGCGTCATCGATCAGGCCGGGCAGCACGGCCCAGCCCTGCGCATCGAGTTCGGCACCGACCGCGTCCCCGTCGATCGCGGCGATGCGCGTGTCGTGCGAAATTCCCGCCATGATGATGCTCCTCGCAATGCCGAGGACATTGTCGCGCCGATGGGCATGCGGCTCACCCCGGCGCTTGCGTTCAATGTTGGGGGGCGGTCGGGGCGGGCCGCAAGCGAGCGCCGCTTATCGGTGGTTCGACACCCCGTTGGGAAGGGGGGTTATTGCACGTGGTACCGTAACTCCTGCTGCTCAACCTGGTCGGGGTGATGGGCGATGCGACCAAGGAACAGGTGTGGGGTTATCTCGGCAATTACGTGGCCGATGCGACGCCGAAGCGCTTTCCCGAACTGGACCGGCTGATTGACCGCGCGCTGGCGTACGGCCGCGACTTCGTCGCCCCGACGCTGAAGCGCCGTGCGCCGGAAGGCGTGGAGGTGGCGGCGCTGGAGAGACTCGACGCCGAACTGGCCGCGCTGCCGGCGGATGCGGACGCCGAGACGATCCAGAACATCGTCTATGAGATCGGCAAGACGAGCGGCTTCGAGAATCTGCGCGACTGGTTCAAGGCGCTGTACGAGACGCTAGGGACGAGCCAGGGGCCGCGCATGGGGAGCTTCATCGCGCTGTATGGGGTGGCGAATACGCGGGGGCTGATTGTGGGGCTTTGGGGCGGTAGGGGTTCCCGAAAGAAAGGCGACCTTCGTTTTGAAGCCGGCGTTTCCAAGCGGTGCACAGTGTAAATCCGAAGCCGGAATAGCATCGGCTTGAAAATACAGAAGACTTGTCACGTCTGTCGTTGCCCGATAGCATCGCCCGATACAGGCTGGATGCGGGGGCATCATGAAGTTTTATCGCATCGTGGTTGCCGCGTCGCTCGCGGTGATGGTGACCTGTCCGGCACACGGGCAAGAGCGCACAGCGGTCAAGGCCGGGTTCGAGCTACCCCCTAACAGCGGGAAGACCATATTGGTCTTCCGGCCCACCGTGCGCGTGGGGGCGCAGTCGACGGGAGGCATGTTCGAGCCTAACGGTGATTGGACAGATGAGGCGCGAAAATACATCGAAATCGCCTTGGCCGCGCGTCAGAACGGGCTCGGCAACCGGGTGGTGATGGCTCCTGAGGTCTACGGTGCCGATGCCCAGCTGGTTGCGGAATATTCCGCGCTGTTCGCCGCAGTATCGCAATCGGTGATCAACTATCAATTCTTTGTTGGAAACCGGCTTCCGACCAAAAAGCGCGACAACAAGGCAAATATTTTCGATTGGTCGTTGGGCAGCGGCGTGAGCGCGCTGCCGGGTGCCAAGGATGCTGACTATGCGTTGTTCATCTACAACAAGGACGCATATGGTTCGACGGGACGCAAGCTGCTCCAAATTGTCGCGCTTTTGGGGCCCGGTATCGCGATTAAATCAGGGGAGCACGCCGGCTATGCGGCGTTGGTGGACCTCAAGACCGGCGACGTGCTCTGGCTAAATGCGGATGCATCAATGGGCGGCGACGTACGAACGGCCGACGGTGCCATAAAACGTGTCGGCCAGTTGCTCGAGGATTTCCCAGGCAGCGCAAGGCCTAAAGTCGCACCGACGCAACCGTGAGGCGCGCGGTCACGTTCGTTGTCGGCCTGTGCCTCGCCAGCGCGTCGCTCGCGGCGCCTGGCGGGGTGAAGGTTGCCCCGCCGCCGCCACCCTATGTCGGTGCCTATCAGCCGCGCGGCGTGGATGAGATCGGGTTATGGAAGGAAAATGACGAAGACGAACGTGTGCTGGCAACCTCGCCGATGGTCATCCGCGACGAGGCGCTCAACACGTACGTCAAGGGCGTATTGTGTTCGGCCGTCGGTGATGACCGATGCAAGAGCACCCGGATTTATATTCTGCGAACCCCGGTATTCAACGCCAACATGTCGCCCAATGGCACCATGCGCGTGTTCACTGGCCTGCTGCTAAGGATGCATAACGAGGCCGAACTTGCTGAGGTTCTGGCGCATGAGTTCGGTCATTTCGAACTGCGTCACACCCTGGCGCGTTTCAAAGCCCAGCGCTCCGCCACGGACCTTCTCAGTTGGGCTGCGGTCTTTGCGGCGATGTCGAACAGCTATTCCGCGCGTTCCAACTTCGATAGTCTGCAATTGTCCGTCTATGGGAGACTTTACCGCTTCAATCGCGATGAGGAGCGGCAGGCCGACGTCTTCGGGATCGGGTTTCTCAACGCGAGCAAATTGCGCCCGCAGGCCGCCGCCAATGTCTGGCGCAATTCCATGGCGGAAGCGACGGCATCGGCGAGCGCTCGCGGATTGCCGCGGCCGAAATTCGACCAGATCGCCTTTTTCGCCACGCACCCGCCGGATGCCGAGCGCGAGATGACGCTGTCGGCGCTCGCGCTTCCCGAGGGACGCACGAGGGAGGATGGCACGGATCGTTACCAGCGCGCCATGGCGACATGGCTGCCGCTGTTTCTCGACGACCAGATCAAACTGAACGATTTCGGCGGCAGCGACTTTCTGATCAATGCGCTCGCCGAGGGAGGCTGGACCGCGTCACTGTGGCTTGCGCGCGGCGATCTCTATCGCGCGCGGGGCAATCCCCGCGACCTTGTCAACGCGGCCGAATTCTACACCAACGCCGTCGGGCTCAACCCCGGCCTGGCCGAGGCGCATCGCGGCTTGGGCTTATCGCTGCTGAAAACCGGACGCCAGAGTGACGGACAGGCCGAATTGGCGCGTTATCTCCAACTCAAACCCGATGCATCGGATGCCGCCATGATCCGCATGCTGGCACCTTCCAATGGGAACGATCGATGAAAATATTCAGAGGTTCGCTGGCCGTCGCGGTGTTCACCTTATGGGCGGGGCTGGCATCATACGCATCGGCCAACGGCCTTCGCGAAAAGGGGCAGTCGGTGAGTGTCGCGAAGTCGTCGATGAGCGTCACACCGAGCCGCGACTGGAATCAGCTTTCGAGTAAGCCCGGCAAGAAGGCCGAAACGTGGACGCTCGACGGCGAGCAACTCAACGACGTGACCTGGTACGGCGGCATCGCGCCCGGCGAAGCGCTGATCCGCGAGACGAGCAAGAAGCGGAAGCCATTGCCCAAATTCACGCGCGCGACACTGCTCGTCGAGTTGCCCGAATTACTGGAGGCTACCTATCGCAGTGAGAAGGGGATTGCGACTTTCACGGTAACTGGTTCGAAACCGGATCACTTTCTCGACCAGAACGGCGTCCGGTTCACCTACGAATATATCGACAATGATGACCTTCCCCGCAAGGGCGAAGCGCGGGCGGTCATCGTGAAGGGTAATCTGTTCATGGTGACGTTCGATGCACCGCGCCTTTTCTATTTCGACAGATCGTTGGAAGATTTTCACGCCCTGAGCGACAGCGCAAAACTTTCATGACCCCTCATCCACGATGGTCGAATCATCTACTTGAATCTATTACGGCACTATTACGGTGCCAGGTGCTATAACCCCTTATACCAAAGAGCGATGAGCTTGACTCATCGCTTTTTGGTTAAGCCCGTGCGGCGCTTGAGCATTTCCATGGCGTGATGCGTCAGTATCTCAGCGCCCTGGTATTGCCCTTCTCCCCGGCGCCGGCAAACCGGCCTCACTCCGGCGCCTGCGCCTTAAGCAGCCAGCTAACCACGATCCGTTCGAAATCCACATACGGTACGGCGTCGGGATCGAATTCAAGGTCGGCCGCCAAATTCGGCGAGTCGGCCCAAAACCGGTTAAACAGCCGAGCGACCCGGTTGGGCGCGAAATGTCGGCGCATAGTCGGCGTCGAACGGGCAATTGATGAAGACGTCGTCGGCGGAAATAGCGTCTCTTGCCGCCAAGTTTATTGCTTAGCGCGAGCGAGATTAAGTACGGCCGCCGTCGCATCCCTGAGCGAGATCGCACCCTGCTTCGACGCTGGCTTCATCACATATTGACCGGTCGCGGCGCTACGACCCAGCACCACAGCGTGCTTGGCTGATTTCGGACTGATGGTATCCGAACGTGTTGCCATGACGACAATATGCGCTTCCGCTTTGCCTGCGGCAAGGCCACTCCCTACCGCTTCGTCTCCGAAACAAACAAAAAGGAATAGTCCGCCGCATAAGGCGCCGCCGCCCCGGCCCCCGGCTTGGCCACCTTGCGCAGGCCATGCGGCCCGACCGCCGCCAGCAATTGCGGCGAGGCGATGGGCGCGTAGACGTGGCAGTCCATGCAGGCATTCGAACTCTGCTGGAACGACTCCAAGGTGGTGTTGGCGACGATCTGGGTCGGGCCGCCGGCGGCGCCCTGCGGCTTCGGGTCGCCATAGGTCAGCGGTGTCCTGAGGCCCGGGCCGGGCGTCGGGGTGGCGATGCCGGTTTGCGGCCATTGCACGTCGACCAGCCGGTAATAGTTGAACACCGACTTGGCCGGCAACATGCCCCAGACATAGGCGGTGACGCCGTTGGCCGTGGCGCCGACGGGGTTGATGCGGGTGATCTGCATCGGCGCGGCATAGGGGTCGCACGGCGTGCCGGCGGTGCCGCACGGCGTCGGCGGGGCATTGTGCTTGCAGGCGTAGACCTTGTCCTTCGCCGGGTCGCACGTCGGATTGAAGAAGGTGAAGCCCGGCGAGGCTTTCTCGTTGGGGTTGGCGGGCAGCGCGGGCGGGGTGAAGCCGCCGCCGGCCGCCTCGTCGGGGCTGTTGTCGATCTGCTCGAAGGTCGCCCATACCCAGGGCAGGCGCGGGAAGCGCTTGCGGATGATGTGCAGCCCGGTCAGCCCGACCGTGACGGTGCGAACCTTCTTCGTGGTGGGGTCGAGGATCTCGGCCTGGGCGGTCTTGTAGCGATAATCGAGGCTGTGGTCGGCGGGCAGCGGCGTCCAGGCGGCCTTGACCTCCATCGCGCCGACGCCCTGGCCGAAGGCGTGGATGTTGCCGGTGCAATCGGTATCGTCCCAGCCATTGGCCTGGCCGGCGGGGAAGTTGATGCCGCCGCGCAGCACCGTGCCGGGCGGGTAAGGCGGCTTGATCGGCGGGCCGTCCGACACGGGCTTGCCGGGCTGGGTGGCGCAGGCGAGCTGGCCGGCGGCGGTGGTCAGGTCGAAATGGTCCTGCGTGATGAATTCGAACTCGTCCTGGTTCATCAGCACTTCGTAATAGGTGACGTCGCCGCGCTGGTTGGTCAGCCAATGGTCGCCGCTGCCGGCCTGGGCGATCGCCGACAGGTCGAGATTGCCGAGCTTGGAGAGGCGGCTGAGCGCCTTGATGCCGGGGCGCCTGGCCTGCCACATCCCCTTCAACGGGGCCTTGTCGCCGAACACATTGCTCGCCTCGAGATAGCTCTCCCACACCTTGGGGCTGTCGTCGCCCGGCGTGCCGAAGCTGGCCCAGTCGGCGGCGGGATCGGGGAAGCCGGGCCTGGCCGGGTCGGCGCGCCAGTTGAGCGCGATGAACGCGCCCCACGCCGCGCAATCGACCTGGGTCTGGTCGTTGCCGGGGTTGACCGGCAGCGCCGGGGTCTGGGTCGGGGCGAAGGCGCCGCACGGATTGGCGACCGGGGTGGCGAGCGCGACGGCGTTGCCGGCGGGCGCGGCGGGCTTGCACGCCGCCAGGCCGAGGGCGATGAGCGTCACATCGATGACAGCGATGATGGCGAGCGAAAGCGGGGTCGAGGGCCAGCGGCCGTCGCGGTGCGGATGTGAGGTCATGTCCCGAACTCCCCTTTGCGCCGCGCCGCGCGCGGCAACCGACCGGCGCGGGCCGGGCCGGTTCCGGGGCGGGAGAGTGACGGATTATCGTTGGGAAACAATAGCGAAGCGGATGGAATGGGTGCGCGCCTGGCTCCCTTCCGCGCGCGCTTCGTCATCGCGGACTCGCTTCGGGTCCACCCGTCCGCATTTCCGCCGGCGCCGGATTTTGCGGCGCGGCGGACCCCGGAACGAGTCCGGGGTGACGGGTGTGGGTGTGGGGTGCGACCGCTCTCAGGGATTCGCGGTGGCGGCCGCCGCGGGCGATGGCTGGGCCGGCGCGGCCGCGGGTGGTGCGGCGGGTGCCGGCACGGTCGGCACGACCGGTGGCGGGGCGACCTTGTCGGGGGCGATGTAGCCGAGCGGGTTTTCCGACATCGGCGCGGCGCCGGCGGTGGTCCTGCCCTTGAGATAGTCGATCTCGGCCTGGCGGCGGCGCAGGTAGAAGTCGCGCGAGGATTCGTACGGGTTGGGCACATTGTCGTGCAGGATGTGCAGTTCCTCGTCGAACTCGGCGCGAT
>Ga0105248_10010445_pt1 | contig 10226 bp, 8 predicted proteins | sample KBSS34metaG_FD_81524 | JGI IMG/M metagenome (GOLD analysis project Ga0105248, IMG submission 81524) | Switchgrass rhizosphere microbial communities from Kellogg Biological Station, Michigan, USA - KBS S3-4 metaG | ecosystem: Host-associated > Plants > Roots > Rhizosphere > Soil | place... | reverse complement strand
CGCAGACCTGCCGGGCGTGCGCCTCTGGTTCACCGACAGTGGAGGCAACGGCGAGCCGGTTGTGCTCATGCACCCGATCACCGGCACGAGCGAAAGCTGGCAGCCGCAGATCGCCGCGCTTGCGAAGCTGGGCTATCGGGTGGTGGCCTTCGATCGGCGCGGCTGGGGCAAGAGCCTCGCCGATCCGGCCACCGGTCCGCAGCCGGGTGACGCCTCCGAGGATCTGCACGCGCTCGCGGACTTTCTATCCCTCGATCGGTTTCACCTGGTCGGCGTGGCGGGCGGCGGGTTCGTCGCGCTCGACTACGCCGCGTGGCACGGCGACCGGCTCAGAAGCCTTGTCGTGGGGGCGAGCACGGGTTCGGTCAGCGACAAGGAGATTCAGGACTTCATCGCCAGGATCGAGATTCCGGGCATGCGTGCGCTCCCCGCGCACTATCGCGAGGTCGGCGCCTCGTATCGAGGCGCCAACCCGGAGGGCCTGCGGCGGTGGATCGAGATCGACGAGCACGCGCGCCAGGCGAACGCGCCCGCGCAGCCGCTGCGTTCACCGAACACGTTCGCGAAGCTGGCCACGATCACCGTGCGGACGCTCGTGATGCCCGGCGATGCGGATCTGATCGCCCCGCCGGGTCTGATGTGGGTGTGGGCCAATCACATGAGGGATGCGCGGTGGGCGGTTGTGCCAACGGCCGGGCACGCCATCGCCTGGGAAAAGCCGGAGCTCTTCAACGCGAATCTCCTTCGCTTCCTCAAAGGTGACCAGGAATTCCCGCGAGTGAAGGAGATTCCCAGACCGTAAGGGGCGGAGGCCTCAGGCCTTCTTCTTCTTCGCCGTCCGCAACGCCGCCCACCGTTTCTTCTGTGCCGCCGCGATCCTGGCCCTGCCGGCGGCGGATATCGTGCGGCGCTTTTTCTCGGGGGCTTCCGATTCGACTGCGGTCGCCGGGACGGCCGCCGCTATTTCCGGAGCCGCGCTCGATCCCGTCTTCCGCCGCGCCCAGGACTCTCTGAGCTTGGCCTTCGTGGCGGCGGACATCCTGCGGCGTTTGCGAGGCGCTGGCGCTTCGGATTCAGCGGCCTTCGCCGTCCGGGCCGGAGCCTTACCGAGTCCGGGGAACGCCTCCACCAGGGATTCGATCTCGGCGATCAGTTCGTTGATGCGGATCTGCGCGCCCAACCGGGCGAGAGCATTGATGTCGACAGGCATGCGAGATGATAACGCAAGATGCGCGATTCAGTGATGTGCGGGCTGGTTGCGTGCTGTCTCAGTTTCAACCAGGGCGCTCTGGAGCTGGCCACGAAAACACGAAAAAACAAACCGGGGAAGCTGTTTCGCGCTTTCGTGGCTAAAACGATGACCTGGCAAACTGAGACACGGCCGCTGGCCGACCGATACGTCGGGCGGGTATCAAACGACCACCAGCAGGCCCACGAGCTCCCGCACGCTTTTGACCGCCTCGAGGTCGTTCAGGCGCCGGATCAGCGCCTCGGTGCGCTCGGCTCCCAGCACGGGCGCGATGAGGCTTCGTGCCTTCTCGTTCACGCCCGCCGTGTCGAGCGGGCTCTCCCTCGTGCCGGGCGGGTACTTCGTGAAGTGGCTCACGCGGGTCCCGTCGCGCCGGACCACCTCGACATTGCCGCTGCGGGGCGCTGACGGATCCATCAACGTGCGGTCGGGCACGAGTTGCACGCGGCGCTTGGCGGCCAGGACCGCCGGATCCTTCATGCGCTCGTACGAGTGGCTGGCGTCGAACGACAGCCCGCCGTCGATCAACGCCACGGCGATCAGGTACTGACAGTTGACGTCCGGCATCGGCCGATCGTCAACGATGCTGGCGCCGTCCTCGGGAAGCCTGACCACAATGCGGTCGACATTCTCCGTGGTGAGCGCGTGCTCCCGGCGAAGAAACAGGAAGGCGTCGAGCGCCGACTGGATGGGGTAGCCGACGGAAAACGTCTTGATGGCGGTCTCGGTGATGAAGAAGCGCGAGCCGAGGCCGTTGACCATCTCGCCCGGGCGCGGCTGCGTGGAGTGCGCCTCGAGGGCATTGTGCTCGCCATCCAGCACATCGGGCACGCCGGTGAAACCGGCCTGCACCATCAGGGCCGCGGTCACGCCGTTGCGAGCGCCCATGCCGGCAAAGTCGAACGCCTTCTCGACATGTTCCAGGTCCCGCTCCCAACTCCAGACGCCCGAAACCTGCTGGGCGGCGTACGACAGGACATAGCGCATCCCCTGCTCGTCCAGGCGGGCCAGCGAGGCCGCCGCGGCGGCGGCGCCGAACGTGGCGCTGACGCCTTCGGCGCTTCGATGAGTGGCGCGGACATGAGCCGGCCCGAGCGCCATGAGCCAGCGACAGCACAAGTCGTAGCCGAGCGTGACGCCGCTCAGCAGTTCCAGGCCCGATCGATCGTGACGCTCGGCAACCGCGAGCGCGGCTGGAACCACGGCGCATCCAGGGTGCGCCTTGGTAACCGGCTCGAAGTCGTCGGTTTCATCGGCGTGCGCGAACATGCCGTTGGCCAGCGCCGCGGTGACGGCGGACGTCCGAATGGAGGTAGCCACAATCGACGCTTCAGCGACGCCGCCCTGTGTCCTTGCATACCGGATGGCGAGCTCGCCCGGCTTGAGCCGGCTGCCTGAGATCATGGCCGCGAGCGTGTCGAGGATTCGGTGCTTCGCTTCGCGCGTCACGTCGGGCGTCAGCGCGCGTGTCGTCGATTCCGCCATGTAGCGCGCCAACACGCCCGTCACCTCCGCGCCAGCGACCGGGCGTTCCGCTCCGGCCTGAGGCGCGGCGGCGGCCAGCGCCCGCGCAGGCAGGGCCGCGCCGGCGGTCAGTCCTCCGGCATTGCGCAGCATTTGACGACGCGTCAGGCTCATTCGCCGGGATGTTCGAGACATGGCACCGAGATTATCGATCAGGCGAAGGGCGGCTGCGGCTACCGTTCTTCGAGTCGACGTGCTTATCGAGCCAGGCGATCACGAGGTCGGCCAGCTGATCGCTGTTCCTGTCCTGCATCAGCATGTGGCTGTTGCCGTGGATACCGAGCGCCGGCAGGTGCATCATCTGTGCGTCGCCGCCCGCCTTGTTGACCTCCGCGACGAAGGCCTTGCAGCTGTCGAAGGATGCCGCCCAGTTGGCCACGCCGCCGGCTGGCATGTCGCTCAAATGGTCGCCGAACATCACCAGCGTGGGAATCTTTGCGATGCTGGCGATTTGCGCGGCTGTCAGCGTGGGACACGGCATTTCGATCGAGATCAGACCCTTGATGCCGCTCGGATCGATGAGCGCGGCCTGTTCGGGGAAGAAGCCGGACTCCGAGTGTCCCATCAACACCGCGCCGCGCAGGCGAACAGCGAGCGCGGCCATGTTCGTCCACGTGGGATTCGGGTTCGGCAGCAGGGCGTTGAGATCGGGAATCACCTGCTTGTTGAACTCCTCGAGCGCCTCGATGGGAAATTGCTGATCCGGAAACGGCTGACCGAACGTCGGTCCGAAGCGGAACACGCTCCACGCGACCTGATGCGTCGCGTTGATGACGTTGGGCAGCTGCGCGGGCGGCACCCGTCCGGCCTTGACGTCGGCGAACACCGCGGCGTCGAAACCGGAACGGGCGCGAGACACCTGATCGGCGAGGTAGACCGCGCGATTCTTCCGCACGAAGTACTCGCTCCACCCGATGCGCCCATCCGGTGTGGTTTCCCAGGTCTTGCTGCTGAGGCAGCAGCCGTGCACCATCACGACCGGCACGTGTTGATCGCCACGCGGCGGAATCTGAAACTGCACGTACATCTGGTTGACCGTGACGTCGCCGCCAGTGCCCGGACCGGTGGCGGCGATCGTTTTCGTTTCGCCGCCGACAAAAAAACTGCCCTGGCTCTTGAGCACCAGCGGCGCAAGAGTTTTGGCCGATGTCGTCGCCGGCTTGGCCTGTTTCGTTTGAGCCGCGACGGGCATGGCGAGCGCCATGGTCACGATCGACAGGAATATCGTACGAACCAGTGCCTTCATCAGTCGCGTCTCCAGAGTGTAGACGTTCGGCCGGCGGATTGTTCCTGGCGGTCTCGATCGACCGTGCGACCGGGTGGTCGCGATCAACACCGTGCCCGGTCACGTGCGATAGCGTCGAACTATTCCGTGACGATGACCTGCCCGTACGCCCAGGGATGCTCCTTGCAGATGTAGACGTAGGTCCCGGGCTTTTCGAAGACCTTGGCGCCGACCGCCCCATCACTCAGCCGCCCCGTGGTCCACGACCCGTCTTCGGCGACGATGGTGTGAGCCATTCGACTGTTGTTCCGCCACGTGACCTGGGTGCCGGCCTTCACTCTCGCACGGTACGGCTCGAACGCGTAATCGTCGGTGAAGTAGCGGGTGCCGATGAAGCCTCGATCGCGCTGGAGGGAGGCCGTCTCGATCTGCGCGATATCGGCGATTGGACCGGTGAAGCGCTCCTCCGGCGAAAATGTCGCCGGTGCCGCCGCAGGGACGGTGCCGCCAAGCTTGAACGCCCACACGTTGCCGCCGGCAAGCGTCGCCAGGTACTGTTCGCCGTCCATTTCGTAGACCGTCGGCGGGCCGCCGGCCGCACCGAGGTTGAACTGCCACAGCACGCTGCCGCTCTTCGCATCGTACGCCGCGAGGGTGCGATCCGAGGTCGCCTGAAACAGCAGTCCGCCGGCGGTCGCCGTCGCACCACTCGGACGCCCATGCTCATACTCCTTCTTCCACGCGATCTTGTTGGTACGGCTGTCGATTGCGACCAGCACGCCGTAGTCGAGCGCGTTCAGACCCGGCACGCGCGCATTGAAGGTGCTGAAGAACGACGGGTCTTCGGCGCGACGCAGCCAGGCCAATCCAGCGACTCCCGCGGCATAGAAGTAGCCGGTTTGCGGGCTGTAGGCCATCGGCGCCACGCGCATCCCATAGTTCGGGGCGAGGATGTTCGGCTTTTGCACCGAGGCCGGAGTGAAGAAGCAGCCGACCTCGAAGCCTTTCGGAATCGGACGGGTGCGCCATTCCGCACAGTCGGGCAGTGCGTGATCGGCGCCGACCGGAAACGGCTGTGTCGCGGCCGTCTTCTGCAGGGCGTCCTGGGGTACCGCACGATCCTCGACCTTCCCCAGGGGCTTGCCGGTCTCGCGGTCGAGCAGGAACAGCAACCCATCGGCCCGCATCGCCGCGATGCCCTTGCGCGAGCCGGCGGCCGTCTCGGCGTCGAACAGCACCGGCGAGATCGCGATGTCAGCTTCCCACACGTCGTGGCGAATCACCTGATAGTGCCACTTCAGCTTGCCGGTCTTCATGTCGAGGGCCACCACCGAGCAGAGGAACAGGTTGTCGCCCGGCCGGCCCTCGCCGCCAAGCTGCGGCACGCCGTTACCGGTGACGTAGTAGACCGTGCCGAGATCCGCGTCCGCCGCGCCAGCAAGCCAGATGGCAGCGCCGCCCCGCGTCCAGGTGTCGCTATTCTGCGGCCACGTCTCGTGTCCCTTCTCGCCTGCACCGGGAATCGCGAAGAAGCGCCAGGCCTCGGCGCCGGTCTTCGGATTCAGCGCGACCACCTGTCCGCGCCACCCGTTGTCGGCGCTGAGGCCGACCGACACCAGCCCGCCAGCGTAAAGCGGCGCGCCGGAAATGACCTGACCCTTGTCTCGAGGATTGTCGCCAACGTAGCGGTTCCAGACGACGTCCCCGGTTTTCTCGTTGAGGGTGATCACGCGCGCATCGGAGAGCCCCACGAACACCAGTCCGTCTCCGAGGGCCACGCCTTCGCGCGCCGGACTGCCCAGGCGCACCTGGCCCGCGGCGGCGCCACGTCCACCGCCGGCCTGAAACCGCCAGATCGTCTCACCGGTTTTCGCGTTCAACGCGTAGACGAACGGCGGCACCGTGACGAACATGACGCCGTTCTTCACGATCGGCATCGCGCGCGTGGAGGCCGAGGTGTCGAACTTCGGCGACTTCCACGCCGCACCGAGCTTGGTCACGTTCTGGGCGGTGATCTGATTGAGGCTGGAATACCGGGCATTGCCCGCATCCCCACCAACCGTGGGCCATTCCTTGCTTGCGCCCATCGTCCTGGTGGCAGGCGACTGCACGCCCGCCGTCACCGGGATGAGGAACATCGCCAGGAACACGGCCAGCTGTGTCGGGTAGCGACGATGAGTCATCGTGGGCCTCCGTGCTGACAACCGTCATCCGATATTTCGGACCGCGGTGAGCATACCGCAAATGGCGCGCACGTTGACCATTGCTGCTGACCCGGTTTCCACGCTCTGGAGCCGGCCACGAAGTCGCGCCGCTGCTTCGAGTGCTTGTAGAGCGACCGCGGAGCGGCGACAATCGCTCTCACCGCGTGGACCGGACTGCAGATTCTCGGGAGGCCGCCATGATTGCTCGAACTTCAACGGACGGACTGATCTCGTTTGCCGGCGAGCCGGGCATGCCTTTCTCGTCACTCGTCCGGATCGATGTCAGCGCGCTGTCGCACACCGGCCATCATCGCGCCAACAACGAGGACCACTTCGCCGTCATGAGGCTCGGCCGCACGCTTGAAACGCTCATGACGAGCGTCGCCGAGGCAGACCTGCCGACCCGCACGGAGGAAGTCAACTACGTGATGATCGTGGTCGACGGCATGGGCGGCCACTCCGGGGGCGAGATCGCGAGCCGCATGGCGATCTCCAAGATCGTCAGCCTGGCCCTCGACGTGCCCGACTGGATTTTCAAGATGGATCACGCGCATGCGGAGGAGATCGAGCGGCGGTCCCGCGAGCGCGTTCAGGAAGTCGACGCGATGCTCGTCGAGCGCGGCCGGCGCGATCCGGCGCTGCGCGGGATGGGGACGACGCTGACAGCCGCTCGAAGCCTGGGCCGCGACCTGGTCATCACCCACGTCGGCGACTCACGAGCCTACCTGCTTCGCGCCGGCGTGCTGCATCGCCTCACCCGGGACCACACCTATGCGCAGCTGCTCGTCGACATCGGCCGGCTCGCGCCCGGCGACGTCGCCGGATCGCGCCATCGCCATGTCTTGACGAACGCCCTTGGCGGATCGAGCGAGGGTGTCGAGGTGGACACCGACCGGCTGCAGCTCGAGGACGGCGATCGCCTGTTGCTCTGCAGCGACGGCCTGACGGACCTCGTAGACGACGGCGCGATCACCACCATCCTGCGGGACACGACCCGGTCGAGCGACGCCTGCCAGCAACTCGTGCAGCGGGCGCTTGATGGCGGTGGACGCGACAACGTGACCGTCATCGTGGCGATCTACCGGCTGCCGGAAGAAGCTCCGCGCACTTAGCGTCCAGAGCGACCGATTTTCGTCTGGTGTCGCGCAGGCTTCACCCTTGCCGTGATCACGGCAGACCTGAAGGTTTGCACTACTTCTGCCGCGTAGCCTCGTAGCGCTGATCGCGTCAGCGGAGATAGCGACACGCAGCAACGTGCCAGCTATCCGATGTGTCGTCAGTGGCTCATCGAATAGAGCAGCGCGTTGATGCCGAACGCGTAGCCGAGGCCGGCAAACCGGTCGAAATACGCCCGGCTCTCTCCTTCACGTTCGAACGCATCGCTGTAATCGGTGTTGTGCGTGATGAGGACGAGCAGATGACCCTTCTCGTCGAAGATGCCGCGGGCGTGCGGCACGGCGCTGTCGGCGCCGCGCTCGGACGTTTGTCCGCTGCGCAGCCACGTGCCGATCCCCGGAATTTGAGCCACGCCGTCAACGTCGTACAAGGTGTGAAAGATTGGATGCGCCCGCGGCAGGTCGACGATCGGATAGCCGGGCAGCGCCTTGCGGATCTCGCCCTCGAAAATCCGCCACGCGTACTCACCCCAGAAGTCGTCGACCCAGAGAAACCCGCCCTTTAGCAGATAGTCCCGCAGTCCCGCCGCGTCTTCGGGACCCAGATAGAGTCGCCCGACCTCCTGCATCATGATGAAGCCGCAGCGGTACAGTTCGTCGCCGACCAGGCTGACAATCGCGTGGTTGTAGTTGCCTCGGGCATCGCGGCTCACCGGTGTTGTCGTCAATTCAGACAGCCGGTACGAGAGGTTCTGATCCGCCTGGGGATAGTCGGTCGTCCAACTGCCGCCGTCGCCCTGCGGGTTGGGCTCGTAGATCGCACGGCAGTATTGGAACGCGCCGTCGTAGGGTGGATTGGGTGGCAGACGAAACCCGAATCGCCCGCCGCCGAATCGTTGGGCCGCCGCGGCTGCGGCAAATCCGACGACGAGCACGAGCGTCGCGAGAGTCCGGCGTCGCACGGCCACAGTGTATCCCTCCGCAGCCTCCCTAGCGCGAATGGGACGTTGCGCTTTCTGCCGCACACCTGACTCGGGAGACTAACGCGGCGCCCGGCCGGTCAACTTCAGGAACAACTGATTCTCATGGCAGATGAATTCGATCAGCTCCGATCCGTCCGGCACAATGCGCTGTGTGACCCGGACGGTAAAAGGCCTGGTATAGGCCTTGGGGTCGTCGACGGTGAACTCGATGTCCAGCTGTTCGTAGTTCAGGCGGCGGAACCGCTCGGTCACCTTCATGGCTTCCGTATACGGACTGCCGCGGTGATCGAGCCATCCCACGCCGTGGAAGCTGTCGGGCTCGACGCCGTGGAAGTCATTCGGCTCAACGCCGCGGAAATTGTTCGACTCCACCACGAGCGTATCGCCCTCCCATCGTCCGACAGAGTAGCCATGCCAGAACGGCTGCGGTCCGCCGAGCGGCGGCAGGGCCCGGCCGTCCATGTAGATCGTGCGGAGGCCGTAGTTCGACTCGTAGATGATGAGGATCTGTCGCGGCATCTGGACGATCTTCAGCGGCTGCGGATCGATGTGGTATTGCAGCAGGCCCTGGGGCAGGCAGAGGGCATCCGGATCGTTCAAGCCGCCCTCGGCGTCGCGTTTCTTCTGGAGATCCGCCGCCCATGGCCGGAACGGCAAGCCGTCCTTGAACCCGGCCCCGGCATTGCCGCCCGCCACCCGCGGAGGCCGGCCAGGTGGGACGTTCGCCTCGGGACCGTTGTAGATCATCCACACGCCAGAGAAATCCGGCTTGCCGTCGGCTGTTCGAGGCGTGGGCGCGGCAAGGTTGGGCTTGCCATCGGCGCCCTTCGGCACGCCGAGCGGATGCAGCGGCCACTGCGCGGCAAGCGACGATGGCAGCGACGAGGTGACGATCACCAACACCAGTGCGGTAAACCATTTCATGTTGGCCTCCCCGGGATTCTCGACCCGCTGGCGCGACTTATCTATCACAATCTGCTGTCTGTCGAAAGGGCAAGCGCGACCCGGCAGTGTCTCAGTCTCAACGTCAACGACCGAGGTCACCGAGATCACCGAGAGAAATTCCAGTGTCTTGCCTCGGTGCACTCGGTGTGCGGTAGTAAACCTCAAACTAATACACGACGCGCGGCCCAGAGACCTGACGCCCAGGAAGGATTCGCGAACGCGGAGAGAACGCCGACCGATGGCGTCAGCCCTGAGTGCCGCTGATGATCCGCAGATAGGCTCGCCAGGGACCGACCTGGTCCGAGTATTGCCGGGCCATCGCTCGCGCAATCTGGACCACATGGTCGAGGTCGTGGGCCACCCATGTCGCCAGCAACTGACGGAGGGTCACGACGCCGAGCTCGGGATGCCGTCCGCAACGATCGAGATCGGCGTCTGCCAGGCGCAGCACCGACAGCTCGTGGAGGTTGTCCTGGCGCAGCGCCGCAAACTCGTCGAGCAGGTCGGCCAGCGTTCGTCCCTCGGAGCCGGCGAACTGCGCGAAGCGATCGAATCTGTCGAACGGGCGCGCGTCGCCGTGCGCGAGGATGATCCTGGCGCGCGGCAGCCAGTCGGTCCGCTCGCCGTGGATCAGGTGTCCGATGACGTCGAAAGGGCTCCACGTGCTGCCGCCTTCGTGCGCGGCGATCCAGCCGTCCGGAAGTCCGCGCAGTTGGGCGTCAAGCGTCGCCGGCGTTCGCGCCAGGATGGCGACCGCTTCTTCCATTACGAACGAACGTCTGGTGCGATCGGTTTCTATGTTCACATCGGCTACCACCTCAGAAAGAGATGCTTCGGAATTTTCGGTGCTGGGTCAGTTGAAATCAACCACCGAGGACACCGGGCACACCGAGCTCACGAAGCTGTTTCTCTCGGTGATCTACCCAGACAATGAATCGCCGGACACGCGAGCACGCAGAGAATTCCTCTGGTTCTTGCTCG
>Ga0105248_10010442_pt1 | contig 10229 bp, 10 predicted proteins | sample KBSS34metaG_FD_81524 | JGI IMG/M metagenome (GOLD analysis project Ga0105248, IMG submission 81524) | Switchgrass rhizosphere microbial communities from Kellogg Biological Station, Michigan, USA - KBS S3-4 metaG | ecosystem: Host-associated > Plants > Roots > Rhizosphere > Soil | place... | reverse complement strand
GTCGAGCTTGCCCTTGAGCTCGGGCAGCACTTCGCCGACCGCGCGCGCGGCGCCGGTGGTGGTCGGGATCATCGACATCGCCGCGGCACGCGCGCGGCGCAGATCCGAATGAATCTGGTCGAGGATCTTCTGGTCGTTGGTATAGGCGTGGATCGTCGTCATCAGCCCGCGCTCGATCCCGATCGCGTCGTTGAGCACCTTGGCGACCGGTGCGAGGCAGTTGGTGGTGCACGACGCGTTCGACACGATGGTGTGGCCGGCCTCGAGCTTGTCGTGGTTGACGCCGTAGACGACGGTCAGGTCGACGTTCTTGCCCGGCGCCGAAATCAGAACTTTCTTCGCACCTGCAGCGATATGCTTCTCACAGCTCGCACGGTCTGTGAAGAAACCGGTGCATTCGAGCACCAGCTCGACGCCGTTCGCGGCGTGCGGCAGGTTGGCCGGATCACGCTCTGCAGTGACCTTGATGCGCTTGCCGTCGATGACGAGATCGCTGCCCTCGGCGCTCACCGTGCCCGGATATTTGCCGTGGACACTGTCGCGCGAGAAGAGCCAGGCGTTCGACTTGGCATCGGCCAGATCGTTGATCGTGACCAGCTCGAGCCCGCAATCCGGCCGCTCGAGGATCGCGCGCGCCACCAGGCGGCCAATCCGCCCGAAGCCGTTGATCGCAACCTTCGTCATATCATTCCTCCTCTACCCGGCCGCCGTGTCGACCGGGCCTGGTTCAAAAAAAGATCGATTAGCCCTTGAGCCGCGCGACGATCTGGGGAGCGATTGCCTCCGCGGTCAGTCCGAAATGTACATAGAGCTGGGGCGCAGGACCCGAAGCGCCATAGCTGTCGATGCCGAAGCGTAGCCCGTCGATACCGGTGTACCGCTCCCACCCGAGCGTCGTGCCTGCTTCGATCGACACTTTGAGCGTCTCGGGCGGCAGGATGTCGTGCTTGTACTGGCTGTCCTGTGCGTCGAACCGCTCCCAGCTCGGCATCGAAATCACGTCGGCGCCGATGCCTTGTGCTTCGAGCGTGTCGCGCACCGCGACGGCGATCTCGACTTCCGAGCCGGTGGCGAGCAGCGTAACCTGGCGGACACCCTCGGCTTCGAACAGGCAATAGGCGCCGCGCGCTGTGCGGTTCTCGGCCGCCTCGGTGCGCAGCTGCGGCAGGTTCTGGCGCGTGAGCGCAAGCAGCGACGGTCCGTCCTTCTTGGCGAGCGCGAGCGCCCAGGCCTCTGCGGTCTCGATCGTGTCGCACGGCCGATAGGTATCGAGCTGCGGAATCGCGCGCAGCGACATCATATGCTCGATCGGCTGATGCGTCGGCCCGTCCTCGCCGAGGCCGATCGAATCGTGCGTCATCACATAGATCACGCGCGCATGCTGGAGCGCCGACAGGCGAATCGCCGGGCGGGCATAGTCGGCAAACACCAGGAAAGTGCCGCCATAGGGAATCACGCCGCCGTGCAGCGCCATTCCGTTCATCGCCGCGCCCATGCCGAACTCGCGGATGCCATAATAGATATAGCGGCCGGCATAGTCGTTGGCAGTGAGCGGCGTGGTCGCCTTGGTCTTGGTGTTGTTCGAGCCCGTCAGGTCGGCCGAGCCGCCGACGGTGTCGGGCAGCTGGTCGTTGATCGCGCCGAGCGCGAGCTCCGAAGCGCGGCGCGTCGCGACCTTCTGCGGGCTTTCGAGCAGCCCCGCGATATACTCGTCGAGCGAGAACCAGGCCGGCAGATCGCCTGCCATGCGGCGCTCGAATTCGGCGCGATCCTCGTGACCTGCGAGCCGATCCTTCCATGCCTTATGCGCATCGGCCGAACGCTTGCCGGCTTCGAGCCAGGTCGTGCGGACGTCGTCAGGGATTTCGAACGGCGGATAGTCCCAGCCGATGTTCGCGCGCGTCGCGGCGATTTCGGCGGCACCGAGCGCCGAGCCGTGCGTCTTCGACGTGCCCTGCACGTTCGGCGCGCCCTTGCCGATGATCGTGCGGCAGCGGACAAGCGAGGGACGCTCGTCGGCGAGCGCGGCATTGAATGCGGCGGCGATGCTGTCGGCATCATGGCCGTCGCATTCGACGACATGCCAGCCGGTCGCGGCATAGCGCGCGGCGACGTCCTCGCTGCTCGACAGGCTCACTGCGCCGTCGATCGTGATCTTGTTGTCGTCCCACAGCACGATCAGCCGACCGAGCCGGAGATGACCGGCGAGCCCGATCGCCTCGTGGTTGACGCCTTCCATCAGGCAGCCGTCACCGGCGATCACCCAGGTGTGATGGTCGACGAGCTCGTCCCCGAAGCTCGCGTTGAGATGACGCTCGGCGAGCGCGAAGCCGACCGACATCGCGAGTCCCTGGCCGAGCGGTCCGGTGGTGCATTCGACGCCGGCGATCTCGAAATTCTCGGGGTGGCCGGCGCAGGGGCTGCCGAGCTGGCGGAAGTTGCGGATGTCGTCGAGCGTCGGCGAGGCATAGCCTGTCAGATGCAGCAGCGAATAGAGCAGCATCGAGCCGTGGCCGGCCGAGAGGATGAAGCGGTCGCGATCGGGCCAAGCGGGATCGGCGGGATCATATTTGAGGTAGCGATGGAACAGCACCGTCGCGACATCGGCCATGCCCATCGGCATTCCGGGATGGCCGGAATTGGCCGCCTCGACCGCGTCCATGGCCAAGGCGCGGATCGCATTCGCGCACGCAGTGAATGAAGCCGCCAACGTCCGGTCCCTCCGTTTTTCGCGCCGCCTTTGCGGCCCATGGCTTCCCACGTCAACCGCCCGCCGCATCCGTTACCGCAAGGACTTGCCGTCACGCGTCCGCATGCTATCGGCGCCTGAATGGCGGAGGCCCCTCATCCAGCGATCGAACGAATCGAACGCGCCGTGAAGCGGATCGAAACGGCGGCGCACGCGCGCGCCTATGCCGCCGACCGCATCGCGCGCAAGCACGCCGCGCTCAAAGAGCGCATTGAATCGGCGGTCGCGTCGCTCGACGTGCTGATCGCACGCGAGAACGGCGGCGAATAATGGGACAGGTCACGCTCCAACTCGCCGGACGCACCTACAACATCGCTTGCCGCGATGGCGAGGAATTGCATTTCGAGCGGCTCGGTCGGCGGCTCGGGCGCCATGCCGACACCGCAGTGCGCGCGGCGGGCGGCAATGCCGAGCGCACATTGCTGTACATGGGGCTGCTGCTCGCCGACGAAGTCGAGGAGGCCGAGCGCAATCCGCAGCAGGGCCTGTCGCCCGCCGCGCTCGAACTGCTGGCAGAAAAGCTCGAAGCCGTGGCGGCGGTGCTCGAGGACGAATCGACCCTCGCCTGAAGAAAGGGGAAGCGCGGTGCGGACGATCCACGGCATCGCCGTACCGACGGCGCTGGCGCCGCACGCTGATCCGCGTGCGCACTCCGGAAGGGAATGCCGAAGACGGCAGGCTCGCGGAAGGAAAGGCCCCTTGAGTGCTGCCGTCCGAGCTCCTACATACGGTCGTGGCGGGTACTGCCCGGTGCGAGCTTCCACGATTATCCCTGAGGCGATTCCACATCCAAGGGGGCTGTCCCTGCGCAGATCCTGGTCTGTCGTACATGGTCCCCACCTGACGTTGACGGCGTCAGAGGATATTCAAGCAAACGGCCACGGCGGTCCCGCCACTTCCGCCCTTCGCGATGCTTAGCGACAAGCCCGCCCTGCGCGCGCGGCTGCGCGCCCAACGCGACCTGTTCGCCAGCCAGGCGAGCAGCGCAATCCTGCCACCGCCCGCTTTCCTCGATCGACTCGTGCCCGGGATGGTCGTCGCCACCTATTTTCCGATCGGCAGCGAAGCCGATCCCGCGCCGCTCGCCGCCGCCGCGCTCGAACGCGGCGCGACGCTCGCGCTGCCGCATGTCGTCGACCGGCCGACGCCGCTCCGGTTCCTGGCATGGAACCCCGATGCGCCGCTGGTCGACGGACCTTATGGCCTGCGCCAGCCCGACGCCGGCCAGCGCGAAGTCGCACCCGACCTGATCCTCGCGCCGCTGGTCGGTTTCGATGCCCGGCTTAATCGCCTCGGCCAGGGCGGCGGACATTATGACCGCGCGTTCGCGCGCTATCCCGATGCATGGCGCGCCGGGGTCGCCTGGTCGATCCAGGAGCTCCCTGCGCTTCCCGCCGATATCTGGGACGTGCCGCTGCACGCGGTGATCACCGAGCTCGGCATGCTCGTCCACGCCGGGTCATGAAGCCGAGCTGGCGCAAACCCGCCGGCGCGCTGGCGATCTTGGGGCTGATCCTGTTGTGGATCGTGCTGGTGACGAGCCTCTCGACGCTCGTCGGCCGGCTGTGGTGGCCGCTGCAGACATTGTTCTACCTCGTTACCGGCATCGTCTGGATCCTACCGCTGCGACCCTTGCTGATCTGGATGGAGACCGGCCGCTGGCGCGCCTGATCGACGCCGCGCTTCGAGATCGCTAGGAAGCGCCGATGCTGGCGCGCGCGGCCGATCTGAGGCGAGGATTGAGCATGATGGCGCGCGCGTTCGTCGGTCACGCCGGCTGGCGAGGCGCGCGGGGCGGCTTGCTGGTCGCGCTCGCGGCCGCGCTCGACGGCGCGAGCATATTGCTGCTCGTGCCGATGTTGAGCGCCGTCGTCGGCAGCGGAAACGCCAGGGTTACCGCCGCGCTGCGCGGATGGGGTTTCGTGACGCCGGAAGCGCAGCTCGGCGTGCTCGTCGCCGGCTTTCTCGCCGTCGCGCTGCTGCGGCTGGCAGTCAATTATGCGCGCGACCTCGCGCTCAACGCGCTGCAGACGGGCTTCGTCGAAGACGAACGCGGCCGGTTGCTCGCACAGGTCGCGCGGGCGCCATGGCACCGAGTCGCGCAGCTCAGCCACATGCGCGTAACGAACTTGCTCACGATGGAAATCAATCGCGTGTCGGCCGCGCTCCAACTGCTGCTGCAGTCTAGTGTCGCGCTGGTGATGCTGCTCGTGCAGACCGCGATCGCCTTCGCACTGGCGCCGCTGTTGACCGCGGCGCTGCTGTTGGTGTTCGGCGGAGCGGTGTTGACGTTCCTGCTGTCGGGTGCGCGCATCGGCCGGATGGGGGAAGAGCTGATGCGCACCAACCAATCGATGATGGCGCATTCGGGCACCTTCCTGCAGGGGCTCAAGACCGCGATCGCACAGAATGCGCAGGCGCGCTTCCTGACCGAATATTCGGCGGCGCTGCGCCGCAGCCGCAAGGTCACCACGCAGTTCGCGCAGCAGTCGGCGCGGACCCGGCTGGTGCTCGGTGCAGTGATATCGCTGCTCGCCGCAGCGACGGTCTATCTGGGGTTCGCCGTCTTTCACCTCGCGCCGGTGCTGCTGATCACCGTGCTGGTGATCTTTGCGCGAATGAGCGCACCGATGGTGCAGCTGTTCCAGTCGGCGCAGCAGATGGTCTATACGCTGCCCAGCTTCCTCGCGGTCCGAGCGCTGGGCGAGCAGCTTGGCGAGACTGCGGGGGCAACCCTGTCCGCCCCCTCCCCGCCGCCCGGACCCATCGAGCTCGACGGCGTGACTTATCGCCATGCCGGTGGCGGCGGCGTTGCCGACGTGACGCTGACCGTGCCGCCGGGCGCGTTCGTCGGCATTGCCGGTACGTCGGGTGCAGGCAAGACGACGCTGGTCGACCTCGTCGTCGGACTGCTCGAGCCCCAGGCGGGCACGATCGCGGTGGGCGGGCAACGTCTCAACGCCGCCGGGCGCAGCGGCTGGGCGACGTGCGTCGCCTATGTCGCGCAGGACGGCTTCCTGTTCCATGACAGCGTACGCCGCAACCTGACCTGGAGCAGCCCCGAAGCGAGCGATGCCGAGATTGCGGAAGCGCTGGCCCTGGCCGGCGCGACGGCGCTCGTCGCGCGGCTCGACCAAGGTCTCGAGACAGTCATCGGCGAACGCGGGAGCCTGCTTTCGGGCGGCGAGCGCCAGCGGCTGGGCCTCGCACGCGCGCTGCTCGCACGCCCCCGTCTGCTGGTGCTCGACGAGGCCGCCAACGCGATCGATGCCGAGGGCGAAGCGGCGCTGCTCGCGCGCATCGCCGGCCTCGCGCAGCGCCCGACAATCCTCATGATCTCGCACCGCGAAGCCAGCCTGCACTTCTGCGACCTGGTGATCCGCGTCGAAGCCGGCGCCGCGGTGCTCAGTTCGGTCGAATCGGCGGTACGACAAAGCACGCCAGCGCATTGAAGCGTGCGAAGCTGATCGCGCCGCCGGTAACCGTCGCGCGTCCGCTGACCACCCAGGCATGGGCGTCGAGCTTGCCGCTATCCTCTGCGATCCGTGCGCCGAAGAACAGCGCATAGGGCACTCCCCATAGCGCGCACAGAACGCAAGCGACGAGCGCCTGAGGGAAGCAGTTCGATCGAAACGGCGCGTAGCGCGCAGCGATCCCGATCGTGCGCCCGATCAGCCGCGCGCGCTGCACCTGGGCCTCGCCCGCCAGCGGCACGACTCCGGCAGTACCGAGATTCTGACCGAGCCACGGCGCGAGGTGGCGGAACGGAACGAGCGCGATGATGGCCGAGGCGAGCCCGATCGCCACCCAGACGGGTGCGAGCCACAGCCAGATGAACAAGGGTTGCCGGGCGGCGGTGTGGAGCTTGCGCGCGGCGATCGAGACAGCGGACATCGTCCGCTTCACTAGGTCTAATTCATGGATCGCGCCACGCCGATTGCACCGGCGTTCAGGCGCAAGGTGGCGCGAGTGACGGGGCTCGAACCCGCGACCTCCGGCGTGACAGGCCTGCGCTCTAACCAACTGAGCTACACCCGCGTATTCTTGCGAGGACGCGGCTGTTAGGGGAGCCCCCGGGGGCTGTCAACCCGCGCGTTTCACCAGCGCGCACGCGGCGCAATCAGACCTCGCGCCGCCCGCCGGGCGGCCGCGGCGCGCTGACCGGGGCGTCGCCGACCAGCGTGCCGTGCTCGAACAGGAACCCGGCGATGTCGGGCTTGCCGGCAGCACCGAGCACGGTCTGGATGATGATCAGCAGCGGCACGGCGAGCAGCGCGCCGGGGGTGCCCCACACCCAGCCCCAGAAGCTCAGCGAGACCAGGATCAGGAGCGGATTGATCGTCAGCCGATGTCCGACGACCAGCGGGGTCACGACATTGGCTTCGATCAGGTGGCAGCCGATCATGATCGCCGCCGGGAGCAGCGCGTACCACACGTCGTTGAACGTCATCAGCCCGCCGAGCGCGAGCAGGAGCGAACACAGGATCGGCCCGAAATAGGGAATGTAATTGAGCAACGCGACGATGCCGCCCCACATCAGGGGCGTCGGCATGCCGACCGCCCATAGCGCTCCGGAGACGATCGCACCGAGCATCACGTTGATCAGGGTGATCGTGCCGAGATAGGCCGAGGTGTCGTCGACCACGTCCTGGATCACGCGCGCGGTCGCCATAGCGCCGCCGAAGCTGGTGCGGCTGGTGATCGCGCGCCGGCGCAACCGCGTCCAGCCGGCAAGGAAGAAATAGATCACGAGCACGGCATAGAACATCTCGATCAGCGCCGACGGTGCCGAAGTGGCGAACAGCTCGATGATCGAGGTCGGCGGCGAAGTCGGCACCGCATTCGACTGTTTCACCGGAGTCGAAGCGAGCAGGTGCAGCGTCTTGTTCACGAACCGCTGGAACTGCGAATAATAGCGGATCAGCGGCTCGACATTGTCCTGGATCCGTCCGATCCGTTCGGGCAGCAGCCGCACCCATTGCCACGCCGGGACTACGATCGACGCGAGCGCGACATTGGCGACCGCGAGAAACAGCAGGATGCAGGCGAGCGCCGCAAGTGACGCCGGCACGCGGTGGCGCTCGAGCCATTCGAGCAACGGCACCAGTGCGATCGCGATGACCAGAGCGGCAGTGAGCGGCAGGAAGAACGTCGCACCAGCCTGCAGAGCGAACGGCAGCGCGAGCAGCAGCCCGATTCCGGCGATCAGTGTGAGTGCGGCAATCAATCGTTCGCGGCGCAACTGCACCGCGGTCGCGGCGGCTTCGAGTTCGAGGATCGGCGGAATCTGCGGCGCGGCCGGCGGCGGCGATGCACGCGAAGGCGCAGCGTCGTCGCCGACGTTCCGCCGTTCCGCTGCGTCACCCAGATTGTCGATCACAAAGGCCTCCCGCCAAAGATATTAGCGCGCTCGCGTGCCGCCGTCATCCCGCAGCAGCAGCGATGAATCCGGTGTGAATTGCGCACGCCGGATCGCGCAAATGTGAACCGCAAATCAATATTTCGCCTGGCCCGCCCGGCGCCCTAGCGTACCTCCCTCGTTCGCTCTAGCATCGCGCCAGATAACCGGGGAGGATGGCGGAATGGCAGGCAGCCAGTCGGCGCGCGCCTATATGATCGCGGTCGTGTTGCTCGCGCTCGCGCTGATCATCAGCTACGCGGATCGCGGCAATCTCTCGATCGTCGCCAGCGCGGTCCAGCAGGAGCTGGATATCGACAAGGCCACGCTCGGCTATCTGCTCTCGGCCTTTTTTTGGGTCTATGCGCCCGCACAGCTTATCTTCGGCGAGTCGACGCAGCGTTTTGGCGGTCGCCGAGTGCTTGCGGTCGGGCTCGGCATCTGGGGAGTCGCGACGCTGCTCACCGGTTTCACCAACGGGCTGGTGATGCTGATCGCGCTACGCCTGCTGCTCGGCGTCGGCGAGGCCGCCTTTTTCCCGTGCGCCTCGCATATGATCGCCGACATCGTGCCGGAAGAAAAGCGCGGGAGCGCGAACGGCATCATCATGTCGGGCATCGCGCTGGGACCGGTGGTGGGAACGCTGTCCGCGGGGTTGCTCTATGCGCATTATGGCTGGCGCCCGGTGTTCATCATCTTCGGCATTATCTCGCTGATCTGGCTGGTGCCCTGGCTGCTGAGCCCGGTGCCCGAGAAAGTGAGTCGCCCGGCCAGGCGCGCGGACGGCTGGACCCCGAGCCTGTTGGACGTCGCGATGCAGCGCAAGGCCTGGGGCATCTCGATCGGTCATTTCTGCACCAATTACCTCGGTTATCTCGTGCTCACCTGGCTGCCCACCTATCTGAAGGAAAACCAGGGCTTCTCGATCGTGCTGATGACGACGGTGGCGACCGCCATATATGTCGCGCAAGCAATCGGCTCGTTCGGGGTTGGTGTCGTGAGCGACCAATTCGCGCGGGGCCGCGATGCCGGGATGGTGCGCAAGTCGCTGCTGGTTGGCGCGCTGTGCGTCGAAGGCACGTGCATGTTGCTGATCGCGTTCAGCAGCGGGAACCGCGAGTTGGTCGTCGGTCTGCTGTTGCTTGCCGGCTTCTGCCACGGCGTGGTCTCGCCGATGCTCTATGCCTGCGCGCAGACGCTGTCCGGCCCCGAGGCGGCCGGGCGCTGGATGGGCATGCAGAACTGCATCGCCAATTTCGCAGGAATCTTCGTCGCCATCATCACCGGCTGGATCGTGCAATTCACCGGATCCTATTTCGCGGCCTTTGCCGCGGCAGCGGGCGTCGGCGCAGTCGGCGTGGTCAGCTACACGCTGGTGATGGGCAAGGTGGCACCCGTGACCTGGGCTCCGCGCGGGCGTCCGGCTATGGCTTGACGCCCAGCACGCCCGCGCGCCACAGCGAGACGAATAGCGGAGCGCGGCGCGTGGCAGAGAATCCCGGTTTCAGCCTCAGTTTCCCGAACGTCCGCGCGAGCGATCTGCCCCCCGCCACGGCGGTCGAGCCGATCCGGTACGTCGCCGCATGACCGCTGCCGCAGACGATCCCCGGTCGCTGACCGGGCAGTTGCTCACTTTGCTTGCGCTCGAGGAGCTGGACACCGATCTCTATCGCGGCTCCCGCCAGCCGGGCGGCGTCGGCCGCGTGTTCGGCGGCCAGGTGATCGCACAGGCGTTGCAGGCAGCGCAGGCGTCCACCCCAGAGAAGGTCGCGCATTCGCTCCACGCCTATTTCATGCGGCCGGGCAGCGAGGATCATGCGATCGTGTTCCGCGTCGAGCGCGACTTCGACGGACGCAGCTTCTCCACGCGCCGCGTGACGGCGATGCAGAATGCCGAGCCGATCCTGACGATGACCGCTTCTTTCCAGCGGCCCGAGGAAGGCTTCCACCATCAGGCCGACATGCCCCAGGTCGCGCCGCCGGAGGAACTGCTCTCGGCCGCGGACATCCGCGGGCGCTTTCCCGATGCGATTTCCGAACAGGCGCGCAACTTCTGCCTGCGCCCGCGTCCGATCGAGCTGC
>Ga0105248_10010440_pt1 | contig 10229 bp, 11 predicted proteins | sample KBSS34metaG_FD_81524 | JGI IMG/M metagenome (GOLD analysis project Ga0105248, IMG submission 81524) | Switchgrass rhizosphere microbial communities from Kellogg Biological Station, Michigan, USA - KBS S3-4 metaG | ecosystem: Host-associated > Plants > Roots > Rhizosphere > Soil | place... | reverse complement strand
GTGACAGGGGCTCAGACCGCTGGCCAGGTTGCGCCGCCGCCGGCCGACCTGGAGCCGGGCGTCAACACGTCTGCAACACAACCGGAGCGCAGCGCGACCGAAACGCAGTGGAGGGAATCCCATGAAGCACCAACGGTGCGACGTGGGGGAGGGAATCCCGAGAAGCGCCAGGGGCGCGACGCGGGACAACCGTCATCTCCGGAGCCGGCGGCCGCCCAGCCGAAACCCGCACAAACAACGACGAAACCCGCCACGGCTGCGGGTAGAGCCGCTGCTGCCTCCGGCACGCGACAGAGTGCGGGTGCAACCAGTGCCTCACAGGATGCCCCCGCTGGGGATTCCCTCGCTAACCGCTCGGTCGCAGGTGCAACGAGGGGCACAGGGGTAACCGATGCGCCGCCGGCAGCACCGAGCGCGGCTTCAGACCCCTCAGGTAACGCGTCCACGGCCGCCCCATCAGCGGCAGCAGCAGGAGCTGCAGGAACGCATTCCACCGTGCCTAAGTCCGGTGCAACAGCCGCGGCCACCGGGCCTGCCGGAAAGGCTCACGATAGTCTCCAACTTGACACAACGCAGATCACAGGCAACCGGGAACTGCCGAAGGTGCTATACATCGTGCCCTGGAAGCGCTCGGACCTGGGCGATCTCGTTGGTAAACCCGTGAACAGCCTCCTGGACGAGGTGCTCACGCCAGTCGATCGTGACGTATTCAAACGCCAGAACCGCTACTACGATGCCCTGAAGCCGGACGCCACCAAGGATGGAGCGGGCGCGGCAGCGGGGGCGGACGTGAAGCACTAGCGTTAGAAGCGCAAGGGTTAATGATGCAGCGCGGCTTTTTGCTTGAGCCGTGCTGTAAGGATGAGAGCTGGATCGCAGCTTTCTTGGCTTATGTCGTTCAGTTTGGTGGGGCCGCCCAGGCCGGCAAACGAGCCGCTGGGTGCCACCGCTGATAGGACGTGGCGAAATTGGTCGTGTGTGGCCTGAACTCTGACCTGGAGTGATTTCGATGGATCTTTGGAGCGTAATCGTTCGGTTCTTTCAAGGTGGCGGGGACTTCATGTACCCCATTGCCATCGTGTTCGTGGTGGGCCTCTCGATTGCGATCGAGCGGTACATCTACCTGACGCACACGGCCGTGCGTAATCGCAACCTCTGGAATGAAGTCGTGCCCATGCTTTCCCAGGGCAACTTCCGCCAGGTCGTGCAGGTGACGTCGAAGTCGGATTCGGCGATCGGGCACATTCTCAACTACGGCCTGGCGCGAATTCAGTCCGCCCGCCGCCGCGACGACATCGAGAAGGCAATGGAGGAAAGCCTGATGGAGGTCGTGCCGCGCCTGGAAAAGCGGACGCACTACCTGGCAACCTTCGCCAACCTCGCAACCCTGCTCGGCCTGCTGGGCACCGTGATGGGTCTGATCCGCGCCTTCGCAGCGGTCGCCACCATCAACCCGGCCGAGAAGGCCAACCTGTTGTCGGCGAGTATCTCGGTGGCGATGAATTGTACGGCGTTCGGCCTGATGACCGCGGTGCCGCTGCTGTTCGTACATGCGTTCCTGCAGACGAAGACCACCGAGCTGATCGACAGCCTCGAGATGGCCTCCGTCAAGTTCCTGAACGCCATCACCGAGCGGCAACCGGCGCAAGCGGCGTAAGCCGCTCGCCCGCGCTCTTTTACGGGTGAACGTTTCGCATGCGTAGGTCCTACGCCAACAAAAAGCTGTTGCGTCACGCACGTCGGCCGGCTGAGCTGTTGCTCGTGCCGATGATCGACATCTTTACGGTGCTCGTGACCTTCCTGCTCATGACCGCGGTGTTTTCGCGCACCGTGATCCTGCAGTTGAATCTCCCGGCCTCGCAGACGGAATTCAAGGAGCCGCCGCCGGGATTGCAGATCGAAGTCATGGTGCGCAAGGACCTGTTACAGGTCGCCGACCGCAACACCGGGCCGCTGGCCACGCTGGCCAACACCGCGGCCGGGCCCAATTATGAAGGGCTGACGGAATACCTGAAGCGCGTGAAGGCGAAGTTTCCTGAGAAGACCGATGCGTCGATCCTTCTCGAGCCGGACACTACGTATGACACGGTCGTGCAGGTGATGGACCATGTGCGTGTATTCGAGGTCAAACAGGGCCTGAACACCGTACAGGCCGAACTGTTTCCAGACATCTCGATGGGTGACGCGCCCGCCCCCGACGCGCCACCCGGCACTACAACCGGATCCACCACAGTACCTGTGGGACCGGCTGCAGGAGTTCCGCACTCATGAGCTCGTCCCGCCGCGCCCAACGCATGGCGCAGCATCATCTGCGCCACAAGGCCGATGCTGAGCTGAACCTGATTCCGTTGATCGACATCCTGTCGACGCTCGTTGCCTTCCTGCTGGTGTACTCGACCGAGGTCGAGGTCATTCAGAACAGCAAGGGCATCGAGATCCCGATGTCCATCGCCGAGGCCGCCCCGAAAGAGTCCGTGGTCGTGATGATCACCAAGACCGACCTGTTTGTTCAGGGCGAGCGCGTTGCGAGCGTGCAGGAGGTCCGGGACGGCAAGGAGGCGGTCATCGGCCCGCTGCACGATGCCCTCAAGCGGCCGTTGCTGGTGGGCAGATCGATCACCGAAAAGGATCTGGCGCAACGTGAAATCACCATCATGGCGGACAAGGCGCTGCCCTACGAGGTGCTGAAGAAGGTCATGAGCACGTGCACCGATGCGGATTACGGCAAGGTGTCCCTGGCTGTGATCCAAAAGGAAAAACCCGTCGCGCCCGGGCAGTTCAAGCCCGGATGAGCCGGTAACAGCGAGTCATCATGGCCAGCGTTATTACCCCTTTTTATCGCGAATACGAGTTGCCTTGGGAAGGTGATCCCGAGTCGAGCTCGCGTTTTCGCAAGATCCTGCGCGTACTGCTGATTCTGTTCGTGATCTTCGGCATTCTGTTTCCACTGCTGCCCACGCCGAAGCTGACCAAGGGCGAAACCGAAGTGCCGCAGCGGTTGGCGCGCGTCATGATCCAGGAGAAGCCGAAGCCACCACCACCACCCCCGCCGGTGGTCAAGGAGAAGCCGAAGCCGATCGAGGCGGAGAAGAAGCCGATTCCGGTTCCACCTCCGGTTGACCGCAAGCAGCTCGCGCATGAGAAGGCGGAGAAGCAGCTCAACCGCGTAAAGGACGAGCTCGCCGACCTGCGCGAGCAGATGGACCTGACTCCGCTGGCACAGACGAAGAATCTGTCGGGCGCCGTCGGTGCGGACTCGCATGCCGAGCGTTCCATGATCACGTCCAAGGTCGGTGCCGGAAGCGGAGGTATTACCTCCTCGAACAGCAGCCGCGGATTCGGCACGGGAGCAGGCTCGCTCACCGGCCATGACACGACTGCCGTGACTTCATCGATTGCCCGTGGCGGCCTCGACAGCCGCGGCCCGACCCGGACTGGCTCGAGTGGCAAGGCGGCCCGTTCGCGTGAAGAGATCGAGCTGGTATTCGACCGTAACAAGGGCGCGATCTATGGTCTGTATAACCGCGCCCTGCGCGATAGAGCGGAGCTGCAAGGCAAGCTCGTGCTGGAATTCACCATCGCCCCGACCGGTGAGATCACGATGTGCCGTGTGGTCTCCAGCGAATTGAACGATCCGGAGCTGGAAGCGAAGATTGTGGCCCGCGTGCGTCTGTTCCACTTCGACCCCAAGGACGTTGAGAGCATCACCACGACCAAGCCCATGGAATTCTTCCCGTCGTGAACCTGAAGTCCGAAATCGAGTACTTCACGGAGATGCGGCTGCTCGATAAGGCGCGGCTGCTGAATCTGTTTCTTCACGAGCTCTCCGAGGAAGCCCGCGGCACGTATGGACCGACGGTGGAAGAGGTGCACGACACGGCTCATCTGCGCTTCGTGAACGAATTGACTCACCGCCTGACACGCGTGATCGAACAACTCCTGGCAGAGGATGCAACGCGGCCCGCCGACGACGTGGTGCTGCGCATGCTTCTCTCGCCCCGTGCCGACAAGATCGCCGAGCGCCTCGTCTACAATGCATATGGACGCGCTATCAACGGCTTCGAGAGTTACGACACCACAGTCCTGATGGGCGGCTGATACTCCGCCAACTGCTGCCCGCCACGCCCCCACCGAAGGGACTCGCGGCCAGCGTACCTACCGGCGCCAACTCCCGCGGTCCGATATAGACTGCCGCGATGACGGAGCCGCTTTCACAACCGCTTTCGCAGGTACTCATTCTCCTTGCCGCTGCGGTATTCGCTGTGTCGGTCGTGCGGCGAATGGGATTGCCAGCGACGCTGGCGTATCTCGCGGTCGGTCTCACCTTGGGACCGCGCGCGTTCGCAGTCGTGTCCGAATCCGACACGACGCGGCTGCTGGGGGAGTTGGGCGTGGCCTTTCTCCTCTTCACGCTGGGCCTGGAGTTCTCGCTGCCCCGCATGATGGCCATGCGGCGGGAGGTCTTCGGTCTTGGCGCGGCGCAGGTAGCCACCACTAGCGGCGTCTTCGCCTTCATCGCCTGGCTGCTCGGCCTGGATTGGCTGACGGCAATCGTGGTGGGTGGAGCGATTGCGATGAGCTCGACCGCAATCCTCCTGCAGCAGCTCACCGAGCGGGCCGAGCTCAATCGCACTCACGGGCGCCTCGCCTTCAGCATGCTGCTCTTCCAGGATCTGGCATTCGTGCCGCTGCTGGCACTTGCCTCGGGTCTCGCGGCTGGCAAAGGGCACTTCGATCCGCGCGAAAGCGGCCTGGCGGTGATTGGCGGCGCGCTTTCCGTCGTCGTGGTGCTCGCGGCCGGCCGCTGGCTGATGCGGCCGCTGTTTCATGAGATCGCCCATAGCCGGCTGCGGGAGCTGTTCACGCTTGCCGTGCTGCTGGTCGTGCTCGCCTCGGCCTGGATATCCAACATGTCCGGCCTGTCCCTGGCCCTGGGTGCCTTCCTGTCAGGAATGATGCTGGCGGAGACCGAATACCGCCATCAGATCGAGGCGGCCATCCGTCCGTTCCGCGACATCCTCCTGGGTATGTTCTTCATCTCGGTGGGAATGCTGCTGGATGTGCATTTGTTGGTTGGCGGCATCGGGTTGGTATCCTCCATTCTGGTGGGCATGTACGTGCTGAAGGCCGCGGTTGCCGCCTTAGTCACACGGCCGTTCACGACGACGAGATTCAAGGCGTTGCGCACCGGTATCGTGATCTCGATCGGGGGCGAATTCGGGGTTGCTCTGTGCACCATCGGCCTGCAGTCGCGTGTCATACCTGCCCCGCTCGGCGAGCCGTTGCTGGTAGCCCTCGTCCTGTCGATGGTATTGAGTCCGTTCGTCCTCAATAACAACAAGCGGATCGCACGCTTTCTGTTGCGGGAGAAGGGGCCACCCGGGACTGCAATTGAGCGCGAGGATGCGGCGACCAGCGAGATCGCGCAGCGCGAGCACGTCATTCTGTGCGGTTTCGGCCGTGTTGGTCAGAACATCGGGCGGGTGCTCGAGTCACAGGGATTCGAGTACATCGCAGTCGATCTCGACCCCGCCCGGATCCGCGCGGCGCGGCAGGCTGGCGACCCGGTATTGTATGGCGATTCATCCGATGATGAGATGCTCGCGAAAGCGGGTCTCGACCACGCAAGCGCCGTGGTCATCAGCTTCTCGGATCCACGCACAGCGATCGGCATTCTTCATAGCATCCGCCGTCTTCGTCCGCGGGTACCAGTGCTGGTACGCACCCAGGATGACGGCCGCCTGAAGGAGCTACAGGACGCAGGCGCTACCGATGTCGTACCTGAAACGTTCGAGGCGAGCCTCATGCTTGTTTCGCACGTGTTGATGTTGCTGCATGTCCCGGTAACACGCGTCGTGCGTGCCATCGGAGAGATCCGCAATAATCGGTACGCGGTCCTGCGGAACATCGTGCCACGCGGTGACCCCCGTCCTTTTGATGAGTCCCTGGATCACCGGGAGGAGCTGAGGTCGGTCGTGATTCCGCCGGGGGCATGGGCCGTCGGCCGCACGCTGCAAGATGTGCGCAGCCGGGGGATGGAGGTCACGTTCACCGGCGTCAGGCGCCAGGGGATCCTGGGCCGTGAGCCGGCTGGCGAAACCGTCCTGCGCGACGGCGACATCGTCGTGATCTACGGGCAGCCCGAAGATCTTGCGCGGGCAGAATCAGTCCTGCTGGCGGGCTAAGCGGGCGCGGTCCGCTAGAATGCGCGTCCGCAGCGGAGAAATAGCATGCACAAGAGCCGACTCGCAGGATTCATCATCGATTGCCGCACTGACGACCTTGATCAGGCCGCGCGTTTCTGGAGCCAGGCGCTGGGCTATTCCTTGAAGAAGTCCGCCAGTGCCGAGGACACCGGTTATCGGCTCTTCGACACGCCGGCGGACGATCTGCACATCGAAGTGCAGAAGGTCGAGCATCCCAGCCGAGTGCACCTGGATATCGAGGCCGATGACATCGAGGCCGAAGTGAAACGGCTGGAAAAACTGGGAGCGAAGCGCGTGGCACAGGTGCGCACGTGGTGGGTTATGGAGGCGCCCACGGGGCAGCGGTTCTGTGTGGTCCGCGTGCAGCGGTCCGACTTCGCCGAGAACGCGACTACATGGACCGAATGAGTAATCTTCCCGGCGCGAAGCGCCGCTGCTCTTCGGGGGTCGCGAAGCGATCCCCCTTGAGCCCTGCGCGCAGCGCATGAGGAGTCTCGTTGGGCCGCAGTGATATTCATTTTCCGCCGAAGCACGAGGCGCTGCGTGACGATGTGCACGCGCTTGGCGCGCTCGTGGGCGACATTCTGCTGGAGCAGGGCGGGCAGGAGCTGTTCGACCTGGTCGAGCACGACCGAGTAGCCGCGATCCAGCGGCGAGGTGGGGACGAGAAGGCCGCGCTCGAGCTGGCGGCGCGCGTGCGCGGGCGTCCGCCTGCGTTGGCGCGGGATCTGGTGCGTGCCTTCCTGACTTGGTTCCAGGCGGTCAATCTGGCAGAGAAAGTCCATCGCATCCGGCGGCGGCGGCAGTATTTCCTCAAGGACAGCCAGCGGCCCCAACCCGGGGGCGTAGAGGACGCCATCGCGGCGCTCAAGGCGCGTGGGCTTACGCTCAAGCAAGTGATGGATCTCTTGGGCGGGCTGCGCATCGAGCCTGTATTCATGGCGCATCCCACCGAGTCCACCCGGCAGACCATCCTGACCAAACAGCAGCGCATTGCCGAGCACTTGCTGGACAGACTCGATCCAACTCTGACCCCGAACGAAGCGCGGCGGCTGTGGGACAGCATTCGTATCGAGCTGACCGCAGGGTGGCAGACCGAGGACCACCCACGGGAAAAGCTGACTGTCGCGGATGAACGGGAGCACGTTCTTTTCTATCTCGTCGAGATTCTCTACCGCGTAGTCCCGGCATTCTATGAGGAGATCGCGCAGGCGCTGGAGAAGGTCTACGGGGCGCCGGCCGACTCGCTGGAATTCCCCGCGCTGGTACATTTCGGGTCGTGGGTCGGCGGTGACATGGATGGCAACCCCGACGTTCACGCAAAGACGATTAGGGAGACGCTTGCCCGCCAACAGCGGGTCATCGTCAATGCCTATTACAAAGACTGCCAGACGCTGGCGCAGCGCCTTTCGCAGAGCGCAAGCCGCACGAGCGTCTCCCCCGAGCTGTCGAAGCGAATTGAGGAATACATGGTGTTGCTGCCGGGTGCCCGGTCTACGACACCGGCCCGCCATGACCGTATGCCGTATCGGGTGTTCTTCGCGCAGGTCGGCGAGCGGTTGCGTTACACGTACGATGGCAGGCCCAACGGCTACCAGAACCTGCGGCAGTTTCGTGCGGATGTCCGGCTCGTAGCTACGAGTCTACAGGCCAACAAGGGAACGAACGCCGGGCTGGTCTACGTTCGGCGCCTGCTGCGCCGAATTGATACTTTCGGCTTTCATCTCGCAACGCTGGATGTTCGTCAGCATGCTTCCGTGCTGCACGAGGTGGTTGCCCGCGGCCTGGATGACCCTGATTGGCTACGGCGCTCGGGTGCGGAACGCCGCAAGCTGTTGGCCAATGCTCTGGAGAAAGATCTCGGCCCTGCCGTCGAGCTCGATGCCCTGGGTAAACGCAATCTGGCGGTGTTCGACGCGCTCATGCAAGGCCGCCATCGCTATGGACCGGCCGCCGTGGGGTATTTCATCGTCAGTGGCGCGGCGGGGGCGGACGATGTACTTGCTGCACTACTGCTCGCTCGGTGGGCGGAAGCATATGACAAGCAGACAGGAGAAGTTGCGCTCGATATTGCGCCGCAATTTGAGTCCCTCAGTGCTCTTGAGCGCTGTGGCGAGACGATGCAGGAGCTTTTGGCGGATCCTCTGTATCGGCGCCATCTGGAAGCGCATGGGCGTACTCAGTGCGTGCTGATCGGGTACTCCGATGGCAACAAAGAGGGCGGTCTGTGTGCGTCCCGGTTCGCGACGCACCAGGCACAGCGGGCACTTGCCCAGACACTCGCCGCAGCCGATGAGCGTCACGTCGTGTTTCACGCACGGGGTGGCAGCATTCCACGCGGTGGAGGCCGCATAGATGCCCTCGTTAGAGCGGCGCCCGCGGGTGCTGTGAACGGCGTGTTGCAGCTGACAGAGCAGGGCGAGGCCGTTCAACAGAGTTATGGGTTGCGGCCGATCGCGATGAGGACTTTGGAGCGGGCATTCAGCGCGCTTGCTTTGGCTACCTCGGCCGCTCAGCGGGGAATGCTTGCTCCCGATGCGCCGGTGCATCTCAAATGCGCCGGAACCGTGGCGGGCGCAAGCCGCGATGCATATCGGGGCTTGGTATATGCCGAGAGTGACTTCTACGACTACTTCCGGGCGGTGACACCCATCGATGTCATCGAGCGCATGCAGATTGGGTCGCGTCCGGTGCATCGCACCGAGACGGAAGGACTCGACGGGCTGTTGCCAGTCCCGTGGGTGTTCGCTTGGACACAGACCCGCCACATGCTTCCAGGCTGGTACGGCGCGGGCGCGGGTCTCGGTGCGGCGATCGCGGAGTGTGGTGTGGGCCAGCTTCGCGATGCCTACGCAAACTGGTTCTTTCTGCGCAACCTGATCGACGATATCGAGACCATGCTGGCGCGCACCGATCTGGAGATTGCGCTGGCCTATGAAATTCTGGCTCCAGCCGCATTGCGCCGCTTCTTCCCGCGGATCCGCGGCGAATACACCGCGGCATGCGGGCACGTGCTGGCGATCAAGGGATCCAGTGCGTTGTTGGATTCGGAGCCGACGTTGCAGCGCTCCATCCGCCTGCGTAATCCCTATGTGGACCCCATGAACCTGATGCAGGTTGACCTGTTGCAACGTTGGCGCGCGGATGGGCGGCGCGACCGCGATCTGTTCGAGGCATTGCTCGCCAGTATCAGTGGTATCGCGCAGGGCCTGCAGAGCACCGGTTGAGACTGAACAACGAGAGAGTCATGAGCGAAGCAATCACCATCCGTCCCGCAGTGGAAGCCGACGTCGCCGTCATTCTGCAGTTCATCCGCGACCTCGCGAAGTACGAGCATCTCGAGCATGAGGTGGTCGCCAATGAGGGACTGCTGCGCGAGGGCCTGTTCGGAAGCCGTCCCTACGCCGAAGTCGTGCTCGCGTCTCTGAACGGGGAGCCGGTAGGTTTTGCGCTGTTCTTCCACAATTTCTCGACCTTCCTGGGCCGGCCCGGAATCTATCTCGAGGATCTGTATGTGCGCCCGGAGGCGCGGGGTCACGGCGTGGGTCGCCAGGTGCTGACCTGGCTGGCCGCGACTGCTGTGAGCAGGGGGTGTGGGCGGCTGGAATGGGCGGTGTTGGACTGGAACGAGCCGTCCATCCGCTTTTATCGCAACCTGGGAGCGGTTCCGCTGAATGACTGGACCACGTACCGGGTCACCGGCCCGGCGTTGAATCAACTGGCAGGCAGATGAAGTTCAACGCCGGGCGTTGCGGCGGCTACCGCCGTTAGGACACTGCCGCGGCGGCGATTCCAACGGGGGCTCGTAAGCCCACTCGAGATGCCGGTGCCCGCTGCTGCGGGGCCCGCGTTGGCATCGGCAGTACCGTAGCCGAGATCGGGTCCTGCGCCTCCGCTGCCGGGATCGGGAGTGTGCCGTCCAGCATTTGCAGCAAGGTTTCGCGAGCCCGCGCCACGCGGCTCTTTATGGTCCCAACTGCGCAGGCGCATATGGCTGCCGCCTCTTCGTAGGAGAAACCGCTG
>Ga0105248_10010439_pt1 | contig 10230 bp, 9 predicted proteins | sample KBSS34metaG_FD_81524 | JGI IMG/M metagenome (GOLD analysis project Ga0105248, IMG submission 81524) | Switchgrass rhizosphere microbial communities from Kellogg Biological Station, Michigan, USA - KBS S3-4 metaG | ecosystem: Host-associated > Plants > Roots > Rhizosphere > Soil | place... | reverse complement strand
CCAGGATATCGCCGCGCTGGGCATGCCGCGCTCCAGAGGCGCGGCCCTGGAAGGTCTCGCCCGCGCGGTCGTTGACGATCCGACGATATTCACGCCCAGGGCCGACCTGGAGAGCGCCATCGCGGCGCTCAAGGCCCTGCCGGGGGTCGGCGAGTGGACCGCGCAATACATCGCGCTGCGCGAACTGCGCGAGCCCGACGCCTTCCCGCAGGCCGACATCGGCCTGATGCGCGGCATGGCTGACGAGCACGGGCAGCGCCCCACGCCCGATCAGCTGCTGGCGCGCGCCGAGGCCTGGCGGCCGTGGCGGGCCTATGCGGCGCAACACCTGTGGGCGGCCGACGCCGCCCAGCTCGACAAGAGCCAGCCTGACAAGGCCGGGCCCGACAAGATCAAGAGGACCAAGACCAATGCTGACCAGCAACAAGCTGCCTGAGACCCTGACGCTCGACCGGCTGGCGACGCCGATCGGGACCGCGCTCCTGGTGACCGACGAGCAAGGCTTCCTGCGCGCGTTCAACTGGACCGACTACGAGCCGGCCATGCGGGCCTGGATCGGCCGCCATTATCCCAAGGCGAAGCTCGCCGAGGGCAGGGCGCCGGCTCCGGTGCGGGGGCCTTTCGAGGCCTACTTCGCCGGCGACGCGCGGGCGCTGGAGAGCGTGCCCTGGAAGGCGTCGGGCACGCCCTTCCAGCTGAAGGTGTGGGAGACGCTCTGCACCATCCCGGCCGGGCAGACCTGGAGCTACCGGGACCTGGCGGAGCGGATCGGGCGGCCGACGGCGGTGCGCGCCGTGGGGCTGGCCAACGGGTCCAACCCGGTCGCCGTGGTCGTGCCCTGTCATCGGGTGATCGGGACCAACGGTTCACTGACCGGCTACGGCGGCGGCTTGCCGCGCAAGAAGTGGCTGCTCGACCTCGAGGGCGCCTCTTTCAAGGACCGTCTGGCGGCCTGATTTCGACCGACCACTCGCCTGCCGCGACAGAACGGCTGACGCGGGCCGCGCCTGTGCTATGAGGCGCCTCCCGCAGATGCGGCCGGCGAGGCGATGGAACAGTTCTTAGCGCAGTACGGGCCGATCGGGGTGTTCCTCGGCGCGGCGTTCGAGGGCCAGACGGCGGTGATCGTCGGGGGCATCCTGGCGCGTCAGCACATCCTGAACCTGTACGTGGTGCTGGCCAGCGCCACGGCCGGCTCCGGCATTCTCGACTACCTGTTGTTCGTGGCTGGCCGCCGGTTCCGCACCCACCGCTATGTGGTCCGCGCCACCGAGCAACAGGCGTTCGCGCGGGCGCTGAAGTTCATCGAGCGGTTCCCGATCAGCTACACGCTGGTTTTCCGGTTCATCTTCGGCCTGCGGATCGCCAGCCCCATCGCCATCGGCGTCTCCCAGGTGCCGACCTGGCAGTTCACGATCCTGAACATCCTGGGCGCGATGATCTGGGCGGGCTCCTTCACCTTCGCCGGGTTCCTGTTCGGCGAGGCGGTGCACAACATCCTGGGCCACGGCCATCACGCCGGAAAATGGACCCTGATCGCGGCCGGCGGCATCGTTGTGCTGGTCCTGCTGATCTGGGCGGTGCGCTATATCCGCCGCATGTTGAAGAAGCGCGCCGCAGAGGCCAAATCAGGGGCCTAGCGCCCGTTGCAGGAACCGGCGACGAAGCGTAGCCGTTGCTGGACCATGGGCGCCCTTCCAACTCTCTCCCGACGGTCGTTTTTCGGAGCCGCGGCGGCCTTTAGCGTCGTGAGCGGCGCGCGCGCCCAGGGGCCTCATGCCTGGCCCGACGGGGCCCGCGCGGCGGTCAGCCTGACCTATGATGACGGCCTGAACAGCCAGCTCGACTACGCTCTGCCGGAGCTGGAGAAACGCGACCTCAAGGCGACGTTCTTCCTGACCCGCTACAACATCCAGTGGCGGCTCGCCGAATGGGAAGCCGTGGCCAAGCAGGGGCACGAGGTCGCCAACCACACCATGACCCATCCCTGCGCGCTCACCGGGCTCAACTCGACAAGGTTCGAGCACGGTGAGATCGACCGGATGGAGACCTTCCTCGACGACAACTTCGGCGCCGACCGGCAGCGCACCTTCGCCTATCCCTGCGGCTACCTGGGCGTGGGCCACGGCGACCGGCGCGAGCGGTTCGCCCGCTACCGCAGGATCCTGGAGCGCGACGGGGTCATCGCCGCCCGCACCACCGCCGGCGGTCCCAACCGGCCGGGGGTGGCCGCCCTCGACCCGCTGCACCTGCATGCCTTCGAACCGACCTTCGAGGGCGACACCCTGGCGCCGGCCCTGCGCTACCTGAACGAGACCGTGGCCCAGGGCGGCTGGGCGATCCTGGTGTTCCACGACGTGCTGCCGCGCTGGCACACGGACGGCGATTCCAGCGTCGCCACCCACGCCAAGATCCTGGCGCGGATCGCCAGCCTCGACGTCTGGTGCGCGCCCATGGGCCAGGTGTTCGACTACGTCGAGAGCCGCTGGGGCAAGTCCGCCTAGCCGCGCGGCCCCTTGACGGACGGCACGGGTCTTGCGAGCGCAGGCGGCATGATCCTGACCCTGTCCTGTCCCGACCGCACCGGCATCGTCGCCCGGGTCGCCACCCTGCTGTTCGAGCGCGGCGCCAACATCCTCGACGCCCAGCAGTCGGATGACGCCGAGACCGGCCGGTTCTTCATGCGCGTGGTGTTCGATCCCAAGGACGCCGACGTCGAGGCCTTGCGGACGACGCTGGCCGAGCTGGCGGCGACGTTCTCGATGACCTGGACGCTCCGCGACCGCAAAGCGCGCCGCCGGGTGATGATACTGGCCTCGCAGACCGACCACTGCCTGGCCGACTTGATCTGGCGCTGGCGGCAGGGCGAACTGCCGATGGACATCGCCGCGGTGGTCTCCAACCACCCGGCCACCACCTTCCCGCACACCGACCTGAAGGGCATCGCCTTCCACCACCTGCCGGTGACGGCCGAGACGAAACCGGCCCAGGAGGCGCAGATCTGGCGGCTGGTCGAGGAGACCCGGACGGACCTCGTCGTGCTCGCCCGCTACATGCAGGTGTTGTCGTCCGATCTGGCCGCCAAGCTGGAGGGGCGCTGCATCAACATCCACCACTCCTTCCTGCCGGGCTTCAAGGGCGCGAAGCCCTATCATCAGGCCCACGCCCGCGGCGTGAAGGTGATCGGGGCCACGGCCCACTTCGTGACCCCGGATCTCGACGAAGGGCCGATCATCGAGCAGGACGTCGAGCGGATCAGCCATCGCGACACGCCCCGCGACCTGGTGCGCAAAGGCCGCGACATCGAGCGCCGGGTGCTGGCCCGCGCCGTCCGCTGGACGCTGGAGGACCGGGTGTTGCTAAATGGCCGCAAGACGGTGGTGTTCAGCGACTGACCCGCGGCCTCCCCCTTTGTGGCCGCACAACATTACCTAAATTTCACGGGGCGGGCCGTCGCGGCGTGGCAGCGCTTGGCGTATAACACCGCTCGACGGAATCGCTTCGGAGCCAGGGACGGCGATGACGACCTTTACCGAGATAGTCGCTGCGGTGGTCGTCCATTCGTCGGCCGTCGCCCTGTCGCATTTCGGCGTCACGATGGAGCCGGCTCAGGTCGAGAAGACCCCGGCGCCCGCCGAGCGGGTGATCGCGCGCACCCCGGCCCATCATCGGACCGTGCGGCTGACCAGCTGCCCGACCGCCAAGCCGAAGCCGCAGCTCATCAAGACCTGACGACCGTCCGCCGCAGCCCCAGGTTTGACCGACGACGGCTTGGGTGTACTAGCGCCGCGGGCGGGCTTGGAGCCCGATCGGGGCGAGCGATGTGGTAAGCGCTTTCGTGGGTCGCTTCATTCTGATCGCGCTTTCGATCGTCGCCTGGGCCTCGGCCGCCGTCGGCCTGGCCGCGCAAGGCGGGCGGTTCAACGCCTTTGTCGATCTGCTGACCCATCTGGCGCCGCTCTACATCGCCATCGGCGTCTTCTGGCTTGGCCTGGCGGCGCTGCTTCGACGACCCGTCTGGATGCTGGCTCTGCCGGGCCTCGTCTCGGTCGCGGCCGGGTTGCTTCTCATGGCGCCGGACATGATGGCCGGAAGGGGCCCGGCGGCCGCGGCGGGTGCGCCGACCTTGAAGATCATTCAGTTCAACGTCTGGGGCGGAAATCCCAACGTCGATCGCGTGGTGTCGTGGTTGTTGGCCCAGAACGCCGACATCATCGTCCTGGAGGAGAGCGGTGGCGTCGGCCCCTACCTTGTGAAGGGCGGATACCGGAAATCCTGCGAGTGGTGCGCGACCAACATTTTCAGCAAGACCGAGGCCGTGGCAAGCAATGGTCCGGAAGAGTGGTTCGACCGCCGACCCGAGGTCTCGTCCGCCACGTTCCGTGATTCATTCGGGCCCTTCACGGTGCTCGGCGTTCATCTTCCCTGGCCCAACAAATTCGTGAGGGAGATGGATAAGTACGCCGCGCTCAAGGCGATGGCGGGCCAGCGCCCTTCCGATCGGCTGATCATTGTCGGCGACTTCAATTCCACGCCCTGGTCGTTCCAGCGCCAGCGGGAAGACGCCGATCTCGGCGTCCTGCGCAGGACCCGCAATCTGTTCAGCTGGCCCGCGGAAAAGGTCAGCCACAACAAGCTTCCCGCACTCTTCCCCGTGCTGCCCATCGATCATGTCTACGCGGGTCGCGGCTGGGCGACCGTCTCCGTGCAACGCGGGCCGCGCCTCGGGTCCGATCACTATCCCATCGTGGCCGTCCTCGCGCCGGCCGCGGGCTTGGCGCCGCCCAACGGCGCGCCACCGTCCAAATAAGTGTCGGCGGGCGGGCGCCTTTCCCGCGACACACCGTCCTGTGATGCCTCGATGACGACCAGCGCTGTTTGCGTAGGCTCGCTTCGCGGGTAATCCTTATTTCGGCGGCCAATCTACACTGGGTAAGCGGGGGCTACGGGGGCGTTAGGCCCGGCCGTATCGACGGAAGAAGGCGTATGAGGATCAGGAAGCGGACCCAGCCGGCGGACTTCGGCGCGTCGCCCCGAGACGCGTTCATGGAGCGCGAGACGCCGCGGGAACCGGAGCACGAGACCGTGGCCGCGTCGGCGGAGCCGACCGAGGCTCGCGACACCGATCCGCACCCCCTGCGCCCGCTGCAGCCGCCGCCCGCCCGCTCCGACTTGGCGACCGCCAACGCCCGCACGCCGGTGCGGCGCGAGGACACCTATGTCGACGTCCGCGAGGAGACCTTCCGGACCCCGCCGGCCTGGCCGATCTATCTGGTCGCCTTCGCGGTGGCGGGGCTCTGGGCGCTGGCGCCCATCGCCTTTGCGGTCGGCTACCGCAACGCCGTGGCGCCGCTGACCAACGACATGTTCGCGCTGACGGTCTTCGGCCTGCTGGCCGTGGGGCCCGCGGCCTTCGTGTTCTTCGCGGCCTACATGGTCCGCCAGGGCCAGAAGCTGGGCGCGGAGGCGCGCCGGGCCAAGGCCATGGCCGAGGACATGCTCTCGCCGGCGGTGAGCGCCGCCGCCCGGGCCGGCGACGTGGTCCAGGGCGTGCGCGACGAAATCGTCCGCGCCGGGACCGCCGCCGACGAGGCCCGCGAGACCCTGCTGGCGCTCCGCGACGCGATCGCGGCGGAGAGCGAGCATCTGGTGGAAAGCACCGACGCCTCGATCCGCACGACGCGGGAGCTGACCACCACGCTCGGCCGCGAGCGCTCCGAGATGGGCGCGTTAGCCCACAGCCTGGACGCCCAGGCCGCGCGGGTGTCCGACAGCATCACCCAGCACGCCAAGATGGTCTCCGAGGCCTCCGAACTCGCCGAGACGCAGCTTCGCGAAGCCGAGACCTCGCTCTCCGCCCGCGCCGCCGACCTGGCCGCCGCCGCCGGCGAGGCCAGCAGCGCCGCGCGCACCGCGGGCGAAGACCTGACACGCCACATCGCCCGGCTGGAGACCGCCGGGGCCGGCGTCGCCGACCAGGTGCGCGCCGTCGAGGGCGGGCTCTCCGAGCAGCGCACCGCCCTGGTGACGTTGACCCAGACGCTGAAGTCCGACCACGAGACCTTCGCCGTCGAGGCCGAGGCCCACGCGGCCAAGCTCACGGAGTTCATCAGTCAGGCCCGGCTGTCGTCGGTGGAGCTGGCCGACCGTGCGCTGAAGGGCGGCGCGAGCCTCAGCGGCCTGATCGCCGACGCCACCGAGCAGTTCCGCGACCTGGCCGAGACGGCTCAGGCCGAGCGGGAGGAATTCAACCAGACGACGGTGCAGTCGCTGGAGGCTGTCTCACAGGCCGCCGCCGATCAGCGCACCAAGCTGCAGGACGAGACTCGCGCGGCCATCGCCGCGCTCGCCGCCGCCGCCGAGGAGACCCGCGCCGCGTCGGCCCGCCACGCCGAGAGTGCGCGAGAGCAGGTGGATCAGCTCTCCGAAGCCGCCTTCAACGCCGGCCAGAAGGCCAACCAGGTGTTCGAGGGGCGCCTGGCGGAGGCCCGCGCTCTGGTCGAGGAGTCCTCGCATATGGTCGACCAGGCCGGCACGGCGACCGCGGAACGGCTGGAGGCCGCCGCCGCCGCGGCCCGCGCCTCGCTCAGCGACCTGCAGACCATGATGGCCGAGGTGGACCAGCGCGCCGAGCGGTTGCCGGCCAACGCCAAGGGGCAGATCGAGCTGGTGCACGAGGCGATGACCCGCGGCCTGGAGGAGCTGACCGCCCAGGCCCGGCGCACGGTCGAGGAGGCCCAGGCGATCGACGAGGCGTTCCAGGAGCGCGCGCGGCGCAACTTCGAGATGCTGCGCGAGGCGGTGCGTTTGATGGGCGCCGCCACCGCCCTGCCGCTGGAGCCGCCCGCCGAACGGCCGGTCGCGCCGGCCCCGCGGCCGTTCCGCTCTCGCCCCACGGCGGTCCGCGCCGAGGCGCCCGCGCCGCCCGAGCCGGAGCCGTCCGAACTAGAGCTGCCCGACGACGAGGCCGAGCTGGAACTGGCGCTGGAAGACCTGATGGAGCCCGCCGCGCCGCGCGCGCCGGCGCCGCAGGATCCGGGCCTGCGGCCCAGGCTCAGGCTGACGCCCACCGCAACTGACGAGGAGTTCTCGGCGGTGTTCGAAGCGGCCGGCGGGCCGCCCGGCGCGGCCGCCGCCGATGCGGGGGACGGCGAGACCGGCGAAGCCTGGACCTGGAAGGACCTCCTGGCGTCCATCGACGGCGCCGATGACGAGGGCGAACGGCTGCAGGACATCCTGGGCGCGGAACTGGCCAAGATGGGCGTGGAGTCGGCCAAGCTGCTGCCGAAGCCGCGGATCGACGAGATCGCCGCGGCCGTGCAGACGGGCGACCTCGACGGCGCCCGCGAGGTGGTCAAGCGCCTGGCGCCGGCGGCGACGCGGCGCATCGCGCGCCGGCTGGTCACCGACAACGATATCAAGCGCCAGGTGCAGGTCTATGTCCGCCGCTACCAGACGCTGGTGGATGACGCCGTGGTGCGCGATCCGGAGGGCTTCCTGATGGCCTCCCTGTTGGGCGACGAGCCGGGCCGGCTCTACCTGCTGCTCGACGCGGCGGCCGGGGATATGGCCTGACGGGGCGGGTGCTCACCGCGCGGGACGAACGCTGGCCGTTGGCCGAGGCGTTCGTGATCTCGCGAGGGGCCAAGATCGAAGCCCATGTGGTGGTGGCCGAGATCGCCGAGGGGCCGCATCGCGGCCGCGGCGAGGCCGTGCCCTACGCCCGCTATGACGAGACCGTCGAGGGCGTGCGGGCGCAAATCGAGAGCCTGCGGGCCGATGTCGAGGCCGGGCTGACCCGCGAGGCCCTGCAGGGGCGGCTGCCGGCCGGGGCGGCGCGCAATGCGCTCGACTGCGCGCTCTGGGACCTGGAGGCCAAGCGAGCCGGCGTGCGGGCCTGGACCCTGGCCGGACGGGCCCGGCTCGATCCGGTGAAGACCTGTTTCACGATCAGCCTCGGCGCCCCGGCCGCGATGGCCGAGGCGGCGCGGGCGAATGCGCGCCGACCGATGCTGAAGCTGAAGATCGGCGGGGCCGACGACCTGGAGGGCGTCGCCGCTGTGCATGCCGCCGCGCCGCGGGCGAGACTGATCGTCGACGCCAACGAGGCGCTGAGCTTCGACGACCTGCGCCGCCTCGCGCCGGCGTTCGCGCGACTGGGCGTGAGCCTCGTGGAACAGCCGCTGCCGGCCGGTCAGGACGAGGAGCTGGCGGGCTATGCGAGCCCGGTGCCGCTCTGCGCCGACGAGAGCCTGCACACCCGCGCCGAGCTTGCCGCGTGCGTCGGCCGCTACGGCCTGGTCAACATCAAGCTCGACAAGGCGGGCGGGCTCACCGAGGCGCTGTTGTTGGCCGCCGAGGCGCGGAGCCTGGGCTTCGGCCTGATGATCGGCTGCATGGTGGCCACCTCGCTGGCCATCGCACCGGCCATGATCCTGGCCCAGGGCGCCGAGGTCGTGGATCTCGACGGGCCGTTGCTGATGCTCAAGGATCGCGAGCCGAGCCTGGCGGGCGTCGGGTCGTTGCTCGCGCCGCCTTCACCGGAACTTTGGGGGTAAGGCGGTTTCGTGGAGCCCTCCGGCGACGGCGGCGTTGAAGAACATGGACGAAACTCCGAGCGGACGCGCCCACCGGGCCTGGCGCAATGCACAGCGCATCAAGCGGCTCTCCGACGACCTCTTGAAGATCGGGCCGTGGGGGGTCGGTCTCGACGGGGTGCTGGCCTGGGTGCCGATCGCGGGCACCGTTTACAGCCTGGGGTCGGGCGGGCTGCTGCTCTACGAGGGCCTGCGGGCCGAGGCGTCGGCTTGGACGCTCACGCGGATGGCCGGCTACATGCTGGTCAACAGCGCGCTCAGCGACGTTCCGATCCTGGGGTGGGCGGCGGACACCCTGTTCCGCGGCCAGCTGATGGCGGCCAACGCCCTGCAAAAGGACATCGAGGCGCGGCACGGCCGCCCCGACGCGGCGATCGACGCCCCGGCCTGGCGCACCGTCGCCCCCTAGGGCTTCCCGACCTCGGCGCAAACCGTGCTAGTGACCGCGCGAAACTCGCGTGAGACCTCGATGCCGCTGAACCCCTTCACCCAGACGCCCGCCAGGATTGCGGTGATCGGGCTGGGCTATGTGGGACTGCCGCTGGCCGTGGCGTTCGCGGCCGCGAACGACGTGGTGGGCTTCGACATCAAGGCCGAGCGGATCGCCGAACTGCGGGCCGGCGAGGACCGGACGCTGGAGGTCTCGGCCGAGGAGCTGGCGGCGGCAAAGCGGCTGAAGCTCAGCGATGATCCGGCGGACCTGGCGGCCTGCAACGTCTTCATCGTCACGGTGCCGACCCCGATCAACGCCGACAAGACGCCGGACATGCGCGCCCTGATGGCCGCCAGCGGCACCGTCGGCCAGGCGATCGGCAAGGGCGGCGTCGTGATCTATGAGTCGACCGTCTATCCCGGGGCGACCGAGGAGGACTGCGTGCCCGTGGTGGCGCAGGTGTCCGGCCTGGCGTTCAACCAGGACTTCTTCGCCGGATACAGCCCCGAACGGGCCAATCCGGGCGATCCGACACATAGGTTGGCAAGCATCGTGAAGGTGACGTCCGGCTCGACGCCGGAAGCGGCGGATTTCGTGGACGCGCTCTATTCGTCGGTGGTGACCGCGGGCACGCATCGCACGAGTTCGATCCGGGTGGCCGAGGCGGCCAAGGTGATCGAGAACACCCAGCGCGACCTGAACATCGCCCTGATCAATGAGTTCGCCCTGATCCTGAACAGGCTGGGCGTCGACACCTCGGAAGTCCTGGCCGCGGCGGGGACCAAGTGGAACTTCCTGAACTTCCGGCCCGGCCTGGTGGGCGGCCACTGCATCGGCGTGGACCCCTACTACCTGACCCACAAAGCCGAGGCGGTGGGCTATCACCCGGAGGTGATCCTCGCGGGGCGGCGGATCAACGACGGGATGGGCGCCTATGTGGCGGGCGAGCTCGTGGCCGAGATGGGGCGGCGAGGGCGGGCCGCCGACGGGGCGCGGGTGCTGGTGATGGGCCTGGCCTTCAAGGAGAACTGCCCGGACCTGCGGAACACCCGCGTCATCGATATCGTCCACGAGCTGGCGGACTACGAAGCGCGGGTCGATGTCTGGGACCCCTGGATCGGCGCGGCTGAGGCCCGCCACGAATACGGGATCGAGCTGATCGAGGCGCCGCAGGCCGGCGCCTACGACGCGATCGTGCTG
>Ga0105248_10010437_pt1 | contig 10231 bp, 9 predicted proteins | sample KBSS34metaG_FD_81524 | JGI IMG/M metagenome (GOLD analysis project Ga0105248, IMG submission 81524) | Switchgrass rhizosphere microbial communities from Kellogg Biological Station, Michigan, USA - KBS S3-4 metaG | ecosystem: Host-associated > Plants > Roots > Rhizosphere > Soil | place... | reverse complement strand
GCCGGACGGTCCGGTGAGAACGCTCACTACACCGGCGAGCACGTCGTGGAGTGCGTCGACCCCCTCCATCCGCTTGACGCTCGTGTAGTGCACGGGATAGCCTGCGCGCTCGTAGTCCAGCCAGCGCTTGCGCGTCGCTTCGACGCCTCCCGTGAGCTCGACTTTGTTGATCACGATGCGCGCCGCCAGCTCGTTCGCTTCCGCGATGACGAGAAAGCGGTCGAGCATTCGTGGATGCGGCTCGGGATTCGCCGCGGCGAAGACGACGACGACCTGGTCGACATTGGCCGCGACGATGCGCTCGCCCTGTCCGCCGCCGGGTGCGCGACGCGCGAGACGCGACCGGCGCGGCAGGATCTCGGCGATCGCCCACGCTCCACTCGCCACATCCTGCTCGAGCTCGACGCGATCGCCAACGGCGAGCTTGAGCGTCTCGGCGGACGAGGCCACGGTGTCGCGGCGCAACGATCCGTCAGCGCGGCGCCCAGCATTGGATTTCTTGACGCGACCTCGCAGCGATGCCTCGACGACCGATTCGTCGGCGCGGCGAACGCGCCAGACGCCACCCGTCCCGCTCAGGACGATGCCTTCAGCGTCGAGTGCGGAGGACGGCTCGTCGTGTGAGTCCGTCATTCGGACTTGTCGGGCACGTCGTCGCCGTTCTCGTCGCGCATCGCATCCCACCACCGGCGCGTGGGCGTGCTTCCCGCCTGTTCGGCAATCGCGCTATGCAGCGCACCGCGCACCTCGGCGAGGGAGAGTGCGCCGACGATCGCGCGCGCATCCTCTTCCGTGTCGGCCTCGGCCAGGAAGTCCGTCTCGAGATGTCCGCTCGGGGAGGTGGCGCCGATGCGCGACCAGCGCACGAAAAGCAGGTACGCGCCCCATGGGCGCTCGGGGTCGCCCGTTGCCGAGGTCACGATCTCGACGCTGTAGGAGAGGCCGTCCGTCCCCTCGAATGCAGCGGGCCGGCCGTGCACGGCAGCGTACCCGCCGATGGTGTTGGCATCGCCGCGGCCATGATCAGCGGGGAGGTGCTGTCCGGGCATACGGAGCGTGGCGCGCAGGATCAACGTCGACCCAGCGCTTCGCGGATGACGTTGCCTGTGATGAAGGCGACGTTCGCGGGGCGCTCGGCGAGTCGGCGCATGAGATACGGATACCACTGCGTGCCGAACGGCACGTACACGCGCATCCGATAGCCCTCCCGGACGAGCGACTGCTGCAGGTCGCGACGCACGCCGTACAGCATCTGGAACTCGAACCGGTCCTTCGCGATCCCCTGCTCCGTCGCCCAGCGCTTCGCCTCGTTGATCATCGCCGGATCGTGCGTGGCGATCCCCGGGTAGTTGCCGCGGAGCATGAGCTCGCGCATGCACTTCACGTAGTTCGCGTCGACGTCCTTCTTCTCCGGATAGGCGACGGCGGGCGGTTCCTTGTACGCGCCCTTGCAGATGCGCACGCGGGCGCGGAGCGCGTCCATGTGCTCCACGTCGGCGAAGGTGCGATAGAGGTAGCTCTGGAGGACGACACCGACGTTCGCCTTGTACGTCGGATAGAACCGCTCCTCGAACATCTTGAGCGTGACCTCGGTGTACCCGCTCGCCTCCATGTCGATGCGGACGAACGAATCATACTGCTGGGCCCGGGTCAGGATGTCCTGCATCACGGCGACGCAGAGCTCCTGATCGATGTCGAGCCCCATGGCGGTGAGCTTGACCGAGACGTTCGCGTCGAGGCGGAACTGGTGGATCCGGTCGAGGATCTGGAGGTACTCGTCGCGAGTCGCGCGGGCCTCACGCTCGTTTGTGACGCTCTCGCCGAGCAGGTCGAGCGAGGCGGTGATGCCGCGGCCGTTGAGGGCACGGACGACCTCGAGCGCCTCGTCGAGCGTCTCACCGGGGACGAAGCGTTTCGCGAAATGCTTCGCCAGACGGCTGTTCCGGACGTAGTTGAAAACGCGCGGCTGATTGGAGAGGTACAGGAGCGTGTCGCGAAGCATTGATCCTCGATACGACGGCGGCCGGTCGGAGCCGGAGGAGCTAGGAAGCTAATCGCCGTGGCATGGGTGTGAAGCAACGCGGCGCATCCTAAACGTGGAACGGGCCGGCGCAGGGCCGGCCCGTTCTGACTGTGTACCGTGCGAGCCTTACTCGTGCTCGCGGTCTTCCTTGGGGTTCGGGACGACAGCGCCCTTGGCGCGCGTCTCGGCTGCCGCGGCTGGCTGAGCGCCCTTCTCGATGTCCACGCTCACGTTCCGCTGGAAGTCGCTGATGTCCTTGTCCTTCGCCCCAGCGCCAACAAGCGACTTGATGGCGTTCGTCGCCGCCGCAACGGGCACGCCGCGCGAGACGATGTCGGCCAGTACGGTGAATGGGAGCGTGAGGGAGCGCCGCAGACCGGACTGCTTCTTCATCTTCCCCAGCTCGACGGCGGGGACGCCGGCATGCACGGCCGACGCCGCGGCCTTGAGCTCGTCCGTCGTGGCGACCGCGCCGAGTACCCGGTGCGCGTTGCCCATCTCGAAGGTGAGCGACCGGACGGCGACGACGATCCTGGTTCCGTCAGCGCCCATGGCGAGCCCCTGATAGACCTTCTCCATCAGCGGTTCGACGGGAATGCCCTGCGCGCGCGCCGAATCGACGATCGCGGAGAGTGCCTTACGTGTTGGTGCATCGAGCCGATTGCTGAGACGCGGATCCTGCGCCTCGGTGCTCCGGAATGCGGAGCCGACTAGAAGTACCGCGAGAAGACTGCGGGCCGTACGCATACTCACTGAGTCGAAGCCTCCACCACGAGCGCGCTGCTGGGCTGGCCGAAATCATCGTCCGCGGCGCGAGGCGCCGTGGGGTCAGCGACCCACTCCTTGCCGTTCACGAGGAACGCATAGCGGTGGACGCCGGTGTGAACAGAAGCTGAGACACTCCAGACGCCGTTATGGTTTTCGGCGACGAGCGCGGTGTCGTTGAGTCCCCAGTTGTTGAAGTCGCCGACGACCGCGACGCTATGCGCGCCGGGAGCGACGAGGACGAACTGAACGGGAATAGCGTGACCAGTGGGAATGGCGGGTGTGCGAGTCCCACGCGTGATGCCGATGGAGACCACGGCCACCACACAAGCAGCGAGAGCGGCGGCCCAGGCGGGCCGCCGCGAGATGCTGGCCGCGGCGCCCAGCCAACCGATGATGCCGCGATGCCGGCGTTCGGCGTGGACGCGCCGCACGCGGACCATGACCCGACGGTCGAAGGACTCGTCGAGACGAACCGGATGTTGGAGCTCCTGAACCATGAGCTCGAGTGTCGTACGGCCCCAATCAGGCACTGTGAACCTCCCGCAGCAGGACGCGCAGCCGGTCGCAGGCGCGCATGACCCGCATCTTTAACGCTGAGACCCCGACCCCAGTGATTTCCGCCATCTCGTCGTACCCCAGCTCTTCCACATACTTCAGGAGAAACGCTTCGCGTTGGTCTGCGCTGAGCTCGCCAAGGGCTCGCTCGATTTCCTCCCGCCACATCGTCTGCTCAGCCGGATGCTCTTCCGACGCATTGAGCAGCGCAGTCTCGTCGTGTACGAACGTCTGACCCCTCCGCACGCGTCGTGCCCCGCTCGTGCGGCAGCGATTGACGAGAATACGGAACAGCCAGGCGCCGAATCGCTCGGGGTCTTCGCAGCGCGCGAGGGATCGGTAAGCACGGGTGAAGGCATCCTGCAGCGCCTCTTCCGCATCCTCCCGGTTGCCCAACATGTGTACTGCATATCGCGCGTACTTATCCCGGTATCGGGAGACGAGCGCGCTGTACGCGTTCACCTCGCCGTGCAACACTCGAGCTACGAGCGCCGCATCCGAGCTATCCATACCGGTTGGACCTTGCATTTACACCTGCCGTCACAGTCGAGGACGTGTGTCTGCTGCCGAACGATACGCGTGCGCGGGCATTGCGGCCATTAGTCACAAGTCCCAAGGTCTAAGCGAAGGGATCTCCCCTCGTTGCATAAAAGCGTTCCTGGCGACGTGCGTTCCGTTCGAGCACCTCGGCTGGGGCGAAGCGTCCCGGGAAACGTTCGTTTAGGAGCTCGAGCTCGTCCACGACTCGCGCCGCCCCCTGGGAATCGACGTAGCGGAACGGGCCACCACGAAACGGCGGGAAGCCGATCCCGAATACCGCGCCCACGTCGCCGTCCACCGTCGAGCGCAGCACACCCTCGTCGAAGCACAGCGCGGCCTCGTTGACCATGGCGAGCACGCAGCGCGACACCATCTCCCGCGCGGGCATCTCCCGCCGCTGCGCACCGAAGGGCAGTACCTCATACACAGACGGGTCCACGTCGCCCTTTTTTCCCTTCTCGTCGTAGAGGTAAAAGCCCTTCCGCCCCTTCCTCCCCGTGCGGCCCGATTCGACGACGCGGCGGAGCGAGTCGCTCGGCGCCATGCGGGCGCCGAAGGCCTCGTGCAACACCTGTCCAACCTTGCCACCAACGTCAATGCCAACCTCATCGAGCAGCGTGAGCGGCCCGACGGGAAAGCCGAACGACGTGAGCGCGGCATCGAGCGCGTCGATGCTGGCGCCCTCGTCGAGCAGACGTCCCGCCTCGTTCATGTATGCGGAGAGGATGCGCGTCGTGTAGAAGCCGGGCGCGTCGTTCACGACGATCACCGTCTTGCCGATCTGCTTGCCGTACGCGACCGCGGTGACGATCGCATCATCGTCCGTCTCCCCCGTCGCGATGACCTCGAGCAGCGGCATCTTGTGGACGGGAGAGAAGAAATGCATGCCCAGCACCCGGTTCGGACGCGCCGACGCCTCGGCGATCTGCGAGATCGGGATCGTGCTCGTGTTGGACGCGTAGATCGCATCCTCGCCGAGGAGGGGCTCGACCTCACGCAGGACGCGATGCTTGAGCCCGAGGTCTTCGAACACGGCCTCGATGACGAGGGTGGCGCGGCCGAAGCCCGAGTAGTCCACCGTGCCGCCGGCGAGAAGGAGCTGGTCCTCGTACTGGAGCCGGGTGATCTGCTTCTTCTTCAGGCGCTCGCGGAGGACCTCACTCACCGCGGCGATGCCCTTCCCGACACGCGCGAGATCGGTGTCCTTGAGTCGCACCGGCGTACCCTGCTGCACGGCGACCGAGGCGATGCCCGCGCCCATGAACCCCGCGCCGAGGACGCCGAGCGTTGCAATAGGGTGGGGTTCCGGTGCGGTACCGTGAATTCCGGGATCCTTCTTGAGCGCGTTGGTGGCGAAGAAGAGGAAGATCAGCTCCCTGGTCACGTCGTTCGTCGCGAGCTCGCCGAAGGAGCGCGACTCCTGGCGATAGCCGAGCTCCACGCCGCCGTCGTAGCCGGCCTTCACGGCGGCGAGCGCGGCGAGGGGCGCGGGGTAGTGGCCGTGCGTCTTCGACATCACGCCTTCGTGCGCCTTCCGGAACACGATGGATCGTCCGACGGGATTGTCCTCGAGCAGGAAGCCGGTCGCACCGCGTCCCTTCGGGGACCGGCGCGGCTCGAGCGATCCGTCGGCCAGCTTGCGCGCGCGATCGAGCGCGACGTCGCGGAGAATGGCGGGATGGACGATCTCATCCACGAGTCCCATCTGATACGCCTTCTTCGCCCTGATGTTGCGCCCCGTGAGGATCATGTCGAGCGCGCGCTGGAGCCCGATGAGCCTTGGCAGCCGCTGCGTGCCGCCGGCGCCGGGAATGAGGCCGAGCTGCACCTCGGGGAGCGCGAGCACCGTCTTCGGGTGATCGGTGGCGATCCGATAGTGGCAGGCCAGCGCGGCCTCCAGGCCGCCGCCGAGACAGGCGCCATGGATGGCGGCGACGACGGGCACGCGGAGCAGATAGAGCCGCTCGAGCAACGCCTGCGCGCCGCGGCTCAACGCCTCGGCGTCCGACGAGCCGGTCATCGCGAGGAACTCGTCGATGTCGGCGCCGGCGAGCCAGGTGTCGGGCTTCCCTGACATCAAGATCACTCCCCGCACCGTGGCATCGGTCTCGATGTGTCCGAACAGCTCGCCGAACTCGGCGCGCAGCGCGGCCGTCACCTTGTTCACCGGCTCGCCGGAAAGGTCGATGGTGACGATCGCGAAGCCGTCCTCGTGCGAGAGAGTCAGCGCCGACTTCATGCGCGCTCCACCACCATCGCGTGGCCCATTCCGCCGGCGGCGCAGACGGTCATCAATCCGAACTGCCCACCGCGACGTGCGAGCTCGTTGCAGAGAGTAGTGAGGATCCTGCCGCCGGTCGCGCCGAAGGGATGTCCGATGGAGATGGAGCCGCCCATCACGTTGAGACGCGAACGATCGACCTCGCCCACGGGCTGACTGAAGCCGGCGCGCTCCGCCCACTCGCGCGAGGCGAGCCCCTGGAGGTTGCAGAGCACCTGTGCGGCGAAGGCTTCGTGCATCTCGATCAGATCCATGTTCGCGAGCGCGAGGCCAGCGCGCTGCAACGCCACGGGAGCGGCGAGTACGGGGCCCATCAACAGCTGCTCGCCGGGATCGAGCGCGGCATAGCTGTAGCTGCGGATGTACGCCAACGGCGTGTAGCCGAGCGACTTCGCGCGCGATTCACTCATGAGCAGGACGGCGCTTCCGCCGTCCGTGAGTGGCGACGAGTTGCCAGCGGTCACGGTGCCGTTCCGTCGATCGAACACCGGCTTCAGGGCGCGGAGCTGCTCGATCGAGGTATCGGAGCGAATTCCGTTGTCGCTCGACATCGCCTGGAAGGTCGGCGGCACGAAGAGCGGGACGATCTCCGCAGTGAGGCGGCCGTCGTGCGTACCGGCGGCGGCGAGGCGGTGCGACCGAAGGGCGAACTGATCCTGGAGCTCGCGCGGGATGCCGTTGATCTTCGCCATCTTCTCCGCCGACTCGCCCATCGTCTCGTTGGTCGACGGCTCGGCGATGGCGGGAGTGATCGGGACGAGGTCGCGCGGCCGCACGCTCGCGAGCGCCTTCACGCGACCACCGAGGGTCTTCGCGCGCGAGGCGGCGACGAGCGCGTCGCTCATGCCACGCGAGTGAAGGATCGGCACGTTGGAGAGCGACTCCGCCCCGCCGGCGATGATGACGTCGGCGTGGCCGAGGGCGATCTGATCCGCCGCGTCGGTGATGGCCTGATTAGCGGAGGCGCAGGCACGACTGACGGTGAACGCCTGGCAACCCTTCGGCAGCATCGGGAGAAGCGACACCTCGCGCGCGATGTTCGGCGCGACGACGGACGGAACGACGGTGCCATACACGATGGCCTCGACGAGCTTGCCGTCGATCTCGGTGCGCTGGATCAGCTCGGCCACACAATGCTTCCCGAGCTCGATCGCGCTGACGTTCTTGAGCGTGGTGCCCGACTTCGCGAAGGGCGTACGGACGCCGGCGATGATCGCGACCCGCCGTCCGGGAGACCCGTAGCTTTGCATGCGCGAAAGCTACGGGGTGGTGGAAGGACGGACTAGGCGAGCCTCATCGTCTGACGGGCGCGCCGCCGCACGAGCCACTGATCGATGCTGCGCCAGGGGAAGACATGGCGCCAGGCGCTGAACACGGCGCCGCGTAGCGTGAAGCGCAGCCCGCCGGGTGCACGTCGCCAGTAGCGAATACGCACGAGGTGCTTGTGAAGATCGAGGTGCCGCCGCTTGGCGAAGACGAGACGCTGCTCCGGCGTGCGGCCGCGTGTGATCTTCTTCTGCCTCACTTTCTCCGCACGTCGCGCGACACGGCGGCGATGGAGGCGGTAGAGCTCGGTGACGTTCACGACCTCGGCGAGGCGAACGTGATCGATGAAGGGCGCCTCGGGCCAGTAGCGCAACGTGCGCGTGTTCGACGTCACGAGTCGCACGCCATCGGCGAACTCGCTGTCGAAGGCGATCGAGCTCACGTCGCGCTCGGAGGCCTCGCGGGGCGGCCGGCAGCCGATGACGATCACGTGGTCGCCGTGCTCCGGGTGCTCCATGGACGACGCGACGAGCGTCAGCGGGTACGTCTTCAGGTTGGTCGTGCGGTGCGGATCGACGAAGCCCATGGCGGCCAGTCGGCTCTCATTGGCCTCGAGGAAGTGCAGCAGCTCGTCGTCGATCGGCTCGGGGTATGCCGGATCGAGGGTTCGCGTCATGTCGCGCGGGGTGGAGCTCTTCTGGTAGAGCGCGATCGGCCCGCGGATGTAGTAGAGGTAGAACCAGCGCACCCAGTAGAGCTGGGCGAGGACGAGTATGACAACGAGCACCTGCCCTCGCACCGGAAGCCAGTGCCAGGCAGCTAGCAACAGCTCTACAATGCGTTGACGGGTCACGAGTCTAGAGGCGAAGGTTATGTGCGCCGACGCGTCCGCTTCCACTCTACCGAGGACGATCAGACGACCGCCCACGCCACACGACCCGACCGGGCCGCGACGTTCGCCGCGCTGGGACAGGAGGTCTTCGACCTGCTCGTCGTGGGCGGGGGGATCACGGGCGCAGGGGTGGCGCGGGACGCCGCACTGCGCGGGCTGCGCGTCGCGCTCGTCGAGAAGGAGGACTACGCGAGCGGCACGTCGAGCCGATCGTCACGGCTGGTGCATGGCGGGGTGCGATACCTCGAGCACGGCCAGATCGGGCTCGTGTTCGAGTCGAGCCGGGAGCGACGTACGCTGCAACGCATCGCGCCGCATCTCGTGCGTCCGCTGGCGTTCACGTGGCCGGTGTACCGCGGCGCGCGGGTGCCGCGATGGAAGCTTGGCGCGGGGCTGACGCTGTACGACGTACTCTCGCTCTTTCGCAATCGGAGACACGAGCGTCTCGATCTCGACGAAGTGCGGCGGCGCGAGCCCGAGCTGCGCACGGAATCGCTGGTGGGCGGTGCGCTGTACTGGGACGCCGCGACGGACGATGTGCGACTCACCCTGGCGACGGTGCTCTCGGCGCAACAGGCCGGCGCCGTGACGTTGAACCACGCCGCGGTGACGGAGCTCCTTCGCGACAAGGAGAGAGTGACCGGCGCCGTCGTGCAGGGCACGCTCGATGGCGCCAGCGTGAACGTGCGGGCACGCGTCGTCGTGAACGCGACGGGACCGTGGAGCGACGAGATCGAGCGCATGGCCGACGCGAGCGCCGGCCCCGGCGTGCGCGGCAGCAAGGGCGTGCACGTGAGCGTGCCGCGCATCCGAATCGGAAACGTCGCCGCGGTGACGCTCACCGCGCCACAGGATGGCCGCGTGATGTTCGTGCTGCCGGCGGGCTCGCACGCGATCATCGGAACGACGGACACCTACGACGCGACGTCGCCGGAGGACGTGCACGCGAGCTCGACGGACGTGCGCTACCTGCTGGACGCGGCGAACCACTACTTCCCGGAGGCACGCCTCCGGGAATCCGACGTCGTGGCGACGTGGGCGGGAATCCGGCCGCTCGCCGCGCCCGCGGCGACCGGAGCGCCGAGCGACGCGTCGCGCGAGCACAGCATCGTGGAGAGCGCGCCAGGGCTCGTGCGCGTGACGGGAGGAAAGCTGACCACCTATCGCGCGATGGCGGCCCAGGTGGTGGACACCGTCGAGCGCACGCTGGGGCAAGCACCGTCGCCGTGCCGAACGGCGACGCTCGCCCTAGCGGGTGGCGACATGCGCGACCCGGACGAGGAGGTCGCGCATGCCGTCAGCGTGATCGGCGACGAGACAGTTGCCCGACGGCTGGTGAGCGCGTACGGCACGGCGTGGCACGGCGTCTGGTCGCTCACGGAGGCCGACCCGGCGCTAGCGGGATTTCTCCAGCCCGGGTTTCCGTACGTCTTCGCCGAGCTGCTGCACGCGATCACCCACGAGCAGGCTGCGACGCTGGGCGACCTGCTGATCCGGCGCACGCCGATCGCATTCGAGACGCGCGACCATGGACGGTCGACGGCACGACGTATCGCGCCCGTGGTGGGGCGATGGATGCGGTGGAACGGAATGGAGGTGGTCGAAGCGATCGAGGCGTTCGACGCGGAGAGCGAGCGGATATTCCGCGTCGACGCCGAGTCGCCGGCTACAGATCGTCCGGCTGAAGATCGTGGATCGTCTTGAGCTCGGTGACCTTCAGCTGCCGCGTGAGCGCCGGAAGCTTGAGGTAGGCGATCTCTCCGACCTGCTTGCCGAGCAGCGCGCGGCCGATGGGGGACGACATGGTAACGTGCCCCTCCTCGAAGTCCACGGCGTCGCCGAAGACGAGGTGGTAGGTCTCCTTCAGGCCGGACTTCTCGTCGCGCACGTGGACGGTCGAGCCGAG